>Ga0247812_10000019_pt1 | contig 342410 bp, 268 predicted proteins | sample UWRJL149409B1_FD_178011 | JGI IMG/M metagenome (GOLD analysis project Ga0247812, IMG submission 178011) | Plant litter microbial communities from Arlington Agricultural Research Station in Wisconsin, United States - UWRJ-L149-409B-1 | ecosystem: Environmental > Terrestrial > Plant litter >... | reverse complement strand
AAAAGTGCAGCCTTTTTTTTTCTTACGCAAGTACAAGACAAAAGTATTTGCAATCTTTTTTTACATTATTTTACAATCAGCTCAAAATGAGGAAAATATGCCCCAAAGTTTTTTGAATCTTTTTTTGAGAATTAATTGGTACAGCAAGAATACAGACATAAACTGCCTAAAAAGCTATACTCTTACAAATTCCTCAATATCAGAAACTGATTTTATAAGCGGTTCTCCCAATAACTGAAATCCATTTTTAGTAATCACAAAATTTTCTTCTACCCTTGCTCCACCAAAGTCACGAAACGCGGCCAGCTTATTGTAATTGATAAAATCTTTAAGTTTACCCTCAGCCTGCCACATATCCATTAGCTCAGGAATAAAGTATAAACCAGGTTCAACCGTAAGTACAAAACGTTCTTCAAGCTTTCTTGCCAGGCGTAGTGACTTCAGACCAAATTCTTTACTTTTCACCATGTCCTCCGAATAACCTACATATTGCTCCCCCAGATCCTCCATATCATGAACATCCAACCCCATCATGTGGCCAAGGCCGCATTGGAAAAATAATGTATGCGCCCCTTGACTTACCGCCTCGCTGGTATCACCTTTCATCAAACCCATCTGTTTTAATCCATCCACCAAGTGTTCACATGCCAGTGTATGCACATCCAGAAAACCAATTCCTGGTTTTAAGGCATTAACGGCAGCTTGTTCTGCTTGTAAGACTATCTCATATACTTCTTTTTGAATGTCAGTGAATCTTTGATCAACAGGAAAAGTCCTTGTCAGATCCCCGGCATAATGCATTTCCGTTTCAGCTCCGCAATCACATAAAACCAGCTGTCCCCTTTTTAGCTGATTATTTGTAGGATAATTATGCAGCGTCTGCCCGTTGATCGTATAAATGACGGGATATGCTATATTTCCACCGGCGCTTAATGCTAGTCCTTCAATTCTGCCGGCCACATTTTTTTCAGTTACCCCTGCTTTGGAAAACTGCATGGCAGCAAGATGCATTTCGTTGCTGATGTTTACTGCTCTACTAATTTCAGCCAATTCCAAATCTGACTTATAAGATCGCTGCGCAACTACTGCTTTTATTAATTGAACCGAAGCACGTTCCTTTACTATAGAATAAGGAATATTTAAAATCTGACTAAGCCTGATCACCGCTTCGGAACGATAAGGCGGCAGAAAATGTATAGACTGACCACTTTCCAAAGATTTTGTGATCAATCTTTCCAGAGTACCCAGAAGCTTAATATTTCCGATTCCGGTTTGTGATGCAATATCGGATAACGAAGGTTGGGCTCCCATCCATACGATATCATCAATGGTTGGTTCATTCCCTAAAATAATTTCCTGATCTTCATCAATATTAATAAGGGCGGCAAGACCGGGTTTATCCAAACCGAAAAAATACAAAAAGGTACTATCCTGACGAAATGAATATACATTGTCCTTATAATTCATTCCCACCTCTTCATTCCCTAAAAACAGGATAACTCCGCTTCCCACTGACTGCTTTAAAACCTTTCTTCTTTCCTTATATATGTCAATACTAAACATGATCTAAATCTTTATATTTCTAGTATAATCTAAACTCTTTTACTACTGATTTTACAGCACTGCATTCAATCTATAGATTAGTCCGGTACATTTTTGCCGTTCTATGCAGTATACTGTCGCATTAGTTGCATACAACGTAGACTTAGCAGTCGATAGTTGAAAACCTAAATACCGTTTACTGAATCTTTATTTTGCCAAATTTAGACTTAAATGCAACTACTTACCCTTCTGAATTTGATCAGTTATCGACTTATTTTATCCAAATTTGAACAGAATAATAAGAGTAAATCTTATCGGGCTTTTTTAAAAGCAAAAAGGAGATCCTAACAGAACCTCCTTTTCATTTCAATCTTACTAATCTATAATACAACAAGCTGCTTGCTTACATCCACACCTGCACCTTTGATACGAACAATGTACTGGCCAGTAGGTAAATTTCTGACGAGAATCTTTACCCTGCTTTTCATGTCCTGTTTTTGGGTTACTCTTACCCTTCCAAAAAGATCATATACAATAATTTCAGCATTAGGAATATCATCGCGCGATTCAACATAAACGTTGTCGCGTGCACCCGGATTTGGAAAAACAATGATATCGGTTTCACCTTCTGTAAATACCTGAAGCTCGTTTGAGAAAAGAGAATAACAGGTTAATACGTTATTACCCAAAGTAAAAGCGGCTTTCGCTCTTGCAGAATACAAACCCGTAACGGTTGTTCTTACGCTGTCGACCGTGGATGTGGTCAGTATTGTGTCACCCCGTTTCCAGTCATACGATTCATTAAAACCAGTCCCATCTATGTTCGCAGTAGCGGTAAAAGGCCCGGTTTTGGCAATTACCGGCGTAGGTACCTGCGGACGGACAATAAATGCCGATGCAACAGAATTATCTGAAAGACACCCTAAAACATTCTGGCTTTTTACAAAGTACGTCCCGGATTCTGACACGGTTAAAGAGTTGCCGTTGATTAATGAATTTTGAACGTTGTCTTTATACCAGGTATACTCATCAATTCCTGCATTAATAGAATAAGTAAAAGAAGAATCAGCACAGGCTTGTTGAGAGCCCGATTGCAGGATCGTTGGTGTCGCCGGTTTTATGGAAGTAGTAATTGACATTTTCTGAGTGCGAAGCGTATTTCCAAAAGCATCTTTCACTTTCGCAGTGTACACACCTGGCTCTCTTACTGTGATTGATCTTCCACCGCTAAGATCCCGCAATGCTCCATTTTCCTCTCTATACCAAGAATAGTTCAGGTATCCATCCGGCAAGGTAAGATTTACTGAGCTGTTATCTGCGGCACATACGCTAGTGATCTTAGGTTCATTCGTGACAGATACAGGGCTCACTAAGGTAAAAAAAGCATCATCCATAATATCATTCCATGCGTTAGCAAGGATTGTTGTACCTTCCACACCCTGAAAGTGCGTACCATCGCCCCCACGTGAAGGATAAAGATTGTCTGTTTCAGGACCTGCATAGGCAACTCCCGGCAATTCTTGTATAACAGCATTTTGAGCTAATATTACATTAGAACTCGTTGTTGAAACATTGCTGCCGTTCATGATTCTTGAAGTGCGCGAGATAACCCATGGAATCCTAAAATTAACATCACTGCTAAGTTTATTGATTAATCCTTTAAGGCCATTTTTATAATTATCAAAACTTGTATTCAATGGGAAATTGTCAGATTCTCCCTGCATCCACAATACTGCCCTGACACCGTATTGTTTCACATAATGCTGCATGGAAAGACGTAAATTCCCATAAGGCATTTGCGAAGGAAACATAACCAGACCGCTGAATACATCCCATGTGGGTTCATTGCGGCTGCTCCGGGTCCAGTTTAAAAGCCCGGTTCCTTCCCAGGCAACATTGACAAAAAGGATTGGAACATTTAATTTGGAAGCAAGTAAATCACCCAGAATACCCCAGCACCACGTTCCATGTCCTCTAAGTCCCATGGTGTGCGTACTGCTGCCCAGCTGCGTAAAAGCGGGAGCTGGTGGGTCATTTAATGAATTTGAAATTTCGTTGTCGTAGTTTATATAATTTACCCGGTCGTCGCTAGCTGCCGGACTTGTATAGTTTATTCCCTGTGCATTTGACTGTCCAGCAATTACAAAAACTTCTCCGACACCCATTTTTTGCACCGTAGCAGAATTCCCAACCACGATTCCGTTTCTTGTACCCCTAACTTCAATTTTATACCATCCACCGGGAATATGTATGGATCCACTATATAATCCGCCGGTAGGATTTGTTTGAATCGTAGTCCAGGAAATGTCCTGGCCCTGTCCGGAATTTACAGGAATCATACGGGCCTCCACTTTGTCAATGGCAGTCGTATAACTTCCGCTGATGGTAACATAGGCTGAACCGTCAGAATCACGTTGGTACACGGAGCGTTCAAGAGGAGCGGTTACAACGATCTGAGCCTGTAATCCGACAGGCAATAACAGAAACGCAATACAGGCCTTTGATGAAGGTAAAATAAAACGTCTTTTAAACAGAAAAAGTAAAATTGTATAAATGTAGTTCATGAAGTGCTTAAAGTCATTGTACAACTATAACGACACAAAGAATAAAAAATGCGTTGTAGTATGCAATAAAAAAAATACTAGGCGTATAATAGACCGCTTCGTTGTTTTAACTATAATCCATTTAATAAATACCAAATACTTCTAAATCCGTTTGTAAAATAAATCCTGCCTCATTCGTTGAGACAGGATTTAAGAATATTCTAAACCTTATCGAGATTTTCGATATTCGCTGTATTTTTTGGCTTGCCTTTCATCTGAGCATCGATAACAGCAACCAAAGCCATGTTATAAATACTGCGCACAGAACTACCTAATTGCAATACATGAACCGGTTTTTTGAGGCCTAGCAAAATCGGACCAATAGCATCCGCATTACCGACTTCCTTCATCAGGTTATAGGCAATATTACCAGCGGCCAAATTCGGGAAAATCAACGTATTTACATCCTGATTCACCAACTCACTAAAAGGGTAACTATCCTGAAGGTTCTTTGGGTTCAGCGCAACACTAGCCTGCATTTCACCATCTACGATCAAAGAAGGCATTCTTTTCTTGATAAGCTTTCTGGCATCAGACATGATTTTGGCCTCAGGTGAATCACTGCTTCCAAAGTTAGAATAACTTAACAGTGCAATACGGGGCGTCAGGTTAAAGTTCTGAACTTCTCTTGCTGCAAGTGCGGTAATATCAGCTACTTCTTCTGCTGTCGGATTGAAATTTACTGTAGTATCTGCAAGAAATAACGGACCTTTTTTTGTAATCAAAAGATACATACCTGCAATTTTTTTAACACCATCCTCTGTTCCGATAATCTGAAGTGCCGGACGGATTGTATCCGGGTAATTTTTGGTCAAACCGGAAATCATGGCATCTGCATCACCTGTTTCTACCATCATACAGCCAAAATAATTACGGTCTGTCATCGCTTTTTCCGCCTCGTATTCATTAATTCCTTTACGCTGACGTTTGTTAAAATAAAGCTGAGCATATTTTTTTCGGTTTGCTTCCTGCGCTGCACTTCTCGGATCAACAATCGTAATGCCTTCCAGGTCAATTCCGTTTGCAGCCGCCACAGATTTGATTTTACTTTCTTCTCCCAAAAGAATTGGAAATGCAGCTTTTTCATCAAACAGAATTTGCGCTGCTTTTAATACTTTCCAGTTATCTGCATCTGCAAATACCAGACGGCGCGGATCCAGACGTGCCTTGTTTCCAATCACACGTAAAAGCTGGTTGTCCAGTCCCAGACGATGATTCAGCTCTTCTTTATACGCTTCCCAGTCCAGAATATTTTTCTTGGCTACGCCGCTTTCCATGGCTGCAAGTGCCACGGCCGGGGCTACGGTTGCCAGCAATCTTGGATCCAGCGGTTTTGGAATAATGTAATCTTTGCCAAAGGAAATCGTTTTCTCATTATATGCCAGATTGACGATATCAGGAACAGCACTTTTAGCCAAATCAGCCAGTGCTTTTACTGCTGCGAGTTTCATTTCTTCATTGATCTGTGTGGCACGGACATCCAGTGCACCACGGAATATAAATGGAAAACCCAGTACATTATTAACCTGATTAGGATAATCACTACGCCCCGTAGCCATAATAATATCCTCTCTTGCTCCGGTAGCTGCTTCGTAAGAAATTTCCGGAGTCGGATTAGCCATCGCAAATACAATCGGATTTGCAGCCATGCTCTGGATCATTTCAGGGGTTACCACATTACCAACGCTCAGTCCTAAAAATACGTCCGCACCTTCCATAGCTGACTTCAATGTCATTTCCGGAGTAGCTGAAACGGTGAAAGGAAGTCTGTCGTCACCTAAGTCCGTTCTTAAGGAATGTAATACCCCATCTTTATCAAACAGAATAAAATTTTCAGGTTTTGCTCCCAATGACCGGTACAAAAGAACACAGGACATAGCCGCAGCACCAGCCCCGCTGACCACAAACTTTGCCGTCTCAATATTTTTTTTCTGTAATTCCAATGCATTCAGCAAAGCAGCGCTGCTGATGATCGCCGTGCCATGCTGGTCATCATGCATGACAGGAATCTTCATTTTCTGCCTTAGCTGCTTTTCAATATAAAAACATTCAGGTGCTTTAATATCTTCCAGGTTAATGCCACCGAAAGTAGGTTCCAGAGCAAGAACGATCTGGATAAATTTGTCAGGATCTGTTTCGTTTATCTCAATGTCAAAAACATCGATATCAGAAAATATTTTAAACAAAACAGCTTTGCCTTCCATAACCGGCTTACTGGCATCAGGGCCAATGTTTCCCAGGCCCAGCACTGCCGTTCCGTTGGTAATCACACCTACCAGATTGCCTTTTGCTGTATATTTATATACTTCCTCTACATCTCGAAAAATCTCCATACATGGTTCTGCGACACCCGGGGAATAGGCAAGAGACAAATCATGCTGCGTTTTTGCATCTTTCGTCGGAATGACTTCAATTTTCCCCGGCCTGCCCATGGCATGATAATCCAATGCCTGTTCTTTTCTCAATTGCTCCTTCATAAAATTTCAATTCACTTCTGAACCTGAAAGCAGGTTTGATCAGAAAGTTATTACATAAATCTTTTCGTCTTTAATCATGCAAAAGTACCACTCTTTGCCTTGATTATACGACCTGTTTAATTGTTTTACTAATTAACGACTCAATATCACTGCGTAATAAACGGATTATGGTAGATTTTTGATGGCTGTTTCCAGCATTTCAATGTAGCGTTCACGCTCAATGTCATACACTACCTCTGCATTTGGCTCCATTTTTAAAACATTGAAAAAATCAACAACTGTGGTTCCGCTGGTAAGTTTTCCGGTTGTTTCTACATCCACATAACAAGGTTTGGATTTAAATATTTCCGGATTCATGAGCCACGCAATAGCACAAGGATCATGCAAAGCGGCTCCTCCTTCCAGCTCCGTACGGTTCTCCCGGTAGAAAATGGAAAAGAAATCAAGCAGACCGGCGGCTGCAATGCCTGTGTTGTTTCCAATGGCTCTGAATGTTTCAATATCTTTTTGGAAAACAACGGCTTTGTGCGTTACATCCAGTCCGCACATCGTAATAGGAACTCCTGACTTAAAAACAATTGCCGCTGCTTCAGGATCCGCATAGATATTAAACTCTGCCAGAGGTGACATATTTCCCCGGAAAATACCGCCTCCCATAAGGGAAATTCTTTCAATTTTATGTTTAAGATTGGGATAGGCTAAAAGAAAAGTAGCAATATTGGTAAGTGGTCCGGTTGGTACCAGAATGATGTTTTCTTCACTTTCACGTAATATTTTTGCTATTCCTTCTACTGCTGAAATTTCCTCTTCCTTCATGGTTGGCAGAGGAAAAACAGCACCTTCCAAACCACTTTCTCCATGTACATAATCAGAAACCAGCAGTTCCCGGAACAAGGGTTTTTCACATCCGCGATAAACCGGCACCTTTACTTCCATCAGAGAAAGCAGTCTTAGCGCATTGTTCAGGGTTTTATTCTGAGTCTGATTTCCTGCTGACGTTGTAATGGCTTTTACATCAAACCTGCCGCTTCCAAAAGCCAGCATCAACATCAGGGCATCATCCAGGCCAGGATCGCAATCCAGTATTACAGGTATTTTTTTCATGTTAATTTAGTTCATGTTGATAAGGAGCTGAACTTTGCGCACCCATGCGTGTCACTGCTATGGCAGATGCTTTGCAGGCATACGTGCAGGCTTCCATCCAGTTTTTTCCGTCAGCAAGTGCGCTGACGACAGCCCCGTTGAAGACATCTCCAGCAGCCGTTGTATCTACGGCTGCTACTTCCATAGCAGGAATAATCTCTGCATACTGGTCATTCATCAGATACACCCCTTTACTACCTAAAGTGATGATGACATTTTCAATTCCTTTATTCCGGAAAATGGTGGCTGCATCATGCATAGCTTCAGGAGAATCCGGTAAAATTCCCGTTAGCACCTGAGTTTCGGTTTCATTGGGTGTGATCAGGTAAATGCCGCTGAGCAAGGTATCATCCAGCTTTTCAGCCGGAGCGGGGTTCAGAATCACTTTTATATTTAACTCCTTACACCTGCTGACAATATACCGGATTGTTTCCAGTGGTATTTCTAATTGCAGCAATACAAGAGCTACATTTTCAAAAATAGTGTCGGGTAAATCTAACGGCTTTAAATCCATATTGGCACCGGATGCTACCACGATCTGGTTTTCCCCTTTTTCGTTTACAATGATAGAAGCAACTCCCGATGGAAATGCATCCGTTTGCAAAGTATAGGTAATGTCCAGGCCTTCTTTTTTAAATCCTTCCAGTGCCTCTTTTCCAAAAACATCACTGCCGACTTTGGTAACGAACCGGACAACTGCACCTAGTCTGGCAGCTGCAACAGCCTGGTTTGCTCCTTTTCCACCCGGATTCATTAAAAATGTTTGTCCAATAACTGTTTCACCAGGCTTAGGAAATTCCCTGGTTTTAATCACCATATCAGTATTGGAGCTACCGATCACAAGTATTTTGGAAAGCATAGTTAATCGTTATCGATGATTACAAAAAATCCTGGTTTATGATAATACCAGATGAGCGAAGTTATCAATTAAGCTAAATAAACAGAGCCTTAAAAAAATCTTTAAGCCTTTTCTAAGAATATCAAACTAGGATCTGGTCACAAAAAAAGCTCTTTCCCATTTTGACCTCGGTATATTTTTGATACAACGTTGCTTACTTAAACAGCAATTTCATCGGATTACTGTTTTATATTAGCAGTTATTTTTCTTTTTCCTATTATTCCCGATTACCCTTATACCTATTTTTTACGATGTTAAAAATTACTTTAAGTCTGTTTTCTGCTTTTCTGATGCTGGCCTGGTACAGTCCCTTACAGAAAAAAGCAGAACCGCAGAAAACGCAGACAAATTCATACCGCGCTGATTCTTTACCCAATGCAAGCAGCTGGCCTGACGAACTGGTGCTTACTCCTTTTGCAGGTCCGGACCTAACCCCCAGCCCGGCATGTATGGCCGTAGCTTCCACAGGTGAAGTTTTTGTGGGTGTGGACATGATCGGATCCCTTGGAAAAGATCCCGGAAAAGGAAGTATTATCAAACTCGTGGACAGCAACAATGATGGCAAAGTTGACAAGCATACCGTTTTCGCTATGGTAGATGACCCGCGCGGGATTATTGCCATGGGCGACAAAGTATATGTGCTTCACACGATTTTTTCGAAAGAAAGCAAACTGGCTACCGGAATGGACCTGGTTGTTTTTGAAGATAAAAACAAAGACGGCGTGGCAGACGGACCTTCCAAACCGCTGATTGAACACATCAGCAATCCAACATTTTTACAAAGTCGTGGAACAGACCATGCTACCAATGGAATCCGGATGGGAATTGATGGCTGGATTTATATTGCAGTCGGTGATTTTGGGTTTCATAATGCTGTTGACCGTTCCGGAAAAAAGATGACCATGCTGGGCGGAGGCATTGTCCGTGTGCGCCCGGACGGAACAGAAATGGAAGTGTATACCCATGGAATGCGTAACATTTATGATGTAGCCATTGATCCATATATGAATATCTTCACCCGCGGAAATACCAACGACGGTGGCGGATGGAATATTCGTTTCAGTAACCAGATCCAGTCTGGTGAATATGGATACCCTGTTTTATTTCAGCATTTTACAGACGAAATTATCCCTGCTCTGGTAGACTTGGGCGGAGGTTCAGGAACGGGTGCTTTATTTATGGACGATGATACCTGGCCTGCAAAATATAACCATGTACCGATGATGGCCGACTGGGGAAGAAGCCAGCTTTTTATCCATCGTGTGACACCTGACCAGGCAACCTTTACCCAAAAAGATGAGGAATTTATCAAACTATCTCAAATCACAGATCTGGATGTGGATGCTTCCGGGCGTCTTTACCTCTCTGCCTGGGATGGTGCCGGTTATTCCGGTAGCGCTTCCAAAGGATTTGTCGTTCGTGCAGTCCCTAAAAACTGGAAATACAAAGCTTTTCCGGAAGTCAAAAATTTATCAGTAAAAGAACTTGTTACGATCTTAAAATCCGGAAGTGCAACGGCCCGTCTGGACGCTCAGCAAGAACTGATTACCCGCCCGGCCAAACAGGCGTCAGAAGCTGCCTGGAAACTGGCTGCTGATAAGAATCTCCCGCTTTATGTACGCGTGGCAGGTATTTATGCCTACTCGCAGATTGCCGGAGAGAACGGCATTAGCAATCTGGTAAAACTTTCATCTGAAAATGAAGTGAAAGAATTCGCATTACGTGCACTTACTGACCGTAAAGGAAACCTGAAAAATGTTCCTATCGAACCGTTTTTAGCCGGACTGAAAAATTCTTCTCCCCGCGTTCAGCTTGTATCCGAAATTTCTTTGGGAAGATTAGGCCGTATGGAAGCAGCAGAGGCTTTGCTTAAAGTAAAAGTTCCTGCATCCTTTGTAGCACCTGCAAAAGATGTGGAAGGCCCGCATGCGATACCCAATTCAGCCATTGTTCCTCCGCACATTGCTGTTCGCGCGTTGGTAAGCCTGAATGCCGTGGACGCTTGTGTAAATGCGATCGGAACAGAAAATCCAACGCTTGCACTTTGGGCATTGCGTTACATGCACGATCCCAAAGCGGTGAATGGATTAATTTCAGCCTACAAAAAATCGAACGATGAAGCTTTAAAGAAGCAGATTCTGATTACGTTATCCCGTTTGTATAAAAAAGAAGCCGATTATGACGGTTCCTGGTGGTGGAGCACACGTCCGGATTCGCACGGACCTTACTATAAAGCCATTACCTGGGAATCTTCTCCGGCTATTAAAACCATGCTGACCGAAGAATGGAACAAATCCGATGCTACTGGCAAGCAGTTTTTTGCAGATCTGAATGCAAGACACCGGATGGAGATTACAGAATTTGGTGGTGAAGAAGCAGCCGTTGCCAAGGAAGAAGTAAAAGTGGATCTGGATAAAATCCGGAATAAAAAAGGTCAGGTGGGTGAATCTTCTATTGAGGATGTGATGCTGGCCATGGCAAAAATCAACGGAGACCCAGCACTGGGAAAAACCTTGTTTACGCGGCAAGGCTGTGTGGCTTGTCATAGCATTACCAAAGGCGAAACGATGAAAGGACCTTTTATGGGACAGATCGGATCGATTATGAACAGGGAGCAGATTGCCGAGTCCATCCTGAAACCGAATGCTTCCATTTCACAGGGATTTGCATCGGTAGTAATCACGGCAAAAGGTGATAAAACCTATATGGGCTTTATTACCCAGGAATCAGCATCGAAGGTAGTAATGCGGGACATTACCGGACAGCTTTATACCATTAAGACTTCTGACATTATTTCCCGTAAGGAAATGGAAGAATCCATGATGCCGACCGGGCTTGCCAATGCCTTGTCTTATGAAGAATTTGCCTCCCTGATTACTTTTCTTTCACAGCAGAAAAAATAAATTTCAGGTTTGATTTTGCCGGAAGTCAAGGCGCAATGCCTTGTACTTTTAACAGAAAAGAGATTTGGATATTCACAAATAAGCCCCTTAACAGTGTATGTTAAGGGGCTTATTTTTTCAGTTGATGAAGTGAATTTTTGTATTCTGATCAGGATGCCATTAACAGTCTTCTGTTGATGTCCGTCAGTTTTATTCCTTTTAAGGTCTTCAGTTTTTCTTCAATCTTGATGGTATCACTAAATACATAACCCGGGCCAAAAAACTGTTTAAATTCTTTGATTGCCATATCCAGTTGTTTTCTGGAAACGCCGCTGTAAACCAATTGCATAGCCTGTGCTTTTTCAGGCGTCAGACTTTGCAGCTTCCAGTATTTTGGATGGTTCAAACCAATAGGAGATCTGAAAAATTTATCCTGCTTTTCTTTAATCAGGAATTCAAAATCGATATTGATTTGTTTGCTGTTGTTGGTTGCGCTTCCTTTCACAATGATTTTGGCTTCTCTGTCAACAGCCAAGGTAAATGTCTTCTCGTGTATCATGATTGATTCTATATTTTAAGGTTTACAGTAACTTTATTGATAAAGAACCAGTTACCATATACATGCTCTAAATCGGTTACATAACTTCAATTAAGATTATGCCAGTAGAAACAACTTTGAAAAGAAAGTTTTTTTTATACCATGAATAAGAAAATAAATACAATTAAATCTTGATTAAACTGGGTTGATCTTTGAAACAAGTATACGTAATCAAGGCAAGACCGTAAGAACCGACATTAAGATGTGTGGATCTGGATGTAAAAAACTTAATTTAGTTTGAGCAACTTTTCCGCATTCCTGTGAGCAATTTTTTCCAGTTGATCGTCCGGCAGCGGTAGACTTTTCAAGAACCGAACACCATCCTCGTTGGTACTGAAAGGATAATCAACTGAAAACAAAATGTTATCGATGCCGAAAGTTTCTAGCGCTACTTTAAAAGGCGGAAGTGTAAATACCCCGCTGGTGGTGATATATACCTGGTCTTTTAAGGTCTGGCTGATTGATCGCTGGTTGATACCGGCCTGCTGCACACCGAAACGTTCATCACACCGCGCCATTATCATTGGCAGCATTTCACCCATATGTCCAATGATTATTTTTAATTTAGGATAACGGTCTAACGTACCCGAAATGATCAGACGCAGTACATGAATTGCCGTTTCAGAATGCCAGCCCCACCCTGCCACGGACAAGACCGTACCGGCATCCTCGGGCAATCCGCTGTAATACGCTGCTACGACGGCCTTTGGCGGCAATCCCGGATGAAGGTAAATAGGGACGTCCAGTTTTTCTGCTCTTTCCAGTAGAGGTACAAAAAGTGGATGATCCAGAAAACGGCCTTTTGTCAAGCCATTGATCAGTGCGCCTTTAAATTGATGGGTAGATACCGTTCGTTCCAGCTCGTCTGCTGCGGCTTCGGGAGCCGTCATAGGCAGATGAGCGAAGGCAGCAAAACGATCTGCATTTTCAGTCATCGTCTGCGCCAGGGTATCGTTGTACTTTCGGGCAAACGCAGGACCGCTCTCCGCATCCAGCAAGTCTGCGCCAGCACCTGCTACGGACAAAACCTGTAAGCTGATACCACTTGCATTCATCGAATTCAGCCGCTCTCCGTTTACGTCGGCGAGCTTCGAAGCAAGTTTCCCGAGCTTGGCAGACTGATCTACACTTTGGTTAAGCAGAATAGCTTCCGGAATAAGGTTCGTTAATTCAGGAAAAGTGACATGTTCTTCAAGCGTGATGATGCGCATAATTCGGTCTGGTAGCTGTGGATGAAAACAGGAAACCAGACAAAAACTGAACCACAAGCAATTTGTTTACTTTGGAATGTTTTGCTGCGGCCCCACATATTTTGTCATCACCTCGTCCGTAAGCTGCCGTTCATTAACCAGAGCCCAGTCTCCGGTATTTTCCGGCAGACCGTTCCTGCAATATCCGGCTCTCAGACCAAAATCAAAAAGGGCATGGTAATGACGGTTAATGATCAGAAAAGCAATCCAGCCATCATCACTCCAACCGATTTGCAGCTCTGTCGGCAATGTTTTTTCAGTAATATCGGCAACATTATAAATGTGCAGCCCATCTAATACTTCCGGCTGTTCTGATTTACTGATTGCATAAAAAACGCCGGTTGTCATATCATCCTCAAACGCTACTCCAAAATTTTGGGTTGGTGAAAAGCTGTGCAGGAAGGTGTCGTGGCCGATTTTGTATTGTTTCTGATTTTCTAAAACCACTCTATATGTGTTTTGGCGAAAGTGAAATTAAGAATGCAATATTACGTATTGATCAACAAAAACGTATGAAACGATAATAAATGATGATATAAGCATTGCGTGAATTTTATCTGGCCGCAACAAACAAATTCCCGCAGCAATTAGATGCCGCGGAATTTATAAAGTATGCGGTTATCGCTTTAACCAAATCCGATGAGTTTCGTTTTGTCCATCGGATAAACCTACTTTAATTAAATAAAACCCTTCCGGGAGATTTGAAACGTCAATCTCGTTTCCAGAAACGAAATTTTCCCGATTTACAATTTTCTGCCCAGAATCGTTAAATAACTCCACAGTCATTATTTTTAACAAAGTATCTATCTTTAGATAAATTTTACTGGCAACTGGGTTTGGGTACAACGTCAGCCTTGTATTGCGTAAAAATTTTAAATCAACAATCTTACTGTATGCATATGTGTTATCTCGATCTATCATTTTAAGGCGATAGTAATTTATTCCCAGAGCAGGACTAGAATGAACAAACCGGTAATCTAATATTGATTTACTGTCAGTTGCCGCATTAACAGCCCCTATGTTATACCATTCTTTCGCATCAATGCTTTGTTCAATTTCAAATCTATCACTGTTTGATTCACTTGTGGTGCTCCATTGCAGCACGGCTGTTTGATTTTCGCTATTTGCAGAAAAATTTGTTAGCGTAACTGGTAAAGGGTTGCCTGAACCTGTTGTGGCTAAGGAAAACGGACTGAAACTAGAAATACTACCAGCCGACTGAACATTACCAACCATTAGAGTACCTGATGTTCCGCCGTTACCTAAATCCTCCCATTTGGTTCCTTGCCAGTGCGCAACGCGTAAGTTTGAGGGGTTTGTAATACTCCCGGCTGGCTCATTATATCCCAGGGTAACCTGGACATTGCTTGTACCAGATAATCGTGTCAGATCCCAATATCCATAGCTACTAACCTTAGATAAGGACGCGTCTTTGGACGCCATGTTATAAGGGTTTCCATTAAGATACCTTATGTAACTGGCTCTAAACTTATCGGATACAGAGGATGGGGCGCTAATAGTTAACGGCAAGAATTTAGTTCCGTCACCGATAGGAAATGTGAATGCGTCATCACCCATTTTCTGAACCTGTCCTATTATATGACTAGAATTACTTGCTCCCGTTGTTGTTGCTCCATCGGCGAAAATAAGAGTAGCATTTGCTAGTACCAAAATATTTCCACTGGTAAAAGTCAAATGACCGGGAATGGTCAAAGCTGAGCTAACGCTTAGCGGTAGTGTTCCAGTTCTTGCAACTTCTAAGTTTTTAAAAACAAATGGAGAAAACCCACTCCCATAAGAAAAGTAAGAATTCAGCCCACCAACAAATTTAAAGTTGCTAGTGCCGCCTATTGTGATATTACGGCTTGCGATTAGTGGACCACTGTGAATAATTTCTACATTACCTATAATATTCGTATTTGAGGCGTCAGAACCTATCCAGAGCTCGCCCCCTACTAGACTCGTATATTTGAAATCGCCATTTAATGTTGCTCCACCTAAGAAAAGGTATGATTTTTGCGTGTACAAACCACTAGTTGTTCCACCAAAAGGCCCCCTCACAAACTCTACATTACCATCAAATATTGACCTTGAGCTTGAAAGTGCAAAGTAGGCATTTCCACTCTCAGTAACTTTTAAATTTCCTTTGAAATGATTTGATCCCTCTACGGCATAATCAATTCGCGTACGGTCAAGAAACAAACCTGAATATTTTATTTCTGTATTAGTTTCAAAAATACTATTTACGATAGATGTAGAACCAAATATCGTAATAATAATATCAGTGCCAGGATTAGTATTTTTTATCAAAGCACCATCTAATTTAAAGCTAATGGCTACAATCTTGCTGGTAGTAATCCTAAATCCCTTTGTATCGAGTTCTGAACCTGTTTGCATTTGCAAAAGCTGAAGAGAAACATCTCCGGCTAAAACTGGCCAATTGGTAATTCCAGTTCCAGGAACCGTAACTTCCGAATTATATACCGGTACGGTTGATGGGCGCCAGTTCCCTGCATCTTTCCAATCACTGCTGACAGCGCCAGTCCATGTTTGTGCAAAAGCAGTTAAATTGATAAAACCAAAAAAAAAGATCGCAAATGATCTGACAATAGATGTGTGCATAATTTATAGAGTTAGTGTGATTACCTGCAATTAAGCTATTTTTACTGAAATCTGCATGTGACTATTCCCCCCTCACACAATCCGCAGCGAAGACTCCCTGATAATCAACTCCGTAGGCAACACAATATGCTCATGTACAAAATCCCCTGAACCGTTCAGCTGATTCAAAAATAAACGTGAAGCCTCCATGCCAATCTTTCTTCCGGGACGGCTGATGGTTGTGAGCGATGGATAGGTATATGCTGAAATGGGCGAATTATCAAAACCCACAATGCCGATATCGCCCGGGATTTTCAGTCCGCGGTCCAGAATAACCCGCATGGCCCCTATCGCCACCTGATCGTTCACCCCGAAAATAGCATCCGGCGGCGTGTCCAGATCCAACAATTTTTTGGTGGGCACAATCGCACTTTCCACCTGAAAGTTGGTATTGATAATCAGTTCTTCCCGGATGGGCACATCATATTTTTTCAGGCAATCACGGTACCCTTTGAAGCGCTGTTCCGATACTGCAAGTCCGTTCGGGCCCTTCAAATGGGCAATGTTTTTATAACCGATCGCAATCAAATGTTCAACGGCTGCAAAGGCTCCGTGATAATCGTCTACCGTGGCCCGGCTGGTTTCGAAATCTTCATATTCCCGGTCAATAAAAATAAGCGGAGTTTTTCGCTGGATTACATGTTCCAGATGCTCGTAATAACCGGCATCGTAGGTTTCCTGCGATACTGATAGAAAAATTCCTTCAGTACGGTTGGACAGTAGTTTGGATAAATATTCTTTTTCGAGCAGGTAATTTTCATTCGTTACACAAATGTTCAACGTATAACCCAGGGGCTGTAAAATCGTGTGAAGTCCCTCAATGACAGCGGTTTCATAATAATTTCCTATCGTGGGTACAACCACACCCAGTGACCCTGTTTTTTTATTTAACAGGCTTAAAGACACCTCGTTACGCTGATAACCAACTTCTCTGGCATATTCCTGAATATTTTTTCGAGTATCTTCATTTATAGCCGGATGATCATTGAGCGCACGTGATACGGTGGAAGGTGAACAACGAAAACGGCGTGCAATATCTTTAATAGTAACCGGGCGTGAGGAATTCATGATAGGATAATTACAATGAAATATTTAAAATTTTTTCAAACGTTTGCATTCATTATTAACATAATTACACTTTGTATTTAATTTATACCAAGCTATCATTGTGCAAATGTAATGATAAAGCAACGATGAGCGATCTCTTAGTAAAGCCAAAACCGAACGAAAATACTTACCACTCATTGACCAGTGCGCAGGCAGGATGGACGTATCTCAACTTTGAAGCAAAGGTGCTCGGTCTGGATGAAACCTATGCGCTGAATACGGGTGACTATGAATACTGCATCGTGCTGTTGGGCGGAAATTTCAAGGTGGAAACGGAGCAGGGAACCTGGGAAACAGGGAACGGACGGAAAGATGTTTTCAGTGGAATCGGTCACGCCATGTATCTGTCCAGAAACACAGCATTTACCTTAACCGCTCAAACGGATCAAACGGACATTGCCATTTGCTGGGTGGCTACGGACGAAGATCATCCGCCCTACTTGAAACGTCCGGAAGAAGCAGCCATTGAATTCAGAGGCGGTGATAATGCTAACCGGCAAATTAACAGCCTGCTTCAACCGGGATTCGACTGTCACAAAATTGTGTGTGTGGAAGTGTATACGCCGTCAGGTAACTGGTCATCGTTTCCGGCCCACAAACATGATGAACGCAAGGTAGATGCAGACGGAACGCTGATCGAGGCAAATCTGGAAGAAATTTATTTTTACAAAATAGACAAACCGCAGGGTTATGCCATTCAGCAGGTTTATACGGATGACCGTTCGCTAGATGAGATCGTGCGTGTGCATCACAATGAAGCGGTTCTTATACCCAGAGGTTATCATCCGGTAGCGGCGGCGCATGGCTACAATGTCTATTATTTAAATTTTCTGGCAGGAAGCGACCAGTCGCTGGCTAATACGTCTGACCCGGATCATGACTGGATCTATGGTTCCTGGAAAGGCCAGGACCCACGACTCCCTATCGTGACTTTGGAGATGAACAATGCAAAATAGCTTTACCAAAAGCAACCTATCCTAGTACAAAAGTAATCCGGCTAACATTTTTCTTCCATGCCTAAACATGATCTTTTAACCATCGGACGCTCGTCCATTGACTTGTATTCAGCCGATATTGGCAGTCCGTTTGAAAAAATAAGTGCCTTCAATGCCTTTGTAGGCGGTTGTCCGCTCAACATCGCTACCGGCGCACAGCGGCTGGGGTTGAACACAGCCATCTTGACCGGGATCGGAAATGATCAGGTAGGAAATTTCATCAAACATTTTCTGGATCAGGAAGGAATCGCTACAGACTATATTCCTACGATTGAGGGAACACGCAGCTCAGCCGTCATTCTTGGTATTGAACCTCCGGACAAATTCCCGTTGGTGTATTACCGAGAAAACTGTGCAGATATCAACCTGACCATCGATCATGTCAATGCCATTCCTTTTGAAGAGTTTAAAGCCGTGGCATTTTCCGGTACTGCATTCAGTAAAGATCCAAGCCGGACTTCTATGTTTTATGCTCTTGAAGTAGCCAGAAAGAATAATCTGACTACGCTTCTGGATATTGATTTCCGGGCTGATCAGTGGGATGATCCCCGCGCTTTCGGTGTAACGCTTCGTGCTGCATTAAGCAATTTCACCGTAGTGGTCGGCACAGAAGAAGAAATTCTGGCAACCTATCTCACCGACAAAGAACAGCTTTTAATCAAACACCAGCAGATTTCTGCACCCGAAATCCGTGGCAATATTGAAACAGCCATCCAGGAAATCCTGAAATCAGGCGTTGAAACATTGGTGGTGAAACGCGGAAAAGAAGGAGCTTCGATTTTCCAGCCCGGAAAAGAAGAAGTAAAAGTTCCGGGTTTTCCGGTTGACGTTTTAAACGTATTAGGCGCCGGAGACGCATTCTGCGCAGGTTTCTCTTACGGCATTCTGAATGGATGGGATTTATATAAAAGTGTACGGATGGGTAATGCCTGCGGCGCCATCATCGTGACAAGAGAAGGTTGCGCGAATTTCATGCCAATGTATGCGGAGGTAATGGAGTTCGTGGAAAATCGCGGCGGGTTTTAAACGCAGAGTTAGGTGAGTTTGGCGCTGAGTTACGCTGTTATTTTTTGATTCATTAAATTTTAAAATCAATAACTCAGCACCAAACCACGCGTCTATCCCTTCCTCGACCTCTGCGTTTAGCATCATAAATATATTTATAAAAAACAGCGCAACTCTGCGGATAACCGCGCGGCGGCCGCTCCCGGAACTCTGCGTTTAACAACTAATAAGATGGAGAAATTACAGAATTATATTAATGGCCAATGGGTGGATAGTCATTCCGGTGAGTTTACCAATGTTTTAAATCCGGCTACGCAGGAGATACTGATGCAGGTTCCGGTTGGGAATGCACAGGATGTGGCAGATGCGGCTGAGGCTTCACAGGAAGGATTTCAGGAATGGAGAAGTACGCCGGTTTCAAAACGCGTGCAATACCTTTTCAAACTGAAAACCTTACTGGAAGATAACATTGATGACATTGCAAAAACCATCACGCTGGAATCCGGAAAAACCTTTCTGGAAGCAAAAGCAGAGATGGTGCGCGCGATTGAAAACGTGGAAAATGCCTGCGGAATGCCGGCTTTGATGCAGGGTCAGTTTTCAGAAGACATTGCCAAGGGAATTGATGAATACATGATTCGTCAGCCTTTGGGACCTTGCGCCTGTATTGCGCCGTTCAACTTTCCGGGTATGATCACGTTCTGGTTTTTACCTTATGCACTGGCTTGCGGGAATAGCTATATCATCAAACCTTCTGAGAAAGTACCCCTGACGATGACAAAAATTGTTACTCTGATGGAAAAGCTGGACTTGCCAAAAGGCGTACTGAACCTGGTGCAGGGCGGACGCGAGGTGGTCGATGCGCTTCTGGAACATCCGATTATTAAGGGAATCAGCTTTGTCGGTTCATCGCAGGTAGCCAAACATGTCTATTCCAAAGGTGCAGCACATGGAAAACGGGTACAGGCACAAGGCGGAGCGAAAAATCCAGTGATAGTCTTGCCGGATGCAGACATTGACATGACCACACAAATTGTGATCGACAGCGTTTACGGATGTGCCGGTCAGCGCTGCCTTGCCGCTTCAACAATCATCACCGTTGGTGAGCATAAGGATATTACCGAAAGTCTGGTTGAATCTGCTAAAAACCGTAAAACCGGTTTTGGATTAGAAAGCGACGTGCAAATGGGTCCGGTAATAAGTGCGGAAAGCAAAAACCGTGTGAATCATCTGATTGAAAAGGGTCTGAGCGAAGGCGGAAGATTGCTGGTTGACGGCCGTAATGCCAAAGTACCTGGTTTTGAACAGGGTAACTTCATTGAACCCACCATTATTGAAGATATTCCACTGGATGGCGAATTGGCCGGAACAGAAATTTTTGGTCCCGTTCTTAGCCTTGTTCATATTAATACCATTGAAGAAGCGATCCGCTTTATCAATTCAGGCAAATACGGAAACATGGCCTGTATCTTCACCAGCAGCGGATTAAACGCCCGTAAATTCCGTCATGAAGCAGAGGCCGGAAATATCGGTATCAACATCGGCGTAGCTGCTCCGGTTGCACAATTCCCTTTCTCAGGCTGGAAAGACAGTTTCTACGGAGATTTGCACGGACAAGGAAATCATGCAGTAGAATTTTTCACCCAGACGAAAGTGGTTATTGAAAGATGGTTGAAAGAGTGGAACAGGAAATTCTGATTTAAGCCATTAGCTATAAGCTTTTAGTGATTAGCTTTTTCAGCTCATTAGGACATTCAAACTGTAAAGAAATATTTAAGAAACTTACCAAGCTCGGATTGGCAATAGCTAACAGCGGTCCGCCGCGCGGCTAGTAGCCAACCGCTAAAACCTAAAAATATGTCTAAGAAATTAAAAATCGGAGTAATTGGATTGGGGCGTATCGGACAGATACACCTAAGCAACCTGCTGTATCATATTCCTGATGCAGAGGTAATCATTGCGTCAGATATTTCAACGGAAGCACATGCTTTTGCTAAAAATCTGGGCGTTGAACAAGTAACAACAGATGCCTATGATGTCATCAATCATCCCGAAGTAGAGGCTGTCATTATCTGCTCTCCTACTCCCTATCATGTTCCTTATACAGTTGCAGCTGCCAATCAGAAGAAACATGTCTTTTGCGAAAAACCACTGGATGTAACGCTGGACGCCATTTATGCTGCCCAGAAAGCAGTTAATGAAAATGGTGTAAAGCTGATGCTGGGTTTCAACCGCCGTTTTGATACGAACTTTACAAATGTCCGCCATATTGTAGCGGACGAAAAGATCGGTGAACCACAAATTCTCCGCATTACCAGCCGCGATCCCGGACCTCCTCCCATTGAATACCTGAAAACGTCGGGTGGAATTTTCCTGGATATGTCAATCCATGATTTTGACATGGCCCGTTATATTGTTGGCAGCGAAGTTACCGAAGTTTATGTCAAAGGAGACGCGCTGATCAATCCTGAAATCAAGGAATTCGGTGATATTGATACGGCGGTTATTGTGCTGACTTTTGAAAACGGAGCCCTCGGTGTGATTGATAACAGCAGAAAAGCAGTCTACGGTTACGATCAAAGGCTGGAAATTTTTGGTTCAAAAGGTATGGCCAAAGCAGAGAACAATACCGCTGATAATCTGGTACATTTCGATGGTGCCGGCGGTCATATCTCACTTCCGCTGCATTTTTTCCTTGAAAGATATGAAACGGCATACCGCGTTTGTCTGAAATCATTTGTTAATTGTGTGCTCAATGACACGCCTTCTCCGGTCGATGCACATGATGGACTGATGGCTACGGCGATAGGAATAGCCGCAATGAAATCCCTGCAGGAGGGAAGGCCCGTGAAGTTGGAAGAAGTGATTAGTCATACATTGGTATAAGAAAATATACCCTAAAACAACCCCATGAAACAAGGCCTGCATTTGCTTGATTACGTCGTATTTTTCATTTATTTTATCGTTGTCTCCTCTTACGGTTTCTGGATTTATAAAAAGAAATCAAGCAAGGAATCCAGTTCTACCGATTACTTTTTAGCCGAAGGTTCTCTGACTTTCTGGGCCATCGGTGCCTCGCTGATTGCTTCCAACATTTCGGCAGAGCATTTTATCGGTATGTCGGGCTCTGGATTTGCCATTGGCCTAGCCATCGCCTCCTACGAATGGATGTCTGCAGCCACACTGATTGTCGTCGCTATTTTCTTTGTACCGATCTACCTGAAAAATAAGATTTATACCATGCCTCAGTTTTTACGGCAGCGGTATAATCCGATCGTAGCAACAACGATGGCAATTTTCTGGCTGCTTTTGTATGTCTTTGTCAACCTGACTTCCATACTTTATCTGGGAGCTCTGGCACTGGAAGTTACCGCTGGCATTGACTTTACCTGGGCCATCGGAGCACTGGCTGTTTTTGCCATTATCATTACAGTCGGGGGTATGAAAGTAATTGGTTATACCGATGTTATTCAAGTAGTTGTGTTGATTGCAGGCGGTTTGGTGACGACATATCTTGCCATGGATCTTGTAGCAAAACATTTTGGAAACCCTAATGTTTTCAGTGCCTTTGGAACCTTGAAGACGCAGGCAGAGCCACACTTTCACATGATCCTGAAAAAGGACAATCCGTATTATAAAGATCTTCCGGGTTTGTCGGTGATCATTGGTGCCATGTGGATCAATAACTTGAATTACTGGGGTTGTAATCAGTATATCATTCAGCGAACACTGGGTGCCAGCCTGCCCGTTGCCCGGAAAGGAATCTTGTTTGCAGCAGGTTTAAAACTGATTATTCCGATTATTGTTGTGCTACCCGGCATCGCTGCTTACGTTTTATTTCAGAACGGAATGTTTCAGACGGAAATGCTAGATGCCAATGGTATTGTAAAACCAGACCATGCCTACCCTGTTTTGCTGGACCTGCTTCCTTCAGGACTGAAAGGAATGGCATTTGCTGCATTAACTGCTGCGATTGTCGCTTCGCTGGCCGGTAAAGCCAACAGCATTTCCACCATTTTTACACTGGATATTTACAAAGAATACATCAAACCGGATGCAACAGAGAAACACCTGATCCGTGTAGGTCGCTATGCCATTTGGGTGGCGCTGGGCATTGCCGCTTTAATCGCGCCTCAACTCCGTGTTCTGGAACAGGCCTATCAGTTTATCCAGGAATATTCGAGCTTTATCACACCGGGTGTTTTTGCGATTTTCTTCCTTGGTTTTTTCTGGAAAAGAACAACGGGAAATGCCGCACTAGTTGCCGCTTTGTTAACCATTCCCTTATCAACGGCTTTTAAATTCTGGTACGAAGAAATACCGTTTTTGAATCGTATGGGAATCATATTCCTGATTCTAGTCGCTGTTATTATCGTCGTGACCTTGGCTGATCCGAAAAGCAAAAACAATCCGAAAGGACTGGAAATAGACCGTTCTATGTTCAAGGTGAGTAATGGTTTTATGATCAGCTCGATCCTGATTTTTGGTATCCTTGGTGCTTTATATTGTGTATTCTGGTAACACAGGGTTAACCCATAAATACCTGGTTTCTGTTAATCTTTTACTATGCTTCTGACAACCAAACAACTTTTTGATACATGCTATGGCCGCTATGCCATTCCTGCGGTCAACGTGTTTTTCATGGAGGAAATACACGGATTATTTGCGGCGGCGCAGGAAGCTGAAGCACCGTTCATTGTACAGACAACGCCTTTTGCCAGAGATTACGCCAAAGCCGATATGCTGCTATCCATGATTCAGTCGGCTGCCCGGTTGTATCCGCAAACAGTATTTGCCATACATATCGATCATGGTGTAGAAGAACATATCTGGGATGCTATTGGAAGCGGCGGATACAGCTCGGTCATGATTGATGCATCGCATGATAATTTCGAAGAAAATGTAGCCAGAACAAAAGCTGTTGTGGATCGCGCACATGCCAATGGCATCAGTGTGGAAGCAGAACTGGGGGTGCTTGCCGGCGTGGAAGATGATTTGACCATAGATGCAGAACATTCATCTTATACTAATCCGCAGCAGGTCGTTGATTTTGTCAACGCGACCGGCTGTGACAGTCTGGCTATTGCGGTTGGAACGAGTCATGGAGCCTATAAATTTTCAGGTGGACAAGGTTTGCAATTTCATATTCTTGAAGAAATACAGAAGCGTCTGCCCGGTTTTCCGCTCGTGCTGCATGGCGGTTCCAATGTAAGTTCCGAAGTAGTTACGCGTATTAATGCAGCCGGAGGAAATCTTAAAACAGATGCCAAGGGAGTTCAGGAAGATGAAATTCTGAGAGCAATCCCGCTTGGTATTTGTAAAATCAATATTGCCACAGATACGCGTTTGTTATGGACTATGGTGAACCGTGAATTTTTCCGTGATTATCCGGACGAGTTCGCACCGACCACGCCTGGGAAAATTTTCATGGAAGAATACAAGCGTTTTATGTTACAGAAATTTGAATTGTTTGGGTGTGCCGGAAAGGCAGATGAGTTTTTGTATTAGGCTGATATAAACATTATCGTTCAAGCATTATCAGGTAGTACATCGCACGTAAAACCTCCCAGATCAAGTGCCTTTTCTAACATATTTAGATAAACTGCACTGTAATTCTTTCAAAAAATCTTTTAAATTCTGAAAATCCTGAACTAAAAATATTCCTTTAAACCATGACCAGAAGATTAACCGTAGCCCAGGCTACCATAACATTTCTAAAGAATCAATACATCGAACGCGATGGTGTTGAAGAACTCTATTTCGGTGGCTGTTTCGGCATTTTCGGTCATGGTAACGTGGCAGGTCTGGGTCAGGCTTTACAGCAAAATCCGGACTTTCGCTATTATCAATGCCGAAATGAACAGTCTATGGTGCATACGGCTGTGGCTTATGCTAAAGTCAAAAACCGGCTGGGTGCTTTTGTCTGTACAACGTCCATTGGTCCGGGTGCTACGAACATGATTACCGGTGCGGCTCTGGCGACCATCAACCGCTTGCCCGTGCTGCTGCTGCCTGGCGATATTTTTTCAACCCGTGAACCAAACCCTGTTTTACAGCAACTGGAAAGCGCTTCAACGCAGGATATCTCCGTCAACGATTGTTTCAAACCGGTATCAAAATACTGGGACAGAATTAACCGGCCTGAGCAATTGATTTATTCTCTGCCTGAGGTAATGCGGGTGCTCACCTCACAAGCTGAAATGGGTGCCGTAACGCTCTCCATGCCGCAGGATGTACAAACACACGCATACGATTTTCCGGAAGAACTTTTTCAAAAAAGAGTCTGGCACGTAGGCCGTCCACGCCCTGATTTACCAACTTTACAAAAAGCTGCTGAATGGATTCGGGCTTGTAAAAATCCGGTCATTGTTGCCGGTGGCGGTGCCATTTACAGTGGTGCGGATGGAATTTTGCACGATTTTGCTGCAAAAACCGGAATCCCGGTAGGTGAAACATTCGCGGGAAAAGGTGCTGTTAAATTTGACGAACCGTATAGCATCGGCGGTTTAGGTGCAACGGGAACAAAATATGCGATTGAAATTGCCAATGAGGCTGATGTCGTCATAGGAATCGGAACACGGTACAGCGACTTCACAACAGCTTCCAAATCGATATTCAAAAACCCGGAAGTTAAGTTTATCAACATCAACATCAGTGAGTTTGATGCTTTCAAACATGCGGCTTTGCCGGTGATTGGTGATGCCAAAGTGATTCTGGAAGAACTTTCCATATTGCTGGGAGACTTTGAAGTGGATGCTGATTACCGCAAAAAAATTGCTGATTACAACCATGCATGGGATGAAGAAGTTACCCAGATTTATATGGATGGAAATAGCACCACTCCTCCTATTGATCAAGCAATTGTCATCGGTACGTTAAACAACTTTATGGGTCGCCGGGATGTGATGATCAATGCATCAGGAAGTGCACCGGGCGACTTGCACAAACTCTGGCGGGCAACCGATCCGAAAAACTTCCATTTGGAATACGGATTTTCCTGTATGGGCTATGAAATTGCCGCAGGTTTGGGTGCAAAAATGGCTGATCCTACGCGAGAGGTCTATGTGCTGTGCGGAGATGGCGGTTATCTGATGAACAACCATGAAATTGTAACTTCGATACAGGAAGGTGTAAAATTCACCATTTTGCTTTTGAACAATAACGGATATGCCAGTATCGGAGGACTCTCTGAAAGCATCGGCAGTGAGCGTTTTGGCACTATGTACAACTACCGCGACGAACATTCTGGCCAATTATCCGGAGATTTCCTGCCGGTGGATCTTGCAAAAAATGCAGAAAGTTTAGGTGCTATTGTTATTAAAGCTACCGACAGAACTTCACTGGAAGAAGCATTGGAACAATCCAAAACCAATACTCGGACGACGGTGATTTATATTGAAACCAGTCTATACCGTACCGTAAAAGGCTATAATGCCTGGTGGGAAGTGCCTATTGCGGAAGTTTCTGAATCGGCGTCCGTGCAGAAAGCGTATGATGCGTATGTGGAGAACAAAAAACAGCAGCGGATTTTTCTTTAAGCCTTTTAACTTCATAACCGGAATAAAATGAATTTTGAAAATATAAAATTAGGTGTTGCGCCCATCAACTGGACCAACGATGATATGCCTGAACTAGGCGGAGAAAATACCTTTGAACAATGCATAAGTGAAATGGCGCTGGCCGGATTTACAGGTTGTGAAGTCGGGAATAAATTTCCTCGTGATACCAACGTTCTCAAAAAGGCACTTGATCTGCGTGGTTTACAAATCTGCAACCAATGGAACAGTTACGAACTGACCACAAAATCGCTCAAAGAAAATATTGAAAGCTTCACAAAACTTCTTGATTTCTTAGAAACTATGGGCGCCAAAGTCATCGGCGGCGGAGAAGTAGGAAATAGCTGTCAGGGCCAAATGACCGTGCCGGTTTTTGAAGGAAAAGGCATGCTGAAAACTGATGAAGAGTGGAAAAGTTTTACTCATGGGCTTAATGAACTTGGAAAAATTGCACGTGCACGGGGTATGAAGCTGGCTTTTCACCACCACATGGGCACCTGTATTCAGACGATTGAAGAAACGGACCGGCTGATGGCTGAAACAGACCCAGAAAATGTTTACCTGAACTATGACTGCGGACATTTTTATTTTGCCGGAGAAGATCCTGTAAAAGCCTTGAAAAAATACATTGGCAGAACAGCGCATATTCATTTAAAAGATATTCGCCCAGCGGTTTTACAGCGCGTGCACGATGAAAGACTGAGCTTCCTGACTGCTGTGAAACAAGGAGTTTTCACCGTTCCGGGAGATACTGAAGGCTGCATTGATTTCCCTGCCCTTTTTGATGTGATAAAAGCCAGTGATTATCAGGGCTGGATTGTGCTGGAAGCTGAACAGGACCCGGCGGTCGCTAATCCGTTAGAGTATGCTATGATCGCCCGTAAGTTTTTCAAAGAGTTGACCAATATCTGAGTTTTTCCGTGATCTTATTAAGAAGTCAGATTTTAAAATCTGACTTCTTTTTTCTTCAGCCTGTTTTTTTATCTCCTCTCCTGCCAGCTCCGGCAATTTTAATATCTATTTAATTCAGTGCCCATCAATAGTTTTCAACATTTTACGTTTGTTAAGCGATCAAGATAAGCCGGATTTAAAATCAGCTGTGATGTATTAACTGTTTAACAAAAGTTAATGGCAGTCAAAATCAATTTTTAACCATACAGTTAATAAAATCGATGGTATCCTGCGCCACACTTGTTTCTTATTTTACGTAGTACCTTTTGTGCACATTAAAATATTTTAAATAAAATCATAACCTATGTAAGAAGAATTTACTCAATTATAATCTGACTAAACATGCCAAATTTTAAAAAGATCAGCCAAATTGGGTTTATTGCAATAGCGGGCTTTATAGCAGGCTGTAAGGATAAGGATGTAGTACCTGAAACAACAGTCTCAACAAATACTACAAATTACAATGCTATAAACAGCTGGGTTTACGGCGTTATGAATGATGCCTACTTCTGGTACAAAAATATGCCGGCTGAAAAAAGTATGGATGCCGAAATAAATCCAACCGACTACTTCGAAAAATTAATTTATAACCGTACGACAGTCGACCGGTTCTCGACAATTACAGACGATATTGATGCACTAACGAACGAGTTCAACGGAGTTGGCAAAATTCTTGGGATCAACTATACGCTGGCTTACACCGATGATAGTAAAAATAATCTGGCTGCCTTTTTGAGCTATGTTGTAAAGGGCAGCCCTGCTGAAACGGCCGGTTTAAAACGTGGGGACATGATCATGAAAGTCAATGGCACTCAGCTTACCGCGGCTAATTATGTATCCTTACTTTCAAACAGCGATACAGAAGTTTTTACGTTAGGTACACTTTCAGGAACCACTATTACGGTCGATGAAACCAAAACCATTTCTGTAACCAAGGCTACCATCAGTGAAGATCCTGTCCTGTTTTCAACCGTAATCTCAAAACCCGATTATAACAAAAACATTGGTTACCTGGTTTATACCCAGTTTGTTCCTGGAACTACGGCAAGTGCTGAGGCCTATGATAATGAACTTCGTCAGGTTTTTGCTGATTTCAAAAGCAAAGGTGTGAATGAGCTGGTCCTGGATCTTCGCTTTAATCCGGGAGGTTACATCAGTTCCGCAGAAACACTGGCATCCTTAATTGGTACCGGTATTTCGAGTTCCAAAATATTTTACAAAGAACAATGGAATGATAAATACATAGCTTACTGGCAAAAACAAAAGGGTGCCAATGCTTTAAATCATAACTTCCTTAATGAAGCAAATAACATTGGATCCAGCCTTAACCGTGTATTTGTACTGACTTCGAACGGGTCGGCCTCTGCAAGCGAACTGGTTATAAACGGATTAAAACCTTATATGGATGTTGTTACCATTGGTGAACATACGTATGGAAAAAACCTGTTTGGTTCGTTAATAAGTGATGATCAGCATCGCTGGAAATGGGGCGTGTATGTAATGCTTGGACAGACGGCCAATGCAAACGACCAGTCGGATTACGGTACGGTTGATGGTATTGCGCCGACCTATCTTGTAGAAGATACCAAGATTCCCTATAAACCCTTCGGTGATGAAAATGAAACGCTGCTTCGAAAAGCACTGGATGTCATAGGTATTCCGGCTCCAACAAATACAAGACTGGCAGCTACAAAACAGGTTGAACCCATTGTACGTGAAAACCTTCGTGACAATCTGGTGATTCGTGATAAAAGGATGATCAGGGATACGCCTGCATCAAAATTATATCCATAACCTTTTAGTTATTTTTGACTTTCAGCAATCAGCTTTCATTTAGCGTGTACTTCAACTTCCCGCTTAATGGACGGCTGATTGCCAAAAATAAAAACTATGACGGTAGCCAACGTTTACCCTCTTCTCATTTTTAAATATTCCTCCATTTCAATTAAAGAAAAAGCATTGAAAGTCATTTCTTTGGTCAATCCGCCTTTTCTGGCTATGGAAACACCAAACTGCATGTCAAAATAGCCTTCCTTTTTATGTGCATCAGGATTAATACTTAACAGTACTCCCTTTTCCATGCAATACGCAATCCAACGCCAGTCAAGATCCAGCCGCCAGGGAGATGCATTGATCTCTACGACAACTTTATGTTCCGCACAGGCATCGATAATAATCTTGTGATCAATAGGATATCCTTCTCTGGATAACAATAATCTGCCTGTTGGATGACCAAGAATGGTGGTATATGGATTTTGAATCGCTTTTAACAAACGCGCAGTAGCTTTTTCCGAAGACATTGTCAGATTGCTATGCACCGATGCTACTACATAATCGAAACTGGATAAAATTTCATCCGGATAATCCAGAGAACCATCACCCAGAATATCGGACTCAATTCCCTTTAAAATCTTGAATGGTTTTTCACCAGCAGAAAACGCAAAACGCTCATTCAATCTGGCAATTTCCTCATGCTGGCGGAAAACATCATCCGGTTTTAGTCCGCCGGCATAGGTTGCCGTCTGGGAATGATCTGCAATCCCGAGATATTCAAAGCCTAGTTCCTGACAAAATAAGGCCATTTGTTCCAGCGTGTGCTGCCCATCCGAATAAGTACTATGATTATGTAAAATCCCTTTCAGATCATCCCAGGTAATTAACTGATCAGAAGTATGTGTCTCTGCCCATACAAATTCGTCAGTACCTTCCCGCATTTCAGGTACGATGTAAGGCAGACCGGCTTTCTCATAAATAGCTTCTTCACTGTCAAAAGGTTCATACTTGGTTTGTCGCCAAAGCGAAGTTCCTGAGGAAGTAATTTTATTTAAATGTTCACGCGAAGCTGATTCCAGGAATAATTCATTAACCAGGTTTTCAGGTTTTACAGCCAGCACTTCGATTTCTACAGCTATATCCTGCATTTTCCCGCGCCAGATAAAAGGAGAGGAAATTTTCTCATCCTGAACCAGAAATTCTATGTTATTTAAAGCGGACTGTAACAAAAAAGGTGAATCCGTTCCAACCAGCAGCCGGATGGATTCAACGATTTCAGATTTTCTTCTGACGTCACCCGCAATTTCTACCTGATCAAAATGCTTCTTCAGTTCATCCGAAATCGTTTCTGCTACTGCTTCTGCTTTATCCATTCTTAGCTTACCGGCCTGATCTTTCAGGAAAGCAAGCGATTCCAGGATCTTCTGTTCGGTACTTCCGCCAAAACCTTTTACTTTGGCAATTTTACCACTCTGGCAGGCCAGTTCAAGCTCATGGAGATTATCAATGCCCAGATCTTTCCAGAGGACGCCGATTTTCTTAGCACCAATGCCTTTAATACTGAACATTTCCAGCACACCCATAGGCGTATTGGCAAGCAGGTCTTCGAGTTCCTTAAAGGTACCGCGCTGAACGATCTCAATAATTTTAGCACCTGTACTTTTTCCGATTCCCTGCAATTTGACAAGTTCATCAAGCGTCATGCCGGCAATTTCTCCATCCTTGTATTTGTCCAGATAAAACCCGGCTACCCCATAGCTTTTGATCTTAAAAGGATCAGCTCCGTGCAGTTCAAGTAGTTTGGCAGTCAGTTCAAGAATCTCGACAATTTCGGCGTTGCTCATGGGTATGCTTGATTAGTATTGAGCTGCGAATTACGAAGTAACAGGCAGCATTTGCAAATATGCCGGGTATTGATTTCTGAATACATTTCAATTAACCGCAATGGACACAATGATTTTGGTAATGGATGCAATAGAAATGCAAGTAGTTCTTACAAAACATTGCCTTAAATAAAAAGAAATAATCAGTGGAAATAACTGTAATGACCTACATTCAACAGCCAGGATTGAGATGGTGCAGCATATACTAATTTGCTCCTGCATTTTGAATAAACGGGCGAAATAGAATACACAAAAATTTAAAAATAATTGGCCACATATGAATACGGAACAGCTTAAACAATACCGCGAAGAGGCATTTCAGCACCTGACCACAGAACTCCTGCCCTTCTGGGAAACACGTTGCGTTGACAATGAAAATGGTGGTTTCATCACACATTTTGACAATGCAGGAAATGACTCCGGAGAAGATGAAAAATCATTGATTGCGCAGACCAGAACCGTTTTTACCTTTTCCTCTGCACACCGCGCTGGCTACGGGGAAGGCCGTTATGCTGCGGTTGCAAAACACGGAGTTGATTTTTTAATCAACAAAATGTGGGACAAGGAGTATGGTGGTTTTTACTGGCTGATGGACCGGAAAGGGAATGTCAAAATTGATGAAAAAATAGTTTATGGACTAAGTTTCGCCATGTATAGTTTAAGTGAATATACATTGGCAACTGGTGATCCAAGAGGTCTGGATTATGCTGAAAAAGTTTTTGACCTGCTGCAGATTCACGGAGCTGATACTTTATATGGCGGTTACTTTGAAATGTTTACGCGGGAATGGAAACTGAAAGGCCCGGGTGCTGCAGGCGGCGACCGGAAAACCCTGGACGCACACATGCACCTGATGGAAGCCTTTACAACCTTGTATGAAGCCAGTGGAAAGGAAGTACACAGAAGGAAACTTATGGAAATTATTCAGCTTCTGATCTCCAAAATTATGCATCCGGTATACGGAACCGGGATTCCTCAGTTCTGGGCAGACTGGAGTGTAGCACCGCAGATTAAGTTTGATATTATCTGGGGCTGGGACAGGTTCTCAGAAGACGGGCTGAAAAGCTCGGCAGAGGACAATACCAGCTATGGCCATAATGTGGAGTTTGCCTGGCTGCTGATGCACGCACTGGACATTGCCGGTATTCCATACGACGACTATCAAACTCAGCTTCTCAAATCTTTTGACCATGCCATAGCACATGGTATCGATTGGGAATATGGCGGGGTTTATGTAGAAGGTTCCCACGCCGGGGAAGTATATGACCGGGAAAAAGAATTCTGGCAGCAGGCAGAAGTGCTCATTGGTATGCTGGATGCTTATCGTATTTATGGAGAAGAAAAATACCTCAAAGCCTATGAAGCCACGCATCGTTTTGTGTTTGATAAAATGATTCATCATGAAGTGGGCGAATGGCTGCCGTTACTGACGCGCCAAGGTGAACCCATCTGGAAACACATGAGCCATTCCTGGAAAGTGAATTATCATTCGGTGCGTGCGATGGTTCAAAGCATAGTTAGGCTGGATAAGTTGATAAAACAGGAAACAAATAATTAATGGGTATTTATGACATCAATACTGAACATATCCGGGAAAACAATGCTCACAAAAACCTATTGATTTTATACGAATTCAGGTATGTATAAAATTCAGTTTTGTACAAATACAGTTTCAATATTTTAATCAGCTATGTTAGGCTATTGAAAATCAATTATTTCTTAATATAGAACAATTGAACTTTTAATATAACGACTGCGAGTTTAGAAATCAGAAGATTCTTTGCTGGTATAGTTTCTGTACTATAAAAACTAAATTACCTGAAATAATCGGGTGATATTCTTAACTTAAATTAGTATAGCTATGAGCGCGTTCACACAACAAGTTAAAGGAAACTGGACAGAGTTAAAAGGTAAATTCAAGCAACAATACGCCGATCTAACAGACGACGATCTACTATACGAAGAAGGAAAGGAAGATGAACTTCTTGGAAAACTTCAGACAAAACTAGGTAAGACCCGCGAAGAAGTGGAATCAGAAGTAAGCAGCTGGTCGAAATAATATTCATAAATTAAGGTTCATGAAAATGCCTGGAAGATTAAATCTTTCAGGCATTTTTGTTAGTTTCCGGGAAATAAATCTGCTGGTTAAAATTGTCGGTTGTGCTTATGGCATTTAAATAGTAGTTCCATAGGAACAACCGACATCATACCCCCGAATTCATTCCGGGGTAAATTTTCCGGCGGACATATCTTAATTATATCCTGATCCCTGTATGAATACCAAAGAAATTCCCGTAGCTGTTGTTGGCCTGGGCCTGATGGGGTCAAGCATTGTAACCTGCCTTCTCATTGCCGGCCATCCCGTTGTTGCGCTAGCTCCATTGAGCCATGATCTTTTATATGCCGAGAAAAGGATTTCAGGTCATCTTGAAAAAGCATTTCAGAATAATATCATTGAACATCCCGCTGATTATTATCTGAGAAATCTGATTATTACAGAGGATTTTTCAGAATTATATACTAGCAAACTGGTGATCGAGTGCACCATTGAGGATATTGCTGTCAAAGAATCGGTTTATAAAAAAGTAGAAGCCGTTATCGCTTCTGATGCCTTGCTGGCAAGCAATACCTCTGCAATCCCAATCAGCATCCTGCAAAAGCTGACTCAACATCCCGAACGTTTTCTGGGACTTCACTGGACAGAACCTGCTCATACCACCCGTTTTCTGGAAATAATATGTGGAGATGAAAGTAATATAGCTCATAGTGAATATCTGTATGCACTTTCTTCTCATTGGGGAAAAGAACCGATTCTGGTAAGAAAAGATATTGCAGGTTTTATCACCAACCGCCTGATGTATGCGATGTACAGGGAAGCAATCAGCCTGGTCGAAAACGGCTATGCAACCGTTGAAGATATCGACCGTTCCTGCCGGAACAATGCCGGTTATTTTATGACTTTCGTAGGTATTTTCAGGTGGATGGATCTTACCGGTGTACCCGCCTACCACACCGTTATGAAAGATTTGTTACCCACTTTGAATAACAATACAGAAGTACCCGAACTGATCTCAAAAATTGTGGAAGTAGGCGGAAAAGGCATTGCCAACTCCAAGGGGTTTTATGACTATGAACCGGGAGAAGCAGAAATGTGGGAAAAAACATTTTCAGAATTTACCTATGAAATCAGGGAAATTGCACTGAGATACCCGGCGGATATTGTTAAACAAAAATTGCGGCAGCAGCAACAGCAGCAAAATCAATAAAGACGGTCGGGTAATTCTGCAATCAAGGATTTTTGATTTCCCTGAATTCATCTGAAATAGTATTTTTCAAAATTTGATTATTGTCTGCTGCCTGATTTTCTATTCTGATAGCACTGCCCGGAACGTGGTAAATTTTATTGCCTTGAACAACAGTATCTCTGGCCCCCAAAAGATTAATACCCGTTCCTCGTTTTTCTATTTCTCCTATATGGTGAAAAGTATTATTGAGAATTGCGCACTGCTGAGAATAAGTGTTTTCCGAAGTACTGATCAGAGATACAGCACTTGCCCCGATGTGGTCAGTCTGACAGCTGCGGATTGTATCGTTTTTATTATAACCAGACAACATTATGGCATTCCCGCCTAAATCGGTAAAGGTGCAATTTTCTATTTTACAGTTTTCCGTGCCGCTTAGCAGCAAAGCACCACCGCGGTAAATGGCCCAGTCACCACCTGCAACAGAATCTTTTGTATTTAGAAAAGTGCGTTCATTATGCTTGAAATCAAGGTTTTTAAATGAGATATTTTTCACCGGACTTTCCTGACTACCCAGCAGCTCAATGCTGTTTTTCAGGTTTGAAACTTCAATCTTGGCTAGGGACAAATCTGTTTTTACAGGTGGATAGTAATACAAAATGTGCAGGGTTTTATCCAAATACCATTCACCCGGCGCATCCAGTTCGCCTAAAACATTTTCAACAAAATGGTATTTTTTGTTCCAATGAATGGGCTTGGTATTTTGCCAGCCTCCTTCCAGCTCTACATTATCCGTATCGTCCACACCTGTAATTTTATAATGCAGGCTACCTTTACCGCTTTCATCCAGTACATGGACATACCCCCCAACGGGATTACCCCAGGTTAGTACCCGGACATAGTAGGTCGCATCTTCGGCAGTACCGTAGAAAATCCTGGCTGTCGTGTCTTGATCAGGGTAACGGGCAAGTGTTTGCAGGATTCCGTTGACATACAATCTTTCAAAAGAAACATCTGAGGGCAGCTGCGTCTTGTAAATTCCGTTTTTAAATAACTGCCAATCCGGATTTAATTTTCTACCCGCACTGATTAGTACCTTGTGATCATTATAAGCCTTGATTTCCAGTGAGGAAGGAAGCTTTTCTGAACTGCGCAGTGTGAGGGTATTGGATAAATAGTAAGTACCGCCCATCAATTGAATACTGACTGCTTTACCAGAAAATTCATGGCTAGCAGACAAGGCTTTTTCCAGGGTTTTAAAAGGCTCACGGATTGTACCTGCATTAGTATCATTGCCTTTCACTGAAACATAGAAAGTATGCCCCTGACCGGATGCCGGCACATAGCAAATCAAAAAATAAATCAGTAAGCTGTAAATTTTCATCAATCAGGATTTTTCAACGCAGAATTACGCTTATTTCAAATAAATTAATATTTACCAACTTCTATATTTTAAAAGAAACAATCTCTTTTTCTTACTGCAAATCTGGTTTAATCCATAGAATTTTAGGGTTATAAAGTGGTTGTTCTGATCAGACTTGATTAGCTTTGGGTATTCTCTGTACGCTATGATCTGACCGGATTGATTTACAAAAAAATATGATTTTAGAAAGATCGACCATCATGCTTGAATCAGGGTTTTCTTTATTTTTTATTACATAATTGCATCTCTTTATGGATAATTTCCTGGCTGCAAGATCTCAGATGGCTCTGTCGCTGGGGTTTCACATCATATTTTCCTGTATCGGAATGGTTATGCCGTTTTTTATGGCGGTAGCACATTACTACTATCTTAAGACTGATAAAATTGTCTACAAAAATGTAACAAAAGCGTGGAGCAAGGGAGTTGCCATTTTCTTTGCTACGGGTGCCGTTTCCGGTACTGTCTTATCTTTTGAACTCGGCCTTCTATGGCCTAAGTTCATGCAGCATGCCGGACCTATTTTCGGGATGCCATTCTCTTTGGAAGGGACTGCCTTTTTTATTGAAGCGATTGCGCTGGGCTTTTTCTTGTATGGTTGGGATCGTTTTAATAAATGGTTTCACTGGTTCACTGGAGTCATTGTTGGTGTCAGCGGACTGGCTTCCGGAATCCTCGTGGTAGCAGCTAATGCTTGGATGAACAGCCCGGCCGGTTTCGACTTTATAGATGGCCAGTACATTAACGTTGATCCGATCAAAGCGATGTTTAACAAGGCCTGGTTTTCACAGGCTTTGCATATGTCTGTTGCGGCCTTTGCAGCAACCGGGTTTGCCGTGGCAGGGGTTCATGCGCTGATGATTATCAGAAAACAAAATGTTAATTTTCATACCAAATCCTTTACCATTGCAGCTGTTTTCGGATGTATTTCTGCTATCCTGCAGCCGTTAAGCGGAGATATTTCTGCGAAGGATGTAGCAGAACGCCAGCCGGCCAAACTGGCAGCTATGGAAGCACATTTCCATACAGAAAAATCAGCCGGACTGGTTCTTGGTGGAATTCCTGATCCTGCAAACAAGAAAGTAAATTACGCCATTAAGATTCCGGGTTTGCTGAGTTTTATGGCACATGGCGATTTTAATGCCGAAGTAAAGGGACTTGACCAGATACCGCTGAAAGATCAGCCTCCGGTTGCCATTACACACTATGCATTTCAGATCATGGTTGGTCTGGGTATGACGATGATGCTGATTTCTTTTTTGTATTTCCTTGCTCTTTGGAAAAAGAAAAACTGGCTGCAGAGCGACTGGCTTCTGAAACTTTTTGTAGCAGCCACGCCTATTGGATTTATAGCCGTAGAAGCTGGCTGGACAGTGACCGAAGTAGGCCGTCAGCCCTGGATTATTTACAATGTGATGCGGACCGCGGATGCAGTTACCCCTATGCCCGGTATCAGTTATTCCTTCTACATGTTTACAGCCATCTATATTTCCCTTGCCTGCATTGTCATCTTTATGCTTTACCGTCAAATAAAAATGGTAGGAAAACTTTATGACTTACCCGAGGGAGCCAGACAGGAAACATATTCTCACTAAACTATTTTACACGAAAATTATAACCAGCCATGTTATACGTCGTTATCATATATTTATGGACTTCCATACTTCTTTATCTGCTGCTTGGCGGAGCAGATTATGGTGCAGGAATTATTGAACTGTTTACTTCAAAAGCCAATAAAATCCAGACCCGGAAAACGCTTTACGAAGCCATAGGACCGATCTGGGAAGCAAACCACATGTGGCTTATCATTGCCATAGTTATTTTGTTCGTCGGCTTTCCTGTTATTTACAGCACCATGTCTGTCTATCTGCATATTCCGCTTACGATTATGCTGCTGGGCATTATTGCGCGCGGAACAGCTTTTACTTTTCGTCACTACGATGCTGTGAAAGATGATATGCAGGATCTATACAATCCTATATTTGCCTATTCCAGTTTTGTTACACCCTTTTTCCTGGGAGTTATTGCCGGAAGTGCTGTGTCAGGACATATTGATCTGAAAGCTGACAATTTTCTGGATGCATATATTTTCAGCTGGCTTCACTGGTTTTCAGTTTCTGTTGGGCTTTTCACGGTGACCATTTGCGGCTTTTTGGCTGCTGTTTTTCTCATCGGAGAAACAGACGACGAACATGACCGGCAACGCTTCATCCGCAAAGCGCGAGGATTCAACATTGCCGCTGTTATCTGTGGTTCTCTGGTGTTTGTCTCCTCACTCATCGAAGATATTCCATTGATTGACTGGGTATTTGGTAATATGGTGGGAATAGTAGCCATTTCGGCTGCGACCTTATCGCTGGTGTTACTCTGGTATCTGATGTACAAAGGAAAGGCAAATATCATTCGTGTACTGGCTGGCTTTCAGGTTACGATGATTCTTTTAACAACGACTTACAGACATTATCCCAATATCGTTATTTTGAAAAACGGAAGTTATCTTTCACTCATTGAACATAGCGGCCATGAGAAGACGATACAGGCACTGGCGATGGCTTTACTGATCGGGAGTATTTTCATTTTACCAGCCTTGTTTTATCTGATTTACAGCTTTCAGAAAAAGAAAGTGGATTTTGCTACGGATTAGTTACAAGGGAAATCGACAAAGAAGTAAGCTACGGGTCATGACCATTTCCTAAGCCAGACTTCCTTGTCGATACCTAATATTACCCTTTATTTTCTTTGATAGTTTTTAAGCCTTTCGTCCACCTTACAATCTCTTTAAGCATTACGTCGGCTGCTTTATAGGAAGACTCGCCCGGAGAAAACTCACCTTCATCCGTTATGTATTGTGTAAACATAGGGATATTCACAGCTTCATAGATAGGTACCATTTTGAATGTTGAAAGATCGCCTTTCAAGCTGTTTGCAGAACGCATACCGCCGGATGCACCGCCGTAACTTACAATACCCGCTGCTTTGTAGCCCCACTCATGAAACAGATATTCCAATGCATTTCTCAGCGGTGCAGGATAATTGAAATCGTATTCGGCTGTAACAAAAATGAATGCATCCGCTTCATCGATCGTTGCACTCCACTTTTTTGAATGCGCATGTTCATACTTCTGCATGGTAGGGTGATTTGCTTCATCCATCAGCGGTAATTTAACCTCGCCAAGATCCAGAACTTCTACATTGAATTCACCATGCTTTTTAGCAATCTCAGCAATCCAGTTGGCAACGAGCGGCCCTTTTCTTCCAGGCCTCACGGTGGAAGATATAATTTTCAGATTGTACATAAATACGTTTAGGTTGATTACTATTGCTGACCAAATTCGCCATCTGCGGTAATGGTCACTTCTTCACTTAGCATAGGCGGTGCAAATTTTGGGCCAACACCAAAATCTGCGCGTTTGATTGTTCCTGTGGCACGGAATCCGGCTACTGCTTTTTTGTTCATCGGATTCGTTACGGTACCACGATACCATAATTCCAGCGTAACTGGTTTGGTAACACCATGCATGGTTAAATCACCTGTCAGCTGATACTTATCATTACCAGATTTTTTTACCGACGTACTTTTAAAACTTAGTTCAGGATTTGCAGCAGCATCGAAAAAATCAGGAGATTTCAGGTGATCATTTCTTTTTTCAACACCTGTATTAATGGAGGCTGTTTTGGCCGTCATCATAAAAACAGCATCACTAAAGTCCGGTTTTGACGCCGTAATCGTAGCATCAAAATCAGTGAATGCACCGGAAACGGTGGATACGCCCATGTGCGTAATGTCAAATTTCAACTGCGAATGTGCCTTGTCAGACTTCCAGGTTGCTTGTGCAAAGGAGGCAACTGACAGAACCGATAACAGGATTAACAAAGAAATTTTTTTCATGATACAGGGAAGTTAAATGGATAAAATAAAATGATAAATATATGAGAATTTAGTAAAGGTAATCACACCAGCGTAGTATCAATCGTAATGGTATGTGTCAGCGTATTATGGATCGGGCATTTATTGGCAATAGCTAATAACCGGGTAGTCTGCTCCTCACTTAAATCACCAATCAGCTCAATTTTCCGGTTCATCTGTGCGACATTGGCCTGCACATTTCTTGAAAATTCCACTTCCACATGAATGGCTGTTAATGCTACCCAACCTTTTCTGTTTGCGTACATGCGCAGTGTTCCGCCTGTACACGCGGCCAGTGCAGACGCAAGCAACTCTTCAGGAGAAAAACCCAGATCCATCCCTCCGGCAGAAACAGGTTCATCCGAGATCAGGCTGTTGGTCGCCGTTTTTATTTCTGTTTTGTATAATGCTGTACCAATACTCGCAACTACCTTCGCCATTGTATTTAAATATACGTTTATGCCTAAAAGGTAAAAATTATTATCGAATATGAAGCAGTCATTCTTAAAACCCATATGATTTATCTTTCCGGCAAAACGAAAATTCTGAATTTGCTCTGCTTCTTGCTAGCTTTGAAAACGCAATTTCGACTACCTATGCAATCAAATATTCCCAGAATAGATATCAACTCACTTTCCGAACACAAGGAAGATCATATCATGGTAAGCCGGTTTGCTGAATATCTTGCCATTCACCCTAACCTGACTTTGCCGCACCGCCATAGTTTTTATCATTTGCTTTTTTTCACCGAAGGCGGTGGAATGCACACCATTGACTTTAATCATTTTGAAGTAAAACCTTACCAGATTTATTTTATGGTTCCCGGTCAGGTCCATTCCTGGAATTTTGAAGGAAACGTAGAAGGATTTGTAGTTAATTTTTCAGATATTTTTTTTCAGTCCTTTCTGCTTCGTCCTGAATACATCACATCATTTTCTTTTTTCACAGGAAGAACGGATGGAAGTGTGATCAACCTTCCGGATCCAATGCAAGGTACTGTGGAACATTTATTCGAAGGTTTATTAAGACAGGCAACGCAGAGAAATGTTTATAAAGAAGATATGATCCGCGTTCTTTTATTGCAGCTCTTTATATTGGTTGAACAAAGCACTTCTTTAAACAGGCAGCAGAATACTTCGTATCAATCTCACCCGATTGTAAAAGAATTTCAGAAACTGATTGAAAAGAATTTTATAGATATGCGGCAGCCAGGGGAATATGCCAAAATTTTAAACATCACGCCAAATCACCTGAATGCGCTCTGCAAGGAACATCTGGGCAGGCAAGCAGGAGAAATAATCCGCGACCGGGTAGTTTTGGAAGCGAAAAGATTGCTGGTAAACCTGGGCCTTACAGTATCCGAAATTGCCTATAAACTTAACTTCAACGATAATTCTTATTTTACCAAATTCTTTAAAAAAGAAGTCGGGGTTAATCCGGAAATTTTTAGAAAAAATTCCATTTTGGAAAAACCCTGAAAATCCTTTTACCTATTTACCTTTTATGAACCGTATTTTCCGGTGCTGGTGAAATAAATATGGCCAGCCACGCTCTTCTCGCCATCCGATAGAATAATGGTGTCAGCAAAATCAAAACCGGAATGATACTGTACAGGAAATAATCCAGATATTCTCCGAAAAAATTGACAAAAATGAAAAAGTATATGAGCATAAAAACAACATAAAAAGCATAGCTCATGTACAATGCCCCCTGATAAAAACCAGGCTCCGGCACCAGGTTTTCTCCGCAATGCGGACAAGCTTTGTTCATCTTATCAAACTTTAAACTGTATGCACTTTTGGTTATAAAGAAATCGCCCTCGCCGCAACGTGGACATTTGTTGAATAACACGCTGTATATTCTGTTATGCTTCATGATTTTAACGGGTTAAAACCGGTTGTATTTATATTGGTCTTAAAAAAGTAAAAAGGTATTTATGAAAGATACCCGAAACAAATAAGCTAAAATCTCACTTGTTTAACTTGCACAAAGTTCGTACTAAGCTGCAATAAATGAAAAGACCGATAAGCGGTTTTATGGTACTAATCAACGATTTTTGTTTTACAGATCATCTTAGCAACAATAAAACGTGTAAAGGATCATCTTTTTCTGACCCACTTACTTTCTTTTAGAATGGCTAACATTTTTGTATGATAGAAAAAAGCTTTTTGCAGCTCCTGTTCATCCCAAACCACATTAGAAAGGGCAATAATACTTGTTCTGGTTTTTGGATAATAATAACACATGGAGATAAATCCGGGTGCAAAACCGGTTTGACCGAGTTGTAAAATATCGTTTTCGTCATCCACTGTAATACCATAACCATATGCAACCTCCCCGAAAATAGGATGATTTCTTACGGCACCCGGCTTTTTAGTAACCATAAGTTTGTAAGTTTCTGAAGACAAAATTTTTCCCTGATGCAGATGATCGTTCCATAACATTAAGTCATGTGCAGTAGAAATAAAGGAACCTGCCGCAGCATAATTCTCAAATGTTCTGGTTTGAGGGACAAGTTTTTCATAGTTGTCTCCTGTATAACCCATAACCAGATTCTTATACTCTTTAATATCGGGATGGAAAGTATTATACATTTTACATTTCCTGAATAACCTTGCAGAGAGTTCAGCAAAAGATTTACCGGATGTTTTTTCTATAATGCCCGCCAGAAGATCATAACCAATTTGTGAATACGCATATTTGGTTCCCGGCTTAAAATCCAATGGTTTGCCCAAAGTCGTAATCCCGTGCATGTGCGTTAAAAGCTGATCAACGGTGACGGTGTCTGCCCAGGATTGTGTCAGGTCTGGCAGATAGGTACGAATCGGAACATTAAGTTTTACCCGACCTTTCTGGTATTCCAAAAGAAGCAATACTGCGGTAAATTGCTTACTGACAGAACCTACAACAAACTGATTATCAAATTTCAAAGGCTTTATTTTTTCATAATCAGAAAGTCCTTTTAACCTGATATACTTTGTTCTGTTGTTCTTAGAAATGAGCACGATGCCATTAAATGGCTTTTTAGTCGGGGCTGTTAGCAGTGAATCAATTTTTTCGGGTACATTTATTAATGCAGTACCAGATTTAGAAGTGATTAATTCCTTTTCCCTGATCGGTTTTGTAACAGTTTTTACGTCGTCATACTCCTGCCTGGCCCATTTCACAGAAGGTTCCAGCCATTGCGGCAATGCCTTGAAGAGAAAACCATGTTTTAATCCCGTATGTAGTTCTATTTCCTTGAACCGGCTCACGGTGTTTGTGGATTTCAGCTTCATGTTCTGACATGAAAGCATCACATCACTTTTTTCATAAATGGACAGAATATTTCCACTGAAATTAATTTCAGGACGTGTGGTCACATCTTCTTCTCCACAGCTTCCAATAAAAACATAATTCAGGTCCTTATTTTTAAGGATACTGGAAACAAACTGAGCAATATACCCTCCTTTCGACGTTCCGATAACGGTAATTTCCGAAGCCTTAACCCCTTTCGCCATCAGACTGTCTACCTGTCCTGCAACTTTTTGGGCGTATACATGGCCATCCGTATTTTTTGCACGTTTTTCACTGATTACAATAAAATTTTCTTTGGTATAAAAGTCCAGTATCTGGTCGTATTCTGCTTTTCCATACTCAGGATGTGCGTCATTCAATTCATTTTCCTCAATAAATTTATTATGAAGAAAAAAGACATAATGCTGTGCAGAAAGAACATGAGCACAGAGGAAAAAGAAGAAAGTAAAAGCTAAGTTTTTCAATTTTAAAGTTATTTTCATGGACTAATACTCAGGAAAAGCAGGCAACAATAAAGTTAACCGGTATGCATTTCACTGAAAAATACCATAATTATTATTTGAAATCAGTTTTATTATTCATTCAGCTGACATTTTCAGTGTTCTGAAACTATTTATAAGCAGAATAACCGGGCAAAAACAAATAAAATTGTTGCAACTACTGCCAACATCGTCAATCAATATTGAAAAATAGTACGAACATAATGAGCCATTCTCAACTTCTTCTACAGCGGTTTATTGAAGCGTACAAAGGCAAAATATACCGCAAAGTTCAGGATACAAATAAGACAAAGAATCTAAGCCAGGAGTTTCTGAGGCGCGACGAAATAGGTATCGCAAAATTGAATATCAATTTAAAACCTCTTTCTCCTATATTGCTGCAATAAACCTCTATCAATTTACATTATGAAAAAAGTTTTTCTACCCTTTATTATTATTTTAATTTCTCTTCATTTTTCAATTGCACAAGATCATCTTCTTGAACTTAATCCAGCATGTCCGGGTGTTCAGTCCCCATTCACTAAAGTACTTGTGCTAGACAAGCTTGCTAATAAAGAATTACTTGGCTTTGTTAAAGGCTCATTTGACAAAAGGGAACAAATTCGCTATGAAGGCTCACTGGCAGATACCTTGGGAAAATACTTCATTCTAAATAGTTCACCAGCTATCAAACCGAGAACAATCGTTCTCATTATAAATGAGCTCTTTTTAAGTGAAATGAAGGGCGATTTTGGAGAAAGCGGAAGTCTTAAACTTGCCCTGCGATTATTTGCAGAAAAAGAGAATGGCAATTTTTCTGAGCTCTTTTCTATTGATAGTGTCTACACCGTAAGAGGAATGGATGTAACAAAAAAATTATTGCGTTCTGTAAATGAACAGCTTTGTCAGATTTCAAATAGAGCTGCAACTTTGCAGCCAAGCCATTACGAAAATAATACAGAGTTTGAATTATCTGATTTATACACACTTGAAAACTTGGAAAAACTATCGATTCCGTTGTATACAACTAACCATACTGCCAAAGGCATATACAATACTTTTAAAGACCTCAAAATAAATACTCCAAATGATACCTGTGAGATATTTGTTGATACAACAAATATAAATAAAATCAAGGTATACAAAGTTTATAAAGTAAAAAACAGAAAATTCAGGTTAGAAACCGAAGGAATCTATGCTATAAGTAATGGTGATAAATTATACAAAGCAACTGCTTATGGCTTTTATGAAGTAAAAAAAGAAAGTAATGATTTTTTTTACTTCCGCCCGGCGACCATTTCTGAATCAAACTTAGGAGCTAATATAGGCGCTACTTTTGGATTAGTAGGGGCTTTGTTGGCATCAGGACTTCAAGATAACAAAGCAAAATTCTATAAATTTAAAATCAACTATCGTCGTGGAAATTCTACTCCGATAACCATACTTCAATAAACAACAATGCCTGCAAAAAGTTATGAAGCTATTTGCAGGCATTAGCCAAATGATCCTCATATTAATCGGACTAAAACCAGAATCCAACCTGAAATGCAATTCTCGGTTTTTCTTCCTTTTTCTCTTTTGGAATAAATGCACCTATGGAAAGGGTCAAAATATCAACGGGTGCTATCCAGACTCCGCCCCCATAGTTATAATGCCAGTTCTTGTCAGGTTCGTTGTCCAGCCAGACGCGGCCATAATCGAAGCTGCCGAATACTCCGTAAGTAAGCGGTAAAGTAGGATTAACGCTGTTACCTAATCTCACCCGTAAGTCGTTGGAATGCCATAGACTGCTCTTTCCGTAAAAACGCTGGGTTCGATATCCTCTCAATCCCTGATTACCGCCGATGGTAGGCATCTGGAAAAATTCATATCCTTTTCCAAAGTTCAGGGCCGTTCCGATCTGCGACGCAAAAATGATATTTTCCTTCGTATCCAGACTAAAATAAAAGGCAATCTGAGCTTTCAAGCCGGAGAAGCTTTTATCTTCTTTCAGGTTTTTGGTATAGTTCATCCCGGCATTAAAACGCATCCCTGAATGTGGCGAAAATATATTATCAACGCTGCTGAAATTAAACAAAAGCTGACCTCCGCTGTAATATTTTGTTTTAAAAATTTCCTCACTTAGCTGATTGACATCACTGGTAATAAATCTTCCGGCGGTAGATTGTATGTCTGACATTTCAAAAACAGGCCCCAATGTCACAAAACCGCTATTTCCGGCAAAATGCTTTTTAACAGCCGGATATACATGAAATGCACTTTGACGAACTCTGTAATAATTAGGATTATCAACCGGGCGCTCAGAAGCATTTCCCAGGCCTGCATAATTAAACGCATAAGCCGGACCGTGGTAATAAGTATCCAGATAAAAATCCAGGCTTTTAAAAGCATTCAGGAAATCTCCGGTATAATACAGCTTAACCGCTTTGGTTGCAAATGAATAACTCCCGCCAAAGCGCTGTGCTGAAGCATAAGGTTCTTTTTTGAAACCATACCGAATCATGTTAAAACTGGCTCCCAGCAAGAATCCGTCATCCGGATTATAACCCAGTATTGGGAGCGGCATTGTGATATTGTAATCACTTTCTGCACTGCGGCGGTCATAAACATTGTAGCGGTATAGGCCGGTTCGTTTGTCCTTGGTTTCCGGTCCGCCTTTTAAGGTATTCTTTCCGAGATCATCATAGACCAGCGTTTTCTTCGCACCACCATGTACAACAGAACTATCTGTAAAAATATCCTTACCTGTTCCGCCAATTAATCTGACTTTTATACCCTTACTGACATCGCCTTTTACAATAAATTCGTCGTCGTCACCATTGCCATATACGTTGATCGTTTTTGTAACTTTGTTATCGAAAACGCGCTGGTAATTCTGCTGCTTAATCTCTCCTTTTTTATTGATTTCTGAAACAGTAACCCGCGTGTGCTGGTCGTCAATTCGTTCTACTTCAAACCTTTCGTTTTCCTCAGTTCCAATCACATTCACGGATTTACTTACAAATTCATAATGCTTACGCGCCAGTTCAAGCAGATGATCACGTCTGTTTTTTATACTTTTAATAACCAATGGTGCCGATATTTCCCTTGCTTTATCCGGCCAGTCGGAAAAAGCATTTTCGATTACCTGATCTGTCAGATTTTGCTGAATGTAATGCACCTGCTCTTCCCAATCTTCCCAGCTAAGTCCGTTCAAAAAGGTCCGGTCAAACAAACGGGCACTCCAGGTAGTCCATTTCATACTGGGTACTTCGGGGCCATAGACCTGTAACTGACGCAGGAACGGCATGGTCAGTCTTGCCGTATTGGTAAAAAGACCGTCATATTTGGAAAAAGCCTGATCTCGGTCACGTGGGATTGGTCGGTAAAGATTTGAACCATCCGGCTGTTTGATATCAGCCCAGGTCCACTGATCATCATGGCGATCCCAGTCTCCAACAATAATATCCAGAAAACGGGTTTTCAGGGCCCATTTTTCATCTACTTTATATTTATTACTTTCCAGAATATTTTCCAGCAAATCAGGCGTGCTTATGATTTTGTCGGCATGACCGAAAAACGCAGCATCTTTCCATTTCTTTCCATCCGGGCGCTCTTCTACCAGACTTAAACTCCCTCCAAAAACCTGATTAAAATCACCTAGAGCCGGCTGAGATGGCACATAATAGATCTTTGGATTGGTATGATAAACCTGAATCGCATCGGCAAGTTTTGGTATAGCTAAGGGTGCAAATGGATGTGTGGACAAGAAATTTTCCTGTGCCAGAAACTGGGCAGCAAGCATCTTGTTAAAAGGAAAAGGCAGAAAACGGCTCACGTCTTTGGTCATGTCACGCAGTACATATTCCTTACCATCGTTTCCCCTCACCCTAAGTGAATTGGTCTGGTTCCCACCTCCCTGCTTGACCGGTATAACGCCACCCTGATATTTGGCAAAATCCAGAACAGGAAAGCGGTATTCATTCAGGTACAGATTGCGGTGATGAGCGCCAAAAAGAAAATTGTGCGCGCGGTTAACCGGTTTAATTTCATTTTTCAATACAAAATGACTGGTACTATCCTGGTGCTCTCCATACTCTTTGTAAGCAATTGCCTGCTCAGTCTTTGGAACCTGAAGTTTGTCTTTTATTTTTTTCTGATAAACAATTTTAGCACTTTTCCCATGTTCGTCAACTTCCCAAAACTGAACCCAGGTTTCACCTCCTTCGTAGAAAGAAAGTGTACTAAAACCTAATGCTGTGGATGCAAACTGAGATCCTTTCCCAAGCCCTACCGGACTGTTTTTTGAACCGCTTCCGCTGACGATAAATTCCTGACCATCATTTTCAATAAACTGCAACGCGTGTTCATGGCCGCTGGCAAAAATGAAATTTCCGTTTTTTCTTGCAGCCGCCAGCATGCCATCACTCATATCTTTGTACAGCTTGTTATGCGTATCCTGACGTGAGCCAATGGTTCCCCGAAATATTGCACTCAAACTACCAATGACCGGCAAGGGAATGTACAAATTTGGATTCAGTTCTGTAAGGGGGAAAATATGCTGTTTGATCGTGAACTTGCCGCCATGAGGCCCATAGGTATAAGGCGGATGGTGCATGGCGATTACCACATTTTTGTTGCGGTATTTTCTGATTATATTTTCGAAAACAAACTTGAAAGTTGCTCTGTTCTTTATTTCACAGCCATCATTGATTTTCGTGTCCTTATCCCAATCACTAAGCCACCATTGGGAATCCACAACGATAACCACCACGTTATCATTCAGTTCTATTACTTCCGGACCGGAACAGCCATCCTGTGGCAGGAAATAATTTTCATAATCATCCTTATCCGTTTTCCCTCTTCTGGAATTTAGGTAGGACTCGACAAAATTTTCCTGACGTTTCAATCCTTTTCTGCCCCAGCCCCGCCAGTCATGATTTCCAGGAATAAAAAAAGGACGCCCTTTGAAGTCATCCAGTGTTTCCAATTGTGAAGTTATTCTGTATTCTGCTACTTTCCGATCGGCCGAATCGCCGGATGGCGGCATACCATATTCGTAAATATTATCTCCCAAAAATAACGCAGAGCTGTTTTTTGATTCTTTTGCCAATTTGTCTTTTAAGTAAAGCAAAACCGGCGCTTTGTTTTCAGGCTTGTCATTTCCCGCATCCCCGATCAGGTACATGGTGTGTTTTAATACCAGTCCGGGAACCGGGCTGGACTGATCCCAGCTTTTACTGTCTTTGGAATACTGAAGTTTTTTATAACTCGAACAGGAGGAAATAATAACAAGTGCCGTTATTAACGGAATGGAGTATATCTTTAATTTCATGAGCAGGAAGGTAAGATCTATTTATTTACTCATCTTTTTAAATTTAAGGATGTTACCTTCTGCAAAGTCATCGCCTTCATTGGAAATATAAAGATTTCCGGCATTATCAAAAGCAATACCTTCGGGCTGGGTAAACATGTTTCCGCTGAGTGTTAAGGCTTGCTGAACTTTCCAATTCTGATCTGCGATTACGAGCAGTTTATTAACAGCAGAGATAATATACCAATCCTTTGTTTTTGGGTTTTGTGCCAAGCCAGAAGGCCTGAATCCGCGTTCGACTTTTCCGGTTAATGCCTTAATTTCTTTTACATTAATCTGAAAAGTACGAAAAACGGCTGTGCTGTCGCTGGGCTGAAAAATATAGCCGGTTATACTTTTTTTGGAATCATCCTGCGGACAATTTTTGCAAAGTACATACAGACTATCTGTTTCTTCATTGGCGAACATGCTTTCATATTCACCTTTAGGCAATACTTTTTTCCATTCCTGGGTACTATCCACTTCCTCATAAACCGATTCGTAAAAGGGAAATGAATAGAGGGTGCCATTGCTTTTTAGCACAATCACTTTGTCATGCACAATGGCAACATCTTCGTAGTCTCCTTTTTTCCAAAACTTGGCATGGAATTGTTTTTTTACTCCCCAGGGCAGACGGAATAATTTCCCCTCCTCATCCTGAATGGCATATACCGTATCCGGATTTCCTTTATAAAAGGTAATACCTGAGATTTCGAAAAGGCTTTCAGGCATAAAAAACTTTTCCGGATCTTCCAGATTATAGTCTTTCAACGTCTGATCATTTTCATGCGAATTAGAACAGCCAAAGAAAATGGCTACTCCGATAACTGCTGTTATTACTATTTTGTACAAGTGACCTTGCATGTAAATTTTGTTTATAGGAGTATTTTGAATCAATTTTCCTGCTTATAAAACTTTATTTTCCAAAAAACATAGAGGCGATCACAAATGAGATCACGGATGCTACAATACCAAACATAAAAACATTGTATCCAACACGAAGCAATCTGTATTTCCGGCCCAGCACCACACCTTGAGAATAGACGTCTTTTGTTAAACTTCCATACAAAAAATCACGATCGTTCATCATCGCCTGCATACCTGCGGCATAATCCGAATAAGCCATTCTATAAAAATTACCAAAGAAGAGCAGATTTACTTTTTTATCCGTAATATCCTGTTCGGTAAAGGTTCCGTGCGGAATCGTTGGCCGTGTAGCCAAAATGGAAAATACCATGGTAATCACGCAAATGGTCAGCAATAAAATTGTCGGGAAGATCAGGTAAGCATTATCTTCAAGCTTCCTGAGCAAAATACTTAACAAAACAGAAATAATGATGGAAGTAGTCGTAATCATGATATGTGCCTTATTATCAGCCATATCGCTTAGACGCTGATGGTTGTTAGAACTGATACGAAACATCGTTTCAATTCCTTTTTCCGGCCTGTCCTGCTTAGCCTTTTTGCTATCTGTTTCTTGCTCAGGCTCTGATATCATTTTGGTATCTTCTACATATTTGAGCAGATTGATTGGCGGTTCCTGTTCTTTCACGTCTCCCACTTGCTTTTCCTTCAATTTTTGGAGATTTCTGTTTTTTACATCGTCCAGCAACGCCCGGCAATAATCCGTCTGATACGTATGTGCTTCGAGGAATTCAATGGTATGCTTCCTCCATTCCTTTTTATCTATTTTCTTGCCAGAACGCATTTCTTTTTCCTTGCGCATCAGCTTGTTTTTTTCAGCAAACTGATCGGTTCCCAGATGGTACAAATCTGCATCACATACGATTTGCTGTAATAAATTAACCGGTTTCTGCGGAATGCTTGTAGCGAGGATACAACCCTGAACAGCCCGGATTATCTCCTCTTTTACTTCCTTTTCTTCAAGATAGGCCTTTGCCATTTCGGCACCTCTTTGCTCATGCGCTTCGGCCGCACCTGTATAGTATCCGATATCATGAAACCAGGCTGCAACGACTACCACAAAGTTATCTTTTTCATCTAACTGGTAATGTTCTGAAATCCTGCTTGCATTAGCTGCCACTTCCTCGGTATGATCCAGGTTGTGATACACTAACCCTTCCGTCTGCTGTGTCTTAAAAAAATGTTTTACATGATGCGGGACATGTTCAAGCAGCTTGGCGTAGTTCATAAAATAATTTTAAATGTTATGCTTATAAATAACTCCGTCATTGGTTCAGTTCCAGTCGCTATCCAGATTCACTCCGATTCGCAAGGCTTTCAATCCGGTAACTCCTTGTAATTCTTCCAATTCCAGATATTCAAGATCATCTTTCAAGGTATTTTTCTCTTGTAAGAATTTGATGTAATTAACATATTCTTCTGCGGATTTGCTATTGAAATATACAAGTGCAATCTTGCCCGGCTGGGTAAGCCTTTCACCTGTTTGCTTCACATGCACCTTGTCGATCCGTTTTTTGATCACATGATAACGGATGTTATAAGATCCTTCCACGTCGAAACGTCTTTCATCATCGCGAAAACTAATGTCGATGCTGTTGGAATTGATAAAAATCAGTTGTGTGGTTTCCAGCGGCGTTTTCATCTGCGGCCGTAATTCATGCGTTATTTTTGCAATAGCAGCCATTGACGTCAGCTGCCACAAACGGATGTTGTTAAGATAAAGAATATTGAAGTTTTTTTCCGGGGCTATCTCCTGCCCGATATAAATGTCGTATTCTACGCCGTCCGTCCTGAATTTTTCAAAGTAACAGGGATACGACTGCTGAATTTCACTTTTAAACAATTCAAGGTATAAGTTCACCGAGGAGTTAATCATCTGCATAGACGATTCCAGTGCATTTCTATGTGCATAGGCAACACCCGATTCCTTATTCACGACGGCATAATAAGCATCAATGCTGTCTTTCAGTTTTTTCTCACTTTCTCTGAAATGCTGTAAAAAAGGGTACACTTCATACTCAAAGAAATCAAGCACTTTTACCTCGTCATTTTCAGTAGCTTCATCTGCAATCCGGGCCATCCACTTTTTGCATTTGTAGATGATCTCATCCGCCAGCCCTAGCCCGATGTTTTGCTTGATATCGGTCAGAACCTTGATCAAAGCACCAAATTGCACTTCAAGATCTGCATGCAATGCCGTATTTCTTTCAAGAGTCGAATTTTTTATATCCACAGCACCATAAAGAGGATATACATTTTTGAAATGAATACTTTCAATAGGCATCTTAGGCAGCAAAATGGAATTATCGCGCAGATAATGCCAGGCTACTTCTTTAAATTTCCATTGAACCGCAGGCTGAAGTGAAGTAAATTTTTCTTTGATAATATTCTCAATTCTGGTATCGAACTCGTTTATATTATTCTGCAACAATTGTCCGATCAACGGAAGCGCAGGTTCGAGCTTTGAAAGAGAATGTTCTGTAAGTAAATCTTTCTCCTTGCTGTACACTTCCAGAACACCAACCAAACGGGCAGCATTGTAAACGGGCAGCAAGGCATAAGATTCAATATCCTGGCTTTTCAGAATATTTAAGAATTCGCCACGGTCTTCTCCGTCATTTAAATTTTTGTAAAAACGAATAGCAGGATTCTTAAAAAACCTATCTGCAAGAACTAAAAAATCTTCTTCTTTTAACCCTTGCTCGGCAGAGGTTTGAACCAAAATACTATGTGTGCAAAGATCATCACTGAAAACAAGTTTTTCATTTACACGCAACTCAGGCAGCAATCCGAACCTGATATGGTCACTTCCCACCAATAAATTGAGTGAATCAATGATTTTGTCGTAATAGGCCTGAGCTGTTCCTTGTGCAGGATTGAGGATGATATTTTTAATATTCTCAACCGCCTGATCTGAGGTGACATCCGTTAATGTTATCACCGAAAATCCTTCAAACCGGAACAGGCTGAGCGGAAGAATTTCAATGAGTGTATCCCAGTCAAAATCTTTGTGCGATTGCTTCTTGATAAGGTCCATGCTCAACTCCGGCAAAGGCTCTTTATGCGTCACTTCGATAAAATCTTTTCCCAGATTTAACCGGTAATATTTGAGCAGACAAGTCTGATTATCTTTTATTGAGATAATCATATCATTTTTATGGTAAGAAGGAATGCCATAAAATTTGTCCAGAATGAAAGAATAAATCATCTGAACTTTATGCTTTTTTTCAATTCTGATATTGATATCCCGGAATATATCACATCTTGCCTCACCCGTTTCCAGGTCTGCCAGAAGTTCATGAAATGCCGAGGTTTCGTAAAAAATGGTTGGGCTCAACGGAACACTAAGCGCCCAGAACGTATCTTTCTCGTCAGCAATTACCGGTACCAGCATGTTATAAACCAAGCTCAGTTGCTCCTGAAAATCGCCGATCTGGGATAGTTCTATTGTTTCTGCAAACCTGGGATCGGCAGTAAAACGTTCCAATACAAATTCGAAAAACTTTTTCTTGACCGTTGTCTCTCCTGCGATTCTGGCTTTTATATATTCTATGAATTTTTTAAAGGAGAGTGATACATCTATACTCTCCATTCCGTTAGAAATATTCTGCGATATATCCAATATGGTCTCCTTCATGCGATGTTTTTTTCCGTAGGGGGTCAATTCTTTTTCAACGTCAATAACCTTAAGAAGGAGAAACAAGAAATATTCCTGCCTGCTTAAGTACTGTTATGCTATTCATTCTAAATAAAATCATAAAATAACACAAGAACAGGAAGCACATACCCGTAGGCATTAAACGTCCTGTCACTGAGATAGAGAACAACAAACAAAGCTATTGAATTCCTTACTGGTTATTATTTTGCCGTGGGGGTTTTATTATCATTCTGAGCGATTGATCTTTTGTAAGATAGGCGATCATCCAGTTGTAAAAAGTACGGATTCTGTTCCGGTAAGTAATTAGTGAAAGCAGGTGAATGAATAACCAGATCAGCCAGGCAAAAAATCCTTTAAAATGCAGCTTGGGTGTTGGCAAATCCACTACTGCTTTGTTTTTCCCAATAATGGCCATAGAGCCTTTATCATAGTATTCAAACGCTTCGGGAGTTTTTCCATCTGCGATATGCTTAAGGTTTTTTGCCAGTTTTTTGCCCTGCTGAATGGCTACCTGAGCTACCTGCGGATGCCCACCGGTATAATTCGGATCCGTAATCTGAAGACAGGTATCACCAATGGCGTAAATATTTGTTGTACTCTGAACTTTATTAAACTGATCAACGATCATACGCCTTCCACGTCCGTAACTTTCGGTCGGAATTCCTTCAAAGACTTTGGCTGTAACGCCTGCGGCCCAGATCAGATTTTTGGTTTCAATGGCTTCTCCATCATCAAATATGACCGTATCATTAACATAATCTTTCACATGGGTATTCAGTCTTATTTTAACTCCAAGTTTGCGAAGATCATCATAGGTATTCTGCTGGGATTTCTTACTCATGGGCGATAACAAAGCCTCACTGCCATCTACGAGGTAAATTTCACTTCCTTTTCCTGCAAGCTCAGGATATTCCTTACGCAGTATACCATTCCGCATTTCGGCAAACATACCCGAAATCTCAACTCCTGTCGGACCTCCGCCGGCAATGACTACAGTCAGAAGTTTTTTCGCATGGACCGGATCGTTGCTTATAGCGGCCTGCTCCATTTGCTGCAGCAATTTATTACGCATAGCAATGGCATCTTCAAGCGTCTTCATAGGAATGGCATTTTTCCTGACGTTTTCCATTCCAAAATAATTTGTTTCGGCTCCGGTTGCAAATACAAGATAGTCGTATGACAGTTCGCCGTTGTCAAGCACGATTTTATTTTCAGCAGGAATCACTTTTTGCAGCTCGCCCAGACGAAAATGAAGGTTGTCTTTTCCTGAAAATAACTTTCTGAACGGATAGCTGATACTGGATGGCTCCAAAAATGCGGTAGCAACCTGGTAAATAAGCGGCGGAAAAAAATTGTAGTTATTTTTATCTACAAGTGTCACCTCAAACTCGTTATGGTTGCCAAGGGAAAGTGCCAAATTTATTCCTGCAAAGCCACCTCCTATAATCACTACCTTCATTATTAATTCTATTTTAAATTAAAACATAATCTGATCATCTGTATAGTCCGATGATTTCTCAATTATCATTCCAACGAAATTTTTATACAGTTGATCAGCCAAAATCCTATTTTCGATACCGGAAAACAGATGTATTTTGGTAACAGACGAAGATAATAAAAGAAAGGAGTTTTCCTGAAAGTTTTCAGGGCAATAGTAAATGTTGAATATGCCTAAAAATATATTTTGTAGCTGAATCAACAAAGGATTGTTGATTCAGCTACGGGCAGGGACAAGCCATGCCCGTACTATTATTCTGCTTTTAATGATTTAATCGGATCTGTTAGTGCCGCTTTAATTGCCTGGTAACCTACTGTAAACATTGTGAGGAACGTAACGGAAAATCCGGCAATGAGGAAAACGCTGATACTTAAATCGATACTATATGCAAATTCGTGGAGCCACTGATCCATGGCCCAGCCGATGAGTGGAAATGCAATGACCATGGCGACAAAAACCAGTTTCAAAAAATCCATGGAAAGCATCACGGCAACATTGCCCACGGTTGCTCCTACAACTTTTCTGATGCCAATTTCCTTTTGTCTTCTTTGAGCAGTAAAAGCTGCCAAGCCAAATAGACCCAAACAGGAAATAAGAATCGCTAAACCGGCAAAATACTGAGATAAAAGGCTGACCCTCTGCTCGGAAACGTATAAGGCCTTATAATTTTCGTCAAGAAACTGATAATCAAAAACAAGTCCTTGGTTATATGCCTGAAATACTTTCTGAATACTGGCAATGGTTTGTTTTTCAGAGCCACCGCTGATTTTAACCATAATATTCGGCATAACCGGATAAGCCTGAAAAAAGCAGGGCTTAACGGTTTCATACAAAGATTCAAAATTGAAGTTTTTTACAACACCGACAATCTGCCTTTCCTGTCCCCAGAACTTTACCGTTTTTCCAACCGGATCTTTAATTCCCATACTCTTAATAGCTGCTTCGTTAAGGACAATTTCCTTATAGGCGTTCTGGTTTTGTGACAAACTCCGTCCTTCTTTGAGTTTCATCCCAAGTGTTTCGATAAAGTTAAAACCTACTTCCAGATTAGAAAACTCTATATTTTTACCCGGTGTTTTTCCCTGCCATTCAACATCCGAAATAGCACCGTGATTGCCCGTAAGATCATGACTGTAACTGGAAGCATTAATAACACCTGGAATATTTTTGATCTCGCCAAGGAATGTTTCTGCTGTTTTCATTTTCACAGAATCCAGTTCCAGCGGTATTTCAAAATGTATAATATTGTCGCGGTTGTACCCCAGATTTCTGGTTTGAATGTATTGGATTTGTTTATAGACCACCAGAACAGATACGATAAAAACAAGAGAGATAGTAAATTGAAATACCACGAGCCCTTTTCTTACCATAAGTTCTCCGACAGAAGTTTTCAGTTTTCCTTTTAATACCATAGCCGGACTGAACCCGGAAAGATAAAATGCAGGATAGCTGCCAGCAATAAGTCCTGTAAGTAAAGTAATACCTAAGACTGTCAAAATCAACATGCCATCGAAATGCAGTTCAATATGTTTGCCGGTAATTTCATTAAACTGAGGCAGGAGTAAAATCAGCAGAACCACTGCAAAAATCAGTGACAGAAATGCCATTAACAGCGATTCACCCAGGTATTGAAAAACAAGCGAACTCCGAAGAGCACCAACCGCTTTTTTAATACCCACTTCCTTGATTCTTCCCGAAGCTTTGGCCGTAGACAAGTTCATGAAATTAATACAGGCAATGACCAGAATAAACAAACCGATCATTGAAAACAATTTTACGTACGTTATTCTTCCACCAGCCTGAACACCATTTTCAAACTGTCCATGCAAATATTTATAGGAATAATTGACTGCAAATAATTGCGTTTCCAAATTGGTATTTTTGGAATGCAGATATTCTTTAATCTTGGCATTGAAGCGGTTAATATCAATCTCTTTTTTTAAAATGACAAACGTACTCGGATCACTATTTCCCCAGAATTTCATCATTGGACGTTTTGCTACGAACAGATCAAAATTGAACAACATATCGAACTTGTTCGTAGCATTATCAGGATTGTTTTGAAAAATACCTCCAATCGAATAGGCTCCGCTAAATTCCCCGTTATCCCATTTTATGGTTTTACCAATAAGATTATCCGTTGTGTGAAAAAGTTTTGTAGCCAGATCTTCCGAGATTGCAACCGTCTGATGATCGGCAAAAAGTGCATTTTTATCTCCCTGAATAAACGGACAGGTAAATACTTCAAAATAATCCTTTCCAATAAATTGTCCGCCGGCTTTCAAATGCTTGTCTTCAAATGAGATGACACCTTTGTTTGAAAACCAGGAAGCAGGCACCACCGTAACAGCAGATTCAATTTCCGGCATTTCTGATTTTAATGCTTCTGCCAGCAGACCGGGCGTATTGCCGATTGTCTTTATACCATCATCACTCGTATGATTGGCCATGATCTGGAATAACCGGCTGTCCTTTTCATTGACTTTATCTACATGCAATTCGTCATTTACCCAAAGATAAATCAATATGGTACAAGCTAAACCTGTGGACAAACCAACAAGATTGAGTAATGTAAACTGGCGTTCTTTCAGCAGATTCCGCCAGGCAATTTTAAAATAATTTCCTATCATGGCTATGGTAAAATAATGATTTGAAGAATATTGTTCCGGTTTTCTTTTGATGTACTTCCACTTAACAAACCCTAGTACTTCCCGCCAGTAAAGAAATCTTGCTTTTCTTTCACCATCCTTTGTAACCCTGTATGCAAATTCCTCGTCTAGGTCGCCCTGGATGGTTTCTGCCAGATGTGGAGCACAGAACCACTGCAGGAATTTGGTGGCTGAGGCTGGTGGTTTGGGGTTCATGGGTTTTCGGGTTGCTTTTGCCGGGTGGTTCTCTTTCTTACCAAATCAACTTTTCCTCCTAATTAACTTTGTTTTCAAATGAACCATGGATGGTTCATTGAAAACGGGCAGGGACAAGCCCTGCCCCTACTCGCTTTTTAAACTTTTTACGGGATTCATTAATGCGGCTTTGATGCTTTGGAAACTGATGGTCAGCAACGCTATTCCCAACGACAATAAGCTTGCAAGTGCAAAAATCCACCATTCAATTTCAATTTTATAAGCAAAGTCCTGCAACCAGATATGAACGGCATACCAGCCAATTGGAAATGCAATGACAATAGCTATTAGAACAGGTTTCAAAAAGTCTTTTGAAAGCAAAGCTGCAATGCTGGCAACTGATGCACCCAATACTTTACGAACGCCGATTTCCTTCGTCCTTTGTTCAGCTGAAAAGGCACTCAAACCAAAAAGCCCTAAACAGGCAATCAAGATCGCAATCGTTGAAAAAATAGTAAATATTTGTTCAATACGCTGTTCTGAACGGTACATGGCTTCAAAATCCTCACTCATAAAGGAATATTCAAAAGGTTGCCCGGGAGCTATTTGTTTCCATTTTTTTTCGATGGAAGCAAGTGCTGAGCTAAGATTTTTTGTATTTAACCGAAATGAAACAGCGGACAAAAATGATTTTTCCAGAGGACGGTCAATGGCTACTCCATTAATTACCAAACCTACCGGCTCAATTTTAGATCGCAAGGATTCGTAGTGAAAATCTTTCACAACTCCGATAATCGTTAACTGCTCTCCGCCCGGTTTATGAATGATTTGCCCGATTGGATTTTGCAAACCAAACTGACTGGCTGCGCGCTCATTAATGATCACAGCCGAACTATCCGAAATCCGCCCATCAATAAAATCGCGTCCCTGAATGACCTGCATACCCAGTGTCTGAATGTAGTTGGGATCAACCATCCATTCCTGCATATTAATCGCATTTTCAGGAATTATTTCCTGTTTTGAATACCACATATCATTCCAGCGTTCCGAGGTCACAGGCAGAAACCCGCTTACAGTTCCATTTTGAACAGCAGGGTTTCTGATCACTTCATTTCTGAACGTCAGTACTTCCGATTTTGTAGAAAGAGACGTTTTTACGGTTATCACTTGTTCCTTATCAAAACCAACTCTTTTTGTCTGGATATATTGAAGCTGACGGTTAATAAGTAATGTGCCGATAATGAGCAGCACGGAAAGCCCGAATTGAAAAATAACGAGAAAACTGCGGAGACCTTGTGATTTTGCCGGCATACGAAGTCCTTTCAAAGCCTTGATTGGCTGAAAAGAAGACAGGTAAAAGGCAGGATACAATCCTGCTAAAATACTCACGACAAATGTCATCGCAAGTATGTAAAGAATTGAAACAATATTTACACTTTTTTCAACAAAAAGATGCTTGTCTGCAAGTGAATTAAAGGTGGGTAAAAAACTATATAGTAATAAAATACCGACAACTAGAGCCAGAAAAGTTATTAGAAATGATTCGGATAAGAACTGGCAAATAAGTACAAAACGGTTGGAACCCATTACTTTTCTGACGCCAACTTCACGGGCTCTTTTTACGGAACGGGCAGTAGTCAGATTGATAAAATTAAAAACGGCAATTAAAAGTATAAACAAACCGATAAGAACAAAAACATAGATATACTGAATGCTGCCGTTTGGTGCAAGTTCGCCTTGCCGGTCAGAATACAAATGAATGGCTGTAACCGGCATAAGTAAATAGCTGTAATTATTGCCAGCTTTTCTGGTTTCGGTCAATGTTGTCTGAAAATATTGCTTTAAAGCCGGATCAAGGTAGGTTTGGAGAATTTGTTCAAACTTTGCCTCCACTGACTTTGGTTCTGTTCCTGGTTTTAAAACTACATAGGTATTAAAAATATGGTTTCCCCATTTATTCACCTTGGCATCTTTAGTTTCATATATAGGCAGCAAAAAATCGGCATGAAAATGTGACTGCTCCGGCATATCTTCCATAACACCTGTTACCTTGCGCACTTCATTTATGTTGAAAGTCAAGGTTCTATTTAGTGCATTTGTATTACCAAAATATTTTTGTGCCATACTTCTGCTGATCACAACAGATTGTGGATCAGCCAATGCTTTGGAAGAATTCCCCTGCAACAGCGGAAGCGTAAATACATCAAAAACAGTAGAATCGGCATATACTATTCTCTGCTCACGAATAGCCGACTGAGTACTTTTCACTAGCTGGCTTCCATATTTTCCTAATCTTGTTACCGATTCAATTTCAGGAAAATCCTGCTTTAAAGTTTGTCCCATCGGCGTCGGCGAAACAGCACCTGCCGTCGTTTTACCAGAAAAAGTGATGTCACTATTTATGCGGTACATTCGTTCCGCTTTGCTGTTAAATTGGTCGTAACTTAGCTCGTCCTGAATATAAAGAACACTTAGCAAGCTAACTGCAAAACCCAGGGTCAGACTTACAATTGTCAGCGCAGAATATCCTTTGTTCCAGGTGAGATTTCTATATGCGATTTTGAAATAGGTCTGGATCATGGCTATGGTAAAATAATGATTTGAAGAATATTGTTCCGGTTTTCTTTTCGTGTACTTCCACTTAACAAACCCCAGTACCTCCCACCAATAATATAAATTGGCTTTTCGCTCACCAACTTTTTTAACCTGGAATCCATATTCTTCCTCTAAATCGCCCTGGATGGATTCATAAAGATTTGGTGCACAAAACCATTTTAGAAACTTGCTGGCAAGTGGAGGTGGTTTGGGTTTCATATTTTTATTTTGGTGGGTGCGTTTTGTTCTAAATCAACAATGAATTGTTGATTTAGAACGGGCGGGGACAAGCCCTGCCCCTACTCGCTTTTTAAACTTTTTACGGGATTCATTAACGCGGCTTTGATTGCCTGAAAACTTACTGTCAGCATGGTGATCAGCAACGCGCCGGTACCTGAAAGTGCGAAGATCCACCAGGAGATTCCTGTACGATACTCATATTTTTGCAGCCAGTTATTCATAAAATACCAGGCTAGCGGAGCGGAAAGAATGAAAGAAAAAACAACCAGAAAAACGAATTCTTTTGATAACAAACTCCACAAACTTCCCAGAGAAGCACCTAAAACTTTACGAACTCCAATCTCCTTCGTCCGCTGTTCCGCTATAAAAGACGCCATTCCAAACAAACCTAAGCAACTGATGAAAATGGCAAGGACAGCAAAAAAGGAAGTCAGCTTACCGATACGTTCTTCTTCACCAAATTTTCTGGAATACAGCTCATCGGTGAATTTATATTCAAAAGGAGCGGACGGATTGAACTTCTTGAAAACCTTTTCTATTTTACTCAGGGCTTCGGAAGAACCTGACTTGGGATTTACACGGATATTAAATACACCAGCCCAATTATAATCCAGAAAGAAAACGGTGCGGAACGATGGCTTGTAGGGAGAATCCATCACCATGTCTTTAATGATACCAATCACATGAAAAGGCGTTCCATCGACCTTGATAATGGAACCTATTGGATTTTGTAAACCCATAAATTTAGCAGCCGTTTCATTTAAAACGACACTGGAAGTATCGGTTGAAAAAGATCTTGAAAAATCCCGGCCTTCTTTGAATTGCCAGCCTACCGTTTTTCCAAAATCATGCGAAACAGCCATCGTTGCGAAATTTCCCTGTGTGCCGGGATCTTTCCCATCCCATTCATAACCATTGTTTATGGCGGCTACGTAGGTTGTCGGGTTGGACGACTGCGACATTTCAGTCACTGCGCCTGTTTTCATCAACTCACTTCGTATCGCTTCGTAATGTCCTTGAAGTTCAGGCGTGTTCATGGCTACAATCAGCAGATTATTCCGATCGTAGCCAATCGGCCGGTTCTTGGCAAATTGAATCTGGCGAAAAACGGTAATTGTACCAATTATCAAGGTGATTGAAATTGTAAACTGAACAACCACTAAAACTCTTCTTGGAACCGCTGCAAAACTACCCATTTTCATTCGGGCAAAACCGCTTCCTTTTAATACTTTAATAGGTTGAAATGAAGAGAGATAAAACGCTGGATAACTACCGGCAATAATTCCGGTAAGTATACTAAAACCAATACTCACAATCCAGAACAAAGGCTCTTTCCATGGAAATACCATTTTCTTATCCGCCACTTCATTAAAAAACGGTAAAGCTGTTAGAACAAAGATGATGGAAAGTAGAAAAGCCAGTCCGACAACCAATAAAGATTCACTAAAAAACTGAGTAATCAGCTGGCTTTTTAATGATCCGATTGCCTTTCGGATGCCAACCTCTTTAGCCCGCTTTTCACTTCTGGCCGTACTTAGATTCATGAAATTGATACAGGCCAGAAGCAGAACAAAAATGCCGATTATTCCAAAAAGCCATACGAATTCAATACTTCCACCTGCGACTTTTCCATTCTTAAATTCTGAATATAAATGCCATTTGCTCAAAGGATGAAGAAAAATTTCCGGCTTGAACGCCGCATCTTCCGGTCTTACCTTGTTTAATTTTACATTTTTAATTTTTGCCGAAACCTTATCCATATCAGCATGGTCTGCAATCTGAACAAAAGTCAAAAACATATTGGCTCTCCAAGGGTTGGATTCTTTTTCAGACCACTTTTCATTATTAATATAAAATTCCCACGGAGCTATGAAGGCCAAATCTTTAAAATCAGTATTATAAGGCATATCCTTGTAGACGCCTGTCACCTTCATATCCTGTTTGTTGTTGACTTTAACCAGCTTGTCGATCGGGTCAGTATCTCCGAAAAGTGCCTTTGCCGTAGTTTCAGCCAGTAAAATGGAATTGATCTCTTTCAAACCGGATCGTGTGCCTTTCAGCATGTTCAGCGATAACATTTCAGTAATACCAGGCTCAATGTAATTTCCTCGTTTTGATATTCTTTTATCGCCAAATGACAGGACCAGATTGGATGACATCGACGACATCACCACCTGTTTGAAATCGCTGCCGTATTTCTCCCGGATCTCTTCTCCAATTTTATAAGGCAATGCACTTTGTGTACTGACTTCATTATTAAAGGTTTGATTTTGCTTGACTACGGCCAGACGATCATAATTTTCAAAAGACTTATTATATGAAAGTTCATCAAAAACCCAAAGTCCGATGAGCATCGCGACAGCCAGGCCCGTGGCTAACCCAGCAATATTAATAAACGAGTAAACCTTATTTTTAACAAGATTTCTCCGGGCAATTTTTAAGTAGTTACTGATCATATCATGGCTAAAAAAAAGGGGTGACGAATATTCACTGGATTTATTTTTCATATACCGGGGTTTAAAAAATCCTAAAACTTCCCACCAGTAAAGCAAGCGTGCTTTTCTTTCTCCGACCTTTTTTACCTGATATGCAAAGTTTTCATGCAGATCTCCCTGTATTGTCTCAAGCAAATGCGGTGCACAAAACCAGGTCAGGAATTTTTCAGCCAAAACCGGGATCTTTCCCAATTTTTGTTTTGAAGAAAATTCTCTGCTTTCCATCATAAATTTACAGCGAGCTTGAATGGATTAATCAGACGCCCCCAAAAACTATCACGTACTTCCTGAATTTCCTGCAAAGTGCGCCGGCCATAAGCAGTTACCTTAAAAAGTCGTTTACGACGTCCTCCACGTTCCGCAGTCGGTTCACCCATGCTTGATTTCACCATGCCTTTTTCTTCCAAACGCTGCAATGCCGAATGAATCTGGTTAAGCCGGACAGTCCTGCCCGTTTGTTCTATAATTTCATGCATCAGCATCACTCCATACGCCTGTCCTTCCATGACGGCAACGGTTAGTAGTACTATTTCTTCAAACTCGCCCAAGTAAGTCCGCTTCATAACTATCTATTATTTCTAGTTTTGCTGATCAAATAGTTTGCCAACTATCTTAAATTAGAATAATATACTCATAATCAATTATTTACTAAAAACAAACCGAACGATCAATGTCCGATAATGAACACTGTTCGTTCGGTTTGGAACGGAAGGCTTGTAATGGTTTGTAACAAATATTGCTTATCGAATATTTGTAAATGAATGAAATTATAATCATTACCTACCATGGAATGAATTCCGTGGCTATGAAGTCGTTCGTGCCTAATGGCACTTTTAAATGATGCGGTATTTACCAATGCTGTGAGCACGGCCGACATTATAGCCGCAGATTTTAATCAACGGTTTATTGTCATTTAAAAATCAATCTACAAAAATTCCCGCCGTAGTAAATTTCACAATTTACTACGGCGGGAATCAACTAAATATCCTAGAAAATTAAATATTCTTCTTTTTCAATTCTTTCACTGCAAAATCCGCAGCTCTGGCCGTAAGCGCCATGTAAGTCAAGGATGGGTTCACACAGGAAGCAGAAGCCATAGCAGCACCGTCAGTCACAAAAACGTTTTTTACTGCATGCAGCTGGCTGTTACCATTGACCACCGATGTTTTTGGATCACGCCCCATCCGTGCAGTTCCCATTTCGTGAATGGCCATACCTAAATACGATCCGTTGTCATGTGTTTTCACATTTTTCACACCGGATTTTTCAAGCATTTCAGCGGCATCGTTCATCATGTCTTTACGCATTTTCATTTCATTCTCGCGTAATTCAGCATCAAAGACAACCGTTGGCATACCCCATTTATCTTTTTTCTCTTTATTCAGATACATACGGTTTTCATGGTAAGGTAATGTCTCACCAAAACCACCAAAACCCATCGTCCACTGCCCCGGCGATGTCAGTTCTTCCTTAAAATCAGCACCGAAAGCAAGTTCAGCCACGTTGCGCTGCCATCCCTGACGGCCTCCGCCACCCTGATAACCAAATCCACGGATATAATCACGTTTGTCAGAACCAATGTTCTGGTAGCGGGGAACATAAATACCATTGGCACGGCGCCCGAAATAATATTTATCCAGGTCACCTTCCCAAACACCGCTTGCTCCAGTACGGAAATGGTGATCCATTAAATTATGCCCCAATTCACCGGAATCATTACCCAGACCGTTTGGAAAACGATCCGAAGTTGAATTTAAAAGAACCAGCGAAGTACCAATGGCACTGGCACAAACAAAAATAATTTTAGCAAAATATTCACGCTCCTGTAAAGTTACTGAATCCGTAACCTTTACGCCCGTTGCTTTTTGCTTGGCTTTATCATAAACGATTTCTCTCACAACCGAATCCGGACGTAATGTCAAAAGACCGGTTTTTACTGCTGGCGGCAATGTACTGGATTGTGTACTGAAATAAGCACCATAAGGGCAGCCATAAGAACAGCGGTTACGGTACTGACATGGAGCACGGCCTCCTTCAAGTTGAATTTTATCCGGCTGCGAAAGATTAGCCACACGGCCAATGGTCATGGTACGTCCCGGAAATTGTTTTTCAAGTCTCTTACGAACCTCCTTTTCTACATGGTACATTTCCATAGGCGGCAGAAAATCACTATCGGGAAGCTGTGGTAGACCCAGTTTTTCACCTGAAATTCCTACATGTTTTTCAACATATGAATACCATGGCGCAACTTCTTTATAACGGATCGGCCAGTCAACCGCGATACCATCTTTTAAATTTGCTTCAAAATCCAGATCACTCCACCGATACGACTGACGGCCCCACATGATTGATTTACCTCCTACAATATTCGGCCTGAACCAGTCAAATCGCTTTTTTTCTTGATAAGGAGAATCCGAGTCGTTCATCCAGTACTTTTCGGTCATTTCATTATAGGGATAATCCCGGGAAAGAAACGGATGTGTTTCCTTCTGCTTCACCGTTAGCCGACCATTGTATTTCATATCCCAGGGATCTTTCAACGCGTTTTCGTATCCGGTAACGTGTTCAAGTGGCTTCCCTTTTTCAAGCATTAATACTCTTAAACCTTTTTCAGTCAACTCCTTCGCTGCCCATCCGCCGGAAACACCCGAACCGATTACGATGGCATCGTAGGTCATATCTTTTACTGCATCAACATTCAAATTCGCCATGGTGATATTATTTTTTATATTCAGGAAAGGTTAAGATTTAGAGTGCCCATGTTTTTTGTCCTTCTTTCATAGGGTAAGAACCGTCAAACCGGCCGGGAATCGGAAGATAATCCAGTGCCTGTGTTGCTCCGATTTCCGATGTAAAATAAGCAGTTACTGTCAGTCCTTTCATTTGAAGAAAAAATGGTTTGTCTGCCGTTGTACTGCGTTTTACAATTTCGTTTTTCTGAGCTGTATCCAGGGCTACAAATCCTTTTCCATAAACATCATGGCTATCTTTATTTAACCTTTCAACACCCGCATAAAACTTTTGCTGCTCTTCCTGTACATAACAGTCACGCATCACCCGGGTAATAAATTTTTCAGCACCGGCCGCCTTAGCTCCTGGCGTTTTGGTAGTTGGAATAATTACATCAGCAATTTCTGAAAGCAAAGCTTCCTGCTCGGCAGAAACTTCAAGAGAAGGGCCGAAATTCAACTTTTCTCCCATCACACCAGCCATTAAAGGTGCAGAAATAACGCCTCCCATCAGAAGGGTTAATTTTTGAACGGCTTCTCTACGATTCATCTTTTAAGAAAATGGTTAATAATTGATTCAGGTAATTATAATAAAATAGTAGGGCATACCTTCTTTAGCAGCACTACACGCTTTGATAACTATAAAAGTTATATAAATATCGTCATTTTACACCATAATTCATATGGAGTTAAGGTAATTTCTCAATATATTTTTCTATAAATTCAAGAGGAATGTCCATTTTAAAAGCTTTTTAAAATGCGAAAATTAATTACAAAAATTTATTCTTTAAAACATTTGGTTGATATGTCTACTTAATTTAATTTTGCAGCATGGATATAGAAACAAAAGAACTGAATCAGGCAAATTACGAGCGTTTAAGCAAGCTGATGCTGTTTAATATCATTAATGTTTCGCATCTGGTTGGTCGCAGCACAAATAAGGAATTGGCCAAGATGGGTTACACCTTGCAAGTTGAACAGCTTCAGATTTTGTTTGTCGTTCATCTGAGAGAAGGAAATTCTCCTTCCCAACAGGATATAGCCAATTTTTCTCAAAAGGATAAAGGCGGCATACAACGCTCTGTTCAAACACTTTCGCGGGATGGATACATCCGGATTGTGAGTGACTCGAACGATCGCCGCAAAAACCTGGTAGAGCTTACACCAGCAGGAAAACAGGTTGTTACCAAAATGATGGAATCTATTGAAGACATTGACAGAAAAATGACTGCGTCGATCACGAAGGAAGAAATCGATTCACTTATTTCTATTGTCAGAAAAATTTCAAATGTGATTAAGGAATAATAATTAAAAAAATTTGTGTGTATAGTTGATATATCCACAGTAGACACATCAACCTATTAGTATGAAAAAAAGATTTTTTTGTAACGTATTAATCCTTCTGACTTTACCGATGTTCGCGCCAGCACAAACGGCATGGTCTTTGAAGGAATGTATTGAGTACGGGCTCAAACATTTTGGAACGGTCCGCATTGCACAATATCAGAAAGAAAACGCACGCCAGCAGTCGCGCCAGGCTTTGTCAGGTTATTTACCTCAGATTTCAGGATCGGGTTCTTTTGATGACAACTTAAAACTTCAGACGACGGTTTTACCAGCCGGGGTTTTTGGGCCTGAACCAACACGAATTGCGCTCGGCTCCAAGTTTCAAACCAACTTTTCAGCCTCAGCCGATCAGGCCATTTTTGATCAGTCACTTTTGATTGGCATTAAAGCAAATAAGCCTAATCAGCAGCGTGCAGAGCTTAATGAAAGACAGACCCAGGAAGAAATTGTTTATCAGGTTTCCAAAAACTATTATCAGGTTTTTGTCTCTCAACAACAAATCCTGCTATTAGAAGATAACCTTAACAAAACGCAGCAGATCCTTGACATTCTGAAATTGCAACGGGATAATGGTGTCATACAACCCGTGGATTATGACCGTACCGAGGTTACTTATAACAGTAATAAATCGCAGCTTACATTGGCGAAAAATAATGTAACACTTGCGCTGAACCGTTTGAAATACCAAATGGGATTGGATCAGGAGCAAGAGCTGCTCTTGAAAGATTCTCTCCTGTTAACACAAATTCCGGCGATTGGTGATGCTCAGTTTGATGCAAAAAACCTGACCAATTACCAATTAACAGATAATGAACTTACGCTGAACCGTCTTGATCAGGAACGGATCAAAGCGGGCTATTTACCAAGATTAAGCTTTACAGCACGTTATGGACAGCTTGCCCTGACCAATGAATTTGGAAATTCTTTCAAAAATTTTGTGGGTTTTGGTAGCATAGGACTTCGCCTTAGCATTCCGATTTTTGACGGTTTCAGCAGAAACGCTCAGATCCAGCAGGCAAAAATTAAAGTAGTAACGCAGGAAGAACAGCAGAAAATGAATATTCAGTCGTACAGGCTGGCCTTTAATAACTCGCAATCTCAGCTGGATCAGGCAAAATACAGCACGGAGAATGATGACCGGAATGTCCAGCTGGCACGGAAAGTGTATGAGATGACGACTTTGCAATACAAGCAGGGAACAGCGCCATTAACTGATCTGATCAATGCCGAAAATGCATATCGTCAAGCGCAAACTGATTATGTAAATTCACTGATCAATTTTTATCAGGCGAGACTTGACCTTGAACAGGCACAAGGCACTTTACTACCTTTCTTTAATCAACTTTGATATTACAACTCGTTTAAGGCAATGAAAAAAACAACCATACTTGTAACGCTGGCTGTACTGGCCGTTATTATATTAATTGGAGCAAGGCTTGTTTCCAACAAGAAGGAAATTGATGAAAAGAATAAACCGGTTACGGTCTCCAATGCTGCTATTCCGGTGACTGTGGTCGCTGTGAGTGAAGATACCGTAAGCCAGATGCTGCTTAAAACCGGAAATCTGGTTCCATTCCGCGAGACTTCCATTATGGCTACCAGCCAGGGACAGGTTTTAAACGTAAATTTTGATCTGGGCAGCCAGGTTTCAAAAGGTGCTACGCTAATTCAAATTGATAACAAACTGAATCAACTGGCTTTGGAAGCAACGCAGCTTAATATTGACAAACTAAAAAAAGATGTAACCCGCTACAATACGCTTTATGCAGGAAATGCGACGACAGAATTACAGCTGAATCAGACAAAATTCGACTACGACAATGCAGTCAACAAAGCGGAACAGATCAGAAAACAGATTCAGGATGCTACCGTAAAGTCCCCGATCAGTGGAAAGATTGTGAAAAAGGATATTGAAGTGGGAGAATTTGTCAGTCCGGGTACTGTACTTGGAACTATACTGGATGTTTCCAAACTAAAAGTACAGGTCATGGTCAATGAAAAGGATGTTTACCAGCTGCGTGAAGGGCAAAAGGTAAAGGTTAGCGCAGACGTACTTTCCGGAAAAACCTATCCCGGCCAGATTTCCTACATCGCACCAAGAGGAAATGAAGAGCACAGTTATCCCGTTGAAATTATGGTAAGCAATGCTGGTCAGCTGAAAGCCGGAACTTTTGTTAACGTGGATTTTTCACAAAAATCGAGAGAAAAATCTTTGCAGATCCCAAGAACTGCTTTGGTTGAAAGTATCAAGAATCCCTACGTTTATGTGGTTAATAACAATGTTGCAGAGCAACGTAAAATCGTTGTTGGACGTGAGCTTGGTGATCGAATCGAAGTGCGCGGCGGATTGCAGCCGGGCGATCAGGTTGTGACTACCGGACAGCTTAACCTTACCAACGGCAAACCAGTTCAGATATCAAAATAAAGCCGGAGCGATTCGGAAATAAAAAAATTTAAAACTATGTCTATAACCGAATTATCAGTTAAAAGACCGTTGCTGATCACGACTATTTTCACCGTGTTAATTCTTTTCGGTGTGATTAGTTACCAGCAGCTTTCCTATAATCTTTTGCCAAAATTTGAGGCAAATGTAATCAGTGTGTCCACTGCGTATCGCGGTGCCTCGGCTGATGAAGTGGAAACGAACGTAACTAAAAGAATTGAAGATGCACTGGCCTCGCTGGAAGGATTGGACCGGATTAATTCCACGTCTCAGGAAGGTGCTTCCATTGTTGTGATCCAGTTAAAAAATGGTGTAGACGTTACCTTGGCGCAGCAGGATGCACAGCGAAAAGTAGAACAGATCATTAATTTATTACCCGATGAAGCTGATCGTCCGACGATTAACAAATTTTCCACAGATGAACTTCCTGTACTTCGTATGGGTGTGACGGCTAATATTTCTCCTTCAAAACTGTATGACCTGATTGATGATGAGCTTAAACCACAGCTATCTAATGCTGCAGGTGTTGGCCGGATTGATTTAATTGGGGGAAATGAAAGAGAAATACAGGTTAATGTTGATGCGCAGAAGTTAAGAGCTTATCATCTTTCAATCGGACAGATATCGGCTGCCATCAACAATGCGAATACCAGTTATCCGGCAGGGCAGCTTGAAACCAGGGAATCTCAGTTATCCATCCGCTTTGATGCATCGGTAGCCAATACGAACGGATTCAGAAATCTGGTTCTATCCCGGAATACAGATGGCAGCGAAATATTATTGAAAGATGTGGCGGAGGTAGTGGATGCAACTACAAAACCTACGGCTATCAATCATATTAACGCCATGCCTTCTATTGGTTTGCAGGTTCTGAAGCAATCGGATGCCAATGCCGTAGAAGTTAGCAAACAGGTAAAAGCGAAAATCGCTTCTCTCGAAAAACAGTATGCTTCAACCGGATTAAAATTTAATATTGCAGCGGACCAGTCTACTTATACGCTGGCCTCCGCCGATGCGGTTGTGTTTGACCTTTTTCTGGCCGTTGCGATTGTTTCCGTGGTAATGCTTCTGTTCCTGCATAGTTTCCGGTCATCCCTGTTTGTATTGGTTGCACTTCCGTCTTCCATTATCCCGACTTTTATTTTAATGTATCTGCTTGGGTTTTCGCTGAACCTGATGACACTGATGGCACTTTCACTGGTTGTCGGTATTTTGGTCGATGATTCGATTGTGGTGCTGGAAAATATCAACCGGCACCTTGAAATGGGAAAAAGTCGCTGGCAGGCTGCCCTCGACGGACGTAGTGAAATCGGTTTTACCGCACTTGCTATTACCCTTGTGGACGTTGTAGTTTTTGTTCCTCTGGCTATGACAGGTGGGTTGATCGGTAACATTCTGCGTGAGTTTTCGCTCGTTGTCGTTTTCTCAACACTAATGAGTTTGTTTGTGTCCTTTACGCTAACACCGCTTCTGGTTTCCCGTTTTGGAAAACTGGAAGTACTCAGCAAAAATACACTGTGGGGAAAGCTGAACCTAGGGTTTGAAAACTTTTTGACACGCCTTCAAAATACATACGGCCGCATTCTTTTAAAAGTATTAAGTCATAAACGATATGTTTTTCTGGGTGTTCTTGCGCTGCTGATTGGCGCGATTGCACTGGTTCCCGCGGGTTTTATCGGAGCTGCTTTTATGCCTGCCAGTGATCAGGGAGAGTTTACGGTACAGATTGAATTGGCACCTACTGCTTCCATTTATGAGAGCAATAAAGTGACTCAGCAGGCAGAACAAATGCTTTTGAAACATCCGGAAGTTACCAACGTTTTCAGCAATATCGGATACAGCAGCAATAACCTGACTTCATCTTCCAACAGTAATTTGTCTACCTTAAATGTCAAATTGATTGATAAAAAAGAACGGGCAATTTCCACAGAAGATTTTAGTACTTTAGTGAAAAGAGAAGTTGCTAAAATTCCCGGAACAAAAGTAACCGTGAGTCCGACCGGTTTGGTAGGAACCTCCGAAGCTCCGATTCAGATTGCAGTGAAAGGAACAAATCTTGACTCCATACGGAAAGCATCCGCTATGATTCTAAAAATAACCGAATCTGTACCAGGCACGCAGGATGTAAAATATTCGGTTCAGGACCCTAAGCCAGAGGTTAAGGTTAATCTGAACCGTGAACGTATGGCGCAGCTTGGCATCAATGCTGCTGAGGTGGGTGTTGCCCTGCAAAATGGATTTCGTGGTGATGATCGTTCCAAATTCAAACAAAACGGAAAGGAATATGATATCCTGATCAGTCTGGATCAGTTTGACCGGACCAGTGCCTCAGATATTAGTCAACTGCTTTTTGTAAACAATCAGGGACAATCCTTTCAGTTGTCCGAGTTTGCAACGGTGGAAGAACAAATTGGTGAAAGTGTTTTACAGCGGATTGACAGGCTTTCTTCTATCTCAGTAAACGCCCAGGTAGTAGGTCGCCCGGTAGGAACCGTGGGAGCAGACATTCAGGCAAAAGTGGCAAATCAAAAATTACCAAGTGGTATTTCTGTACAATATCTTGGCCAGCTTCAGCAGCAGGGAGATGCCTTCGGCAGCCTCGGACTTGCACTGGTCATTGCCATCCTGCTGGTTTACTTTATTATGGTGGGTTTGTATGAAAGTGTGGTATATCCTTTTGTAGTATTGTTTTCAATTCCGGTGGCATTGATCGGAGCTCTTTTAGCCCTGGCACTTACGATGGAAAGTCTGACTGTATTTGCGATTGTCGGTATGATTATGCTCTTGGGTCTGGTAGCAAAAAACGCAATTCTGATTGTCGACTTCACCAATCATTTAAAAGAGCAGGGACATGATGTGGTAGATGCTCTGGTAGAAGCCGGAAAAGAACGTCTCCGCCCGATCCTGATGACAACCCTTGCAATGGTTTTTGGTATGCTTCCTATCGCACTGGCAAGCGGAGCAGGTGCCGAAACAAAAAACGGTATGGCCTGGGTTATTATCGGTGGTTTGACGAGTTCACTGGTTTTGACCTTACTGCTTGTACCTTCGGCTTATCTTGTTGTAGACCGGATCAAGGCTCGTTTTGAGAAGAAAAAACCAGAACCTGTTGCTCCCCAGGAATTAAGTGTAGGATAATTCTTAAAGGGTTCACGCAAAGAAGATAAGAAAAAGCGCAAAGACTGCAAAGTTTATACTCTGCGGTCTTTGCGATTTTTGCCTTTGTATCTTCGCGTGAAACTCTTATTTAATCTCCCCTTTTTCAGCTTCTTTTTTCATCTCATCGGTTGCAAAAATGGCAATTTCTACACGACGGTTTTTTTCACGGTTTGCCTCACTGTCGTTAGGAAACTTAGGCTGAGATTCACCATACCATTTTGTTTTTAAGCGGGAAGACGGAAGTTTCTGAGACTCCAGATAACCTGAAACGGCCTCAGCGCGACGCTCAGACAGCTTCATATTATAATCGTCTGAACCAGTATCATCCGTATGGCCTTCTAAGAGAATAGAGGTATCATCGTATTTGACAAGTATCCCACCAACCTTTTGGAGTTCCTGTTTTGCTCCCTCGCTCAGTTCCGCTGAATTCAGTTTGAACAATAATCCCGAATTAAAGGTAAGATTTATCCCTTCTCCTACCCTTTCCACTGTTGCATCCGGAATAGCCTGTTTTAATTCTTCCGCTTGCTTGTCCATGTGTTTGCCAATAAAATAACCGGCAGAACCACCGACAGCTGCACCAATCAATGCACCAATTACACTGTTTTTTCCTGTCAATCCACCAATAGCGGCACCTGCTGCTGCTCCACCCGCCGCACCGATTCCTGTACCTTTCTGCGTGTTATTTAAACTTTTACAACTAATGGCTGCAACTAACAATAAAATAATAAGGCTATTTTTTTTCACAATGTTGATTTTTAGTTGATGAACAATCTATTGGCAGATCATGGTAGCAAGCAAATCCAATTGCAGGTTCCGTAAACCCATGTCTAACGCCTTTTTCATATCGGCACATAAAGTACTTTTTTCCTGCTTGGTCATTCTTGCCGACAGCTCTTTGATATCGGAGGTCACATATTTCTGCTGCATTTGTTTTAGCCTGGCTTCGGTTCTGATCTGATAAATTTCCAGATCATTTTTCCCCAGTTCCAATACTTTATCATAAGCGGTGAAGGCGTCATCGTAATTATTTATTTTAATCATCATGTCACCTTTCTGCACAAAAAATGCAGGGTTTGCCGGATCGAGTTCAATAGCCTTTGTAAGGTTCGTATCGGCTTCTGCCAGTTTATTGAGCTGAAAATCAAGGTGGGCAAGCTGGGCAAACATCGTTGCGCGTGCCTTGATATTTTTATTTTTCTTAGTCAGATCTGTGATTTTAACTACATCAGCTTTGGCATCTTCCGTCCTACCCAGGTTATTATACGCATAACTTCTTGCATAGTAAGCCATCACATTCGTCTGCTTGCTGACCTTGATTGCACTCTCTGCTGCGGTTACGGCCTCATCATATTGTTTTAATCCATTGAAGGCGATAGCCTTTCCTACATTTCCTTCTTCTTTCGCATCTTTTGTCGAACAATCTTTCAGCACCTTTGTAAAGGTTGTTAATGCTTCCTGATATTGTCCCTGGTCATTCTGCTGGTTACCGGCCTGAACCTGTTTATAACACTTGTTGGACATTGTAATTAATTGCTGCGCCCTGATCGAAAAAGGAGCTAATAGCGCGAACAAAACAAATACCTTGGTTTTTGCTTTCATAGGAAATGAAATGGCTTATCCTGATTAATGAAATTTCTGATTATCTTCTTACCTAAAAATACAATGCCCGAAGATTGGACGTATCATTCAGTAAGCACGTTCGGATTAATTACAGGTAATTGAGGATTTCCTTCATATGCTCAACACTGCTGAATTTTTCATTTTCAATGGTATTTTCAATCTGTTCATGTGCCCAGGTAATGTGGTAAGGCACATGCACGGCATAACCTCCTATATTGAGCACAGGAAGAATATCTGATTTCAATGAATTTCCTACCATCAGCAGATTTTCCGGCATGATATCCAGGTGTTTAATCAGTTTGAGATAATTGGCATCATCCTTTTCAGACATGATTTCAATGTGATGGAAATAATGTCCCAAACCTGATTTTCTGAGCTTCCTTTCCTGATCCAGAAGATCTCCTTTTGTAGCAACCACCAATCGGTATTTCCCCTGCAGTGCCTGCAATACCTCTTCAACGCCTTCTAAAATATCGATGGGCTCATTGAGCAGGTTTTTACCCAAATCAAGGATTTTTTCTATATGTTCAAGACTGATCGTTTTATCTGAGATCTTCAGTGCCGTTTCAATCATGGACAGCATAAAACCTTTTACACCATAGCCATAAAGCGGCAGGTTATCAATTTCTGTTTTAAATAATTCGCGTTCCAGTGCATGGCGTTCCAGATATCCACTTAACAGCTCACAAAATTGCTCTTCTGTTTTTCTGAAATAAGGTTCATTGACCCACAAAGTATCATCGGCATCAAAAGCTATTACTTTGATTTCCATTGGCTAAATTTTAATTGAATGGCAAAAGTAGGCATTTGAAAGTGAATGGAAATAAAAAACAGGCATTTCTTGCTAGCGTGAGGATGTTGGCAGCACCGGAGCCTGGAATAAAAAATAGTCGTAAATACTGCGTGAAATGTGTGCAATGGTCTGCTCCCTTTCTGCCAGTTCAGCGCCGGATTCGGCAACAAAAACAGCAATGGCGATATGACCAGCTCCATCAGGCAGCGTAATGATACCTACATCATCCGTGGCACTTGCATTCAGTGAGCCGGTTTTATGAGCAACAACAGTACCTACCGGCAGGTACCCTTTCAACCGTGCAGCTCCTCCCCTGCATCTTTCCATCACGCCAAGTAAAAGATCACGGCTTTCCGGTTTCAATGCCGTTCCCCGGTAAATCTGGGCGAGTAAATTCACCATTGCTTCCGGAGAAGACGTATCGCGCGGATCCTTTTGAAGCCTTAACTCCGCTGCATCTCTTGATGCAGCCGTCGTATTTTTCCATAACCGGTCGTAAAAACCATGTGTCCACTGATCTTCCGGCGGAAGCGTAATTCCTTCTTCGTCCGCTATTAGCTGAATAATGGTACGGTCCACTGACATTCCTTTTATCCCCAGCGCATTCATCCGTTCCTGGACTGCTTTCGTGCCGCCAGCCAGACGGAGTAAAATATCAGTTGCTGAATTATCACTGATAACCATCATCAGTTCCAGTAGATTCTGTACCGAAAGCTGAACACCGGGTTTGGCAAAAAGCACATCCAGCGTACCGCTTCCGGGATGCAGGTCTGACGGCTGAAGATCGACCATCGTCATCAGGGAAAGTTCTCCTTTTTCAATTTTGGTAAAAAGCTGAACAGCAATAGCCACTTTCACCGTACTTGCCATCGGACACATTTCTTTCAGGTTCATACTGATCTGTTTTCCCGATTCCAGATGTATTGCAGAAACCCCGACCTTGCCTTTAGCCAGTTTTGCGATCCGCTCCAGTTCCCTGTCTAACCCGGGACTGACAACATTTGAAGTAACCGGAACGGCCACTGTATTTTGCGAAAATACATCCGAATGAATGGCTAAAAATGCACAAACAAAACAAATTTTAAAGATCGAAGGCAAGTTATTTCGGGTCATAGCGCAGCTAAATCTTCTTTTATAATGGAAGCAAGTGCTTGTTCCAGATCGTTTATCAAATCTTCGACATTTTCAATGCCAACCGAATAGCGTATCAGACTTTCCGGGATGCCCAGCAACGCGCGTTGTTCTTCTGTCAGTTCTACATGGCTGGTTGTTCTTGGTGGGCCCGCCAACGTGCTCACAGAACCCAGGCTGGCAGCTAAGTGTACCAGTTTCAGTTTTGGCAAAAATGCCTTAACCGTATCGTAATTTCCTTTCAGGGCAAAACTCATCACACCGCCAAAACCAGACATTTGTGTTTTAGCAATTTCATGTCCCGGATGGGTTTCAAGACCCGGATAAAAAACTTCTTCGACAGCATCATGAGCCTTCAGATATCTTGCAATTTTAAGCGCTGAAGCATTTTGCCGTTCGATGCGGAGTTCAAGCGTTTTCATGCCTCGTGCTATCATGTAAGCCGGATCAGCCTGCAGACTGGCTCCGTTGATTTCACGGAAAGAAAAAACCTTTTTCACTAGTTCCGCTTTTCCGCAAAGTACACCGCCCATGGCATCGGAATGCCCGCAAAGAAATTTTGTAGCACTGTGAAGCACAAGGTCGGCACCTAATAACAAGGGATTTTGATTGATCGGTGTTGCAAATGTATTATCAACTACTACAATAGCTCCGGCTTTATGCGCTGCTGCAGATAATCTTTTCAGATCAACGACTTTAAGTGTTGGGTTTGTAGGTGTTTCCAGATAAACCAGGTCACAGCCTTTTGCAATTTCTGCCTCTATTGCTTCGTGGTCTGTCGTATCACAAAGTGTAACATTTATACCATAAGCAGGCAAAAAATCCAGAAATAACCGGCTTGCTCCGCCATAAGTATCCTTTAAAGAAACCACTCTTTTTCCCGGACCAAGCATAGCAAACAAGGTATTACTGATTGCACCCATACCTGTTGCGAAAGAAGTTGCAGCTTCGGCACTTTCCAGAATCCGGATTTTTTCTTCCAGTACGTGAACGGTCGGATTGGTATTACGGCTGTAAATGTGCCCTTCAGCTTTTCCGGTTGCTACGGCATGCCATTCATCAAGATCGTCATAAGCAAATGCTACGCTATTAAAGATCGGGGATGTGACAGCGCCATTGGGAAAACGTTCTGTTTCTCCGGCCCAAACTGAAGTTGTCCCTTTCCGGGATTCAGATTCATTCATTTAAGTAAAAGTTAAGCGTATTAAAAATTAATCTAAAAGGATTATAATATACCAGAATATGCAAGAAAACAGATTGATAATTCTGATTTTTCTTCTAAATTCAATGAATCGTAATTTAGACAGTAAGTTTTCCAAAACCAACCCGGAGCTTCAAATAGTATGTTATCTTAAAGTTTTCCGTTCAAAAGTGATATAAATTTCAATATTCATCCATCTGTCAAAATCCGTTATCCATCCGTCGAAATGCTGCATTGATCACATTTTATTTCCGCACGAAAGGTTTTGGTAGCACCTTTATGCCGTTAAATACATATCGCATGAACATGACAAAATTTCTCCTGACTATTAGTATCATTTTGGCTGCCTTTACCTCTCCTGCTTTTGCCCAGTTTCCCATGGGTGGCGGTGCAGCCCCCAAAGCCCTACCCGGCACTGCCGGCGACCAGACTCCTAAGGGAACTTCCAGGATCAATGGTACCATTCTGGACTCAGCATCGGCAAAGGGAGTTGAGTTTGCAAGTATCGCACTTTATAACAAAACGACAGGCCAGGCCATCGACGGAACGGTGGCAGACGAAAAAGGAAAATTTGAACTTACTAAAATTGTAGACGGTGAGTTCAAAATACTGATTTCTTTCATTGGTTATGCAAATAAAACCATTGACAATATCAAACTTGGCAAAGGGCAGGAGCTTAATCTCGGAACGATAAAACTTGCAGCCAACACAAAAACCCTGGACGAAGTAACCGTGACCGGACAAGCTGCCTTGATTGAAGAAAAAGTGGACAGGCTGGTTTATAACGCAGAAAAAGACATTGCTGCCAAAGGCGGTGATGCTACCGATGTATTACGTAAAGTACCTCTTCTGACCGTGGATCTGGATGGGAATGTTTCGCTTCGGGGAAGCCAGAACATCCGGGTCCTTATCAACAACAAGCCCAGTACGATCGTCGCCAGTAGCGTTTCGGATGCATTAAAGCAAATTCCTGCTGACCAGATCAAGACAGTGGAAGTGATCACAAGCCCGTCTTCCAAATATGATGCGGAAGGTTCCGGAGGTATTATCAATATTATTACGAAGAAAAACAGTCTTCAGGGTTTGAATCTGAACGTGGATGCAGGCGTTGGTAACCGCGGATCGATGCTATCATTAAACGGTGGTTACCGCAAAGGAAAAGCCGGTTTTACCCTAGGAGGTTTTGGCCGCGGCAGTTACAATACCAGAACAACCACTTCCCTGGAACAAACCAGCATAGCCAACAACGTCACTACCTTAACAAACCAGACCGGTGACGGATCCAGCAAAGGACTTTTCGGACAATACAACCTGGGCTTTGATTACGATATTGCTAAAAACCAGAGCATTACAGCGGGTGTGCGTTATGGCGTCCGCAATATGCTAAGCCAGCAGGATCTGATCACGAAACTCTATGAAAACAGCAAAATCACTTCTACATCAGGCCGCAATGTGGATAGCAAGAACTTGTCTGGAACGGTAGATGCTAATGTGGATTATCTGCATACATTCAAGCCTCAGCAGGAATGGAGCATTTCCACGCTTTACAGCCGCAATGATCTTAAAAATAATTTTGATGCCGATCTGCTCAATGATCTTAGCCAGGTCTCTGGCCGTCAGCGTAACCTGAACACAAACATTAATGAAGAATTTACGTTACAATCTGATTATCAGACGCCGGTCAAGAAAAACCAGTTACTGGAATTTGGAGGAAAAGGAATTTTCAGAAAAGTGACGAGTACATACAGTTATTTGTTTGCTGAACCAACAGGAGCTTTTACAACGCAGACAGATCAGCCGGCCGGCGATTTGCTATACCACCAGAACATTGCAGCGGGCTATACATCGTATACCTACACAACTAAGAAACGTTATACCCTGAAAGGCGGCCTGCGCTACGAGCATACGTTTATTGACGCTAGTACAAAAGAAAATGGCTCTTTGGGTGTCGGAAGTTATGGTGTGCTGGTTCCAAGTGTGAATGCTTCCAAAACAATAAAAGGTACAACATTGAAACTGGGTTATAACCGGCGTATCCAACGTCCTGGTCTGCAGCAATTGAATCCTAATTACAATGCTTCCAATCCACAAAACATTACGATCGGAAACCCTGAATTACGTCCTGAATTAACAAATAACTTTGAAGTAGGTGTCAGTAAAAATATTAAGAAAACGTTTGTGAACGCTACGTTCTTTGGCCGTGTAACAAACAACGCCATTTCTCAGGTTCGTCAGCCTTCGGATTCCATTTCAGGTGCAGTAATTACTACTTATCAGAATATTGGAAAGCAGCATGCTTATGGAACCAATCTTTTTGCTAATCTTGCCGCTACGACCAAGATCAATGTCGGCTTGTTCGCCAATGTTTTTTATTCAAATCTGACCGGACAAACGCTTGGTGCAGATGGCCGTTCTCAGGAAATATCCAATTCCGGAATGAACATCAGCGGAGGTATATTTTCACAGGCAACCTTCAAAAACGGCTGGGGAGCGCAGGCTTTCGGATTTATGCAGGGAACATCGGTTCAGCTGCAAGGAAAACAGGGTGGATTCGGGTTCTATACAGTAGGCGTTAAAAAAGACTTTAACAACAAAAAAGGAAGCCTGGGGCTGGCTGCGGAAAATTTTCTAAGCAAACGTTACACCATTCATACGGAGCTTAATTCGGATCTGTTCAACCAGGTTAATGATGTGCATCTTTACAACCGTGGTATTCGTTTGACATTCACCTATAAAATCGGAAAAATGACGATGGATACACCGAAGAAGAAAGCTAAGTCGGTCAACAATGATGATGTGAAAAGTGAAGGTGGAGGACAAACCCAATCCGGTGGCGCAGCTCCTGGCGGCGCAGCTCCAAGATAATTGAATACCTGTTTAACAAACTAATTTATATTTAATTCAACCTTGCAATGAAAACAAACAAGCTGGTAGTCGCTATGATAGCGGCATTAATTTCGGTCAATTCATTTGGTCAGACGGTCGATGAAATCGTGGATAAACACGTCGCTGCTATTGGTGGAATGGATAAAATAAAGGCAGTTAACAACGTGGTTACGGAACGCTCCCTTTCTGTTCAGGGTATGGAAATCCCAAGTAAGACTACGATCGTTATTGGAAAAGCCATGCGCAGCGAATCTACCGTAATGGGAAATTCGATGGTTCAGGTGGTTGACGGCACTACAGGCTGGATGATCCGTCCAACGATGATGGGCGGAACAGGAGAACCGGAAGATATGCCGGCAGATCAGGTGAAGCAGCAGGTAGGACAGCTTGACCCTTTTGGCGGATTGGTGAACTACAAAGAAAAAGGAAACAAGGTTGAGCTGGTTGGTAAAGAAAAGGTTGACAAAAAAGATGTTTACCACCTGAAACTGACTACCAAAGACGGTCAGGCCATGGACGAATACCTGGATGCTACTACCTATTTGCTGACCAAAGTAAAAGCAACCATGAACGGTCAGGAAGGCGAAATCGACTTTTCTGATTATAAAGAAACTGATGGTGTTAAATTCCCCAATGCCATGGACATTGCAAATCCTCAGATGGGAACAATGACTTTTATTACCAATAAAGTGATTGTTAATGGTAAAGTGGACGATTCCATGTTTAAAAAACCAACAAAATAGTTGAAGGTTTAATAAATCAATAAGTAAAGTGGCGGCCTGCCTGCATTAATCGTGCATAAATGGGTCGCCACTTTTTTATTACCACAATCGTAAACCGATTCGGACTCCAACTTTAACAATCCTGGCTTCTACTTTTTGATTCTGAGCGGTAAGCACATGGGTTAAGCTTGCATTATAAATACTGTTCCCCAAACCATAATTGCCAAAAACCTCTGCGAAAGCACCAAAGTGTTGTTTTTGAATTTCCATTCCTACTGCTCCGGTCACCGATAACATTGTCTTTTGCAGCTGATCTGTCCCGCTAGCTTTTTGAAAGTTTGAGAAGTTTTCATATTCATAGAATGTAGGAATCAAAATCTCCGTACCCACTTTCAAATAAGGCCTGAACTTATCCGGATTCGTATTGACCTGATGCAGCTTTATGGCCACTACCGCACTGGCACCACTCAGATCAAAGTTTTCCATTACAGAACCACCAGACTGCTCAGAGTAATAATTGGTAGTAAAGTATTCCAGGCCAATTGTAAAATCGGCGGGATTTTTATGATCAATGAACGAAAACTGTGCACCAGCCGAACTTGACCAGCCATTGCCCATTTTCCGGCTTACACCCGCTACTGAGTATTTTGGCATGTTTCGCGCAACGCTACCGGTAAGCTCCGGCCGCCACCAGGATTTATTCTGACAATTTTTTGTGTCTGCCAGGCCTGTCTCAATTTCTTCATCCAGCACATCTTGATTACAAACTCGGAGTGACTTCATTTGTTCATAAACCTGAATTCGCTTTGCACAATCACCAGTTTGCACAAGTTGTTGTATCTGACTGCGATAAACCGTTAAAAGGCTATCATTTTTCACCATAAGCAAAACCGAATCTTTAAGGCTTTTGTTTGCCTGCAAAATGCCTTTTACATCTTTGCAATCCTTGACATATGCGAGGTTCTTTTTCCAAAGCACCTGCGCTTTTGCCGTATTGCAATTAGACAACTCTCTTCTTATCAGAACTATGCCTTTATTGTAATCTTCTAATCCAGCACAGACTGAAACCTGCGTTTGTACCGGCCCTGAGATTGTTGCTATATAGGTCGAGTATTCATTTCCGATACATGCCTTCACATTCCCACGGATATCTTCCGGAAAATCTTCTGTCCAGTTTAGCAAACTTTCATAAGCACTTTTAACCGTAGCAGCATTATCCTTATTTGTTTTCAGAAGACCAATTTTCTTTTGCGTGCTTCTAAATTCATTTAGTCTCGCAAGCAAAGCATCGGAAGCAGAAAGATCACTTTTATGATTGTTAACATAGCTGATCATCAAATCTGTATCGCACATTTTAGAAATTTCTCTCAACGAATTATTTCCCTCTATCTCAGCTTTCAACGCCTTCATTTTCACCTCAACTTCGGGAATATCAACATTGCGAATATCTCTGTATGTAGGAAGGAAAGCAGCTTCTTCTGCTTTTGAATGTTTAGACTTTTCAAATTCATATTTTTTCTCGCCCCATTTAGCTAATGCAGCAGTTATCCTATTCCCTTCAATATATTGCTCTTTAAGAATATTATTTCTGCTGCCGCCTAAGATTCTGGCATTGTTAAAGTCCCTCTTTGCTCCTAAAGTATCCAGCTGACTCAGCTTTTCCCGGCCACGATGCGCCCACTCAAAACCAGTGATGACTCTTTGCTGATCTGTTAATTCCGTTAATTTCCCTTTGTTGATTGAAGTCAAACATGCTTCAATTTTCTTCTCAAAAATGCCAAGTGTTGGAACATCTTTGAGCTTGCGGTATTCTTTGTATTTGCTGATCGCCTCGGCATAATTTCCTCGCTTTTTAAGTCTTTCGGCTTCCGATAAAATTTCTTTAACTCGGGTTATCTGCCTGACTTTCATACTAAAAGCAGGATTTTCTGCATGTGTATTGTAAAGCCTGAGCGCATCATCAAACTGCCCTGCATCAAGCTTTTCACCAGCAAGAATCCAGACATGATATAATTCTTTTTTAGGAAATAATTCCTGAGCTGAACTGGAGGTAGCAATAAAAATGAATGAAGTTAAACAGAAGAGGTAGCATTTTATTTACATATTTCGGGGGTTGATTTACCAGTGAGGACGGCAGCGTATGTATAATAATGATTGGGAATGTATCTTAGTTTGGAGTCACGTTTGAAAAGACGGCATTTTTGATCTCCCGTTTTCGAGTAAATTTCAGCCAGACTGTCCAGCCGGGAATCTTCCTGACCCAAATCTGCTGCTTGCCTGAAGTACTTTTCCGCAGTCTTGTACTCTTCACTTTCCACAGCAGAAATTCCTTTGTTTAAGACTTCATCAAATTCAGCAAAATTCGTTTTACTAATTGACCCGGATACTCTTTCAACATCATGACCTGATCTGTCTGCTCTTGGATCTTTAATTATTTTTTTCAGGATAAATGAACCTAGTACAATCAGGCTCATCACAACCAGTAAAATCACAATCGGATAAGCAATCAACTTTAAATCAAGTCTATACTTTTTGATAGCTATAAAAGAGCCATAAACAGCACCGATTAATAATCCCAAAAGCGCCCACATGACCACAGGAGAAATACTGTGTGAAATGAATAACAATCTGTCAACCGGAACTAGAAAAAGCGCACTAACCTGTCCTAAAACGCCACGAAGTACATAGGCAATAAAAACAACCAGCGCTAATACTACAAATACTGATTTCCCGTCTTTCATAAATTATATTTTCTCAAATTTTTTAACCAGTCTGAAAGAAAATATTCCTCCGAGAATAAAAAACAGAAACAGGAAAAAGGAAATCAGCGGTGCATTGCCAATAGCATTACCAGGATTTCCATCATGAGGATAATCAAGTATCCAGTCCTTGTCATTTAGAAAAATGCCAAGTAAAAAACGAAATACCCCAAAGTACAAAGCGGTAAGAAAGCTGTATAAAACCAGTTTGGCAATGTATGCCTTTTTAGGAAAAACCACTTTGATTTCAACCGGTATGATGATATCCTGGTATACTGAAGAAACCACTAATTCCAGGTTATAAATCTGATCTTTCTGGAGCAGCAAAGTGTCTATGATGATGTTAATAGTATCATTTCCCTTCCCTTTTAAACTATTAAATTCAAAAATATCTTTATCAAGAGAAATGCCGCCTTTAATAAATTTGAAATACACCTTTACCTTAATATATCCCTGATTTTCTAAAACCAAACCGATGCTGTGGTTTAAGGTAGTTCCACCGTTTATTGACAAAAGCTGAACTTTCTGCTGATGCGTATGAAGACGGGGCTTTTCAGACAAAGGCTCAATAATGTGAAGTAAGGCTTGTACAACTCCCAGATTAATTTCATTCTGGAAATAATATCCGGCGTTCGAAATATAGCTGTAACTATTTTCTATCTGATCGTTCCAATCGTCTTTACCAATACCTGCAAACCATATGCCAAGGCTTTTATCTGCAATCGATTGAGCGATATCAGGCCAGATTGCAAAATCTTTCCTAGCATGTTCAGTCAATTCTTCGGGTGTATGATACCGGTTATGGTTGATATAAAAGGGAAGTCTTGAATCTGTTTTATACAAAAACCCTAGAAAGTTGTTCAGGTTATACTGCGTACCCAGATTTGAAGCAATAGCGGGATCTGATTCCTGTATCCAGATTTGTAGTTCACCCTTTCTGTAAGATTCAAGCAGAGCATTGTAACTTTCATACGTACTGCAGGCTTCCCTTAAAAGCTCCAAAATACTGGTATACGATTTATCCTGAAAACGAAAGGGCAAACGTGGATTTAGCCGGTAGAGAACACGCAGATATTTTTTTTCTGAATCAAATTCATCCTCAATGATCCGGGCAAACGCATCCGCTTTGGTTGCACTTTTGCTTAAAGCTGTGATCAGCCCGGGAAGATAATTTCCGTTTCGCAGGAAATATTTTGCATCCTCTTTATTTTGAAATGATATTTCTCCAAGCTTCGTTAAAGAATTTGCTTTTTGCCCTAGCCATTCTACTTCGATTAAACTTTCTTTATACTCCTCCCACACAAGATCCGTCATCCATTTATTATGGATCGATAACGGATCCGGATGGTTTGTCTCGCGCGGTTTAAATCCTCTCTTGGTTAGTTCAGAAATGACATATTCCTGTACAATATTTCTGTTGATCTTGTCTCCGGCCAACAGAACGATCTCTTCAAATTGTTCCGTAGTTATGATCCCTTTTCTGAAAATAATTTCAAGCCGGGTATTGATCATTTCGAAAGGCCGCCAGTCGATTTCAGAATAAAGCTGCTGGATCAGCTGGCTTAACTGGCCTGTATTGAAACCAAGTTCCCTCGCATCAGCTACTACCTGCGGATATTCTGTTATTCTGATATCGCCATGATTTAAAATCAGCAGATCACTTAACTGCTGCCGGAGGCTTTCTAATGATGTCATTCTATTGAAGTAATTCCGTTAACTAAAACTGATCTGGACAGGTTTGACAATCAGCCATTTATTGCCCCGTAGCTTTAATTCACCCGGCACATCCGTATTAATCAAACTGTTCCCAGATGGAAAAGTATCATACTGACTTGTTTTTCCCAGAAAATACGGAGAGTTGGAAAGTGCATACCGCTGTGCATTTTGGTTTCCTGAAATCTTAAAGGAAGCATACGTCGGAGACAAAGGAATGATTTCAAAAATCGTTTCACTATCCTCTTCATCCAGCAACTCCTGTACTGAGAATCCATCTCCCTGATCCGCATATCGCGCATATTTTATACCTGGTGTCGCAACGGGCTCAAACTTTTCGGCAACTGGTTTTTCTACTTTTGGAGTAACAGAAAGTCTTTTATTCCGCTCGGTTTCGGCTTTTAGATTATCCTGAAGTATTGCTATTTCAGCTTCGGCATCTTTCAGCTTGTGAGAAACCGCTTTTAGATCATTGCTCATATTTTTAGATTGCCACTCTGTGCTTCCGCTTTTACTAAGCTGATCTTTCAAATCCCTGCTTTGCAGGGCTATGACTTTATTTTTATTGCTGAGTATCCACAACAAAAACATAATTCCGGCAATCAAAAGAAAGAATATGGTATAGTACATATCTTTTGAAAGGTCTGGCAAAAACGCAAAATAACTAGCTGGTTCGGAAGATTTTTCTGACATTATTTTAGCTGGTTCAGTTACTACTTGTTTAACAGCAGGATCTGAATCTTCCTGCACTTTTACGATATCGGGTACATCTTCAACAGCAGGCTCAGTAACTGAAACAGCTTCAATGATAGCATTGAGTTTGTTTTCATAAGCTGCATAATTTGAAAACTTTTTCCTTTTACTTTTAGGTCCGTTGGTAATGTCATGGATCACATCAGCTTTAAACTTGCTCAGGCTTTTGTTCCGGTTCGAAAAAGTAGTATCGACTTTTTTCTCATCTCTCCATTGCCTGATCAATACATCTGCTTTTTTGATCTTGTTTTTCCCAACAAATTGCAAAAGTTTCTCGTAGCTCTGACAATCAGGGCATTGTCGTTCAGATGCATCCTTAAAGGTTTCCTTATCAGAAGCTAGAAATTCAGTAGTCGCTTTTACGATTTGAAACTTTGCATCTTCAACTTGATTACCCGTTTCGATTTGTGCCTTTACAGATAGATGAAAAGTTATAAGTAAAGCAAGGATAATGGATCTCTTCATGTCAGGCATTGGGTTTACTTTCCGTTATGCTTTTAGAAAGACGATACAGGGCATCTTTCAGGGCAAAGAAAAACAAGGATTCGGAAATCTCGTTCTCACCACCCTGCTTGTGCAGATCCTGCAATACCTTTCGGTAGCTGTCATACACAAGTCCTTCACCATTAAAAATGTCATGATTCCATTGTAAAAGTTTGAGAGAATCTTTCAATCCCCCAATCTTGAAATCTTTTAAAAACTTCGACACATCCGGATTGTTCAGTGTCTTTTCTAAAAAAGCATTAAGGTTTTGCAGGACGGCTACGTTCAATGGACTATCAATTTCAAGGGTTTCCGAAATATCAAATCTTGCCCTGTCACCCAACAGTTTCAGTTCCAGCTCCGCATTGGCTTTTGGATCAAAACCAGGATGGATGAAGTCCATGGTTCTCCGGTATTTCTCTTTTTCATCATCCGAGGCCAGCGCATACAGGATAGAGCCGTTTGCTGTAATCTCTTTTGGATTAGAATTAAGATGTATCTTAAATCCAGACTGAAGTGTTTTAGTCGTGTACGAATTGATCAGCACACGGGTAAAATCTTCCAAGTCTCGTTCGTCGCCACCACAAAGCAGTTTGATATACTGGCTTCCTTTTCCGGTAAAAGACAGATAGCGGGGCAAAGGATAATCTTTTATTTCAATCAGCTGCACCAGATGGAAAATAATGGCGCTATAATGCAGGTAAGGAATGATCAGCAGATCCGGATTTCCGATGGTAATGGAATCACTGAACTTGAAATCATCATACCTGAAAAGTAAGCTTACCAGATCATCTGCACTCAGGTTGGAATCATCCTTAACTTTATTGAAATATTTGGTTTCAATCGGATTGATGTTGTTCTTTTTCTGATAGCTCAGGTAATTCCGGATAAAACCATTGTCTTTCAGCTTATTCCTGTATCCATTTCCCCAGATATCGCTCCCCGCAAAACGGAAGGAAGTCGTAAGGTATTTGTCCGTACGGTTTCCGGCCGATTCCATAAACATCATCACATCCGTCGTTCCTCCACCAATGTCCACATTGATCACGTTGGCTGTATCCTGAATGTCCGTGTCGGATTTGGTCAGGAAGAAATATGGCGCTACCGATTCTGGAATCGGATCAAGTAACTGGGCTCCTGAATTCTTGAATACGTCTTTGAAAGCACTGCCCAACACATTTCTCAATGCCGCTTTAATACCTCTTTCCATGCTCAAGGGAACAGACCAGACCACTTTCAAATCCGTAGGATTTCCGTAGTTCAGGATAATTTTTGCCCTGATCTGAAGCAGAAGCTGTGTCAGGAAAGCACTTACCCGGCTCTTGTTGGAATCGTTGTTGTTGTTTTCCAGCAGCCATTTCAGATTCGTCGTGTAGGTAACATTACTCGCCTGCATTTCTTCCTGATCGATGTAATAACCGATGTTGATATGGCTGAAAAGCGATTTATTTTGAATATTGTTGAACGCTACAATTTCACAGGTAGCCGTTTTAAACGGAAAAGAAATGTTTTGTCCCGGCCCGATAATCGGCGGAATAAATTCCCTTCGCAGTGTCAGATCCATCCAGGGGAACTGGCCATAAGATGCATATTTATTACCAAGATCTCTGTCCGTACCCGGCGCATTCAGCAATACCATCTGCTGGTCTGCCTCTCCGATGTCAAACGGCCTGGGCAAAGCTTCACCGTTTTGCATGTAGGCCACGTGCGTATTGGACGTACCAAAATCGATGGCGAAGGTATAAGCCTTGGTAAGATTATCTTTATTGAACGTTCTCGTTTCAAAATTAGGGATGATCAACCCGGCAGAATCGAATCCGTTGTTGTCGGAATAGGACAGCTGCAAGTAGTCAAAAGCTTCTTTTATCTTGTAAAACTTCGAGGTTGACGTGGAATTTCCGGCGCTGATATCCGTCCAGTTGGAGCGCTCTTCTACGGTAGCCGGCAAATGTGTGGTATCCGAAGCAAAGTTTTTAAAAGAATAAAATTCCAGTCCTTTGAGCTTTAACCGCTCGTTGCGCTCTGCCAGTAGAACCGTATATTCATTCAGGTCTTTGTAGCGCGATTCCGGATCGTTGATCTGGTAAAACGGAAATATACCCAGGTCAGTCCGATATTCCACAATGGATTTACCCTTTTCATATTTCCTGCTGAACACAACTTCTGAAATACCTTTTCTATTTTTAACCGGCACTTTAAGGTTCACAGTCACCTGACCGTCATGCAGTTCAACCGAAAAATTATTTTTCAGATCGGCCAGATTGAAGAAATTGAAGTACTCCTTTTTTACAGGCAGTAAATATTTAAAATCACCATTAAAGCCAGTGAAAAACTTAGTTCGGTTGATGTTAAAAGGCATTTCTACCAGCGCATCTTCCAGAAAATCATCTATGGTCAGGAATGGATACGTAACCGTAGTCAGCGCATTTCCCTGCGGCAGTTTCCGTTCAAATAAAGGAACGCCACGGTGGTAAAAATCTTTGATCCGGGTAGAAGAATTCCAGGAAATATTTTTTTCCATGTAATCACCCGGCACATTCATGCCGTCCACCAGCACCAGCGGCGGCTCCACAATCTGCTGCTCATTCCGCTCATTATACTGATCACGGTATTTTGTTTCGGTAGACCGGATGATAAAATCACTGACCGATTTTATTTTCTCCTTTTCCTTTTCTTCTTTCTGCTGAAAAAAGAAAAGTCCGTTGACTGTCAGGAATTTACCATCTACATTGGTTTTCAGTTTACTATATTCATTATCCATTAATCCGGCTCCGGATTGATAATCTGTAAACTGGTGTCTGAATTCCGGAAAATACCGTTCTACTGTTTTGTTAAGATACTTCCTGAAACCATCCGCTTTGGCAAAAGACTGCTTAAACTGCAACGATAACTTGTAGACGTACTCTACAAATTCCAGATCCCTCTTATGCAGAGGCCGGTATTCATTACTGAAAAACACCTTTCCGTCAGCACTTTGCGGGACCGATTTAATTTCATCGTTCTTAATGTACCTCGCCCAGTTTGGCGTGGTGAAGAACAGGGAAAGCGGTGAAGTTCCTCCCAGCAGTTTATTCTCGTAAAAAATCAGGAAAAGGCTATCTGTGTCCGAAAACCGGGAACTGTTAGGGTCATGAAAAATCTGTTCAAACGATTTTGCAAGCAAGCTATGCGGATGGTTTTGACCTTTTTCTTTCAGTTTATTAATATTTTCCTGAACCTTCCACTCCTTAAACCAGATTTTTCGGCCAAGCCCAATTTCTGAATTTTTGGAGTTGAAAAGTAGCTGAAATACGTCCAAACAGTCTGATACGAGCTGATGGTAAATCGTGTTTCCTTCCAGATTTCCACGATCCGAACCTACGATCTGGAAGGCAGTATCGAATAATTCCAGACGCGCCATAGGCGAAGGAATCGATGTGCCAGCTTTGGAAGAACCTCTGCCAAAAGCAATATTTTCGGGATCAAAAGTGGTGGGATCAATACCTGTGCTTGGGCTCCATCCCTGTATTTCATTTGGGTTATAACCCGGATATTTTCTAAAAATGTATGATGCCATTGTGCTAAGGTTAGATCATGGATGGAAGCGCTTCCAGTTTTTTGTAACATTCCAGTGCCATGCGGTTCAGTAATTTAAAAAACCGCTTATCCTGATCCGGAATACTCTTTTTCAACTCATCTTCCAGTTTACCCAATTCTGCTTTTAAGTAAGAATCCGAAATGCCGCCATTGGTAACCAGCCCCAGAATTTTCTTTACCTCAATCGGTTTTTCCCTGACCATCGCATTCAGATCCTGATTCAGGTTGAAAGGCTGGAATGTTCGCTCATTGCCCGACATTTCCATCAGCCAGTTTTTGTAATGTACCGAAAAGAAAGCGGTAAGATTCTGATAGAAAGCGCTGTTTGAGTATTTATCGCCCAGGCCAAGTTCCTTGTAAAATGCCTCATTCCGCAAATCCGGAATTTCTTCCAGATAGATTTTCATGGCATAGGTCAGCAGCGTGAGCGGCTCCATGATGGTTTTGGCCGTTGAAGGGAAGAAATGACGGATGTCAATCACCTGGTCTTCTTTCTTGATTCCAAAATCAAAGTATTGCGTCTGGCCTTTGGGTGCGAAGCTGCCATCCGGTTTGTTCACAAAATCAATGATCGCCGTAGCGCCGATAAGCTCGATCAGATGCGCGCTGTTTTTTTGTTCTATACCACCCTGTTTGTTTTCATATTGTTTCAACGGACGATCCCAAAGCTGGTAAAAACAGTTGATCTTGCCGTTCAGGTATTTCAGATAATAAGTTAGTGCTGCTTCGGTTTTGGAGTTAAACAGATCCGAGTTGATCGCACTGTTCGTATCGTCAGTCACATTAAAATACGGCATAACTGTCAGCGCACCATACTTGTTGCCGCGTAGTTTTTCTTCCTGCTGAAGCAGTTTTACCAGCTGCGGAAAACCGGAAGAACCCGTGCCGCCAAAGATGGAACTGACAATAAAAATCCGGTCATTTTCACCAATACTTTTCAGGACAAATTTAAATTCCCGTGTGTTTGCAAGATTATTAAAAACAACTGAACCGATGTTGGGATTTCCCTTAAAACCCTGGTTCAGTTTCAGGTTCAATTCGGTGTTCGGATCGCTGAAATCGGAGTTGTCGTACAAGGCCTCCAGCAGATCCATGTTGATATCGCCCACCAGCTCTCCCCGCGGATCGAGATATTCGATAAAGGATTTTTCCAGGTTTTCGAACTGAAGCTGAAAGGAATCATCCAGGCCATCTGCAAACTGATTATCTGAGGTAATAGAGCTCAGTGTATTCAGGTTGGTACTGAAAAAACCTTCACGAATTTCTTCAGTATGGCTGTATCCGTGTTCCCGGATGTATTTGTACGTTTTAAGTGCTGCCAGGGCGCGGCTGGTATCAGCATTGTCGGCATCCACATCAATGATGACCGGGATAATTTTATTGGTGTCGTTCAGTTTTGCACCTGCCGCCAGCAGCATAGTCAGCGAACGGACCACCCTGGCACCCGTTCCTCCGATTCCAAAAACAAATGTATTTCTTGTAGGCATAATCTGATTAATGTCAGCTGATTAAAATGGCGTGCGTTTGGCGAAAATAGAAAACCTTTTAAACAGCAATGAAAAGATCACGAAGTACAGGAACGCATAAAGCGTGTTGACCATCGCAAATTTGTAGAAGAATGAATTTTCACTTTCTTCGGTTACCGTCTGAGCATTGTTGTAGGCAAAAGCAAAAGCAATGATCAGTAAAACAACCATGGTAACCAGCCAGTGCACGGTTTTGTCCCAGACCGGACGGGTTCTTCCTAAAAGAATATAAAACACAAATGCGAAAACCAGCGCGAAAACCAAAGTAAACAGACCGACAAACGGGTAAATGTCCGTGGCAAAAATAGGGTCCGGGTTTTCTCCGCACAGGAGTTCATAAAGAAATTCAAACATGGCTATTATTTTTTAACAGGTATTGAAATGTGAATAAAGTTGTCATTCGAATTTTCATAAGCCTCACGCACGCCATCGATTAAATGCTCAAAAGCAAAGGTTTTTCCCGGAATAGCATCCAGCGTCCGGTCATCCATGGTAGACATTTCCTTATAGGTATTGTCATACACCAACGGAAGTTTGAGGTCAATATTGGCTTTGTCCTTATAGATATCCGTCACTTCCATGACAATCACATGCGTATTGTTTTCCAGGTATTCCTTCTCTCTTGGTTTTAATTTTGACTTGTCAAGATCTGCAACCAACTGTATGCTTTTGATGCTAAAATCAAGGTTTTCTGATGATTTTTTCAAATGGCTGGTCAGGTATTCCGGCGCACTGATGGAATTTGGAAGCGCTGAGAGGTCAACTGCAATGGCGAAACGTGAAGGCTGCTTTTTGGATACTTCCATATTAGCAATTCCTTTATCTTTAATCTCCCACTTTCCCTGACGTTCATAGGCAAAGAAGGTCTGGAAATCCTCGATTGTTTTTTCAAACAAACCAAAATTCAGGTCAATGACCGGTTTAAAATTATTGACACTAGCAAGCTGTTTATTGAATTTAGTCACAAGCTCTTTATTTCCGATCACCCAGACATAGTAGGGCCGCTGCTCACCGTTCAGCTTTATTTTCCCGTTTTGGTACGTAAAGTAATTCCCGAAAAATGCAGAGCTGAAACCATACAGAGAGGCTGAAATATCCTGTTTTTTCAGTTTCAAAAAAGTATTTTTTACCAGTGCTTTCAACTCACCCGGCGCCTTTTGTTTGTTGATCTCCGGATTGGATTTGATAATATTATCGGGGTAAGACAGAATACAGTCCGAAACGAAAATGGAAATGTCATTGGAATCCGTTTTACTGGCAATCATTTCCAGGATTTTGTGCATTTCCGAGCTTTTTTCATTCGCAACCCGGGTAGTAGAAATGTCACGGATGAAATCCTTGGTTGTTTTAGGGTACAGCGTTAAGGAATCAGCCACATAGTATATTTTTAAAGGTCCTTTGCCACCCAACTCTCTTCCTTCTATATCGACCAGCAGATTGGGAATGTCTTTCACAAACTCGGTCGGGCCGTTAAAATAGCCGGCCATACTCGCCGAGGTTTCCATGAAAAAGTTAACCTTGCCCACTTGTTTCTCCGGCACGGTTATCTCTTTTTTCTTTTTTTCAGAACAACTAAAAACACTGATTAGAAAAGGTATTAAGAAAATATATTTCTTCATGTAAACTAAATGTTGGTTTGAGGCTAATTGGCTACCAATATATAACTATTTGTTGGTTGCTCGCCATTATTAATCAGTTGAATCGTGACTAAGATAATAAACGAGCTTTTTGCAATAAATTACCTGACTATTATAAAATATATACTGATTAGTTATCAGAGCACAATCAAAGATATCGTGCCAACTATTTATGCACTGAAATTTCCACATCAGCTAAACAAAAGAATTTCAGGCATAGCACACAAAAAATTCGTCCCTACACCCGCATTAAACAGCAGGTTTAGGGACGAATCCAAATTCACATTACCCTTTATTAAAAGGCAACCTCCTGCACCAGATAGGTCTCCGCGTTATCGCCATTGATCTTCACCTCCGCTTTCAGCGGTTTTGCTTTCCAATCGATGGTGATCAAACCATAATTTAGTTTGGCGATCATTTCACCGACACGGTATTTATTCGGTTCTTCGTGCGGTTTGGAAACGTGGGTTAATCCGCTGCTGGTAATATCGTACAAGTCATACGGCAGACCGGACACTTTCACTTTCGAAATTTCTGCAATATGCCGGTCACCGCTGATCAGCATCGTACCCTTAGGTTTGGTTTTGCCAAGCAGATCAAGAAAACGCTTTCTTGCAGTCGGGAAGTTTGCCCATTTTTCGTACGGATGTTCATCCACGATAAACTGGACGCCGCATCCGATCACATGCACATCGGCATCTGAGTTGGTCAGCTGTTTTTCCAGCCAGGCCCACTGTGCTTCACCCAGCATATCGCCTGAAGGATCAGGCACATTGTCTTTTCCATCTTTTTTTAAAGGGTCACGAAAATAGCGTCCATCCAGTAAAATCACCTTCACGCGCTGTCCTTTTGGGCCGTAAGTATTTGAAGAATAGCCACCTTCTTGTGTACGCAGCGGACTATTGGCCGGCACATCCATAAAATCCAGCATGAGCTGCTGACTTTCCTTCCGTTTCGGATATTCCTTCCCGCCGTCATTCACACCATAATCATGATCGTCCCAGACACCAATCACTTTCGTCTGGCTGCGAAGCTGCTGATATACGGAATTGGACTTTTGCTTGTCGTACTTTGCTTTCAGCGTATCCATGCTTTCCGAATCTCCGTAGATGTTGTCGCCCAGCCAGATCCAGACATCCGGTTTTTGCGCCACAATATCATCCCAAAGCGGCTGCGGACGCTTCTGGTCACTGCATGAACCAAAAGCGATCGTAGTGACAGCGGCAGCATTGCCCGAAGCCATTGGTCCTGCTTTTTTGGAAGTATGGCATCCGGCCAGCGCCAGGTAGCCCAGAAAACAGGAAGTAATAAGTTTTTTCATGAGGTCATTTGGTGAGTACTGCCGCAAAAGTAGAAAATCCATCCGCTCAAAAAACGACTTCACAATTTGTTCATATTCGCGGTTTGGAGAACCTTCGGACACTTTATGATGAATCAAAATCAAATAATTTTCTCCTGTTCCACTTCCCCGATCTAAGACTTAACTTTGCCGTAAACCAAGACCATCCTCTTTTTATGAGCGCTATTAAAGATATTTACTCCCCTGCCTTTTACGACCGTTTTGCCGGCGTATTGGAACAAACCCTTCCGGATTTCAACAAAGAAGAATTCATTCGCCAGATTTTCACGGAAGCATTCACAACCATGGAATGGAAACAGCGGATGCAGCATACAACAACTGTATTTCATGTTTTTCTGCCAAAGGATTTTCCAAAAGCAGTAAAAGGAATTGAAAATGTGATTACCCAACTTAGGAAAGAACATACCGGAGAAGATAACCTGGCTTATATTTTTCTGGCTGATTATATAGGAACGTATGGATTGGACGACTTTGAAACTTCTGTACAAGCGCTGGAATTTGTTACGCAGTTTATCAGCTGCGAGTTTGCAGTCCGGCCCTTTATCCTGAAATATGGTAACCGGATGATCGATCAGATGGTGCTTTGGTCTAAACATGAAAGCTATAAAGTCAGGCGGTTTTCCAGTGAAGGAAGCCGTCCGCGCCTGCCCTGGGCGATGGCGATTCCGGCTTTGAAAAAAGACCCTTCCCCGCTCCTTCCGCTATTGGAAAATCTAAAAAATGATCCTTCTGAATTTGTAAGACGAAGTGTAGCCAACAACCTGAATGACATTGCCAAAGATCATCCGGACATTGTACTTTCGATCGCGAAAAAATGGAGAGGCAGCAGCAAAGAAACCGATGCGATCATCAAACATGGCAGCCGGACTTTGCTGAAACAGGGTCATGCGGAAATCCTGGAAGTGTACGGTCTGGATGGAAAAAATATTAGTGTAACCAATCTTGAAATCGCTACTAGGCAGGTGAAAATTGGCGACAGTCTTGAATTTTCTTTCACCATTACCAACGCAAACGACAGTAAAAGAATGGTACGCCTTGAATATGGAATTTATTATATGAAGTCCAAAGGACACCTGGCAAGAAAAGTATTCAAGATCAGTGAAAAAGAATATGAAGCCGGTGTGAAAATCAACGTTTCAAGAAAACAATCTTTTAAGCTGATCACTACCCGAACATTTTATCCCGGACTTCATCAGCTTTCGATTATTGTGAATGGAGATGAAAAAGTAATTGATAATTTTGAGATAATTAGTTGATTCTGAACCTATAAAAATAGCTGATCAATTATCTTCATTTTCTTCCAGGATTGATCCTGTTGTTTTTTGAAGATGATAGTGGTCATTCCAAAAAGCGAATCATTCAGTGAGAGCACCTCGCCGGGAGACATGAAAGGCATATTACTTTTGTTGTAAACCTCAAAATAGATAAAAGCGTAATTCCCGTCAGAAGTAAAGACAGGTTCTGTTGTCACTACATAAAATTGCTCCGCCTCTTTTGCTGAATGAATGGTCGAGTAATTTTTACCTCTCAAACTGATTTTCTTAGAACCGATCGCCCCGGCTCTTTTCCGTAAAGCAACCCGCTCTTCCGCAGAAAATAACCGCCAAATTACCGGATCGCGATAAAGGTAATCGGGATCATAACTGTCATGCACTTCCCCCGGCTGGGTCATGATTTCCAGAAGTGTTTCCTCCCCTGTCCACCCTGACCAGAAGATTCCTGCCGGCCAGTATGATGTTGAATCAAATACAAAAATATGCTTAGGCTGGATGTTATCCATTTCACTCATGATAGTGAAGTTGGTGGGATCGGAGAAGGTTTGTTGGTAGATTTTTTGGGTGAGGGTTTGAGCGTGGAGGTGGAGGGTCAACATAGTTAGAAGCAGCATGCTAAGAATTATTTTCATGGCTATGATTTTTTCAACAACGTTCCTCTGCAGATACTAACCGGCAAATAAAGATATTAGAAATATTTTGATATTTATTTGAATTAGCATCATATTGTGAATAGCGGGTACATATCAGTTGATTAAGCAAAATGTATCCGTAATAGTTAACTAGTAAGCCTTACTCATCGGAAAAATTTGTTACTTTGAATAACCCAAAATTATTCAATCAGTACGCGTACAATACCCACAATGGCCAAAGTAAAAAAAGAAGAGCAGGAAGAACTTTTAGAGAAAAAATTATGGAAAGCCGCTGACAAACTCCGCAAGAATATGGACGCAGCGGAATACAAACATGTTGTTTTAGGATTAATTTTCCTCAAATATATCTCCGATGCCTTTGAAGAGTTGTTTAACAAACTTCAATCAGGTGAAGGTGAATTTGAAGGCGCAGATCCGGAGGACCGGAATGAATATCTGGCCGAAAAAGTCTTCTACGTTCCGCCATCCGCGCGCTGGACCTGGCTGCAAGGCCGAGCCAAACTTCCCACCATTGGAAAAGATTTGGATGATGCTATGGACGCTATTGAAAAAGATAATACTTCTTTACGAGGTGTTTTGCCAAAAGCGTATGCGCAGGAAAAGCTGGACAAACAAAGTTTAGGCGGCCTGGTTGATCTGGTTGGAACGGCTACTTTGGGAACGAAAGAAGCGCAAAGCAAAGATTTGCTGGGAAAAGTATTTGAATATTTCCTGGGTGAATTTGCGTTAGCCGAAGGTAAAAAAGGCGGACAGTTTTATACGCCCGGAAGCGTAGTACAGCTTTTGGTGGAAATGCTGGGACCTTATGAAGGACGCGTATTCGATCCTTGCTGCGGAAGTGGCGGGATGTTCGTGCAGTCTACCAAGTTTATTCAGGCGCATCAGGATCATTATAAAAAATACACCAATAACCTTGCGCTGAATCCGCTGGACCGCATTTCCATTTACGGACAGGAAAGTAACCAGACGACCTGGCGACTGGCTAAAATGAACCTCGCCATTCGTGGGATTGACAGCAGTAATGTAAAGTGGAACAATGAAGGCTCTTTCCTGAATGACGCCCATAAGGATCTGAAAGCAGATTACATCATTGCCAATCCGCCTTTCAATGATTCGGATTGGAGCGGCGAGCTGTTGCGTGACGATGCGCGGTGGAGTATTCTGGGACAAAAACTGGTTCCACCTCCGGGCAATGCCAATTATGCCTGGATACAGCATTTCCTTTATCACCTGGCTCCTACCGGTATGGCGGGTTTTGTCCTTTCCAAAGGTTCGCTAACCACCAATACTTCCGGCGAAGGTGATATCCGTAAACGGCTTATTGAAGAAGACCTGATCGATTGTGTGGTAAACCTGCCCACCAAACTTTTTCTAAACACGCAGATTCCAGCCTGTTTGTGGTTTGTACGCCGGAATAAAACACACCGCAAAGGTGAAATACTTTTTATTGATGCCCGGAATTAAGGCCATCTGGTAAGCCGCAAAAACCGTGAACTGGATCAAGCAGATGTAAGCCGTATTTCGACCATTTACCATGCATGGCGCACAGGCGAAGGTGTGTATGACGACATACAGGGTTTCTGTAAATCTTCCTCCATTGAAGAAGTGGCCGCGCTGAATTACGTGCTGACACCCGGACGTTACGTAGGATTGGCTGACGAGGAGGACGATTTTAATTTTGCAGAAAGATTCACCGCCCTGGAACTGGAAGCGCAGATGAAAGAGGAAGCGGAACTGAACAGGCGGATTGAAGAAAATCTGGCCAAAATCGTGATTCCCGAAATAAAGGAAACTGTTTTATCCTAGTCAGCGAATAACCCCTTTCTATACGTAACCATCTTTATATGCGATTCATAATCATTTTTATTCTTTTAAGTATTACCGGTATTGCGTTTGCTCAGGAAGAAGACACTTTGGCTTATAACAAGCGGAGCAAACTGACCTGGGAAGACTTCCAGGGCAGCACCGAAAATAAGAATGATTCTTTAAGATCTTATCTTTCTGTAAGCCTTCAGATGAGGCGGATTAAAACAAACATCTGGATGGGATATGGCATTTATGAAGCACACGCAATTGCCTTTAAGAAAGCTTCGTGGGTGAAAGATGTGCCAAAAGACTCTTCCATCCTCCGGCATCAGCAGTATGCTTTCGCCCTTGCTGAACTTGTTGCCAGGAAACTTGAAAATGAAGTGAACGATGCCAAAATCAATCTGCGATGGATGAATAAAATCAACAAGATTTTCGCCAATTATACGCAGTTCGCAATACAATGCCGGCTTTCCTATGAAAGAGAAACGCAATTTGGATTGAATGCCGGGAAGCAAGCTGAATGGGAAGCAATGATTGATCGGAGTCAAATAAAATTAGAAATTGAAAATAGTAGAAAATGAGTGAGTGGAAGGAATGTAAGTTGGAAGATTTGGCAAAAATACAGACTGGCCCATTTGGTAGTCAGTTACATGCATCCGATTACGTAACCGTAGGCATTCCGAATATCATGCCTACCAATATAGGTCAGCGACTTGATATCCGAACCGACCAAATTGTTTACGTAGATCCAAAGGATATTGAAAGGCTGAAAAAATATAAGGTTGTTGAAAACGATATCGTATATAGCAGACGAGGTGATGTTGAAAAATGTGCTTTTATTACTGAACAACAAGATGGCTGGTTATGTGGTACAGGTTGTTTACGAATAAGATTTTCATCACCACAAGTCTTACCCAAATTTGTCGCTTATTACTTGTCAACACCTGATATTAAATCTTGGGTTTTGAACAGCGCGGTTGGAACGACCATGCCAAATCTTAATTCTGGGATTTTGACAAAACTCCCTTTGAGAATTCCTGAAAAGAAAATTCAAAAACAAATATTAAATACTCTCAGCAGCCTTGATGACAAAATAGATCTTCTTCACCGCCAGAATAAAATTTTGGAAGCTATGGCGGAGACGCTTTTTAGGCAGTGGTTTGTGGAAGAGGCTGAGGAGAGTTGGGAGGTTGGGAGGTTGGGGAATGTATTGTCCGTGAAGGGAGGTACAACACCTAGTACAGCTATCGCTGAATACTGGGATGGAGATGTAAATTGGACTACTCCAAAGGATTTATCTAATCATCAGGGAGTTTATATGTTTAGTACTGAGAGAAAAATAACTAAATCGGGACTTACTAAAATCGGCTCGGGGCTACTTCCAGTTGGTACTGTGTTACTATCTTCAAGAGCACCAATAGGCTATTTAGCTATCAACGAGATCCCCGTTGCTATAAATCAAGGATATATTGCAATTATATGTGATAAGGGTCTCTCAAACTATTTTATTTATTCCTGGTGCAAAGCAAATATTGAAGAAATTAAAAATTCCGGTAATGGGTCTGTTTTTCAAGAGATTTCTAAAACTACGTTTAAGGAGCTACCTATCACTATTCCGGCAGTTCAAAAAATGGAAGAGTTTGATGTTGCGATAGAACCGGTCTTTCAAAAAATAAAGAGTAATCAAGTACAAATAGAGGCTTTAACTCAGATGCGGGATTCGTTGTTGCCTAAGTTGATGAGTGGAGACCTCCAACTAAATTAGTTTGTTTTTTAAGAGGCTAACCAACAGTTTTTTACTTTGACTAAAATACTTTAATATATTTTACCTTACACCTTCTGTTAACTAAAATAGTTACCTATCTTTGCAGTGGAAATTGACTTTGAGGACAAAAAATTCGAAAAATTAGCCAATGACGATCGAAAACTTGACAGAGAATTTGGTAAAATCAGAGCTGATAAAATTAAAGCAAGGCTTGCCCAACTTCGTGCGGCGGACACTCTCGAAGATGTACGACACTTACCGGGAAATTATCATGAATTAAAATCAAACAGAAAAGGACAATGGGCTTGTGACTTGGACCAGCCTTATCGGCTCGTTTTTACTCCACAGGAAAGACCCATTCCCACCAACGACGATGGCCAATATATCTGGTTAAGAATTACAGGCGTAGCAATAATTGAGGTTATAAACTACCATAAAGAAAAATAACAATGGAAAATAAATATTTCCCGCAATCCGTCCCGCATCCAGGAGAAACCCTCAAAGAAAAATTAGAGGAGATGGAAATGGGACCAAAGGAATTCGCCCTGAGAACTGGTAAACCTGAGAAAACAATCACAGCGGTTCTTAAAGGAGAAAGTTCGATAACACCGGACATGGCTGTCCAATTTGAAAATGTAACAAAAATACCGGCTCACTTCTGGCTTAACCATCAACGTGGGTTTGATGAATACGTGGCCAGAGCAAAGCAGCAAACCGTAATCGCGGAAGCAATAAACTGGGCGAAATCATTTCCAATAGCTGCTATGTTTAAAGAAGGATGGCTACCGCAGTTGGCTACTATTGAGGAAAAGACCTCTGCTATGTTAGCTTTTTTTGGTTTTGCCAGTCACTCTGCCTGGGAAGATTATTATTTTAAACAACAATTAAAAGTTGCCTTCAGAATCTCTTTGGCTAATACAAATGAGCCTTATGCAATCTCTGCATGGTTAAGAAAAGGAGAACTACAAGCATCAGAATTACAGGCAGAAGAATATGTAGATAAAAATTTTAAAGAAGTTTTACCGGAGATAAAGAAAATCATGTCAAGCCATCCGGATAACTTCTTTTCTAATTTACAGAACATATGCCTTAAGGCAGGTGTAAAGGTCGTCCATACTCCATGTTTGCCGAAAGCTCCTATTGTTGGCTCAACTCGGTGGATAAATGATACACCACTGATCCAATTGTCTGGTCGATATAAGAGAAATGATAGCTTTTGGTTTACATTTTTCCACGAAGCAGGACATATTCTGTTACATGGAAAAAAAGATATATTTCTCGAAAAAGTAGAGTACTCAGAGAAGGATAAAGTAAAAGAGCATGAAGCGGATGAATTTGCGGTCAGATGGACTTTAACGGAAGCTCAGGAAAAAGAGATTTTGGCCGCAGCTCCACTTCGTGCTAAAGACATTCAAAATTTTGCAGAGCGATTTATTACCCATCCGGCAATTATTATTGGAAGGTTGCAGCATAAAAAGCTTATTCCCTATTCTTTAGGACGAGAATATTTTGAGCCTGTTATTTTTGAATAATTAATATGGATAAACCATTTACTGTCAAAGGTTACTGGTTCTTACCAAATCAGGAAGAACAGAAGATAGCAGGTATTTTAAGTTATGAGCCGGGTGAAAACATCCGGCTTGAACTTTTTGGCTCTTTGTCAGGCAATTCCCTACATGACTTTTTAGAGCACATCTATTGGAATGAATCTACGATAGTACCTTTGATTTACGGTCATACATCGGATGGGAAATATTATTCATAATTGATTCATTTAAAGGTAAATCAAGCCGCAACTTTGGTGCTGAATTTCCATTAACCAGTTACATTGTTAATACAATTTTAGAAGGATTACATCTGGAGCATAGAGATGAAAAAATCTTTACCAAAATACAAATAGGCTATAATTTATTTCAGGAATGGCTCGGACTTTCTGGCTTTGAAAGACTGGAAACTGATGTACAAACTTCCGTCGCTGTTAGTTATAAACATCCCGAGGTAATCGCTTTTCAAATTAATAATTACTATAACCTGAAATTTACATTTCACTACGATTATATCAGAAATTCTCGTTTTGAGTGCATAATTAAACAAAGCAATTTTGTAAAAATTCAAAGTACTATTCCTGTATCTTATAGAGATTTGGGGGAACAGATGTTTTTATTTCAGGACTTTCTATCAATGGCTACGCTATCAACTATAGAACTTCAATCTATTAAGGTATATTTAGATAATTCACAAAATGAAAATTTGATATCACCTGATCCATTTTTTGAATTATTCCTTAAAAGAGATATTGTATCTGTCAAAAAGCCAAAACATCCTCACAAATTCTTATTTGATTACCATAGTGTTTCATCCGCATTGCCTGGCATTGTTCAAAATTGGTTTAGGAATAAAGCAGATTTAACTCCAATCAGGAGATTTATTGTGGAAAGTAATAAATCAATATCCTTATTTCAAAGCAATCACTTTCTGAATATTATACAATCTTTAGAAGGCTTTCATAGGAGATTTAGAAATGATAAAAAGAAAGACTTAAAAATGAGATTAAAAGAGATTTATAATGAATTTTCAGACATTCAATTGATTGCGTCTGAATTTAGCGATCTAGAAAATATCACATCCAGTGCAGAAGACTCCAGGCATTATTATTCTCATTTATTTAAGCTTGAAACGGATAGTACAAAGGATGGAAGAGAGCTTTATGAATTGACAAAAAAACTGAGAATAATACTTATTTGCTGCGTTCTTAAAGAAATGGGATTTACAAACATGATGATCAATGATGTTTTAGTTCCTGGTAAAATGTAATAATTACTGCAACTAAACTACTCAACTTACTCAATAAAAATGCTCGAATCCAACATCGAAGACTTCACCATTCAGGAATTACAAAATCTGGGTTATCAGTATTTCAACGGAACGAAACTCAGTCCGGGTGGTGAGCAGCCCGAACGTTCGGATTTTAGCGAAGTGATATTGTCGGAGCGGTTAAGATTTGCCATTCAAAAGCTCAATCCTACCCTGCCTGCTTTTGCCTGTGAGCAGGCTTTACGGGAGGTACAACGTATAACATCACCGTTTACACTGGCCAATAATGAGCTTTTTCATACACTGCTGATAGAAAAAGTATAAGTCCCTTATCAGGAAGATGGCTACGACCGCAGTTATGAAGTAACACTGATCGATTTTGAGCATCCGCTGGAAAATGATTTTCTGGCTGTAAACCAGTTCACGATCACGGATCGTAATACACGTTACCATGGAAAGCGGCCGGATGTTGTGCTTTTTGTTAATGGAATTCCACTAGTCGTGATCGAGCTCAAAAATGCCACAGATGAGCAGGCCACGGTAGAGAAAGCATACAAACAAATCCAGACTTACAAATCCCTGCTTCCGGCGCTATTCACCTACAATGCCTTTTGCGTGATTTCGGACGGACTGGAATGCAAAGCCGGAAGTTTGTCGGCCAGCCTGAGCCGTTACATGGCCTGGAAATCCACAGATGGCGAGAAAGAAGCGTCGCGTTTCAAACCACAACTGGAAACACTGATTAAAGGAATGCTCAATCCGGTGACGCTGCTGGATCTGGTGCAGAATTTCATTGTATTTGAAAAGTCAAAAAAAGAAGATCCGAAAACGGGATTGATACAGGTACAAACGGTGAAAAAGCTGGCTGCTTATCATCAGTATTATGCCGTAAACAAAGCCATAGAACGTACTATGCGCGCGGCCGGTGAAGATGGAAACCGCAAAGGCGGCGTAGTTTGGCATACACAGGGAAGCGGAAAATCATTGTCGATGGCTTTTTACACCGGAAAACTGGTGCAAAGGCTTAACAATCCAACGGTAGTGATCATCACAGACCGTAACGATCTGGATGATCAGCTTTTTGGCACCTTCGCCGATTGCCGTCAACTATTACGGCAAGATCCGGTGCAAGCGGAAAGCCGTGAAAAACTGAAAGAACTTTTACGCGTAGCCAGCGGCGGAATTGTGTTTGCCACCATACAAAAATTTGTTCCTGACGAAGGAAAGATCATTTACGACGAACTTTCAGACCGGAAAAACATAGTCGTAATCGCCGACGAAGCGCACCGGACACAATATGGATTTGAAGCCAAAACTATTGCCGTAAAAGACAAAGAAACCAAAGAACAGATTGGGACAAGAATTGCCTACGGTTTTGCAAAATACCTGCGCGATGCATTGCCAAATGCAACATACATCGGTTTCACCGGAACGCCGGTAGAAAGCACTGATATTAATACACCGGCGGTTTTCGGTCAGTATGTGGATATTTATGATATTTCACAAGCAATCGAAGACGGCGCAACGGTCAGGATTTATTATGAAAGCAGGCTTGCTAAAATTAACATCAGCGAAGAAGGCAAACAGCTGATCGCAGAATTTGACAAAGAGCTCGACGAGAACGAGGAAATATCCGAAACACAAAAAGCCAAAGCGAGATGGTCGCAGCTGGAAGCGATTGTCGGTGATCCGAAAAGAATAAAAAATGTGGCCAGAGATATGGTCGAACATTTTGAGAAACGGCAGGAAGTTTTCACAGGTAAAGCGATGATCGTGGCTATGAGCCGGAGAATTGCCGTGGATCTTTATAACGAAATCATCAAACTCCGCCCGGACTGGCATGATGATGATTTAAGTAAAGGCGCAGTAAAAGTAATCATGACAGCCGCCAGTTCCGACGGTTCTGAAATGTCGAAACTACATACAACCAAAACGGAAAGAAAATACCTGGCCGACCGGATGAAAGAACCAACGGATCCGCTTAAACTTGTTATTGTCCGGGATATGTGGCTTACAGGTTTCGACGCGCCAAGTCTGCATACACTTTACGTAGACAAGCTCATGCGCGGACATAACCTGATGCAAGCCATTGCACGTGTGAACCGGGTTTTCGGAGACAAACCAGGTGGACTGGTGGTTGATTATCTGGGTATTGCAACAGATCTAAAAAAAGCGCTTTCCTTTTATTCTGATGCAGGCGGAAAAGGAAATCCGGCTGATACGCAGGAAAAAGCTGTGGAAGCAATGATGGAAAAGCTTGAAACAATTCGCCATCAATATCAGAAAAAAAGCGATGCTCACTCTGTATTGATGTTAGAAGAACCACAGGCTTATTACGGTTCAGGGGACGGATTAGGTTTTAATTACAAGCGTTTTTTCACTGCCTCGCATCGGGAAAAGTTATCGATCATTTTACAAGCTGAAGAACATATTCTTGGACTGAAAGACGGCAAAAACCGGTTTCTAAAACAGGTTAGTCTGTTAAGTCAGGCTTTTGCATTATCAATTCCTCATGAAGATGCGATGGCGATTAAGGATGAAGTTGCATTTTATCAGGCAGTAAAAGCAAGATTAAATAAATTTTCCGGCGAGTCCAACGGAAGTGGAAAAAGTAACGAGGAAATAGAATCCACGATTCGCCAGATTGTGGATCAGGCTTTGGTTTCAGATCAGGTCATCGATATTTTTGAAGCTGCAGGAATAGAAAAGCCTGATTTGTCGATTCTTTCCGAAGAGTTTCTTTTAGAAATAAAAGACATGAAACACAGGAATCTTGCGCTTGAACTTTTGAAGAAAATCTTGCTTGACGAAATAAAAATTCGTTCGCGGACGAATCTGATTCAGGGAAAAGCCTTGCTTGAAATGCTTGAAGGCTCCATTAAAAAGTACCAGAATAACCTTTTGTCGACGGCAGAAATTATCCAGTTCCTGATTGATGAAGTAGCCAAGAAAACCAGAGAACTAAGTAATCGTGGAGGTGGATTGACAGATGATGAATGGGCATTTTATGATGCGCTTGCAGAAAGTGACAGTGCACAGAATGTGTTAGGTGATGATATCCTGAGAAGTATTGCTGTTGAAGTAGCTCAAAAGATTAAATCTACTGCGACTATTGACTGGACAATCAGGGAAAGTGCACGTGCAAAAATTATGGTTGTCGTAAAGCGAATTTTAAATAAATATGGTTATCCGCCGGATAAACAACAGCGTGCGATTGACACGGTTTTGAAGCAGGCAGCGGTGACTGCCGATTGGGTGGTTGAGGATATGTAGAATTAACAACTAAATTATTTATGTATTTAGATAAGGAAAAGCTAAAAATCCTATTGAAGAAAGCCGAAGAATTAAAGTTTGATAATCAAATGAACTATAATCAAACGGCTAAAATAAGTTCCGAAAAGGTACTTGGAGCTATTGTTTCAGGACTGTCGGGATGGCTTTCAAAAAATGCCACTTTAAATAATGGTGTTGGGTATGGCAAAAAGCTGGCAGAAATTAAGGCTTCTTTATCTTCAAACAAACCTAACCATTTTGCAAATTATTTGAATGAAAAAGACGCAAAGTTGATTCAAGGCAAGTTAGTTACTTTAATTAAAAACATTGACAAAGAAAATAAGTCAATTTTTATAGTTCATGGGCGCGATGCGGTCATGAAAGATAGCGTTCAAAGTGCATTACGGGGGTTAGGAATTCCCAATGTAATTTTAAGTAATGAAGATGATCATGGGCAGACCATTATTGAAAAATTTATAAAGGAAGCTAATCGTTGTGAATATGCAATTGTCCTTTGCTCAGCTGACGATGAAGGAAGACTAAGAATCAAAGGTAAAAAAGGGGCTGAAATTCCAACGAAACCTCGTGCCCGTCAAAATGTTATTCTGGAATTGGGATACTTTTTAGCAAAATATGGTCGTGAAAACTTATTCGTTCTCCATCCAGAAGAATCGATAGAACAACCAAGTGATTTTATTGGCGTGGTTTACCAAACTTTTGACAAAACAGGAGCATGGAAACAGAAGTTGGTAAGAGAGTTAAAAAAGGCTGGATTTAAGGTTGACCCTAAATTATCTGATAGAATTTAACTACTAATTTAAAATACAAATTTGAAATACCAGTTTATTAAAGTAATTCCCAATTACGAGCTCGAAAGTTTGATTCTTTTTTTTGGAGATCGGGTTAAGGTTTTGGAGCCGGAAGGATTCAGGGTTTTGATTAGTGGGAGATTGGAGAAGGCAGCGGGGAATTATGGAGTTTTATAATAAGATTATGTTGGTCGTACCTACGGCACCTGGGAAATCGCTTATTGGATCATCTTTGTCAACGGAATGAATTCCGTTGTTACAATGTCGATCATTCCGATGGCATTTTACGTAAGAAGTACCGTATGGTACGACCGACATTGTAACGCAGGGTTTTAACCCTGGAAAACACGAAAATTAGGGTTCATTCCAAATCCCCGAAAATAAATCGTTCATCAAAATCAATACCGAATTTCACCAGCATGGTCATATATTCTTCGCGAAAAGTCTGCTTCTTATGATGCTCTTCCTGGTTCTGGACATATTTATAAACCGCATCAATCTGAGATTTGCTATATGTAAAGCAGCCAAAGCCTTCCTGCCATTCAAACCGGTGTGGCAGCAACCTGTTTTCATTGATCCATTTTGACGATTTAGCCTTGGCACTTTGCATTACACTGGAAACAGCAATAGAAGGTTTTATCGCAAAAAAGCAATGCACATGATCTTCCACGCCATTGACAAGAAGTGATTTACAACCTGCTTCGTTGATAAAATTTCCAATAACTCTGAAAAGCTCATCCTTCCAGTTATCCCCAATAACTGCCTCGCGGTACTTCACGGCGAATACAGTCTGGACATACATCTGATGATAGGTATTTGCCATCGTGACTGAATTTAGATTCTGCTGTCTTGTGCTTATTGATAAGACAATCAGGATTTGGGCCGGTCACATTTTTGTATTGGATCAGCTGATCCGTGTAGTCGAAATGTCAGCCGTGCCTACGGCACTTTGGCCTTTTGGTTTGTTCATCTTTAAGATCAACGGAATGAATTCCGTTGTTACAATGTCGTTCGGGCCTATGGCCCTTTTTACATGAAAATGCCGGAGGCATGCCTGCGCGGCGCGGACCGACATTGTTGCGCAGGGTTTCAACCCTGGGAACCAAATGCCGGAACGATTAATGAAGTACCTTCTCCAACATCCCGGCAATCACCTCATACCCCTTATCCGAAGGATGCAGACCATCATAGGTCATATTCATTGCCTCTACCGGATAAGGATATTCATCATTTGCGGGATCATAAGGAACAGCCGTGTAGGCAGGATATGCGTAGTTTTCATATTGGCCGGTTTGCGGATCTTTGAGTCTTTTGAAATTAACCATGTTTTCCAGCGTAATGCCGCTGTCATGATACAGGTCAACGATAGGAAATTTTTCCAGTTTTCCTATTTCCATAATGGCATTGACAAACTGTTCAAGCTCCTGCTTATTCTTTTTCCGGTAAGAGCCGTAAGCATTGTTTTTGGCATTGTTGATATACACAAAATCGCCACGCTGCATAGGAGTGATTAATATAATTTGTGCTTTTTTATTGAGTTTTTTTAATTTGGTGTTGATGATCCGGAAAGAACCGTATACTGTCCCTGTTCCGGTATTTTGTTCATAATCAGAGATGGTTCCCAGCGCCTTTCCCTGCCACCAGTCGTTGGTACCCAGAAAAATGGTGTACATATCAGCTTTCACCAGACCAAGCGAATCAATGCGGTTGGCGATATTTACGGCTGTCCAGCCATTATGACCCTGGTTAATGTATTCGATATCAGGATATTTTTCGGTGATTAGGGTCATATACCCTTTGGTAACCCGGTTGCCGGTTTCATCCTTGTGGTCGTTGAGGTAGGTTATGGAATCGCCGATAGCTACCCAGATAGTTTTTCGCGGTGCGGAGGCAAGCGTTAAGAAAAGTAAAACGGTAAGGAGCAGAAATTTTTTCATTAGATTATAGAAAGATGTATTACGATCAGAAATAATACAATGAACCCGGCATCTCAATCTACTCATGATTACAAAGTATTTATGAAGGTTTAGCAATTTGGATGACTTTTTCTGTAATTCATTAGTATATTCCCTTGTTATTTATGCTTAATGCAAACTACATGAAAATAAAATTACTCGCCGCTGCTATCTTGTTCACGCTGATAGGCTGTGAAAAAAAAGCAGACTCCACACAAGACTTGGCTACACCCTCCATCGCAGGAACCTGGAAATTGGTATCCGGCAAAATCATTACAAAAGGAGATACTTTGGTAACGTTTCCAGTCAAAAACCAGGAAATGATCAAGATCTTTAATGACAATACTTTTGCGTTTTTCAAACATGATACCAACAAAGCCAAGGGTGACTCAGCGGTTTTTGATGCAGGTGGCGGAAGTTACACGCTGCGGGGCGAGGATTACGCAGAGCATCTGGAATTTTGCAACTATCGTGGCTGGGAAAACAGGGATTTCAGTTTCAAACTGCGTATGCGCAACGACTCACTTGTTCAAACCGGAATTGAAAAGATTGATAGTCTGAATATCAATCAGGAAATTGTAGAGGTTTATGTCCGCAGGAAATAAATTATTCTTTATTAATAAGTTAAATATTTGATGGAGATCAGATCAACAGATTCTTTTTTAAATCAGGAGGCATTCCTGTAAGGAAACTGAACTGGTTTTATTTGGTTATCCTCTTCAGAAAAAAAGAATGGAGATCGAACCATAGGTGTGTATAGTGTTAGGATTATCAGACAAGCAGGAAGAAGAATTACCTAAACCTGGATATCCTGACGGCGGGGAAGTCCAGTTGGGTTCTGACTCAGAATGTCTCTGATCTCTGTTAATAGCACTTCTTCCTTGGTTGGAGCCGGCGGTACAGCCGGAGAGTCAGCCTTAGCCCGCATCAAACGGTTCATTCCTCTGATTAATAAAAAGATAATAAAAGCAAGGATCAGGAAATCGATTAATATGGTAAGAAAATTTCCGTAGGCAAACACCGGGCCTAGTTTTTTGGCCTCTACCAAAGTTAATCCCGGCGTAATCGTATCATTAAGCGGAACGTAAAGATTACTAAAATCAACATTGCCAATAGCCTTGCCAATAAGCGGCATAATTAAATCATTAACCACGGAATCTACTATTTTTCCAAAGGCAGCACCAATAATAACGCCTACGGCCAGATCCATAACATTGCCACGCATGGCAAATTCTTTAAATTCTTTTAGCATAATTTTTGTCGTTGGTGATTGAATGTTTACCTAAATTGTACTGGAATAATTTTGATGAATTAAATAACTGGTTACTAAATATTTAACAGCTCAATATATTAAATTAAATTACAGTTTCATTTAAAATGCTCTAAAAAAGTCAAATTTTCTCTATTCTATTATAGAAAAAATTCGATATTGATTAGACTGTACAGGTTAATTCCGGGTCATTTTTTATATTACATTCAGTATCAGTATGTTTAATCCATTACTATGAAAATTGTTTTCACATGTATATTTGCCCTGTCAAGTTTTACTGCTTTCTGCCAAAACGGTTTGGATACCTTATTAAGAGGAAACTGGAACGTAGTATCGAAAGTTGAAATAGTAAAATCCGGCGGACAGGTAATTGACCAGAAAAAAGAGCTCTACAAACCGGACGAAAAATTTTTCGATTTTACCCAAGATGGAACGGTCACGATCACACAAGATTTTGGAAAGGACAGCGAAAAACTGCCTGTACGCCTGGACGGGAAAAATCTGTATATAGGAAAATTCAAGAAAAATAAAATTCCTTACCTGGTCAGATACGAGGGAAATCAGTTGAAGCTTGCCAAAACAGAGGGTAAAATCAAGAAAGGCAAAACGATTCTGACTACTGAACAATTGGTTTTACAAAGGAAACAAGCGGAATTGCAACAGCCAGTAAAAGAATAAGACAAGGATTGACTATTATATAGAGAAAAGTTTTAGAAAATTTGATATTAATAGTTTTTATCTATTATGTCATAGAATTAATCGATTGTGATTATTTCTTTCCTTATTATAACTTTATTGGCGTAAATAAATATCCGAGGAGTAAAAGTTATTTTTAACCATGAACCTATAATGATGGAAAACGAAGCAAACGATAGCGGTAAATGTCCCTTTCTCAATGGAACTATGGACCAAAATGGCGCTGTAAAGCAAAATGTGGGCGGTAATGGAACCAAAAACCGGGATTGGTGGCCTAACCAGCTTAAGTTAAATATCCTGCGTCAGCATTCCTCCCTTTCGAACCCAATGGGTGAAGATTTCAACTATGCTGAAGCTTTTAACAGCCTAGACCTGGAAGCAGTAAAACAGGACCTGCATGCACTGATGACAGATTCACAAGATTGGTGGCCGGCAGATTTCGGGCATTATGGTCCTTTGTTTATCCGCATGGCATGGCATAGTGCCGGCACATATCGCGTTGGTGACGGACGAGGTGGTGCAGGTGCAGGACAACAGCGTTTTGCTCCATTGAATAGCTGGCCTGATAATGTGAGTCTTGATAAAGCACGCAGATTGCTTTGGCCGATCAAACAAAAATATGGTCAGAAAATTTCCTGGGCGGATCTGCTGATTCTAACAGGTAATGTCGCCTTGGAATCCATGGGCTTCAAAACATTCGGTTTTGCCGGCGGACGCGCTGATGTATGGGAGCCGGATGAAGACGTGTACTGGGGTTCGGAAACGACATGGCTGGGCAATGACCACCGCTATGCAGATGGTTCACCAGGTGTTGACGGACCCGGCGTAGTATCGTCTGACGAAGATCCCGGACGTAACATTCACTCACGAAACCTGGAAAAACCGCTTGGCGCGGCACACATGGGCCTAATTTATGTCAATCCGGAAGGTCCTGACGGAAACCCGGACCCGATTGCCTCAGCCAGAGATATTCGTGAGACATTTGGCCGTATGGCAATGAATGATGAAGAAACAGTTGCTCTGATTGCCGGGGGGCACAGCTTTGGCAAAACACATGGTGCTGCTCCTTCTGAACATGTCGGTAAAGAGCCGGAAGGTGCCGATCTTGAGTCACAAGGATTTGGCTGGAGCAACAGCTATGGCTCTGGTAAAGGCGCTGATACCATTACCAGCGGGCTTGAAGTAATTTGGACGAAAACTCCAACTCAGTGGAGTAATAATTTCTTTGAAAACTTATTTGCTTTCGATTGGGAATTAACCAAAAGTCCTGGCGGTGCGCATCAGTGGGTGGCTAAAAATGCAGATGCTATCATTCCGGATGCTTATGACAGCAGCAAAAAACATGCACCTACCATGCTGACAAGCGACCTTGCTTTGCGGATGGATCCGGCTTATGAAAAAATATCCAGACGATTTCTGGAAAACCCTGACGAATTTGCAGACGCCTTCGCCCGCGCTTGGTTTAAGCTGACACATCGTGATATGGGCCCGCGTGAAAGATACCTGGGTCCTGACGTTCCTCAAGAAGAACTAATTTGGCAGGATCCGATTCCTGCGGTGAATCATGCCTTAATTGATGAAAATGACATAGCGGCACTGAAGGCAAATATACTGGCTTCGGGACTGACCGTATCAGAACTGGTTTCCACAGCCTGGGCTTCAGCAAGTACTTACCGGGGTTCCGACAAACGGGGTGGTGCAAATGGTGCACGTGTGCGTCTGGCTCCGCAAAAAGACTGGAAGGTAAATAATCCTGCACAGTTGAAAAAAGTACTGGACACACTGGAAAGTATTCAGCAGGAATTTAACGATACGCAGTCATTTGGCAAAAAAGTGTCATTGGCCGATCTGATCGTACTGGCAGGTAATGCAGGTGTTGAAAAAGCAGCACAAGATGCCGGACAAACGATTACAGTTCCGTTTACACCTGGCCGTATGGATGCTTCTCAGGAGCAAACAGATATAGAATCTGTAAGCTTTCTGGAACCTGCAGCCGATGGTTTCCGTAATTATCAAAAAGCAAAATTCACGGTATCTACCGAAGAGTTGCTGATTGACAAGGCACAATTACTGACACTTACCGGCCCTGAATTAGCAGTATTGTTAGGCGGTATGCGGGTATTGGATACCAATTTTGATGGTTCCAAAAATGGGGTTTTCACTTCACGTCCCGGTCAGCTTACCAATGACTTCTTTATAAACCTGCTCGACATGCGCACAGCATGGAAAGCTATTTCCGAACACAAAGATTTATACCTTGGAAGCGACCGTACTTCCGGCCAACCTAAATGGACTGCCACCCGGGCAGATCTTGTATTTGGCTCCAATGCCGAACTGAGAGCAGTTGCCGAAGTGTACGCAAGTGCTGACGCCCAGGATAAGTTTGTGAAAGACTTTGTAAAGGTATGGAATAAGATGATGAACTTAGGAAGGTTTGACCTGGGTTGATTTATAAGTAAAATATTGATGTAGGAAAGGGGTGTCTCAATAAATTGAGACACCCCTTTTTTGTTGATTTTTAATTTGAAAATAAAACTTCGAAGTAAGTCATGGTTGAATATAGATTTACCTGATTACTAAGTATCCTCCGGGCAATTAACTTTGAATAAGAAAAATGCCGCTATTGATCGATTTTTCTTATTCAGACGAACATTCTTACCCGCAATTTGATGATTTGTGTCATCATTTCATTTCTTATCTCACGTAATTTGCTAAATAAAATTACATTTTTTATAAATCAAATTATATAGATATGTTAAAGTATAATCGATCAGATTGACAGAACAGAACGCATTGCAGGTACATACCTGCAAGTAACTCCTCATGTGTTCACCCAGTAATAAATACTTTGTAAGTACAGCAAGTTCATAAGCCGAATAGTATATAGCCAAAGGGCTCTAAATAAAATATTAACAATCAACCATTTATAAAATGATAAGAAAATTACTTAGGCTTTTCACGCCCGCTGCTATAATGGTTTTTTTCAGCATGTTCCCTGATGCGGTTTTTGCACAAGCGATCAATGCAACCTTAAAATTAAACAAAGAGGTATCCTATCAAAAGATTACGGGTTTTGGTGGCTTTGTCAATAGTCCGCAGTTCAGCTACGGCCACATGTCTGAAGCTGAAATCCGAAAAATGTGGGGACCAGGAAGCGAGACGGGGTACAATATCATGCGTATATACATACCTATTGGGAAAGATAACTGGTCTCAGTCTGTATCAACCGCACAATTGGCACAATCTCTGGGACTTAAAATATTTGCTTCGCCGTGGTCTATGCCGGCAGAGTGGAAAACAGACAACACGATCGCATCCCGTTTTGCGGTTACGGGTGGTGGATACCGGCCCGTATATCTTAAAGAGGAGCATTATGCAGATTACGCCCAGTATCTGAATGACTTTGTAAGTTTCATGAAAGAAAACGGAGTAGAACTGGAAGGGATTTCCCTCCAAAACGAACCGGATTACCAGGTTGATTACGCGGGTTGTATCTGGACACCGGCGCAGATGGTTAAATTTATCAAAGAGCAGGGAGATAAAATCAATTGCAAAATCATTGCACCTGAAAGTGTGGGTATATCAGACAGTTATGCAAATGCTTTCAATAACGATCCTGCTGTATTGGCTAACCTGGATATATTCGGAGGGCACCAATATGGCGCTATTCAATCCGGTTTATTGAATGTGCAGGCCAAGGGAAAAGAAGTATGGATGACAGAATTTCTGATCAACTGGAATGCTGATAATGGCACACGTAACTACAGCTGGCAGCGGGATGCATTCGACTTTGCAGGAAAGGTAAACGAAGCCATGCTGGCCAACGTTAATGCATGGGTACATTATGCCACCAAGCGCTATTATGGATTGATGGGTGACGGGCAGTTCGGCACCGTGGCCGGTGAGATAACAAAGCGTGGAAATGTTCTGTCACACTATGCCAAATACGTCACGGGTGCGAAACGTATTCAAAATACCTGGAACGATAATACGTCTCAATTGAGCGGTTCTTCCTATATCTCGGAAGCAGGTGATAAAGTGTTTGTAGTGGTAATCAATCCTTCGGCCAATTCATATAATCTACTGGTGGATCTGCCATTTCTGTCCACTTCCGGAAAGTCAGTTACTACTACTGCAACCACAAGTCTGGTAGAAAATGACCTAATCTTAACAGCAGAAACCGCCCGTCCCAATGTAACCATTGGCGCATCAAGCATCACTACGCTTGTATTCAATAAAAGCGGAGAGCGGGAAGTTTCTCAAATGACCAGCCAGCTGATCAATTATAGCAAAATTGAGAGCCAAACCGTCTCAAATCCTGCTTTTGGAACAGCTTACCAATTGAGTGGCAAAACAATTTCGCATAAAACGGATATGCCGCTTTTTAGTGTTAATAAGGATGCAACGAATGGTTTCCTGCAACTGAATGGGAAATTTAACCGTTTGGTATTCAGGGTAGAAAGCTTATCTTCAAGTAACCTTTATACATCAAGTAACGCAACCCTTTATTACATCAATAAGGCAGGAGCAGTAGCATCACATAATTATGGTACCATAGATTTTGCCAGAAGGGACAATTTTGACTGGGTTTTCGACATATCAGAAAATGTACTTCCGGATGGAATTACAGGCATTCTTTCGCTTTACAACAATAATTTCAGCTCCCTCCTAACCTTTAAGTTTCAGGATGTATACTTAGCCGTAGGGAATGAAAAAGGTTTCAAATTCGCCGGACCGTATAGCAATTCAGACAGCTACCTCTTGGATTGCCTTAATGATGTCCGCTTTACTTCGCTTGATTTTACACAGGTAACAGGTATCGATTCACAAACAGACTGGCACACTGCTGCAGCAAACAAGAACAGCGTTTTTTATACCTCAAGTGCCGTACTAAGTAATAAAACCAATGTTATTAATGGTACGACTTCTGAAAAACTTGAACTGAGTGATATGGGAGGTGATTTCTTTCCGCCGCTGGGCTTTACAGCAACTAAGGCAACTTACCGCGGTACGCTGAATGGGATAAAAATGCTGGTATTACCGTTTGAATCCAATATACCGGCTGGCGTAAAAGCTTATACGCTGGAATTTACTGATCCAAAAGTAACCGGAAAAATCATCATCGGCTCCAAAATACCTGCAAACACTCCGGTACTGGTAAATGGTGTTGGTACATTTACATTTGAAGGAGCAGGCCCAATTTCTTCGTCTAAAAATCTGAGATCGGGCATGGGCAGCGATGAAATTGCAGCAGCTGCACGCAACATGGAGGTAGGCATTACCGGTGGCGTTTATATTGGAATCAAAGCGCCCATCGGTGGCTATTATCTTAGCAACAACAATGGAACATTTACATTTAACAGAGTAACATCTGCTACGCAGCCTTCGGTCAGTTCCTTTGACGCATACCTTGCAGCAGGACTTCCCACAACGGCCCAAAGCCTGGAGCTTGTTTTAGACGAAAGTGCATTGCCTGTTCGTTTGGGTGCTTTTAGTGCCAAAACTGTTGAGAATGCAGTCCATCTGGAATGGGTTACTTATTCGGAGGAAAATAGTGCGGGGTTTGATATCGAGCGTAGTGCTGATGCAAAGAAATTTGAAAAAATAGCTTTCGTGAAGGGTTATGGAAACAGTACTTCCGAAAATCGTTACGCTTTGACTGACGCTTTTCCTCTTGCAGGTACCAGCTACTACCGCCTGAAGCAAGTCGATTTGGATGGTACTTATATGTATTCAACCATCAGAACTGTAAAAAACGGAGAGCTAACGCCAGTACTCGTATATCCTAATCCGGTAAAAGATATGCTTACAATAGATCTTAAGGGCAATAAGGTTGGCGGAAAACTTGTTATCGTGAACCTGCTCGGGCAAGAAGTGCACCAGTCAGACCTTACAAAATCTGAGCAGACGGAAATTGATGTTTCAACGCTTACACCAGGTATGTATTTTTATCGTCTGGAAAACTTCAAAGGATCATTTATTAAAAATTAAGGTATAGTGATCAATAATTTGCAGTAAAAAAAACGAGCACTAATGACATAGAATGTATCACCACTAAATAAGGTACATCCTGTGTCATTAGTTTTTTAAACACTAGGAGAAAGTAGACTTTTGCATTTAAGTACTTGTTAACTATTTCGGTATCGGGATCGCTTAACAACGATCTTTCAAAACTGAAAATCTTAACCAATACTGAATCCGTAATATTATATCAACGCACTATAAGAACAACTTAGCTTCAAAAAATGCCATGGCGATCTATTTAGGGATTCTTTTATTCCTAAGCAGTTGGTTCTTTAATCAACTTTGGAATAATCCTTCCTGGGTGTGGTATATCGCAATAGCTTTGAATCTGATACTTATTGTGGCCATGACTCGTTGGATGAGGAAAAGAGATATCTGACTGACCGTTAAGGTAAACTGTTTTTGCGTTTAATGAAAAAGCCCCGGAAAACTGTTTTCCGGGGCTTTCTTATCAACAAGTATTTCTTGAATTCTGATGCTATTCAAAACACAGTATCTACCAAAAGTAAGTGTATAGACCAATCAGCATGACCAGAATAATAACCGCCCCAAAAACAAAACCCTTATGTGCTTTGAACATAGACGGATCAATGACAAGGCCTTTTTTCTCATCGGGTAAAATATAGCTCAAAATAAACATTCCGACGATACAAATCACAAAAACCCAGCCCATTCTATCCAAAAATGGTACTTGTGTCCAGTCTGCGAACGGAAGCCAGTTGTTGTGCATACACAGGGCCACGATAAATCCGCCGACAATGGCAAACAAAGCTCCGGCCGAGTTGCTCCTTTTCCAGAAAAATCCCATGATAAAGGATGCAAAAATCCCTGGCGAAAGCAGTCCCGTCATTTGTTGAATAAACTGAAAACCTCCCGCTTTGTCAATGCCCATGTAAGGTGAAACCAGGATAGCCAGGATCATTGAGATCACAATCACGATCCGGCCAATAGTCACAAGCTGCGCTTCCGATTTATTCTTGCCGATGTAAATCTTGAAAATATCCAAAGTAAAAATTGTTGATATACTATTGGCTTTTCCTGCCAATGATGCTACAATCGCTGCCGTAAGTGCTGCAAACGAAAGTCCTTTTAATCCGGCTGGTAATAAATTCAATAATACAGGATATGCCTTATCAGCGACGATTACACCGTTCTCAGTCATTTCCTGTTGAAACAATCCCTGGTTGTAAAGTGTGTAGGCTGCTATTCCAGGCAGTACTACAATGACAGGCATCAAAAGTTTCAGAAATGCCGCAAACAAAAGTCCGTTTCGAGCCGTTTTCAGATCCGCTCCTAAGGCACGCTGGGTGATATACTGATTACATCCCCAATAATTCAGGTTCACAATCCACATTCCGCCAAGCAGAACAGTAAGACCGGGCAGTTCCATATAATGCGTACTTCCTTCTTTAAAAATCATATGAAAATGATCATCGTGGTGCTGTGTCATCATTTTTAAACCATTTAACAAACCTGTGGTGTCAAAATTGTCTGACACCAGATTGATGGCAATATAACTTGTGGCAAGTCCGCCGATAATCAGAAAGAACACCTGAATTACATCTGTGAAGCCAATTACCTTCATTCCACCGATGGTGATGATGATTGAGAAAATAGCAAGTCCCCACATACACAGGTCAAAATCCAAACCCGAAATACCGGAAACAGCCAACGCTCCCAGATACAGAATTGAGGTCAGGTTTACCAGAATGTATAAGCCCAGCCAGAAAATCGCCATGATCAGACTCACCGTCGGATTGTACCGCTGACTCAAAAATTGCGGCATGGTAAAAATATTGTTCTTCAGATAGATCGGCATGAAAAATAGTGCCACAATGACAAGCGTTGCGGCGGCCATCCATTCGTAGCTTGATATGGCCAGACCCATCGAAAAACCATTTCCCGACATACCAATAAACTGTTCTGCCGAAATGTTAGAAGCGATCAGAGAAGCACCAATAGCCCACCAGGTCAGTGAGCCTTCTGCCAGAAAGAAATCTTTGGTCGATGCAGCTTCGCTTTTCTTGCGGTGATAAATCCAGTAACCATATACGGATACAATGATGAAGTAAACAAAGAAAATAATATAGTCCAGTGACTGTAACTGCTTCATTGATAGGTATATTTATTGTTGTAATTATAGATGGCTTAATTGAAATTAATGTTTTGCTTATCCCCTGTTTATAGCTCTGCTATTTTTATATTTTTAAACCAGACCTCATCGCCGTGCTCTTGCAGCAAAATATTACCTTGCGAAGCAGCACCAAAATCGTCAAATGTCTTGTATTTGCTAGTATTGACCAAGGCTTTCCACATCTGATTGTTACGCTCATATTCCAGGATTTTAACATTATTAAGCCAGTGTTCCACATGATTGCCTTTTACGACAATCATCGCTGTATTAAATCCGTCCTTATTAAACGGTTTGTCAGCTGACGCCGTAATTAAGTCGTATAAAGATCCCAGCGTACGGTTTCCGGCAACACCTCCCTTGGCATCAGGATGTTTTTGATCATCCAGGATCTGGTATTCACAGCCTATGCCGCCCCGGTTTACAAAATATTTGATACCGCTATTTGCTCCCTCAGTAATTTTAAAATCGGCTTTCAGGATGAAATTCTGATATTTCTTGTCTGTGATAATATCTCCTCCTTTACCGTCTTTCAATACCTTCAGTACGCCATTATCGATTACCCAACCTTTTGCCGGAAATCCATCTGAGCCCGAGCTTTTCCAACCGTTGGTTGTAGCACCATCCCAAAGCAGCTTCCACCCCTCCGCTTTTTCCTTTTTGGACAATGTGTTATCTGCCTCCTCTTTTGGCTGTGCCGAGGCACTCCAGACAGCCATTGTCAGAACTAGTATCAAAAAACTTTTCTGCATCTTGATTTATGATTTTTCTCACTAAAATAATTATGGTCTTGCTGTTCTGTTCGCACATCTCTATACGTAGCACAATCTTCTAAGTACATTTAATCGGAAGCAAGCAAAGGTATGGTCTTCACGTATTTATGAGTGAGCAAAATTGTTCGAATTAAGGGTAAGAATGTCAATTTAGAAGCACGTAGCGTTTCATTCGTCAGCGACATACCTTTATTTCATCAAGTATATATTCACTGACTTTTTAACTTCTTCCAAAGTCTGCTTCGGAGGTTCGAATCCTGCCGGAAGAGGTTGTTTAGTAAAAGTTTGTAAATACAGCACCCAGGCATCTCTCCACCAGATTGCCTCCCTTTGCTGGACTTTCAATCTTTGTGCAACATCAGTATATACCTGCGCATCGAGGCTGGGCTTTGCCAGATCCCACTGCTTCTGCATCCACAATACCGAATCGGCGCCGGTATAAAAGCGGGTGCAGAGTTCTTCCCACAGCGTTTTTCCTGTGCTTAGCTTTTTATTCCAACCGACATGATGAAACCATAGAAGATAAGGTAATGGTGTTTTGTCCGGATTATTCCATTGCTGTTGTACCTGAGGACGGTACTGAGCCAAAGCATCACTTCCGGAAGCCGTACGATCAAAACCAAGCCCTGCAGAATCTGCGCGGTGATAGTAAACTGCTGTCCAGTCAGGCCTTGAACCTTTATTTTGCCATGGTTCCGGAGCAAAGTGAACGCCCATCCATGGACGGGAAAGTCCAAGCGGTGTATTGTAATCAACATAAATTTCCCGTGACCGTAACATCAGCGATACGATACTTTCCGCTGCTTTCGGATTACGGGTTAAAGTCAGCGCTGTCCATTCCCTGGCAATTTGCTCTGAACTCAGCTGATGATCCCAGCTTAGCCGGCCAAAGGCATACCAGTTGGCCTGTGCCAGCGGATGTCCCGTCCAGTTTCGTGCATTTCCTATGTTGGATACTCCGGCCATCAATGTACGCGCATAACCGTGCAAACTTCCGTCTACTACCCTAGCGACAGTTGATCCTTGCCCGTTTACATAGGTATCGGATTCCAGACATTCTTTAAAAATAGGCGATTCATACACGGCATGTGTGGCAAAGCCAAGGTATTCCTGCGTAATCTGAAATTCTATTCCCAGCGGCGTCTTAGGCATATTTCCAAACAATGGAGAAAACGGTTCAAGTGGCTGAAAATCGATAGGCCCATTTTTCACCTGCACGATTACTTTCGGATCAAACTTGCCGTCGAGCGGTACAAATTCTTCGTAAGCTGCTTTAAATCGATCTGCATTCGGATCTGCTTTATAGACGAATGCCCTCCATACCACAATACCGTCATAGGGTTTGAATGCTTCTGCCAGCATGTTGGCTCCATCGGCATGGTTGCGGCCATAATCCTGTGGGCCGGGTTCACCTTCTGAATTAGCCTTCACCAAAAAACCACCAAAATCAGGAATTTCTTTATAGATCTGCGCTACCTTCTCCTTCCACCAGGCACGCACCTGCGGATCCAGCGGATCGGAAGTAGAAAGTCCTCCCAGGGTTTTCGGTGCAGCAAAATATACCGACAGATACGTTTTGATACCGTACTTCCGCATGACTTTCGCAATGGCCGCTACCTTTACAATATACTCCTGTGACATAAACCGTGCGCTGGCATTCACGTTGTTAAGCACCGTGCCGTTAATACCCAAAGAAGCATTTGCACGGGCATAATCCTCATATCTTGGATCAACACGCTCCGGAAGTTCGTACCATTTCCAGAGTGAAGAACCTGCATAACCCCGTTCTATTGTCCCATCCACATTGTCCCAGTGGTTCAGCATACGGTACTGTACTTTCGGACTGCTTGTAATGTTCAAACCTTTCAGCGGTTGCTGCATCTGCATGTGTCTTAGCAAAGCGAAAGTTCCATATAAAATACCACGCTCCGTTTTAGAACTCACCACAAGATTGCCTCCTAATACTTGAATACGGTAACCTTCCTCCGGCTGATCTGCATTGGCATCCAGTTTCAACACTATACCACCGGATTTACCTGCGTAAGCATTGGTGACCGAAATATTTTTACCAATCAGGCTCTGCAAACCTTTTTGCAGCTCGCCCGATGCACTCTGCGCCACCTCCCCTTTTGATGCGTTGCCGATAAAAGCTGTGTACCGAACGTATTCTGCTTTGACAGGTGCATTCGTAACCGGCTCATATTTAAGCCACAAACGGTAGCCGTCGTCGCCATCAGAAGGTAACGGATCAGCTGCAAATAATGCCCTTCCGATCAGCATAAAATAAAAAAACAAAAGGAACTTCCTGGTCATGGTATTTATTGAATTGTGTCCTTAATTATAGAACGACTGAACTGTTAATCGACGATCTTAATATCAGACTTGAATTATTTTTTTAGAGTACGGATATGCTCCGCTACATTGAGCATGGTATCGATATAAATATCATTTTGCTGTTCTTTCAGGTAATGCAGCAATTCACTATGCGCCTGACTGGATACATTCAGCGCATGTTCGCCACCTACACCGTGAAAAAGGAAAACGAGCAGCTTCCCGCTTTTTTGTGCCTCTTTTACCAATGCAATCATTTGTTTTCCAGTCTGCTCAACCATCGAATAGCAATCAATGTCAAGTAGCTTCTGCTCATCAAACGAATGCATCTCGTGTCTCACGGATCGGGCTGCAACAAAATCACCCGTCATTGTTGGCATGAATTCCCCTTCCATTATCTTTTTATGTCCACAGGTAAAAGCAAATGTGCGTTTATCCCGGCCATCAATGGATTTCAAAAAGGCATTACACATCCTGACTTCATCCTTTATCCTGCTCAGACTATATTTGCTCAGGTCGTATTCGGGTTTTACCCAGCTCATTCCGGGGCCGCTTGCATCACAAGGATGATACAGCGTGTGGTTACCCAGTTCATGTCCTTTCCTGGCAGCTCCACGCCAATCCTGAATTCTGTTACGGGCTGCATCCGAAGAAGCGGTCAGGTAAAAGGTACCTTTCAGACTCAGTGAATCCAGCGCCGGAATTACGTTATCAAGATGCACATTCAGCGCATCGTCGTAGGTTAACACCACAGCGGCCTTCTTCCCTTTCCACGGTTTGGACTCATCCAGCATTTCTCCGTCGGTCCGGAAAGGTGAAGCCGGCAAACCTTCCGAATTGTAAAAATTAATTCCCTCCGGATTATCCTGCCAGCCGTAGCGTACATATTTTGGATTCTTTACAGCTTCGCTTGATACTTCAATCTGGTCTTTTCCAAGAATTTTTGCTTTTGCCCAGACAAAACGTTTATCATAATCTGCCACCGCAAACCAGCGCAGATCTTCGGCATCTTTAGATTTTATACCTTCCGCAACATCTTCGAAAGTGAGAATAACCTTATCACCGGAAATGCTTTGTGATTTAAGCCTCGGTCCGCTATACACGACAGCTTTGTCGTTATAGGCAAGATTTCTGGCAGAAAGTGCCAGTCGTTTTCCGATGTCTTTTTTATTCAGAGGATGTATATCATTCCATTCGCCCAGGTCGAGCGTTACAGTTACAGCTGTATTTTTTAACAGCAGCGCCTGATTTTGCGCCTCTCTCAGCACAGCCAGATTACTCTCTGCCGGTGTATAATCGATATCCTGAAAATTCGGTAACTGTACAACCAGGAATGGCAGATTTTTATCAGACCAAAGTTTACGCCAGTCATTAATCAGTGCTGGCATCAGCTTATAATATGCCTGTGCATTGGTGACATTGGATTCACCCTGGTACCATATAAAACCTTTCACTTTCATCGGCAACACAGGTGCAACCATCGCGTTGTACAAAGCGGTCGGCTGATTTTGCGCCACGAATGGAGCGGTGGCACCCATGGAAGCCATTCCGGACGGGTATACCTGACCAACTTTATATTGCCAGGTTCCTTTTAAATCGATCTGCTGATCGTTGGCAGTCATGAAATAAGGTTTGTCCGGCACAAAACCGCCTTTCCCTGCCTGGTTTGTAACCCTGATTACGAAAATATTCTTGCCTGCTTTAAGTAAATCATCAGGAATTTCATAGCGGCGGGGCGGATATTGGTAACCTGTACCACCTATTCTTTTGCCATTGACATACATTTCATCTGCATCAATGATCCGTCCCATATAAAGCTTGACCGATTTTCCAACCCAGCTTTCAGGAATTTCAATTTCCTGGCGAAACCAGACGACACCATTCAAATCTTTAAGCCCCTGATCTTCCCAATAACCCGGAATGTTAAAACTCCGCCATCCCTTTGGTTGGTAATCATTGCTTTCCCAATGTTCAGTCTGTCCTAAATCTACGTTCTGAGATTGTCTTCTTCCTCCATTTGAAAAGCTACGGTTGAGTGAGCTGACATAAGCCGTGTCTTTGTTTTGGCTAATAGTTTTTTGAATATCAGTAAAATCCTTGTAACCGCCTTCACTAATCCATGCTTCGATGGGCGTACCTCCTACCGAGCTGTTAATGATTCCGATGGGAACCTTGTATTGATCGTAAAGATCTCTGGCAAAAAAATAGGTAACTGCGCCCATGGTAAGCACATCTTTCGGATTGACCGTTTTCCATTCACCAGCAGGAAAGTCGTCCTTCGGGCCTTTCAAATCGGTAAGGGTTTGTACAAAGAAATTTCGGATGTCCGGATAATTGGCCGAGGCAATATCGTCAGGAAAACGCTCCTTCACCCGCTCCATATTGATGACCATATTACTCTGTCCGCTACAAAGCCAGACGTCTCCAAAGGCTATATTTTTGATCCGGATCTCGTTTTTTCCTTTTAACACCATCTCATAACCGCTCCCGGCAGACTGTGCAGGCAGCTGAATTTTCCACCTGCCGTCCGAAGCAGTTACAGCACTGTAATTTTCTTTTTCAGTGCCGCAGTTATCTTCTCATTTGGAGCAGCCCATCCCCAGATCGTAAACGGCTGATCGCGCTGTAATACCATATTATCTGCAACCAGCTTTGGTAAGCGGATTTGTGCCGAAAGATCACAGGAAATAAATAACAGCAATAAAAAAATAAGCTTAAAAACTTTCATCAAACAGGCAGTTGTAAAATCATTGTAATAGTAAACGGGGATCCTAGAAACTAACTACTCCTTCAAAGGCTTTCTTTGGTTTGTAGTTCTGATCGAACAGCAAAGGGTAATCTTTCCTGCCGGGTACCGGGAAATTATCCAGCCAGGTATATTTATCGGATACATTCCAGAAAGTCACCCCGGTAACTGTTCCTTTGTATTTTCTGAGTACATCAAAAAACATTTTATATTGAGCCGCTTGTTTTTCTATCATCTCAGCTGTTAACTCACCGGTATCTGTCGACTTCTTTTCACGTCTTTCATGCTCTTTGGTGTGAACCGAAACATCCAGTTCCGTGATTTGTACCATCAGCCCAAGACTTGAAAACTGTTCAATGGATTTTTCGAGTTCCTGCCTGGTAGGCTCGTAAATAGACCAATGGCCCTGCAGACCTACCCCATCTACCGGTACTTTTTTATCTTTCAATTTTTTAAGAAGCTGATAGATTTTGTCTCTTTTTGCACTGCTTTCGGTATTGTAGTCATTGTAAAATAACTTTGCATCCGGATCTGCGGCATGGGCATATTCAAATGCTTTTTCAATATAATCCTCTCCTATTATTTCATAGAATTTAGAACGGCGGTAAATGCTTGTACTGGTATCAGGTACAGCTTCGTTGACTACATCCCAGGCATATATCTTACCTTTATAACGGCCTACGACGTCAGTAATATGCTGTTTTAGACGGGCAAGAAGCACTTCACGACTTACCTGTTTACCTGTTGAATCGGTAAAAAACCATTTCGGCGTCTGATTGTGCCAGCAAAGCGTATGTCCTCTTACCTTCATACCATTTTTTTGGGCAAAGGCTACAATCGCATCGGGATCCTGCCAAGCATACCGGTTTGGTTCAGGATGAATCGGACCCATTTTCATTGCGTTTTCAGGGGTAAGACTATTGAACTGACTTATAATCAGATCCGCATCCGACCCTGAAAGACTTCTTGGTGCCACTGCAACACCGATTGGAAAAAAATCTTTGTAGGCATCTTTCAGCGTTTTCTGTGCCAAAAGGTTATCTGAAGAGAGCAATGCCGCTGAGACAGCCATACATTGAGCCCAAAATCTTATTCCTTGCGATTTTATCATGAGTTATGTTGATTGGAAATGAGGCAATTATGAGCTATCGGCTACTTAAACAACAGCTGTGAAAACTGAAACAGATCATGTCGCCAAACCGGCCAGGTATGACCGCCCGGGTATTCGCTGTACGTGTATTTCACGCCGAGTTCGTCAAATTTAGCGCGCATGATTTTGCAGTTATTAAAAGCAATATCTTCCTGACCACCCATGGAGATCCAAAGGTTTTTGATGTTGCTATTAATTCTGTCTGTGTTATTTTTCATGAATTCATACTGTGGAGTGGTGAGTGCCGTGTTGTTGGCAAACCAACCGGAGCTGAATACACCTAGTGAAGAAAACATTTCCGTATTTCTGATTCCGGCATAAAGCGTTTGCATTCCCCCCATGGATAGTCCTGCAAGTGCTCTGTTTTTTGCATCCGTTTCCACCCGGAAGTTGCTTTCCACAAACGGAATAGCACCTTGTTTTAATTCGTTTTCAAATGATTTCAACACATTTTCATTGAACCCGGCGATGCCGCCCGTACCGCCCATGTTTCCATCAAGCATCACAATAACCATTGGTTTTGCTTTTCCTTCTGCGATCAGATTATCCAGGATCAGGTCTGTTTTGCCTTGAGTTGCCCATCCTCTCTGATCTTCGCCGCCGCCATGCAGCAGGTAAAGCACAGGGTATTTTTCGGTGGATTTATCATAACCAGGCGGTGTATAAACATACATTTCCCGCCATGAACCCATGGTTTTGGAGAGGTATTTCTTAATACGAATGTCGCCATGAGGAATATCTTTTTGCGCGTAGTAACCGCCGTTGCGATATGGAATTTCAATACCACTAGCCATTCTGCCCATTCCGTAAAAAGTTTCACTGGCAGGATCGACCACGGCAACACCATCAATCAGTAGTGAATAATAGTGAAAACCTTTGCTGATAGAATCGGTGGTAACGGTCCAGTAACCACCGGTATCTTTGGCCATTTCATATTTCTTGCCCAGGTCAATCTGTACCTTTTGAGCCTGCGGAGCTTTTACCCTAAATACAACCCGGTTATCCGGCAAAATCTGAGGATATTGTGCAGAACGAATATTGGTCTCGGCGCGTGTTCCCAGAATGGTATATTTTGACAGAGAAGCATTGTCAACTGGTTTGAATAAAAACTGAGAAAACATGTACAACCCGTTTTTCCAGACTTTAAAATCATGCACGCCTGGTTCAATGTAATAGACATGCGGAACCTGATGCTCGAACATGTAGTCATGCGTACGTTTGCTGAATGTGATCAGTCGGTCATTGTCGCCGCAGGAAATGAAAAGCAGCTTCAGCTTCTTTTTGGCTTCCTCAGGATTCGGCATCAGCTCAGTTGGAATTTTGGTATTGGGTGCAGATGAAAATCCGCCTACCCAGGCAAACTGATCCAGGTTTCCCAGTCCGAAGTTCAGCGATTGCCCACCTCCCATCGACAGCCCTGCGATGGCACGGTGTTCACGATCTTTTAATACGGGATATTTGCTTTCAATAAAAGGAATCAGGTCTTTGAGCAGATCCTGTTCGAAGGTAGCGAATGCAGCAACCTTATCCGGCGCCATGATGTTTCCTGATGCGCCGTCTTCCTTCATCGCCCGGCCATTTGGCATGACCACAATCATTGGTTCAATTTTCTTTTCTGCATAAAGATTATCCAGGATCAGCTGGGGATTACCACCTTTCAGCCATTCCTTTTCATCTCCGCCAATTCCATGCAAAAGATACAGTACCGGATACTTTTTCTTTTTATTAAAACCGGGAGGCGTATATACCAATGCCTTACGCGTACTACCCACCGTTTTCGACTGATATTTAATAGAATCGATTTTTCCGGCAGCGACGCCAGCCTGTACCGCATCATAACCCTTCGGCATTTCTTTCAATATCTCCTGCGCCCTGCCTGCAAAAGCCAGCAGCATCAGACTCATGACAATAGATAGTTGTCTTTTCATAATTTGTAAAGGGTTGGTAATTGATTTATAAATTTACTTGTAATCCATGATTGAAAAACGCTTGACTTTTCACTTTGAATTATTGGCAACAATCCGGAAATAGTCAAAATCAGCATATCCCCCAACCTGCTTTGTGGCATAGTTGAACAAACTGTAACGGTAACCCATAAAATGCGGAAGTGTGTAGGACATTTTCAAAGGTTTCCCAATCGGCAGCCAGGATTTGCCGTCCAGACTGTAAAAGAAACCGGCTGTATCTTTCTTATCCCGAAAATTACAATCGGCTTTCAGATAGATGATCTTTTTATTAAGTGCTATACTTTCTGCTTCCTCCGCCTTTCCGGTGGCGTTACTTACCATGACAATTTTAGCACCCCCTTTTTCTATTTTAATTCCAACAACTCCGTAGTTCTTTTGCAAAAGTCCTAATCCGGCAAAATCGCCTTCCTTCATGTTTGAAACGTCAATGGATACAGATGCGGATGACTCGGGACCAATCGTCCGCTGGGTCAGGGTATTTCGGGCAGATACGAAAGAGGTGTCAATCCGTCCTGTTTTCAGCCGGAGAAATCCTTTTCTTTCAGTTACGGACCATAGCTTATTGTCAGGATTATGGTTCCATTGCCAGACGAGCGGTAAAGTAGGTTCTGTTTTTTTACGTATAAATTCGTCCGATGCTACGACACCAGGTATCAATCCTTTGCTGGCTGGCAGTTCCAATGTTTCAGGTACTTTACCATTACTTCCTAAAACAGGCCATCCGGCTTCCCACTTGACAGGGACCAGATAGGGAATACGACCAACGGCACCATAATCCCGAAAAAGATACGCATACCATTTTCCATCCTGTGTATCGATCAGTCCGCCTTGTGCTACGCCTAAATCCTGCAAGCCAACGCGGCCTTCGTATGGACCGGTAATTTTATCAGCGCGGTGAATGACAACCGTACGCATACTGCCTCTGGGCCAGGTAATGTTAAAAAGATAGTATTTTCCATTCACCTTGAGAAGCTGCGACCCTTCGGCCGGAAGTCCTCCACCGGTACCGGAAGGCAAACTTGCATTTTCGATAATAACCTGCTCGGTCGCACCTTTTTTCACCGCCGAAGCATCTGCTTCGAGCTCTATCATTTTTATTTTACCAGCCCCGTAAACCAGATATACCTTTCCGTCATCGTCAAAAAACAAGGAATGGTCATGGTATGACGGCCTGAAAGACGATACTTTCCAAGGGCCTTTCTCAATGTTTTTTGTGGTAAAAATGTAGGTTTTCCCTGTTGTCTGTGCGAAGGTTGTTGCATAATACAATCCATTGTGATAGCGCAGACTACTCGCCCAGGATCCTCTGCCATACGTACTTTTTCCATTGGTCAGACTCAGCTCATCCATGGTTGCCAGCGTATCATAGGCATAACTGACCAATTGCCAGTTTACCAGATCCGTTGATTTCATGATTGGCAGCCCCGGACTCATGTGCATGGTGGTACTGCTCATGTAATACGTATTACCCACACGGATCATGGCCACATCGGGTACATCAGCAAAAATCACCGGATTTTGTGCAGACTGGGCATTTGACAAAAAGGGTATCAACAGGAAAATAGCCCCGAAAAGACCTAACCTAAATTTCTCTTTCATTACATGGAAGGTATATAGGAAGTTACTATTCAATCGGCCCAATCAGTTCAACAAAGGTTCCGTCCGGGTCCTGCACCAATACAAAATGTGAAGCTTTATTTAAAGGCGTAGGTGTATTTCCCAGAAAAGTAATGTTCCTTTCTTTTAACCTTTCAATAATCCCTTTCAGAGATTTCACCTGAATGGTAATGTACTGCACACCTGTATCATCCTGAATAAATTTTTGCTTGGGATGTGCTGCCTTCTTTCCAAAGCTCATCAGTTTCCATTCACTTGCCTCAGGGCTGTTTTCCAGTTTCAGAATGTTGACATCAACCGCATCACCGCCGGTGAGCCCTCCTATTTTTCCAAATTCAGCATTGATTGTAAAATTGCCGGTTTTCACCATGCCAATCCCATTGACATAAAAATCCAGTGAGCGTTCCATGTCAGCAACCACAACGCCTGCCCCAATTTGCTTACTGGTAAAATTGGACTGTGAAAAAGCCAGACTGCTTATCAGTACAGCGCAGCAGGTCAGGAAGTATTTATAAATTGAAACCTTCATATATTAAACAAAAAACTTGTGAATAGAACGGAGCTTAAAAAAGGATAAGATCATCATTTTGAACTACTTGTGGCAGCGGCCTTGAACATAGGGTCATTGCCACTGTATTGCAGGTATTTAAATGAAGCTGCATTCGTGGTCTGATCTCCGGAAGAAGTGGCGTACATGCCGAACAAACATCCGATAAAACCGCCTGCCGTTTTGGTACTCAGATATTTTGCATCCAACTTGTCTTTAAGCAGTTCCCAGGACGATCCGGTTGAGTAATAAAAATTGTAATGTCCGCCCTCAGCTACAATACGCAGTTTAATGGGTTTACCATCTTCTGTGATCTGTTTCTGCGTGATGAGCTCCATCTTTTTACCATCGGTACCCGCTTTGTAAAGCTGTATTGCCGGCTTTCCCTGATCCAGGGATTTACTTACAAAATAAAAATGTCTCTCGTCTTGGAAAATTGTCAGTCCGGCCTTTTCATTTTCTGCTTTCGCTTTAAAATCAAGCTCGGTTTCGGCGGTGCAGTACAAATGCTGCTGGCGCTTTCCTATAAATGAAGGATTTCCCATTTCCATAACCGTCTCCGGTTTCAGCTTCATGGTCAGACCGCTTTTCTTCGAAAGTGAAAATGAACTGCTGTCGATCGTTCTCATGAAAAGCAAAGCGGGATCCAGAGACTTTTCGAATGTAAGCGTATACGAGAAATTGCCCAGCTGAGGAAGTGCGTCTTTCTGCTTTACTTCTTTATAATTGACTGCATATTCATACTTAACATCTTTGCTGTCGGGATTAATGATCGGCCAGTCGTTTTTCCACTCCACAGGCGCTATAAAGGTTTCCCGTCCGGTATTGTAATAATCACCTTCATAAGGCCTTACAGCAAGGAAAATGGCGTAGGTTTTACCATCAGGGCCGTCAACAAACTGTGCATGGCCGGCTGATGTAATCGGATCTTTACGGTCATCAGGCAATCCTTTTTGCGTCAGAATCGGATTATTTTCATAAGGCACGAAAGGTCCCCAAACAGACTTGCTTCGAAAAACAACTTCTGTGTGATTGACGGAAGTTCCGCCTTCTGCTGCATACAGGTAGTACCAGCCATTTCTTCTCATGATATGCGGCGCTTCAATCCAAACCGGTTTTTTGCTCAGGTCCACCCCGCCGTTCACCAGCTGTTTTTCTTCACCAATAACTTTTAAAGTGGCCGGATCAATTTCATAAATACGGATTGTTCTGTGGCCTGGGTATAAGGATTTCCGCTCTGGCGGATCACTGTTGTAGATGATGTACGCTTTATTGTCTTCATCAAAAAACAAAGAAGGGTCAATACCGCGAACCTGTGGAACACATACCGGATTGCTCCACGGGCCAGCAGGATTTTTTGCAGTGACTATAAAGTTTCCATCGTGGTCAATATCCGTGCAGGTAACATAATAGGTTCCGTTATGGTAACTGATCGCAGGCGCAAAAAGTCCACGGGTTAGTTTTTCTCCCATAAAATCCATCTGCGAAGGCCGGCTGATCACATTACCAACCTGCTTCCAGTTTTTTAGATCCTTGCTGTGAAAAACCGGAATACCCGGAAAATAAGAGAAGGTGGAATTGACAAGATAATAGTCCGTTCCTACCTGCACCACACTCGGATCAGGGTAAAAACCGGTTAAAATCGGATTGACCAGCGTCGTTTTTTGCGCTGAAATATCGTGACCGAAAAAAATGCAGCCGGAGATTAGTGCTGCTGAGATAAATTGCCTGATCATTATTTATTTACCTTGATTAACGTTTAGATTACATAAACTATTGAGCAACAAGCCTATAAACCTTTCCGGATTGTGTAGGAATGTCGTAAAGGAATGTCTGACTGATAGTGAGCGGAGACAGATTTGCCTTTGGAGATACGACCACATCTGCCGCTTGCTCATATTTAAAGAATTCATTTGAATTTTGTCCGGAAGCAATTTTCACCGACCCGCCATCTGCTGATTTCAGTGTATTAGGCGTGCGCAATCTGAGGTTTCCACCGAGTTTGGATTTTACTTCAACCTTAGTCAGCTTGCCATTTTTCCACTGCATATCCACCAGTTCAAATCCGCCCTGTGCCAGCAGTCCACTTATACTTCCTGACTGCCATACATCGGGAAGCGCCGGAAGTAAATGCACCGCACCGTCGGCACTTTGCATCAGCATTTCTGTGATACCCGAAGTACAGCCAAAATTGCCATCGATCTGAAAAGGAGGATGTGCGTCAAAAAGATTGTTATAGGTCCCGCCTCCTTCTTTTGAAATACCCAAAGGGGAAAGCTGACTTTTGATCAGTGTGAATGCATGATTTCCATCCTGCAATCTGGCCCACCAGTTCACTTTCCACCCCATACTCCACCCGGTCGATACATCACCGCGGTGCGTCAGCGTAGTTCTGGCTGCCGAAAACAATTCCGGTGTGCGATAAGCCGATATCTGATCAGAAGGAAACAAACCGTACAAATGAGATACATGGCGGTGATGGTCATTTGGATCGTCCACGTCATCCAGCCATTCCTGCAACTGTCCGTGCTGCCCTACGTGCATGGGAGGCAAACGTTTTCTCATCTGTCTGAGCGAATCTGTAAATGCAGCATCTTTTTTTAATATTTCCGCCGCCCGGATCGTACTCGTAAAAACATCAAAAGCGATCTGGTTGTCCATGGTGGTTCCTGCATCCAGCGAAGATCCTTCATGAGCAGCTGGTGCATTTTCGGGAGAGCTTCCGGGGTTTACAACGAGCCAATGATATTTGGGGTGCTCCACCAGGAAATCGGCATAAAAAGTGGCTGCGCCTTTCAGCACGGGATATATTTTGGCCAGATAAGCTTTGTCGCCCTGATACAGATAATGCTGCCAAAGATGCTGGCTCGTCCAACCGCCGCCGGCAATCCACATACCCCAGAATGCGCCGTCGATGGCCCCGGTTGCGCGCCAGATATCTGTGTTGTGATGTGCCATCCAGCCTCTGGCGCCATACATGGTTTTAGCAGTTTCCCTACCAGTCGCGGATAATTCTTCCACCATTTTCAGAAACGGTTCATGCAGTTCGCTGAGGTTGGTTCTTTCAGCGGGCCAGTAGTTCATCTGCGCATTGATGTTGATGGTGTACTTGCTGTCCCATGGCGGTCTCATTTTGTTATTCCAGATTCCCTGTAAATTAGCTGGCTGTCCACCAGGCTGCGAACTCGAAATCAGCAGGTAACGTCCATACTGATAGTATAGCGTAACCAGCTCAGGATCATTCACATCCCGGAAATTTTTCAGCCTTTCATCAGTGGGTAGTTTGCCCAGATCAGTAGTACCCAAATCAAATTTTACACGTTTGAAATATTTCTGGTAGGCTGCAATATGCGGATTCAGAATTGCAGTATAAGGTTTAGCATAGGCCTTGTTCAGGTACGACAATGCCAGCGCATGTTCATCCCCGCTTACATCCTGATAATTTTTGAAATTAGTAGCAATGGAAACATAAATAGTAGCAGCATTGGCTCCTTTAACAATCAGAGCCGTATCATTAGCTGATACATTTCCTCCTTCTGTTTTGATGCGCGTAATACCTTCAAACCTAACCACTCCTTTCACACCTTCATGATCGGAAGCAGTACCTGTGATGGTAAGGTCATTGGAACCCGCTATTTTTATGACTTTGTTCAAATGCAGAGAAGCATAGGAGGCATCAAAAGCAAGTCGGCCCGGTTTGTCCGCTGTCAAACGAATCACAATGACACGGTCAGGAAAAGAAGCCAGCACCTCGCGGGTATAGCTGACGCCATCGACTTGGTAAGTTGTTTTAGCTACGGCGCGTTCAATATCAAGTTCACGGTAATAATTCGTGTAGCTTTCATGTCCAGGGAAATTCAGACGCAGTTCACCAAGCGGCTGAAACATTTGTCCGTGAGACTTTTTTGTGATAATGGCTTTGTTAGCAAGCTTCTCAGCTTCTTTTTGTTTTCCATCAAAAATCAGTTTTCTGACTTCCGGTAATGCTGCCAGCGCATCCGGATTATCATTACGGTTGGGGCCTCCTGACCATAGTGTATGTTCGTTGAGCTGGATTGTTTCATTAACCACATTGCCATACACCATCCCTCCCAGCCTGCCGTTACCAACAGGTAGTGCATTTTCCCAGGTTTCTCCGGAAGGCTTGTTGTACCAAAGTTTCTGTACTCGGGTGGTTTGCGAATAACCTGTTACGGCCAGTGACAGTAATATAACACAGAAAACTTTTTTCATAAATAGGCAGGTAATTTTTATTCTGTTTCCTTAATCAATATTGGTTCACCAACTCTGCTATTTTTCCCTCCGAAAAAATATACACGTTAGTCCTTCCATACAGTTTCAATTTGAAATATTGTGTCAAAATGACACTTAATAGCACAATAGTATAAAAAATTCTACAAAAAACAAAACTATTTTTTACATAATAAGAATTCATCAGACATAGTATCTGCCTAATGAATTCTTATAAAATCCTATTTATCCGATTTTCACGATTTTGCCACTTGTTGCTGATTTATAAATCGCTTCCACAACACGAATGTCACGTAAACCTTCTTCTCCGGGTGCGATCAGTTCAGTATTGGCCATCAGTGCAGTGCAATCTTCATCCAGTTGTTTTGCCTGCTGATTTTTTATTGGGAAATTGATAATAGTACCATCTGACATGCTTCCTTTGTTACCAATGTAACCTGACTGCGGTTCAAGTTTAGCCCACCCTTTCTCATAATTCACTTGCAGGTGATTCATATTGATACCAAAACTTGTCTGACAGGAAGCTTTGGCACCACTTGGGAAATCCAGCATAAACATCATCGTTTCTTCCACTTCCTTGTAGATATCAGGACGGGTGGTAGAAGCCTGTGCAAAAACACTGACAGGCTCCTCACCTGTTGCCAGTCGGGCACCCTGCAAAGCATAAACACCCATATCCCCCATTACGCCGCCACCAAGTGCTTTGTTTTGCTTCCAGTGATCTGTCCGGGCGTCAAAATATCCGGCTGCGCTGGTTATCATTTTCGCTTTCCCAAATTTCGGTTCTTTGGCAAGTTTCATGATCGCCTGAATATTGGGATCGTGCTGACAACGGTAGCCGATGGCCAGCTTTACCTTATTGCTTTTACAGGCCTGTATCATTGCTTCGCAATCCGCTACTGAAGGAGCCATGGGCTTTTCGCAAAAAACGTGTTTCCCGGCTTTGGCCGCCCGCACCACAAATTCCCGGTGCATGGATGGTGGCAATACAACATATACCACATCAATATCAGGATTGTTTGCGATCTGATCGAAATTCTTATAGTTGTAAATGTTTTTATCCGGAATATTATATTTGGCTTTCCAGGTTTCGGCTTTGGCTGGTGTCCCTGTTACGATCCCTGCCAGATAACATTTTTCGGTCATCTGCAGCGCAGGCGCCAGCAAATCAGTACTGTAATAGCCAAGGCCCACCAGGGCAATACCCAGTTTTTCTTTCTTTGGTGCTGTTGATGCCAGCAATGGGTTTCCCGAAAATAATGTAGCAGCTCCTGCCAGCGTTAACGTCGATAAGAAATCTCGTCTTTCAATCAGCATATAAGTGTTTCTAGTGTTAAACAGGATGTATTATGTCTACTTATTGTGATCAGGGATTGATGGTTTTAATATTCCCTTTGCTATCTCTGACCAATTCTCTGACTTTAACATTGCGAAGATGCGTTTTGCCTGAAAGTTCGGCGTCATGATAAAAAAGATACCATTTCCCATTCACATCAACGATCGAATGGTGCGTAGTCCAGCCTTCAACCGGCGTCATAATCACACCTTTGTAAGTAAACGGACCGTATGGTGAAGTACCTTCGGCGTAGCAAAGCAGATGGGTATCACCTGTTGAGTACGAGAAGTAATATTTACCGTTGTACTTATGCATCCATGCACCTTCAAAGAAACGACGGTTGGTGTCTCCGGCTAATAATGGCTTTCCGTTTTCGTCAAGAATCTTAACGTCACGCAATGGCTCGTCAAAAGATAACATATCATCTTTCATCACGGCTATCTTCGCGCTTAAAGCCGGCTCATTTTCATGTCCTTTCCCAAGATCCATCATCAGCGACTTATCATATTTTCCGGTATGCCAGCGTTGAAGCTGACCGCCCCAGATACCTCCCAGATACATATAAGATTTACCATCCATATCTGTAAACACAGCCGGATCAATGCTGTAACTTCCAGGAATGGACTCCTTTTCTGCCTTAAACGGTCCGGTTGGTGATTTGCTCGTAGCAACGCCTATACGGAATACACCTTCTTTATCTTTAGCAGGGAAGTATAGAAAATAAGTACCGTTTTTGTAAGCGGCATCGGGTGCCCACATTTGCTTGTCGGCCCAGGGGACATCCTTTACATCCAGCGCTACACCGTGATCCGTAACTTTTCCTCCGATTTTGTCCATTGAATAGACATGGTAATCGCGCATCTGAAAATGTCCGCCTTCATCATCCTGCGGTACGTCAGCTTCAACATCATGCGACGGATAAATATAGATTTTGCCATTGAAAACATGCGCGGATGGATCTGCAGTAAATAAATCAGTTACCAGGGGTTTGATCTTCTCAGGCATTTTCTGACAGATCGCCGGTCCGGCTGCGGCAGCAATAATCGAGAAGGTGGCAATAATATTTTTATTGAATTGTATCATCATTTATGTTTTTTATACAAAAAGCAAATCATTGGACTGTTACTACTTATGTTGTTTTATTGAAATCTCTAACAAAACTAATCCTGAGACACAGAACTGCATTTGTAGCAGTCCGGCATCTCAGGCTCATGTAATTTCATTCAACATTTAAAACTAGTATCCTGTGTTTTGCGGAAACTTAGGACCTTCCACCACCCTGTCAATTTGAGACTGTGGAATTGGTCGTAACATATGAAAATCTTTGATGTAAGGTGCTGCCTCTTTGTTCCATTCCTGCACACGGCGGACAAGCGAGCGTGTTCTTACAAGGTCATGCCAACGTTGCCACTCTCCGAAAAATTCGCGGCTCCGTTCATCAAGAATAAAATCAAGTGTTACATCGGCGGCTGTAATGGTCATAGCCGTGGCAGCAGCAGTATTCTGAGCTGTAGAGTTGGTTTTACGGAATGCTGCGCGTTGTCGCAAAACATTGATCATTGCTGCGGCTTTTGATGCATCGCCTGCTTTGAAATTTGCTTCAGCACCTGTCAGGTAAACATCCGAAAAGCGGTACAAAACAGCAGGGCGCGTAGATGGATCGTTGAAATTGGCACCGCGACTTGGATCCATGTATTTTTTCAATGCAGGATAAATACCGTTGTTCCAAAGGCTTGGCGGCACTACAATGCCCTTAAATGGCCTTGATCCTACAAACTGAGGTGCGCCTGGTACTTCATAATCGGGCAGCCATACAGCCGTGTCCGAACCAGGAACCGTTGTGTAACCAATTCCACGTGTATTATTAAGGGTGGTTGGGGTATTTGTCACAGCGGTATTTGAAATATAAACCGTGTAAAACGAATTGGCGAAACGTGAATCAACATCACGGTTTGTAAAAGCCTGATCAAGGAAATAGTTTTTCCCGGCACGGGTACCAGTAGTCTGTTTATCCGAATTCGGGCGCATCCGTACATACGGTCTGCCATAGTACGAATCACGAATCATCCCGGAAGTTCCGCTGTTGGTGAAAACTCCGGCAGCATTTTTAATCGAGTTAATGCCACTGTTGTTAGGATAATTCCAGTTAGTAAACCATGGACTCAGGTTTTGTGCTGCGCCACCACCTGATGCACCACCAACAGCATAATAACCATATTTAGGATCCAACACGTGGTCGCTGACAAACATCGTCTCTTTTCCATAGTCGTTTGCAGGAACAAATGCATCGCCATAATCCTGCCATAGATCCAGGCCATAAGAAGATTTGTTGGCAATGATCTCATCACATAGTTTTGCAGCCTGCGTAAAATCACTGGCCGTATTGTTCAGCCATCCCCGGGTCAGGTATGCTTTGGCAAGCAGGAACTGTGCCACCGGTTTTGTTGCCGCTTTCCCTAGGAATGGAGCAGTAGGCTGGTTTGGCAGATCGGCCGCAGCTTCTGTAAGATCCTTAATAATTAACTCGTAAACCTCTGCTGCAGGTTGGCGCGTAGCTGCCTGCGAGGCTACAGTAATGAATTCAGTATGAAGCGGCACATCGCCCCAGGTCTGCACAAGATAGAAATACCAGAAAGCTCTCAAAAATTTGGCCTGTGCCAGGTACTGTTTCCGCGTAGTCTCGTTCAGATCAATAGTCTGACCATATTGAAGCACGCCATTCAAGGTGTTGATGTCCTGAAATGCAACACCCCAGGCAGACCCGAAGTTACTACTATTCAGACCGTTGTAAGTGTAAGCATTACCAGTACCGGCATTTACACCTTGAATAAACTCGTCTGTTCCGGCCTGCATTTCGACCGTAAAACCTTCGGTACCCCATTGGCCCCGAATATCATTATATACACCTGCTATTCCTCCGAGCACGCCCGACGGACTGTTAAAATAAGATGGGACAATCTGGGACTGCGGGTGCTCTTCGAGCACTTTTTCGCAACCGGTGCTAAGTGAAACGATCAGCCCGGCAGTAATCAGTATTTTTATGGATTTCATGATCGGATTAGAATTTAAGGTTAACACCCACAGTGAATTGTCTTACCGGAGGATTATTAAGATTTACTGAAATCTGACGTTCCGGCGTTCCACGGTCGCTGGAAGCATCCGGGTTAAGCGTCGACTGACCACTTGCATAGCTGTTTCCTTCCGGATCAATAGCCAGATTATCTTTTACCAAAGGCGAATAGATTATGAAGGGGTTAGTCAGGTTTACGTAGATTCTGGCCGAAGTTGCGCCGATCTTTTTGAAGATAGCACTCTGGAAAGTATAACCCAGGTTGATGCTTCTGCATTTGATAAACGAACCGTCGTAATACCCGAGCGTCGAGCCAAAGTTTGCTACAGCACCACTGGCATCAGGAGCAGGAAATGCGTTGGTTGGATTTGTATCTGTCCAGTAATCTGTTTTCACCTGATTCACACGGCTTTGGTTATAGAAAGCAAATCCCCCTGATCCTGTTGAATTACCTGTAAGGTAAGGCACAATTACTTTCATTCCCATCCGGGCATAAGTAACTAAGGAAGCATCAAAATTCCTGAAACTGAAACGGGTAGTAAGACCTCCCTCCCATTTGGGCTGAAAATTACCCAGAAGCTGACGGTCATTGGCGTCAATTTTTCCATCACCATTCAGGTCTTCTACTCTGATCTGCCCTGGTTGTTGTACAGGAGATGTTTGTTTAGCCAAAGTACCGTTTTCTTTGTCGGCTGTCTGCCAGATACCCAGCTTTTTGTAATCATAAATAACGGAAAGCGGCTGCCCTACAAACCATCCTGCACCCAAGTTGGACTTTTCTTCCGGCGTAGTTAACTGTGTGATTTTTTCACGGTTGAAGAAATATGTCGCGTCTAGGCTCCAGTTAAATCCTTTTGGTTTTCTGATAATTTCAAAGGTTGTGGTCACTTCTATCCCTTTTCCTTCTGTTTTACCAAGGTTTCTCAGCGTAGAGCCTGCACCATTACTCGCAGGCAGCGGAACTGACAGCAAAATATTCTTCGTTTTTTGATGATACCAATCCACGGAACCCGTAATACGGTTGTTCAGAATACCAAAATCGATACCAATATCCAGCTGCGCAGTTGATTGCCAGGTCAGGTTGTTAGCCGGAAGGCTGGTAACGGTATAGGCCAATTGCTGACCGGCAGTTCCCGTTCCGAAATTGTAATATCCGGCTGATAATGCTCCAAGCGTCGAATAAGGTCCTACATTCCGGTTTCCTGATATACCCCAACCGCCGCGCAGTTTAAGGTTAGAAATGAAACTGGCTGATTTCATAAAAGTTTCTTCAATCACATTCCATCCCAAACCAATAGCCGGGTAATTAAAGTACTGATTGCCAGGAGACAATGTAGAAGATCCATCTCTACGCAGTGTCATGGTCAGCAAATATTTGTCTGCATAGCTATAATTAAGCCTGCCCATATAGGACAGCAATCCGGTTTCAGAAAACGAGTTACCAAAGTCCGAACTCGCGACAGGCTGACCTGATGCCAGCGAAAAATTGGATGTTTTAATATAATCTGCGGGTACACCTGTCACTGTGAAGCGACTACCCAGCGAGTGGTTTTTGGTATACTCATAAAGTGCCGTAAAACCCAGTTTATGCTTGCCTCCAAATGTTTTATCAAAATAAAGCAAATGCTGCAGGTTTACATCCCAATATTCTGTGTTGCTGATCTCAGCATTAGACGACGCCTGCGTTGTAGCAGAATTAAAATAGATCAGCGGACCATTGTAGCCATTATAGTTCGACTGGCTAAAATTCAGACCTGCGTTGAACCTGTATTTTAGTCCCGGTAAAATATTAACCTCGGCATAAATACTGTTGAATGTTCTCAGCGCACGTGTACGCCCCAGATAAGAATCCTTTTTGGTCATAATCGTAAGCGGACTCACGCCGGCTGCATCAATAGAACCTTCTGAAGGAAATGTATTTACGGTACCATCAGCATTGTAGGGTGATGCCAATGGTGTCAGGCGCACAAGTCCGCCAGGTATTCCGCCTCCGCCAGGTGTGTTCTGGTAAGTCAGTGTATTAAGTGTGTTAAGCCCGATTTTTACATTTTTTCCGATCTTCTGATCAATGGTTGCACGGATATTGAAACGCTGAAAATTTTGGCTAGGAATGATCCCGGTTTCGTTGAAATAACCTAAGCCCAAAGAATACTGCGTCGTTTCACTACCACCCTGCACGCCTAATTGGTGATTAGACATAAAACCTGGCTTGTAAATAAGATCCTGCCAGTCTGTGGATATGCCTTTATCAAGTGCTTCCTGCTCTTTTTGTGTTAAAACATAACCGGATGTTCCAGGGCTAGTACGGTTGTATTTGGCCGCATCTGCTTTAAACTGGGCATATTCCGGGCCATTCATAACATTAAATTTACCCATTACCCGGGTTTCTCCGTGATATCCGTCATAACTAAATACCGGTTTACCAACCTTACCTCTTTTGGTCGTTACCAGAATTACCCCTCCCGATCCACGAGAACCATAAATCGCTGTTGCCGAGGCATCCTTTAGTACTTCCAGGCTGAGAATATCATCAGGGTTGATGTCATTCAGACCTCCGAATGGTATTCCATCAACTACCACAAGTGGGCCATCCTGGCTGTCCGCAGTACCTGAGCTTGTCGTAAGCGTCCGGTTTCCCCTAATTCTGATCTGTCCCTGAGAACCGGGCGTACTACCGTTACTTATAATAGAAACACCCGCCGCGCGACCTTTCAACTGATTGATCAGGTTTGGTGCAGGTACTTCTTTCAGTGTAGCTTCACTCACAGAAACAACGGAGCCGGTTACATCCCTTTTACGCTGCACACCGTAACCTACTACCACTACTTCATCCAATACTTTGTTGTCTCCTTTCAAAAGAACGTTGACAACTTTTTGTGTTCCAACGACGACTTCCTGCGAAACATACCCAACAAGCGACACGACCAAAATTGTATTGGCATCATCGGCAATATTGAGTTTAAAATTCCCATCAGCATCTGTGATCGTTCCGCGAGTGGTCGACTTAATCAGGATACTTGCGCCTGGAAGTGCAGTTCCATCTTCCCCGGTCACCTTACCTGTGATCTCTACATCTGCAACAGACATTGACCTAGGTTGAATGCCATGGCTAATCAAAGATGTACCACTGGCAAAAGTTTCGGTAGAAAACCCGCCCAGCAGTAATATAGGAAGGCCGGAGATCCCCAGGACTCTTGCCAGCATATTACGGTTTAATAAAGAGTCTTGCATAACTTATGAATGATTTAGTATTTTCGGGTTGATTGAATTATGCATACTGAATGACTGTCATTCAGTTTTAGAAGCATCAAAGTACTTTCCGGTAAATGTTTTAATTGGTGCATTGGCATGTTTTAAAATTTGGGTTAGATAAAGTTTTTACGAACGTTTTTATTTGGTTTTCAGTGATCGATTTGTGTCAATTTGACATCATTTAATAGGGACATAATTCTGCTTCTAAAATTCCCGTCGTATGATTTTCACAATGAAGGGTAGCTTTGCCATTACTATTGATGAACCGAGTCAGTGCACTAATTTAGTTCATCATTTTTCCCAGATATTATTTAATTAATTATCGACAAATGTAGCATAACAGCTATGTCAACTGTGAGCAGATTTGTTCATTTTACCGCTACTATTGTTCAAATACATTAAAAAAATGCCGTATTCAAGGAGAAACTTGCATTTTTAGGATTAAAATACCGTTTTTCGTAGGTGGAATGTTTCAGTGAGCTATTAAGGTCCTACCATTTTAACTACAACATTTATTTATAGGTGTACGGCATACTGAAATACTATCGTCTTAATACGGGCTTGCTTTTTTAATTTTATCAGATTAATGCGCTTAATGATTTTTTTTATATACCGCCTTGCCTGCTTGCTGGTCATAATATGCACGGTCATGCACACAGCCCAGGCTCAGCATCCTGAACCGAAATTCACGTCGATTACCTCGATGGATGGGTTGTCGTCCAACACTGTGACAGCAATTTTAAAAGACCGTTATGGGCTGATGTGGTTTGCAACGGACGATGGTCTTAACAAATTCGATGGTACTGATGTAACAGTATACCGCCACAACAAGAAGGACTCCACTTCGCTAAAATCCAGTGACATTGCAAGCTTACATCAGGACCGGACGGGCGGTATCTGGGTTGGTACCATTGAAGGTGGATTACATTATTATGATAGGAGAAAAGATTCCTTTCTGAGCATACCATCTCCTCATAGTGTCACAAGCATAAGCAGCGATGCAACAGGGAAGCTGTGGGTAGGAACCACCAGTGGATTACTTAACGTAGATGCAAAAAGTCATCAGATCAGCACATTTTCTTCAATACCCAATATTCCTGATGATATCTCGAAAGGACTGATACTAAGTTTAGCAATAGACAGAAAACAAAGAGTTTGGATTGGTTCAAAAAACGGTTTGTTCAGAATTGACCCTTCCCGTAAAGACGATGAGTACATTAATTACCTCCAGGCTTTGCCTGATGAAGCTGGAGCCCGAACTGTAAAGTCTATCATCGAGGACCGGGATGGAAATTTGTGGGTCGGAACATATAGTGGTGTATTGAAGCTTAATTCAAGTGGGCAGATGTTACAGCATTTTAAGTATGAATCTGGCAATAAAAATTCCCTCAGCTCCAATATGGTCTTTGCCATCACATTGGAAAATGACCATAACATCTGGATATGCACCGATGCCGGACTGAATATTCTGGATACCCGTAATGGAAATATTCAACGGTACGGTCCGGATGCCAGAACTGAATTTAGCTTAACCAATAAATCTGTACGCAGCATATTAATTGATAACCAAGGCATTTTCTGGCTGGGCACTTACAAAGGTGGTGTCAATAAGTACGACAAAAATCTGGCAATTTTTGGATTAAAAAGATCGGACACCAATGACCCGTATGGTTTGAGCGCGCCATTTGTCACCTCCTTCGCCGAGGGCTCGTCCGGTGAACTCTTTGTAGGTACGGATGGCGGAGGACTGAATTTGTATGATCGTGACAAAAATCTTTTCAAAAAATTCCTCATCAATCCTCAAAACAAGAATGCCGCTTCCGGATTGGCTATTCTGACACTTGAACTAACCGCTAAGGATGAACTTTGGATAGGAACCTTTCAGGACGGCCTGTTCCAACTGAATCCAAAAACAGGTATCTACAAGCAGTATTCCCGTGGAAAAGATTCTTCAAGCCTGAGTAATAATGAAATCTTCTGTCTTGAAAAAGACAGATCCGGCAAGTTGTGGATAGGGACTAATGGTGGTGGTGTCCATTTGTTTGATCCGAAAACAAAACGTTTTAAAAGATATTTCGATCTGGCCATTCCGGCTTCACAGCGGGTAATTCCTCTCAACGGCTACATCAGGGATATTTTACAAGACAGCCGTGGAAAAATCTGGATAGCCTCACACGGAACCGGTTTGGCTTTGTTAGATCCCGTCAGACAAAAATCCATATTGTTAGATAAACAATCCAGTAATCTCCCAAGTAATATCGTCTCTTCTATAATAGAAGATAAAAAGGGAAACATTTGGGTTGGCACATTCGGGGAAGGACTCGCCCTGTTCGATCCACGTTCAAAAAAGTTCATTTCTTACGGTGAAAAGGAAGGACTGGCGAGCAACATCATCAACAAGATCCTGGAAGACGCCCAGGGGCGCATCTGGGTAAGTACTAACCAGGGGATCAGTTATTTTGATGTGAAAAGTAAAAAATTTACTAATTATAGCGCTTATAATGGTATTCAAAATAAGACCTTTGTTCTTGGCTCAGGTATTCGCACGTCTGACAACATCCTGTTTTTTGGTGGAATTGCCGGTTTCAACTACATTGACACGCGCAGTCTGCCCGGTTGTAAAAATATAGCGCCTATTATCCTGAAAGATTTGCGTATTGGTAACCGAAGCATCACGCCGGCCGATTCGAATTTTATAGATGCTGATATCTCTGTCGCCAAAACGATAAACCTTGACTACAAACAAAATTTTTCACTCGGTTATACCGCCTTGGATTACACCAATCCAAGACAGATGCATTACCGGCACAGGCTTGTGGGTATGCAGCCTGAATGGAATGAAACAGGACTTAATAATTTTGCCAGCTATACGAATTTGAGCCCTGGCAGTTACATATTTGAAGTACAGGCAAGCAGTGACGGTATTAACTGGAGTCCTCAGACGACCTCGATAGCTATTCATGTGAAACCACCGTTTTATATGACCATTTATGCCTACCTGTTTTATCTATTGACGCCAATTGCTATTGTATTCGTAATGCGTCGCCGGGGTATTCAAAAACTTCAAAAAGAGTTTAAAGAGCAGCAGAAACAGGCGGAGGCAGAACAGGCAAAAGAACTGGATAGGCAAAAAATCAAGTTTCTTACAAATTTGAGTCATGAACTGAGAACGCCGATTTCTCTTATTCTGGCACCAACCGAAAATTTACTGGTTAAAACCAAAGCAACAGAACTCAATTCACCGGTTCTGGCAATAAAAAGAAATGCCAAAAGATTGCTCAATCTTGTAGACCAGCTTCTGGATATAAAAAATATGCAGCAGCAGGAAGTAAAACTGAATCTGGAAACGAAAGATGCTATCCTATTTATAAAGGATACCTGTGAACAGTTCAGCGACCTTTCATTCAGAAAAGGCATTCATTTTAAAATTGATAGTGCTATTCCCCTGTTATATATGGATTTTGATGCAGAAAAACTGGAACGGATACTATTTAATCTGCTTTCGAATGCATTTAAATTTACACCCAAAGGTGGAGAAGTAAAACTAGAAATTTCTCAGCATGATTCTTCTGATGAAAAATCCTGGCTCATCATCTCGGTAACGGATACCGGGGTTGGTATTACAGAAAGTAACCATGAAAAGATCTTTGAAAGATTCTTTCAAGATGACACAGATATGTCAATACTTAATCAGGGAAGCGGTATCGGCTTATCGATTGTGCGGGAATTTATTCAGCTGCATCAGGGAACAATCACCGTTAAAAGCCAGGTCGGTTTAGGAAGTTCCTTCACAGTCCATCTTCCTGTTTTTGTAAACGCACTGCCACTTGCAACCACGGAGCAATCCGGTTCCGAACTTGTCCGTACACCTTCTTTTGATTCCGATACAATGGTTTCCAAAAAGGAAAAAGCCAATCATGAAGACCCTTCCACAGTACTGATCATAGAAGACAACGAAGAGTTCAGGCACTATCTAAAAGAAAGTCTGATGCCTTTTTATAGTGTGATTGAAGCAAATAATGGAAAAGAAGGCTGGCAGAAAACGTTAAGCCACCATCCTGAGCTGATCGTAAGTGACATCGCCATGCCTGAAATGGATGGAATAACCTTAAGTCAGAAGATCAAATCAGATAAGCGGACAAAACATATCCCGATCATACTGCTTACTGCATCCAATGGTGAGCAGCAGCAGCTTGAAGGCCTGAACTCAGGAGCAAATGATTACCTGACAAAACCTTTCAATTTTGAAATATTAAATGCTAAAATCAATAATCTCATCTTACTAAACCGACTCTTAAAAGGAGTATATTCCCGGCATATCAAAGTCTCAGGGCAACTTCCGCAGATTGAATCAAGCCAGGAGAAACTGCTCAAAGACATGTTGTCCTACATCGAAGACAATCTTCACACATCACAGCTAAGCGTAGAAAATTTAAGTAAACATGTCGGTATGAGCAGGGGAACATTGTATAGTAAAGTCCTTGAGATGAGCGGCCAGACACCCATAGAGTTCATCCGTTCGATCAAGCTTGAAAAAGCCGCATTACTGCTGGAAAACAGTGATCTTAGTATTTCACAAATATCCTACATGACTGGTTTTACCGCTCCGAACTACTTTGCAAAATCATTTAAAGCTAAATTCAACATGCTTCCAACCGAATACAAGTTAAAAAAGAGAAGGCAGTATTCTAAAACCCAAAAACAGTTTGAATAACTATCATATCCCGAATCAGCTTTTCTTATAGGCCAAAGAGAATGAAAGCGGAAGAAAAAAGCAACAGGAATTTCACCTATAAACCTGAGCTATTCAGCAACAAACTTTGGATGTATCCTGAACAAACACATCCAAAGTTCGATTCTATCCGTTTGCCAAAATCAGACCGTAAACGGGGTCCATTTTTCAGTACTTTCGTTACTCCTGACCACATTATCAATAAAGGCCATGCCCCGAACACCCTCATCCACAGATGGAAAATCAAGCGCTTCCTGATCAGGAACGGTATGACCTAAACGAGCGGAAAGCACCGCTGTAAAATTTTTATATAAATTCGCAAAAGCTTCAAGGTAACCTTCCGGATGTCCTCCTGGTGTGCGGGTATTATATAGGGCCGAATCAGATAATACACCCTTGTATCCACTTCCAGCACGGTAAATCTGGGTAGGCTTATCCTGCCATTTTACCAGGAGCGTATTAGGTTCTTGTTGTGCCCATTCAATGCCTCCTTTTTCGCCATACACACGAATTTTCAACGCATTCTCTTCTCCTGCGGCAACCTGAGAAGCCATTAGAACACCTGTTGCACCATCTTCAAATTTTAGAAGTACATTTCCATCATCGTCAAGAGCTCTTCCTTCCACCATTATAGAAAGATCGGCACACAAAGCCGTAATTTTCAAGCCGGAAATATATTCAGCCAGATGAGCCGCATGTGTGCCAATATCACCCATACAGCCGCTCTTTCCTGAACGTTTCGGATCCGTTCTCCATGCAGCCTGTGCATTACCTTCTCTTTCAGTTAACTGGCTTAGCCAGCCCTGAGGATATTCTACCCAAACTTTTCTTATCTTCCCCAGCTCTCCCTGAGCGATCATCTGACGTGCTTGCTTTACCATCGGATAACCCGAATAGGTATGTGTTAACAATAAAAGCAAACCCGTTTCCTCTACTTTTTGTTTTAACTGTTTTGCTTCATCAAGCGTAAAAGCAATTGGCTTTTCAATTACGACGTGAAAACCTTTTTCCAAGGCGAGCATTGCAGGAGCAAAATGCGCAAAGTTCGGTGTAACGATTGTCACAAAGTCCATGCGTTCGTCTACTGGCAACTGGCTTTCCTTTTCAATTAATTCCTGATAGGTAGTGTAAGATCTATCCTTTGGTAAAAACAGAGATTGTGCGCTGTCCAAGGCAATTTCAGAATTAATACTGAGTGCCCCGCAAACAAGTTCCACTTTACCATCCAGGTTTGCGGCATGTCGGTGGATCGCACCAATAAAAGCATCTTTACCACCCCCAATCATGCCCATTCGTAATTTTCTGTTCATTTTTTTGATATTATTTATGAATTACTAAGCTTAATAATTTCGGATTATAGATTCAACATCTTCCACACGCAACACGCTATTTTGACTGATCTTATGGCACATCAGCATATATATATGTCATACAGACACTTATCTTTTTACGAGTAATTATGCTAAACCGACTATAAAAATACTTAATAAATTTGTCTGGATTATTAGTACGATCGATTTACTTTATTAACACTACTCTAGTGATACGTGTCTGAGAAAAGTGGGGAGTTTCGTCAATATAATTGGTAATGTCTGAAGTAGCTCAAAAGCATTACTGGCAGATCATTTTGGCATTATATTCAAAAGTATAGCAGTATGCCTTTTGGATTAACGTTATAATATTCCTCCCCTTTTCACGATGCAATTTTAAGACAAAATCTAACAGGAGATATTTCCTGATTTGATAAATTCCGACTTTATTTTGATCATTATTACAATAAAAAATTATATTTAATCAAAAATCAACTTCAATATATTATAAATTATTGCTCTTGATTAGATAACCTAGATGAAACCGTTTTGTTTATAAAACAACTAAAGCGCTGTGAATTTAAATTGTACGGTGTGATTCCGAAGAAAAATAAAGTTCTCACGGATGAGGAGGAATTGCAAATAAAAAGCTGGCGATTAAAATTATAATCGCCAGCATCAAAAATTGACTTTATAAATTATTTTGTCTTATCCAGACTTTTTACATGCTCAGCATGTGCTTTGATCACCGGCAAAGTCTTATCAATAAATGCTTTTAGATCTGCATCTTTTACATCTTTCTGCCCATCTTCGAAGAGTTTCACCGTTTGTTCGTGATCTTTTTTCATCTGCGATATGTAAGCTTTGTCAAAATTACTTCCGCTCATTCCGCCAAGATCCGAAGCTGCCTTTTGCTTTTCTTCATTTGGCGCCGAAGGTAATGTAATGTTTTTGCTACTTGCCAGCGTTTTCAGTTCATCATTTGCTTTCGAATGGTCTTTTATCATTTGTTTTGCAAATTCTTTCACTTTCGGATCGGTAGCTTTTTCCTCAGCGATTTTGCTCAAAGCAACTTCTGCCATTCCACCATTCGCTGCGGCTACTGCAAATTCAGCGTCGTCTTTAATGGCCGAAGATACGGAGTCGGTAGCTGCATTGTCAGCAACGGCCTCATTGGTACTATCAGCGAACTCAGTTGTGTCCGTAGTTTCAGTCGATTTCGATCCACAGCCCCATAACGTTGCTATGACTGCCAGTGACATAAATGTTGATGCAATTTTCATTGATAATGAATTGTTTAAGTGGTGATAAAACTTACCGTGCTGATAATTCAACACAAATCGAACTTAAACTCTAAAAAAGTATGCCTATCACAATCAACACAAAGTGCCAGGTTATTTCAAGGCAATGATCCTCAGAACGAACGTCAGCAAGTGTTATTAATCAGGAACTGGTCAGTTTAGATTTTATTAACTTACTTCAATCCAGCGCATGTTACTTTTTTACTAAAAATAAAACAACCGTACACGAAGTTCGTGACGGTTGTTTTCTGCTGGACCGGCATTTTCTGGTCAGCTAATGTCCTTTGATTTTATTTAAACCTTTAACCGTGTACGGCAACTACTTTTTGTCATAATTCTCGATTTTGCGAATGATTGAATAAATATCAGTTCGTCTGTCTTTTAGATTCCGGACACTTCCAAATTGATTCAATTCCCGTAACATATCAATATCAACATCGGCAATCAGGATCATTTCCGTATTGGGAGTAGCTTCGGCTTTTATTCCGTTTGTGGGAAACGAAAAATCGCAGGGGGTAAAAACCATTGATTGGGCATATTGAATATCCATGTTGTGCACTTTCGGCAAATTGCCAACACTACCGGCGATGGCAACATAACATTCATTTTCAATAGCTCTGGCCTGCGCGCAGTTTCTTACCCTTGAATATCCGTTTTGTGTATCGGTCAGAAAGGGCACAAATAAAATATTCATTCCTTCATCTGCTAAAATGCGACTTAACTCAGGAAACTCCACATCATAGCAAATAAGTATACCTATTTTTCCACAATCGGTATTAAACGTTTTTAAGGAGCTCCCGCCCTGCATACCCCATACTTTTGCCTCATCCGGAGTCACATGCAATTTTTCGAAACGTTCAATCCCTCCATCCCTTTTGCACAGATAACCCACATTGTAAAGTGTGTTATCTACAACCTCCGGCATACTTCCTGTAATAATATTGATGTTGTAGGAGATGGCAAGCTCAGAAAAGCGGGTAACAATTCTCTCTGTATATTCTGCTAACTTTCTAATAGCGTCGGGTTCTGCAAGATGATTGTAATCCGACATCAAAGGAGCATTGAAAAACTCTGGAAACAGGGCAAAATCACACCTGTAACCTGATACAGCATCCACAAAATATTCAACCTGCTGCATCAGTTCATCAAAGTCATTATACAGTCTCATCTGCCATTGTATCAATCCTAACCGGATAATAGACTTTGTAAAAGCAGCCTGATCCGAACTTTTCTCATAGTAGACATTATCCCACTCCAGCAGTACGGCATATTCATTGGAATCTTTATCGCCTTCCAGATACCCTTGCAATATCCGGGCAGGATGAAAGTCATTGGATAACTGAAAATTCAGAACAGGATCATGTATGTCCTTATTACGTACCTTTTCAATGTACTCTTTGGGAGAGATAACATCGGAGTATTGATGATAATTTGGGATACGTCCGCCAAAGACAATTCCTTTCAGATTTAATTTTTCACAAAGTTCCTTTCTGTAATCATACAAGCGCCTTCCTAACCGCAGGCCGCGAAATTTGGGCCGGATAAATACATCTATCCCATATAGTACATCTCCCTTGTTTGTGTGGGTTTTAAAACTATAATTTCCCGTTATTGCTCTATACGTATGTTTCGAATCAACCTTGTCGTAATCAACAATGATGGATAATGCGCATCCAGCCAGTTCATTATCTACTCTGATGCCTACCTGGCCTTCATGAAAAATATTGATCAGTGTATTAATATGATGTTCTTTCCAATAGGCATTTGGCATACTGGAATAGGTTTCAATCATCATTTCTTTAATCTCTTGATAATCTTCCGGTTTTAGAAAAACCAACTCAATATTTTCAATTGACTTTGAGTCTTTGTTTGCTTCCATAATGTTTTACTCCGTTTGCCTGTTTTTAGCAGGGTAAATACCGGAGATTAATTTTGCTGTTATAGCTGGTTTATTTTAAATGTTTTAAATATTAACTGTTTTGTATGAACAACAGTGATTACCGAATTTTTGAAATTTAAATAGCGTAGATATGGCTAAAATTGCGCATAATATAGAGAAGTAACAAAAAATGATTCTGAAGTTTATTTCGAAAGGTACGAGCATCTGGAGTAATATATGCTGCGAATACCCTTAAGAATCATGAAATTCTGAAAACCAACCGGATAATGATATTGATCATGTACCCGGTTTGGTATAGTTCAGATTATAAAAAACTTGCATAGCTCCTGACTCTTACGTGCAGAACTTAATACAAGAACTCTTCATACAATTACGTATAGAACAATATTAATTAGAACTGCCTGCTGATAATCTGGTATCTTCCTTTTCACCTGCATCTTCCTCGGGTGAAGTCTTTTTAGCATTTTCTGCCGGATTATTAGGCAAAGCTCCCATATCTTCACTTCCTGCTTTTGAATAGGGTCCATCCAAGTCCTTATTGCCAACCTTATCTGCATTTTCTAATTCCTGCTTCTCATCTTCCTGATGCATATTCATGGCTTCTATAATTTAAGTGAATTAATAACTTGTATATAAAAAATCTCATGCCAAAGATTTTTTTCTCTCACATCGTTTAGATTTACAAAATGGGTGCAGGGCAACACTGTATTGATCATAAAACAATAATAAAGGAAGTCGGCATTGTAAATAAAAAAGCAGGCACAGCTTAAATGCTGTGCCTGCTTCCTTGAGCCATATACGATAATTCTTAGGGATGACCACTGCCGCCGGCAGCACCGTAGATCTGTCCCGTTGCGTAACTGGCATCTTCAGCAGCAAGCTGCACAAATATCGATGCTAGCTCGGCTGGCTGTCCAGGCCTTCCCAGGGGTGTGGCTTCCCCAAATTCTACAATTTTATCCTGCGGCTGACCACCGCTTACCTGCAATGGAGTCCAAACAGGTCCGGGCGCTACACCATTGACACGGATACCTTTGGGCCCTAATTGCTTGGCCAGCGACTTCACAAAAGCAACGTTGGCTGCCTTAGTCTGTGCATAGTCAAATAAATTTTCTGACGGATCATAGGCCTGAACAGACGAGGTAGCAATAATGACCGACCCGGCAGGCAGATGTGGCAAAGCAGCCTTAGTAATCCAAAATGGAGCGTAAATATTGGTTTTGATGGTAGCATCAAAGCCTTCCGAAGTCAGATCAAGCAAAGAGTCTACAGCCTGTTGGTGCCCTGCGTTATTGACCAGGATATCCAATCCACCCAGCTTTTGCACAGCTTTGTCCACCAATTGGCGGCAAAATTCTTCCTGCGTTATATCACCGGGTATTCCATATCCTTTTCTGCCTTCTGCCTCGATAAGTGCAATAACCTCGTCCGCATCAGATTGTTCCTGAGGCAGATAGTTAATGACTACATCTGCTCCCTCACGGGCATAAGCAATGGCCGCTGCACGGCCTATTCCCGAATCCCCACCTGTTATCAAAGCTTTTCTGCCCGTCAATCGCCCGGACCCTTTATAGGTTTTTTCACCATGATCAGGCTGTGGATCCATCTTAGAAGCTAATCCCGGCACTTGCTGAGGCTGTTTGTTAAAGGGTGGCCTGGGGTATTTATCAACCGGATTTTGGAGTGATACTTTGATTGTTTCAGACATGTTAATGAAGTTTTATTAATTATGGTATACAGATGAATAATCTTAGATTTAGTTCAAAGGTTTAAACACAGCAGTCCGGAAGTTTGGAAAAATCCTGGACTTTGTGGATGCAAGAACGTTTTTCCTGAATTACTCTCTACTGGCGATACCTTAATAAAACTTTGCCAAACGGTGAAATCAGTCGTACACAATGAGTCATAGCAGAACTAAAAATCTGGTAATTTGTATGGGTTACATTTGAAAAGTGGCTGAGTCAAAAGCAAATGTCCGACCTATTCGATAAGGAAAGTGATATAATCGGTTACACTTAAAAAAACATATTTAGCGAGGAAGAGCAGGAAGCAGCTTCAACTACCGAGGATTTCACTGTAGTTGAACAGAAAGGTAAACGTTAGGTCAAAAGAATAATCAGTAATGAGGCTCTTGCTAGCTTGACGCTATTTGCAGCTGCTAGTAAGCTTGAAGAAATGGAGACTGTTAAGAGATTGATTATTAGTGTACTTAATCGGAATCAGTAAAATATGTCCATTACAGTTGTCGCATCGTCTGCGACAACTGGCTATTTTTAAATTAGATTACCAAAGCCTGCTTCACCAAACTCATAATATATTCAAGATTTGTTGTGTCACTTACCCTTACCTCATAATCGCCATTACCCCAATGTCCAACATTGGAAACATCCCTGGTCAATTTTTTAGGATCATCCAGCTTTCCGATTTTCAAATTAATCCAGAATTTCAATTCCGATTTCAAGATCAATACATCCGCAAATACCTTGCCTTTTTGGGTAAATCCTATCACCATTTTCTGCGGTTTTATTTCAATATCTGCGCCTAGATTTAGTATGGCATTTTTGTATATTTCGTACAATTCTACCGTCGCTTCACTTTTACCCTGTAAATGATCGTCCTCCGAATACGCTTTTATTTCTTTGGCCAGCTTACTGATTTCTGACCCGTCACTCTTCTGCATAGTTCCGATACTCGGTGCAGATTTCGATTTCCTGATCTGGTTAATTGTAATTACCTCATGCTCAAACTGTTTGATTTCCCAAAGCTCTATCCCAAAGTCTTTAAAGTTGGTCGATTGCTTTTGAAAATCAGTGAACGAAGGAGAAACGAATATAACCCGGCTCTGCGACCAGTCTACATCATTTCGTTTGAGACTTTCACCATGTACTTCGTTATATTCGACAATAAAGTCGGCCCTGTAATCAAGCATCAGGTTCAGGTATGAAACTCCCTGATCTACAACACTGTAATTCTGGCTGCGCTTGTATTCAATAATGACAAATGCATTGCTCTGCGGATCGAAAGCCAGTGTATCAATCCGGCTGTTTTTGATCGAAAACTCTGATTTCACCAGCTTTAAACCACTTAAAACTTCCAGATTCTTTTCGAAGAGATTTTGTATTTCCTTTTCCAGTTTGAATGGAATTTCCCGAAGGGTGCTGAGCTTATTCTGACTAATATTAAAAATATGCATTTCTGTAAATTAGTAAGTACCAGGTTTAGTATTTATTGATCTGCACTTAAATACTTTACCTGTCAACCTGATTAAATTATTCTTTATTAATTCCCAACAATCCCTTCCACAAACGTCTCGATAAACAACAGAATTTTGCTTAAAATCCGGTCGCCTGTTTTTTTCCTTTGTAACAAAGCGGGCTTCTCCCCTTCTACCAGTGACAGAACTTCATCCCTCAAAGGCTCTCTTTCAGCGAACAAATAACTTTCAATAAGCTTTTCTGTTTTTTCTTCGGACAAACTTTCCTCCTGAACAAGTTGTAGAAATGCCTTTTTCTGTTCCTCGTTCCAGAATTTTTCAAATTCATCCGGCACATCTTCTGTATCCTCAATCTCAGGCAAATTTTCAGATATGAACTTTTCAATTAATTCACGCTTGCTTCGTAAATTGGCTTCGCCGGTTAACAGATCAACAATTTCCTTACGTTTCTTTTCCTGATCTTTTTTACTGCCATTTTTAAGATTTGCAAGCAATTTCAAAATATAGGCGACATTGATTTCGTCACGGTGTATTAATTCAAGCTCAAAATCAACATCTTCCAAAATCGATACCTTCTCTTTCTGATGATCAAATTTGACCTTATCATGCAGATCCAGATATTTGCTTTTATAATCCTCAAAAAGCTGTTCATTCATCGCCAAATCTCCCCACTTAAAATCTGCAAAAGTGGTGAGTACATTCTTTATTCGCATCAGCTCACGGAACGCTTTAATGAATTCCAGTTCCTCAATCTCACTCGGTAAATTATTGACACTATTCACCGTAGGTGCAACTTTTAACAATGCCACGAAAGCTTCTGTAAACTTAGTGGCGTAGTCTTCATATGGCTCCATGATGATAATATCTTTGGCGTCCTTATTACTGAATAATGCGATGGCATCATCCGTAGCTTTTTTCAAATTCCGGAAAACAATAATATTTCCCTGAGATTTCAGGTCATTTAAAATCCGGTTTGTTCTGGAATAAGCCTGAATAAGTCCATGATATTTGAGATTCTTGTCAACATACAATGTGTTCAGCGAAGGACTGTCAAAGCCAGTCAGAAACATGTTGACTACCAGCAAAATATCAACTTCCCTGTTTTTTACCCTTTTTGATATATCATTATAATAATTGTAAAACAAAACACTGTCCTTGGTCGAATATGGGGTCGTAAACATGTCATTGTAATGTCCAATAAATTCATCAAGCTTTTCGCGGCTGTGTTTATTGATATGTGGCGATTGCTCGTAGGGTACGATAGGCTCAGCGGCACCTGCCAATTGCCGTATGGGTGATTCTTCTTCGGAAGCGATAAAACCATTGGCATCCTGATCATCCTCATTTGCTCCGTAACTGAAAATCGTAGCGATTTTTAATTTATGCTGTCCGGCTACTTTTTTAGCCTGCAAAATCTCGTAGTACCTGATCAGTGTATCTACGCTACTCACACAAAACATCGCAGTAAATTCCCGGCTGTGCGTTTTGCGTGCATGGTTGGCTAAAATATAGTCAGCAATTTTTTCCAGACGGACAGGAGAATCCATTAATTCTTTGGTATCAATGTCTTCAACCTCAATGTCAATATTAGTCCGGCTTTCGTCTTTTTGCCTGTATTTTCCGACATATTCCACCGAGAACTTTAATACGTTTTCATCGCGGATCGCATCCGTAATGACATATTTGTGCAGGCATTCACCGAAAAGCTCTGTGGTAGTCCGTTTTCCTAATTCATTTTTGACAGCATTATCAGCAAAAATAGGGGTTCCTGTAAATCCGAATAGCTGTGTATTATTAAAGAAAGATTTGATTCTTGTATGGGTTTCACCAAACTGGGAACGGTGGCATTCGTCAAAAATGAAAATGATCCGCTCATTTTGTAGTTTGGACATTTGTTCCAGATACTGCCTTTTCCCTATGGCGGAATTAAGCTTTTGAATGGTTGTAACAATCAGTTTCGTATTATCAGAAAACTGTTTTACCAGCGCTCTGGTATCATCCGTTCCATCAACACTTCCTTTGCTGAAAATATTGAATTCTTTATTTGTCTGATAATCCAGATCTTTCCGGTCGACCACAAAAACCACCTTTTTTACCTGTGGCAGTTGCATCAGAATTTGGCTTGCTTTAAAAGAAGTCAGTGTTTTCCCGGAGCCGGTCGTATGCCAGATGTATCCGTTTTTATGCGGTCCTTTTGTTCCCGAATTTTTGACTTTTTCCACCAGCGCTTCCACGGCATAATACTGGTAAGGCCGCAGGATCATTAGGATTTTCTTGGTTTCACTCACCACCACATACTTGCATATCATTTTTGAAATATGGCAGGGTTCGAGGAATTGCTGCGTAAAACCGTTCAGGATATTGGTCAGCCTTTTGTTGTTGAGATCACTCCAGTAAAAAGTTTGTTTAAACGACTGGGTTTTATTGTTGGCGTAATATTTTGTGTTGACGCCATTGCTGATCACAAAAATCTGGACGTACTGGAAAAGTGCCTGTCCCGTGAAAAAGGAATGGCGTTGATAGCGGTTATTCTGGTTAAATGCTTCTTTCAGTTCCAGTCCGCGGCGCTTCAGTTCTATTTGTACAAGAGGCAAGCCGTTGATCAGCAGCGTAACATCATAGCGATTTTTGTAAACGCCTTCCATACTCACCTGATTCGCCACCTGAAACTGGTTCTGACACCAGTGTTCCTGATTCAGGAATTCAAAATACAGACTCTCACCATTATCCCTGACGATGTGCTGCTTTTCACGAAGTGTTTTGGCTTTTTCAAATACCGAACCTTTGTTGAGGATATTCAGAACCTTATCAAATTCCTTATCAGAAAATTGAATGGAGCCTAACGCGGCCCAGTTATGTTTTTCAAGCTGGCTTTTAAGGTTGGCTATCAGCTGTTTTTCATCTTTGATAACAACTTGCCCATAACCCAATTTATGTAACTGATCAACTAACTGTTCTTCAAGGATTTGTTCGGGTTGTTTGGCCATTAGTGGACTTTTAAATAACGTTGTCTGAACTGTGATTTTTTGTGATTGATTTGATTTTATGATTTTTCTTTTGCGTGTCTAATGTCGGAACTTTGATTTTTGTGATCGATTTGATTTTTATGATTTTGCTTGTCTACAATTTTATTTTCTGATTAAGTTATAATTGTTTTCTATACCATTCACAACTAATCAAATAAATCACAAAATCATACAAATCAAATAAATCACAGTTCAGACACCTTCCGATGAATCAAACAAATCACAGTTCAGACCTTGTACTTCTTATTATTCAGCCTTTTAAAACTCAAACTATTCTCACCAAAATTGATCAATAAACCTACTTCCAGATTGTAAGCTTCCAAATAATTAATTCCCTGTGCCAAATGCACATCTTCAAGTTTGGATACGGCTTTCAATTCAACTGAAATAACATCCTGCACCAGAAAATCTACTCTCCTCGTCCCAATGCGAATGTCACGGTAGAAAATAGGCATTTCAAATTCCCTGTTATACTCAATATGCGCCCAACCCATTTCAACCGCTAATGCACGTTGATATATAACTTCTTGGAAACCGTTCCCTAACGTCTTATGCACGGTCATCGCACATCCAATAATTCTGGAAGTCAATTCCGAATACTTATACTGTTCATTTATCATAGTGTGTGTAATTTATTTCATCCCAATCATTCAATCAAAAAAATCACAGTTCCGACAATTAGCAGAACATCTTTTGCAACAAGCCTCTTTTCCAATCGGATGTTTTTTCGATTTGTTTGGTGCAATGGTTTATTTTTTCATCGATAGCTGATAGGAAAAACGCAATTTTGGTTTGCTCATGAAAACTTGGTACGTGAAGATTTATATTGAAAAAATCGTTGACCCCAACATTTAACAATCCGTGATTTCTGATACCTTCTTGTGCGACTTGCTCTATCTCGACATTTTGCAACCCCATTTCAAAATAGTGCTCAAAGAATTCATTACTAACATTTTCCTTAAATCTAAAACAGATATAAAGTGTCGAAACAACTCCCTTATCATATTTCTTCAATCGCTTAATCGCTCCCATTGGATATCCATTTGAGTAGCTTTTATTATAAGCAAAATCGTTTTCATGGAGAAGATAATATCCAGTAACATCCTTTGCAGAAACGGATTTATTAAAATATTCTAATTGACTTATTAATCCATGTTGTGCTGAAATAGTGAGAACATTGAGATTATTCTCTTTATTTTTCACTATCATCCTATCAGCAACATCTCGTAAACACAGCTCCTCCCAATCCGGAAAATCCTCCCCATTCTCATCGGCCCAGCCGCCCGGCCTAAATCTCAACTTCTGCGAAAATATTTTTTGCATCACCCCTTTTTTGTATTCTTCCAAAAGGCTTTTCTTCTTTTTAAGCGCTTGCAGTTTTTCCTCTACTGAGGTTAGGAAGGTGGCGATTTTTTGTTGTTCAGGGAGAGTAGGGAAGAATAATGGCATGTGCCTAATACTTTGAAAGTTTAAACCTTCCCTCCCACTACCTGTTTGTAAACTATTGAATAAATTTTGACCTTTCTCCGAAGCAAAAATAGGTTGAAGAAAGTACGGGTCGTTGCTTTTGTTAAGCCTTATAATACAAACATGTTGATTTACATTGCCGGTTGTAAAGCTTTCAGGAACAACACAACTTCTACCCAGAGAGGCACCAGTAATATTCAACAATATATCTTTGGGCCTAACAACACTATTTTTCATAGTATTATTAACTTCTTCCGTTATAAAAGTCGGGTCCTCAACAGAGAGTTTATTATCAGTAACATTTTGACTTCTGATAAAAAAAATTCCCTCTTTTGAGTAGACACTTTGTCCTCCTAGTGGAGTTTTTCCACTGTTAACTTTTTCTGCAACTTCATCTATTTTCTTACTTTCCCACTCCCCTTCAAACCCAGGAAACCTCAACACCGGAACATTATTTTGCTTGTTCATTAATTATCAAATTTTTAAATAGTCCGGTTTTTCAGACAGTTAGTTGCTACATCAATCCAAAAATCCTAAAATCAGACAAATCCAAATTCCCACAATGTCAAAAAGGAGTTGAGATATTTAGTTCTTTACAAAATTCTGCAATGGTTGCGTCTGTTTCAGCAATATGCTTTTCCAGGGTTACCAGTTCCTGAGCAATGGCGTTAATGTCAATGCTGTTTTCTGCTTCAAACGTATCTACATATCTTGGAATGTTCAGGTTGTAGTCATTTGCTGCTATTTCCTGTAAAGTGGCGCGCTTGCTGTATTTGGGTTCTTCGGTACGGTTGCGGTAGGTATCAATGATTTTGTCTACATGTTCATCACGCAGCATGTTCTGGGTTTTCACCTTTTCATAATGCTGGCTGGCGTCAATAAACAAAATATCTTCCGGCTGCTCCCGGCATTTTTTGAAAACCAAAATGCTGGTAGGGATACTGGTTCCGTAAAAAATATTGGCAGGCAAACCAATCACCGCATCCAGATAATTGCGATCTTCAATCAGGTATCTGCGGATATGTTGCTCCGCTCCTCCCCTGAACAAAACACCATGCGGAAGTACAATCGCCATGGTACCATTCTCTGCCAGATGGAAAATCATGTGCTGTACAAAAGCAAAATCCGCTTTGCTGGAAGGTGCCAGTTTGCCGTATTGACTGAAACGGTCGTCGCTCGTAAATAAAGGATTGGCACTCCATTGTGCCGAGAACGGCGGATTGGCCACAATCGCTTCAAACTGCTTGTCGATATGCTGCGGATGTTCAAGCGTATCTTCCTGCCTGATGTCGAACTTGCGGTAATGCACATCATGCAGGATCATGTTCATACGCGCAAGGTTGTACGTCGTACGGTTCAGTTCCTGTCCGTAAAAGTTGCTGACCTCCTTCACTTCCCTGGCCACACGGAGCAGCAAAGAACCGGAGCCGCAGGTTGGATCATAAACCGACCTCAGTTTATCTTTCCCCGTTGTTACAATTTTTGCAAGTACTTTACTCACTTCCTGAGGCGTATAAAACTCCCCTGCTTTTTTCCCGGCGTTACTGGCAAACTGCCCGATCAGATACTCATAGGCATCACCTAAAACATCAACGGTATTGTTGTGCAGCTGAAAATCAATATTATCCAGATGCTGCAAAACTTTGGCAATGAGCTCATTTTTAGCGGTCTCCGTTCTCCCAAGTTTGGTACTCGTCAGATCCAGATCTTCAAAGAGATTATCAAAATCATCCTCGCTTTCCGTTCCCATTGTGCTTTGCTCAATGTTGTTCAGGATTTTGCCAAGATCTTCCAATATGAAGTTATCCTCCCCTTCTTTGTCGCTGTTACCACGCTTGGCTACTTCACTGAACAATTCGGATGGTTTCAGAAAATACCCCAGTTTGGATAATGATTCTTCACGGATCGCTTCAATATATTCTTTTCCCTGTTCGCTGTCTTCTTTAATTTCCTTAAATTGAATACCGTCCTGTTCAAGGATCGTATTGGCATAAATTTCCATTTTCTCAGAGAGGTATTTATAAAAAATGAATCCCAGAATATAATCCCGAAACTCATCTGCATTCATTTTTCCTCTAAGCGTATTGGCAATATTCCAAAGTTGTTGTTCAAGCTGCTTCTTCTGGTATTCTGACATTTCTGAGTTATAGATTATTAATATTTAAATCTACGATGTTAAAATGGAATGCGGAAGTCTTACCATAGCGTAAAACACTAAAAATTGAAAGTAAAACAGGAAGAAGCTGGTTATCACGCAGGTAGGTTTTCGACTTAATATAGGAAAATATCCAAATCAAGTTACCAGCAAATGATTTACAGATAGCAAGCAATTTCCGCTATACCCAATAAAAGAAGCTACCTTCTACTTCCCGATACAGAAAGTAACCAAACCACCCAACGGGCTAGTTACTAATATTTTACATTCCGTAAATTTCACTCAGGTAACAAATGGGTAACAAAATTTCAAATTTTATTAATTTCTCTCATAATGTCCCCGGTTATTTCCCCCTACCACTCCTGGGCATTTGCGGGACAGAATGTAATTACTGATTTCTGTTTAGTGTTCTAACAATCGTTTTCGAAAGTATCCTTACCCTGTTGTTCATTTAAGAATTAGTTGTAATCTACAAATTCTGACTACAGTAGGAGCTGCGCTATCGCTGCGATAACAATAATGGCCCAGGTAACGTACGAATTAATCTTAGTTTGTTTCTCTAACTCAGAAATTCTAAGTTCAAGCTTACTGTTAATCTCATCATTATTCTTCTTTACCAAAGCCTGAAAAAAACTTCTCAATTCGTTGTTACTTTCAATTGCCTTTTTGTTTAAAAGTAAATTGTTTTCAATCTGAGAATTATGACTTTTATCAATTGCCTTTTCCATTGACTCTTTTGCATCTCGGGAAGCATCGAAAATTTGCTCTGTCGTTTTACTAGAATATTTTTGAAAGTTTTCGTCTACGAAATTCAAGTGGGCTTGAAAGTCAGTTTTGGAAATTTCTTCCTTCAAAAATAGAATTTTAGAATTTAAGTCACTTAAATCTAAAAGGTTCTTCCGAATTGCATCTTGCTGAGCCTGAAAGATATTTTCTGCTTTTGAAGTTATGTTGCTAACACTTTCTTCTATATTCAGTGATATGGAAGATGTAAAAATTTGTAATTGTGATGAAAAAGCCGCAATCGATTGGTCACTAGCCTTCTTTAAATCTCCGATGTGGTTATTTAGTGTCTTTAAATTATTATTTATTCCTGCGGTGTATGATTCACCTCCAAATTCAATTATCTTATATACCAATTCAATCTTTTTTGTCAAATCAGTCATAACCTGAGTAATATTTATCCCAGTAGATGTAACGTCATTTACTTGTTTCCTTGCAGATTCTAATTTTTCTAGATCTTCCTGAATTTTTTGCAACACTAAATCAATGCTATTATTATTCATTTGTTAATGTATATTTTTGAACAATTTCATTAAGTCTTTTTCCGTGTACCGCTAACCGGACACCATTAATAAGCTTTTCTAGTACTATTGGCTGAATGAATGAGCTTACCTTTTCATTAAAAGTTATAAAAACTTCCCAAAAGTTTTGTCGATAATTCATTCTATCTGCCAATTCCAACATACCTTCACTATAACTTCTTTCCAATTCATCTTCAAGATTCCTATTATCTTTTGTCCCTAGGTAACATAATGTGAACGCGTTTAGTAACGATAATGTGGGATTACTGTCTGTCAGAGAGCGATTAATCAGCCTAACTGCACCTTGAAGATGTTTAATGTTGTCTATTGGTGTTCCAATCCCAACGATTGCATCATCCACGACACGCATATATTTAAACAGAATTTCTTCGCTGGAGTATTTCCCGTAATCTGTATCCTCTGAAAGTGAATAGTCCTCGTCGTTTTCTGCTACATAATCAGATTTAGCATATTTTGAATTAAAATAGTAGTAGATATAGTCTTTCAGATCTTCATTTTTCTGAATCCAACTTTTATCACCAGAAATTCCATCCAGACAAAATCTACGCATGTCGTCAATAGCTCTCTTCCGTTTCTCAGATATTTTTTCATATACGAATTCGGTTAGATAAGCGAGACAACGACGTATTTCATTTATAATAGGCTTCCCCTCAACCTCAGCAATTTGGTAACTCTCGGCTCTAGTTAATTCAACCTGAGCTCTATCCATTGAATAATACCTAAGTAGAAACTCTTGTAGCTCCTTAAAATATCCTCCTTCATTCTTTTTGCTTGCCGATATTCTATATTGCCTCTTAGAATAATCTTGGGTAAAATCCTCAACTAGACCTATACAACACATCCTGTATATTGCTTTGGATACATCTGCGCTATTTGCGTCAGTGTACGGTACGTACACTATTAATTTGGTGCCAGATTCTACATTTATAAGGCTATTTAAAAACCCATTTTTAGACTCACCATTTTGTTTTTTGTCTTCGTTAAACTGTGAGGTAACAAACACTTCCGAAGTACTCAATAACTGATGCATGAACCTCTTCTCAACGATATCTCCTTTAAAATTTTCATTGAAAAAATACATAACAGTTTCATAATCCGCACTCAAATATTGATAATGTCTCCTGTTGATATTTAAATTCTGAAGCTTTAATTTATTGATCAGTTCATTTTCCAAATGCCATCCTTTATTTTCTTTGTCCACATGCTTCAACTGGCAATTTTTGAATGCAGAACATTGATTGTTGCAATTATTAAAAGAAAACATTTTATTGTCCGTACTGCAATGAAGTTTAATCATATCCTTAGAAGGGGACGTTATGTCTATGAATTCCTCGGAAACAGAAAGTTCATAACGGCTCAATATTTTTTCTATATCCCCTTTCCGGAACCACTTATTTTTTATGATATCAAAAGGAAATGTTGTATTAGAAAAAGATTTATTGATTCTAACTAGGTTGTAATCGGATACCAGGATTATTGAGATTGCCATTTTTCTATCCCTTCCTGCACGCCCCGCCTCTTGAACAAAACTTTCCAGGGAGCTGGAATAATTCATATTAATTGTAAATCGCACATTAGGCTTATCTATACCCATACCAAAAGCTTTGGTTGCAACCATTATGGCCTTTTTATTATCTTTAAAAAGATCCATATCTACCATAGATCTGTTGTCTTCATCCTTTCCGGAGAAAGATCCCGCATTACCATATACTTTGTTTATTAATGCTGAATTTTCCACTACTGAAATACCACCGTTTCTGACATGTGGGCAAAAAACAATACCTGCTTGGTCATAATTAGACTTTTCACTGTAAAAGTTAATTGGCATCGGAACAGATAAATCATTCTCTAAATTATCTTCGCTTGCCTGTCTTTCCGAGAAGCTATTCTTAATGACTTGTATGTTTTTGTCAAGTTGAAGCTCATTAATGTAGTTAGGAATTGTCTTTAAATAGCTACTTAAAAATTGCTTTTTCGAATCGTAAACGCTCCATCTATTACTTACATTTACCGGTTTTGGCAGGTAAGGATCCAAACGTTTTTGTTGGTCGTAAAAGTTATCATCTTCAAACTGAATCTCTACTGGTTCTATTTTATACTGAAGTTCAAGACGATTCGTATTCTCATAACGAACTACTGTATTGGAGTCTAAAGTAAATGCACCATTTCCAGAAAGTTCTCTTTCTACGTCTGCCAGCACATCAAAAGATGCAGTTGCCGTTAACCCAAAAAGTGAAATCTCCCCAGTTTTAGCTTTAACATAATTGTACAAATTGCGTCCAAGATGCAAGTATGAAAATCTAAAATCATGCCCCCATTCTGAAACGCAATGAACCTCGTCAATCACTCCGTAAGAAAAGTATACATTATATTCATGCATTTGTTTTAATCGCTCCCTGAAATTCAAAATTGAAAGCCTTTCTGGAGAAACAAAAACGAAAAGCATCTGTGATTGCTCCATTTGTTGCTCTCTCTTTCTTCTTTCAGTCGATGACAAATCTGAATTTAAGTAAGTACAAAAGTCAACTCCATTTCTTATCAATCCGTCATATTGGTCTTTCATTAAAGAGCGTAAAGGATCAATTATAAGAGTTACACCCGGCTGCAGGATAGCTGCGATTTGATATGTGAGTGATTTCCCCCCTCCGGTTGGCAGCAAGCCAATAACAGGATTATTTTGTAACGCTCGATCAAGAATTGGTAGTTGACCCGGGCGGAATTCTTCCTTTCTAAAAATCAATTGAAGAAAATAATTAAGATGCTTTTTATTCTCTTCAATTTCAATAAACTCACCTTGAGGTGTTTTCTCTACTAACTTTTTATATAATATTAGATCTGAAGTATATACAGGCCTGACTGATCTCACCTTCCTTGAAGATCTTAACTTAAAATAACAATCATTTTTACAATTAAAATCACTGAATGAATCCTTTCCTATATTCATATATTGCAAAACCGCCATGTCAACAACAAGATCATATGTTTTGCTGAAATGAAAGGACGCTGGTTTATTATGTACATTAACGTCAAGGTGAAGTCCTGAATTAAAAAAAATTCCGGAGCTAATAACATCAAGATGTATCCTCGGAAGTTTAAAATCAGAGAAATTTTCACTCAAACTTGTTAGATGATAAATATGCTCTGAAAAATCTTTAATCGCTAGTGCTGCGAATGGCACGTCATGCTCAATTACCAAAATTTGCCATTCATTTTCTTCAATGCTAAGATGCCCTGTTATAAGTGCCTCCAAAATCGTCTTTTGAAAGCGAGCAACTGCAATCGGTGTCAAAGTTCTTTGTAATGCAATTGCCGAATCCCCAGGAGAGGCATCAGGATTATTTGCAAATTTATTTATAATTTCTATTGCATGTTGAAAATCAATTTCTCCAGCTGCTTGATAAGATATTTCTCCCAGTACAGAATCTTTTTTTACACCGCCAAACTTGTCATAAAAAGTATTTTCAAGAAATATGCTTGCTTTGGTCGGCAATCCACGAGTTATTATGTTGTTCAGAACGGCCAAAATAGGATGAACGTCATCGTAAACACTTGCACCAATATCAAATGGAGCGGCTAAGTCAAATACTGAATACTTTTCAAAAAAATCATGTTTTGCTCTGTGCCGATCTAATTTATAGTAGTCAAGTTCATAAGCAGCCTGAAATTGAACAATGGGATAAAATTCAATAGGAACAAGATTTCCGTCCTGAGTAGCTTCTAACTTATAGAGTTCACATTTATACGTCCATTTGCTATTGAAATAAGAATCTTCGACGGAATACAGTTTTGGAACGTTAAAATAATTGTAAAAAGCGTCGATTCGGCGATTCGTCGGATTTAACGGACCGACACAAACCATATAATTCTTCGATACAACTGCACCGGCTATAATATTTGCTAAATGCTTTAAATTGATTTTAGCAATATCCAAAATATTGGAAAAAATATGTATCACCGGTAGTCCTAGCTTACTTTGAATTTGCTCCGATCTTATATCTTCGAAGAATTCACATATTTCGTTTACTGTGGCTTTATCTTTTAAAAATATTTTGGTATGTAAAAGTGCGCGCCGAAGCGCTTCTTGAGATGGCTCAATTAGGGTTATGCGTCTAATTTTATTTTCAATTTGAAGCTCCTTCAAGTGATCAAAAAGAATTACAGTTCCAATTCCTTGTCCACATCCCCAGTCTACAATCTCATACCCCTTCGTAAAAAGTTCAGTTGGCAACTGTGCATATGCATCTTTTAATTTCGCCTTGTGCATTTTACCATAGGAATATAAGTAACTGCACAATTGTTCATGGGTATCCAGCAACGCAACACCCCGATCAAGTTTCTTCCATGCTTTATCTCGGTCCAGGTCTGTAAAGGAATTTATTTCATTACAGGCAATTTCTCTTATCTGATCAAACGATGGGTTTTCAAGACTTTCAATTTCCTGGATATAATTATTCATTTCAGATCTTGTAAGGAGAGGATTTGTAGGTAATTATTACTTAAATCTTAATTACCCTAAAGGTTAGATTAATTCGCTCTCCTACCAACGATTTTGTTTTTGGAACCTGATGTAGCCAATGATGTTGTAATTCTCCTTTCATAATTAAAAGACTACCATGTTGCAAATTGATATCTATCTTTTCTCCGTTTTGTCGGTGCTTTAATTGAAATTTCCGTTCTGCCCCAAAATTTACAGAAGCAATAACCGGATTTATACCGAGTTCTTTTTCCGCATCGGTATGCCAGGATATTGAGTCATTTCCATCACGGTAAAAGTTTAATAATACACTATTAAACTTTACATCTGATTTAGGCTCTATTCTTCTCTTGATTGACAATAAGTCGTCGTTCCATGGTTGGGGCGTAAGTTTCAAACCAGAAAATGAATAAGGTTTATCATCCTCTCCGTACCAAGCAGTCAGACGTGGAAATTTAATCAACTTTCCATACATCAATATTTCCTCCTGCTTCCATTTAATATCTTGTTTCAACGCCTCAAAATATTTCGAGGCTTCTTTTTTATTAAAAAAATCGGGAATATGTATATATTCTCCATCAGTAATTTTAAAATACTCATTACTAGTTGAAGGCCCTCCAAATAAACTAAGCTGTTCCATGTTTATTTCAGTTGAATAAATGGTCGTCGAATATAAAAAATATGCCTTACTGATTTCGATTTAAAACACTAACAACCAACTTTTTTACCGTCTCCATCTCTTCCGGTTTACTGGCCGCAGCAAATAAAGTAAGGCTGGCAAGTGCTTCGTTGCTAATTATTGGCTCCCCAGACCTGGACTCTAAGAGGGAATTTTTTTCTAAAAATAACAAGAAACATGCAGCGGCAATCCGCTTATTGCCATCTACAAAACCATGATTCTTTATAATGAGATATAGCAAAGTCGCTGCCTTTTCCTCTATGGATGGGTAAAAATCAATATCACCAAAGCCTTTGCTGATCTGTATCACTGCACTTTGGAAACTTCCGTCCTTTTCCTTGCCAAAGACATTCGACTCAAAATCGGCTTTCATGATTTCAACGATTTGCTGATAATCGGCTAGTTCCGGATAATATGCCTGCCTGGTACTTATTCCTCTACGGTCTAACTCCTCATGATCGTAATCATCCAGTAATTCCAATCCCTTTGCAAATTGGCTTAGCCATGCAAAATCATTGTTATCGATCTTACTCTCTATTGCTCTACCTAAAATCCGAATACCATCTTTCAGTGTTTGCACCTGTTGCTGTTTCTGGGCAAGACGTTGTTCATTGATGATATATCCTTTTATTAAGTAATCTTTTAAGTGTTGGGTTGCCCATTTACGGAATTGGGTACCTTGGTTAGATTTAACACGGTATCCAACTGAGATGATTACATCAAGACTATAGTGATCAACCTTATATACTTTACCATCTGCTGCAGTTGTCGCAAAATTTGCGACAACTGAAGATTTTTCTAATTCTCCCTCTTCGAATATGTTATTTATGTGTTTACCGAGTGTTTTTACATCGCGCCCGAATAGTTCAGACAATTGATTGCGATTAAGCCAAACCGTATCCTCACTAAACGTAACTTCAATCCGGGCCTCTCCATCAAAATTTTGGTATATTTCAATTTTATTTTTCACCAGGAATTGTTCATTATTTGTCGTTCTCTCGAAACAAGCATTTTTCTCAATCTTAGACACAAAAGGTAAACAATGAATGTGCAAAGCACACAATATCATAGTATCACAATTTTCGTCTTTTTATCCTCTCTGTATGCTTCTATACATTCCCTGATTTAGCAGATTAACAAATATCGCGTTCATTGAAAGTATTAGTTAAAAACTTTTCAAACTTTCAATTTCATTTTTCACAGCATTCAAAACCTTACTTTTATTCATTTCGAACTCATTTGAGTTGGTAAAAGTCCTACGAATAAAAATTCTGATCATTACTATATTCATATCAGCAAGGCTAAATTCCTTGCTGACCGTTGGCCAGTCCGTTGTAAATGTGTAGCTCCGACTAGTCTTAGTAGCAATCAGTAAAGATTTTTCCACACCATCCTTGAAAGTCTTATTCTCAAACATATCTACATTTGCAAAAATACCCTCTTCTTCAAGTTTGACTAGTTTTTCGTTTATTATATCTTTAATTTTCTTTATTTCTATTTCAGCAGATTCAAAAGGCCTTTGATTAAGAATAATTCTATATTGAAAAACACGTTTAAATAGCTTTCTTTCAATAAGTTCATTTATTACTTCTACTTCGTTGGCACCACTGCAAATTATATTTTTCACTGTGTTCTGCAAAAAATATTCGTCGCTATTTGTGATGTAAAAATCCTCTAGCTGTTTTATATCAACACACCCATCCAATAATTTTTTACCTTCCAGTCGACTATTAGTTGTACCATATTTAAGCATTGTATTGGCAGCACGATTTGTCTTGTGAAAATATACTTGGTTGTATAGATGAGAACGTGATTGAATAAATCGAAGCATAGAGTCCAAACCACTTTCTTTATAAGTTAAATCAACAAAATTATCTTGAAGTGTTGGAAGGAACGAGGAGAAAATTCGATTTATATCATAAATACCATAGGTAACTCCTGTAAAATAACTATCTCTTAATAAATAGTCCATCCTATCGGCATCAATAGGAAATGCCGTAATTATTCTTGAAAAAAATTTCGTATAGTTAACTCCTTTTGAATCCAAGAAATCAGGTAAATCACTAAAATCATGTTCTACTAACTTAACTATTCTTTCTGCACTAATACTTTCTACAATACGTTTTACGGAATCTGAGAATTTATATGGATTTGTAATCGATTCCCGTTTTAATCGGTCAATTAGATTAAAGATGAATACGCAAGAAATAATTTCATGCTCTACATTGGACTTTTTTTCTAAAAGTGTCGAAAATCCAGCATGATAATTTTTTAAGATTTCATCTTGTTTAATAATTTCGAAAAATCTTTCTTTTGAAATTGTAAATTCATCAAATAGATGTGAAAGTGGCCCATGTCCAACATCATGTAAAAGTGCTGCTAGTCTCAATTCTTGGTAATAAACTTCTTCCTCAATTTTCAAATTATCTAAGTCGAAGAAGCTAGAAATACCATTTAAAGAGTATTTTTCATTTTTCTTTTGGCCGGTAGCATAATTTTCTTTGCAAGCATCAAAAATTTTACCAGCTAAGTGCATTACTCCAATTGAATGTTCGAATCTGGTGTGATTTGCGGAAGGGAAAACATAATACAAAAATGTGTTCTGTTTAACTTTTCTCAACCTAGAAAATATTGGCTGTGATATACACCATTTCTCAATTTCGGAGAGTTTGATATCTCCATGAAGCGGATCTAATACGCTGCCGTAGTAATTATCTCGATTATTTGATTTCATAAAGTCGGAAGGGTATAAACGAATTAACTAAAATTTATATCTAATACTTATTATTAAGCTATTCTAAAATGGTAAATCATCTTCGTCGTCTTCCACTGAATAAGTGCACCAGTCAACGTTCCAGTCTGTTTTTTTACAAAACTTTAATCTTTTCTCATCATCAAATAAATCACTACTGATAGTTATAGTGTGTTTTGTGTTCGAGGATTCTCTAATAAATACATATGGATCAAAAAACGGTTCGTCTTCTTGTAAAGAATAGCTATATGCTTTCATAAAAGCAGTAAGATCATCCAATCCTTCGATATAAAAATTATATTTCACATTCATATAATTCTTAACACTTTCAGTTAAAGGATGACTAATCATCAAAATACGATTTATTTCCTCTGCCTGATCCTTGTTTTCATCACTTAAATAATTGACTAACCGGTTCAACGTCTGTGCAGTCTTTTCTAACCCTTTAATTAGATTGACCTCCTTAACTCTAGTCTGCTCTTGAAGAAATCGCTGAAATAGACCAGCTAACTGCTCTTTAAGATACCTTGTAATATCTGATACAGTATCAAAACCTTTAATGTTGTTATTAGCCCTGAGCAATTTAACCTCCTCTATAAAATTATAGATTCTTTTATCATCTACATACCGGAATTTGATTTCCGAATCTTTATTAAGTAGATAGGTCTCATACTCCGATAAAACATTCTTATCTATAAATAAATACACTTGTTTATTCTCAGCAAGAGCGGCTCTTATTTCCATTTGCGATACCGATGAATCATGCTTTTTGGATTCTGAACCAAACCTCCCACCGATTATTGAAATGAGTATATCAATACTCTTTATTTCTTTGTAGCAATATTCCTCCAATGCATCTTCTTTACCGTAAGGAATATCACCTTCCTCATTTCGAACCGGTTCATATCCTAGCTGATCTAAAAACAAATCCAAGTCAACCCGTGTTTGTTTCAAATCATAAAATGTAGAACTAATAAAAACTCTTGGCCTCGCCATATTCTTTATAATTATTTGTTAAAAGCAAGTGAAAACTATCATATCTACGAACCTAAGTTAGCAAATTGAAAATTTCTCATTTAAACCATGCTTCCAAACCTCATCCGCCCACTTATAAAGATTCCTTCCTTGCTCTGTCCGCCAATATAATCCACCAGCCAATGCACCTGGATGTGCCTTCTCAGGATGTAGTTGCTGAAAAATTACGTGAGTAAGATTAGAGATCGAATATTCCTGCCCATCGTGCATCCATTTTACACTATCAGCTTTCCCCATTTTACCAGTAATCTCTGCTGTTATATAGTTCTCATCAATTTCAGCAGGAAAAAAGTCAGGCAAGTAGTCTTTTAAATAAATGCGCTCACCAGGCTTCACACAATTGTTACCAAGTAACATACGAATTGTTGTTGGTCTTTTTACCCTATCACGGACATGTTGTTTCGCTTCTTCTTTTTCCTGAACCTCAATTAAAAACTGCTTTGCCTCTTGTATTGGGATAATTACCGTAGGAATAACAATTATTCTATTTTCTACTAAATGAGGTTTGATACGTACGCAAGTAATATCTAAACCGGATTGATTAAGCCAAAGTACGGTGGTTGTCAGTTCTTGAGAAAAATCCTCAGAGCAGAGAATAATTCGTGGTCTGCTTGAGAGCTCATCAAAAGAAGGATTGTCTGAAACAAATTCCTTTATTTCTTCAACCACTTTGTCTGCATCTCCTTCGAAAGTAGATGTGTGCCTCTTTTGATAGCTTATATAATATGGAATTAACTTTGCCAATGTCATAGAGGAAACCATTGCTGCATATCTAATCGCTTGCAGATCAGCATAGCCAGCAAAACTATCGCGTTTCAATTCTATAACAACAAGATTGCCCTTGGTATCTATTGCCAGGATATCAAGTCGATCACTTGAATTATTGAATTTATCGAATTCAATGGATACGATCAGCAAATTTTCACCTAATATTTCCGGAACTTTCCGGATCCATTCCTGGATATGACTTCGTTCCCAGATGTTTAAGCTTCCAAAATTTCCGGAATCGATCTTTTCAAAATCGGAGGGCTTGTCTTTATTAACTACTAATAGCATTATTATGGAAGGTTAAAGAATATTTTGGGAAGCACCTCTAATAAAAAAAGAGGTGCAGAAAATTAAACTGTACTCAGCGCCGTGACTTTTCGAAAACTATACGACCAGAATGTTGGCTACTATTGACGTTATAATCAATAACAATATAATCCTGAGAGAGCCAGGCACGCTTTTGAACATGATCGTTATAATTACCATTACTCCAAAACCCTGCGGAATAATCAAATGCCCACCTTGGTAAAACATTACCTATAATCTTTTCTATTTGATCCACAGTAAGAGCAACAGTTTTATCGACTTCGGTGGAGCAGCTTCTAAAATATTCCTGCAATGGGAAATACTTTTGGTTGGGCGACAATTCGGGTACTTCGTTCATAATTTCTGTTTACATTAGGAGAGTAATTCTTAAAATTTTTATAGACAATAGCATAGTCAAACTCACTTAATACTACTTTATTCAACGTCTTTCATCGGATTTTCGCTTCCAAACATCGCTAGTTCCACAGTTCGAAAGCGTGTCATTTCGTAACCCATTTTGGAAATTAGAATGTTATGAACTTCATTAAAACCATTCAGTTCAGTTATATACTTGCAAAATCTTAAATAAGCCAGGTAATATTCTGGCTTGCTAATATGTGGATTTGATTTAGTTTTAGTTTGCAAAACGTATCTACAAATTTTACTATCCCAAATTGCAAACTTTTCAGGATTGATAAAGTGCAATATCTTAGAAGTTCCAACCAGCGAATTATTGAAACATTGCTTTAAAGTGTTTAATTGGCTGACATTTAAATCGTCACCATTCTTTGCAATATTCAAAATGTCAATTACTTCCTCGAATTTATTTGATCTGAAATCAAATATTGTAGGCATCCAGCCATACGCAAAATGAGCACCAATGACGATGTTATGCTTAGAGATTTTATTCAGCATTTTGAAATAATGAACGAATTCCGGATACGACAAAATGTATGATTTGCCGCCGCTTGCATCAAAATTCTTTGCGTCATCTACCAGACAATCCAGTGATATGTTGCTTTTAATCAGTTCATATACATCTATGTTTTTACGCTTCATTGGTCCAAAAATCAGCAAGCAATTCCGCCTGACTTAATACCTTATTAACTGAAACATTATATTCTCCTGTTGCAGGATCATCCGGCGGATATTTGTATTTTCTCAAAATCCGTTTAACCAGTACACGTAATTTAGCCTGAACGCTTTCTTTTAATTGCCAGTCGATACTGGTATTTCTCCTTACACTGTCAACCAATTCGTGCGCGATGGCTTTTAAAATGTCATCACCTAAAATAGTTTCAGCTGACGGGTTATCTGCCAGCGCATCATAAAATGCCAATTCATCTTGCCTTAGGTTCAATTTCTCCCCACGCTTATCCGCTTCTCTTATGTCTTTTGCCAGTTGAATCAACTCATCCATTACCTGCGCAGCTTCGATTAGACCACTTTGGTAGCGTTTTACTGCATCAGCAAGCATTTCTGAAAACTTGCGACTTTGCACAAGGTTTGTTGCAGACCGCATTTTCAATTCGTCATTCAACAACCTTTTTAATAATTCCAGAGCCAGGTTTTTTCGTGGCATTCCCTTAATCTGTTCAAGGAAATCATCATTAAGAATTTCTATTGAAGGTTTATTAATACCTGCTGCATCAAAAACATCAATCACTTCATTTGAAATGATCGCGTCATTTATAATTTGGCGAATTGCCGTTTCTATTTCTTCGTTGCTCTTTTTCTTTTTGCTTTCCTCGAATTTAGAAAAGCGGGCTTTGATCGCTTGAAAAAAGGCAAGATCATTTCTTATTTCCTTTGCTTCTTCGGTTGTACCTACCAAACCAAATGCCTGACTCAAACGGCCGACATGGTGGTTAAATCGCTTCTTGCCCGTTACGCCTTTATCTTCTTCTTTAAGCCCAAGAATATGATTAGAGGCTTCCAATATGAAATTTAACTTCTCTCTGACCGGTAAAGTAAAATAGCGTCTATAATCAAAGGCTCCGAACATCTGAACCACGATCTCATACAGATCCAGCATTTTCTCAACTGCCTCGGACTGATCAAATGTTAGCTTTCCCTTTCCGTTGGCTTCGGTATAAATTGCCAAAGCCTTTTTCAAATCCTGTGCTATGCCAATATAATCTACGATCAGCCCGCCTTGTTTATCGCCAAATACACGGTTTACTCTGGCAATGGCCTGCATGAGGTTATGGCCATTCATTGGCTTATCAATATACAAGGTGTGCAGAACCGGTGCGTCAAACCCTGTCAACCACATATCACGCACAATAACAAGTTTTAAAGGATCATTAGGATCCTTCAATCGATCACCGATTGCTTTCCTTCTCGGTTTGTTGCGAATATGCTCCTGCCAATCCAAAGGATCACTTGCTGAACCGGTCATGATCACTTTTATTACGCCTTTATCATCAGCGCTGTCATACCAGTCTGGCCGAAGATTGATGATTTGTTTGTGAAGTTCAACACAAGTCCTTCGGCTCATGCTTACGATCATTCCTTTTCCTTCCGCAGATGCTATTCTGGTTTCAAAGTGGGTGATCAAATCGGATGCAACCTGCTTCAACCTTTCCTGACTACCCACTACCGCTTCTTTGCTTGCCCACTTAGCGAATTTTTTCTGCTTATCCGTTAATTCATCATCTTCTGTTATTTCTTCAACCTTGGTATCAAGAATTTGTTGATCGGCGGCACTCAATTCTATTTTCGCCAGACGACTTTCGTAATATATTTTTACGGTAGCGCCATCTTTTACTGCTTGCTGAATATCATATACGTCGATATAATTACCAAAAACAGATTGTGTGTTTTTATCTTCTTTTTCAATAGGCGTTCCGGTGAATCCGATGAAAGAGGCATTGGGCAAAGCATCACGCATGTGTTTGGCAAAGCCATCAATGAAATCATACTGGCTACGGTGCGCTTCATCTGCTATAACCACTACATTACTCCGACTGCTCAGTTCCGGATATTTCTCGCCTTGCTGTTCCGGCATAAATTTCTGGATTGTCGTAAAAACAACACCGCCAGAAGCTACGCTTAACAAATCCTTCAAATCTTCTCTTGTACCCGCCTGTACGGGTGTTTGCCTAAGCAGCTGTGAACAAGACGCAAATGTCTCAAATAATTGCTGATCAAGATCATTCCGATCTGTCAAAATTACAACTGTTGGATTGTTCATTTCCGGAGCAAGTACCAGCTTACCGGCATAAAATACCATACTTAAACTTTTACCACTTCCTTGTGTATGCCAGACTACACCTGCGCGCTTGTCACCTATAAACTGATCTGTTACGTCCGGCCTTCCATATTTTACAGGAGGTTCTTTCCAATCTCTTTTCTCAGGAACTGTCGACGCCCTTATTGTGCTTTCTATTGCCTTATTTACTGCGTAATATTGGTGATAGGCAGCTATTTTTTTAATCGTTTTTTCCTTTGTCCGTTCGTAAACGATGAAATGCCTGATGACATCCAGCAAGGTTTTCTTATTCAACATACCCTTCAACATGGGTTCCATTTCCGAAGTCGTCTCTGTATCAACAATGTTGATTCCGTCGGCGGTTTTCCATTCCATGAAGCGGCTATAATCACTGCTTAATGTACCGGCTTTTGCGAACCAGCCATCGGTAACGACCATAAAGGCATTGTAGGTAAACAACGAAGGAATTACCTGCTTGTAAGTTTGCAATTGATTGAAAGCTGCTTTGACATCCGCTTTTTCATTTGGTGCATTTTTTATTTCCAATACAACAAGCGGCAAGCCATTAACAAATAGTATGATATCCGGCCGTTTGTTAATATGGTTTTCAATGATCGTAAATTGATTGACAGCCAGAAACTCATTGTTTTCCGGTGTTTCAAAATCAATCAGCCATACTTTATCCGTTCTGGCTTTTCCCTCGCCTACACTAAATTTTACATCAATCCCATCCGTAAGCATTTGATGAAAAGCCTCGTTATTGTCAGCCAAAATTAGATTGGATGTACGCATAGCTTTCTTCAATGCCTCTTCTCGTGCATCAGCCGGTAAAGTTGGATTAATTTTATCAATTGCCTTTTGAAGACGATGTTTTAAAATTACCTCACTATATTCCCGCTCTTTAGCAACACCTTCGGCAATATCCGGGCCATAGATAATTTCATAACCCAGATCTTCATTCAGGATTTCGAGGGCAATTTCTTCTATTTCGGATTCATCAAGTGCGTTACTCATGGGACTATCAAACTAAGTAAAATATTCGTTTCACTTTCAAATCGAAGAGTCAAGTGATCAAAGGACTTTTCCATTCTAATCTTTACAGGTTCGAACCAGTACTTATTTATTTTTCTTCCTTTGAAGAATGCTAAATATGATTCATGACCAGAATTGTCTTTATCAAAATGTAAGAATGGCGATAAACAGAAAACTTCGCCATCCCAATCAACAAACAAACTTTCCCGACCTAGCCCAAGAACAAAGAGTTGCTTACTTCCAAAGTCATAATCTCCATATTCCTTATTTAACGCATGTCCGTTAAAAACCTCACATTTACATTTAGACGTAAAACTTTCGAAACGAAGAATCTTTATATCTTCTAAGAAAACCGTTTCCTCTAACATTTGCTGAAATATTGGAATTACAGTTTTAAGTTCTTCTTCTGCTTGTTCTTTAGTTGGAGAGGCATGGTGAGATATATCATTTCGTATGTCCTGTAAATCTAAAAGTTTATCTAGCAAGTTACTTGTTATCAATTCACATTTTAGAAAAAGATTGTTTGCTTTTGAATGTTCGATAATAGCTTTTAGATTCTGAATTTTAGTTTTTATTGCGTCAGTTAAAAGACGCTTTGAATTAAAAGATACATATATAGGATTACCTACACTATCAATTTGCTGGATGATTTGACAAGACTTTAATATTATAGATTTCTCTCGGATTTCACCAAAGACAATAGCATACAGTACGAAAACGATACTTTCCCAAGTGTCTTTAAGATGTAGTAACCGTCTAACGGGGTCGTCTGCACCTTCACCCTTTTCAGATAGACGAAAGTTGTATGCTATACAAGATGGATAATTATTGTATACCGAAGACTTCAATTCTTCATAACTATCATCAAGAAATCCTTCAAAGGCATCGTTGTAGGCGATAGGATCCATATCGAAAAGTATACGACTAGGAAATTCTGAGTAATGAGCAATAGTTATTTTACCATCTTGATCTAATGAATCATTAAATCGTTGACATTTGGGGTCATCATATTTTAATTCATTAGCCATACTTATAATACGGTTCCAGGATTCATTAATTTACTTAAAGCATTTTCTCTCAAATCGATAAGTGTTTGATTTTGCTTTATATTTTCTAGTATTTGAGTAAAAATAGGAGTAACAATATTTCCAAATTTATCTATGACACTTTTGGGCGGAAGAATAACAGCAATAGACTCAATTGTTGTCGAACTAATGTTAGGTTGTGCACTGCCTTGGGCAGAATTAAACAATACATTTTGGTAATCTTCAGAAATTAACAAAATGTATAGGTAATATTTGGCGTATCTAATTTTTTCAATGAAATTTCCAACCCTCTGGTTAAGCCAAAGTTGTTCCTTAGAATATGGAACTAAACCTATTTTTCCTACTTCTGCGCCCGTCATTGCGATTAATAAAGACCCTGAGTTAACCATGAATTTTTTATCCAACTTTGTGATTGTCTTCGATAAGACATAGTCCGTGTCTTTGACATTTACAACATTGTCTGAGATATTCTTAATCTTTATAATTCGCTCTTCTCCACGATCAATAAAATCTTGGCTCTTAAAAGCAAATCCATTTTGAACATAACACACATCCCCCAACTTTCCAACTTTCCACCCCTCTGGCAACTCATCCCCTTTAGGCACACACATTTCCTGAAAGAGCATCTTAGCTATTTCTTCAAGAGTTTGATTGGTTTGACGATTGAGTTCTATTTTGTCGTCTAAACGCCTCAAAATCGTACTAATAGAATGTTGTATTTTTAAATTTGGAACATCAATCGACACATTCCTAAAATCTCTCAAAATAACTCTTGGAATGGCACTACCAGATCTAAAATTATCCTTAAGAAAATTTCTAGTATCTGGGTTGTCAAGAAAATAATTAAGAAAATCTGACGAAACTATCTTTCTGTTGGGTCTCAAAATAGCAACTGAGGAAAGGAGAACAATGTCGTCATCCTGATTATAAACACAAACTGTATCCAGTGATGTGTTTCCGTCTTTTGCAATTAAAACGTCGCCTTTGATAGGTGAACAACCTTGTTTTACTAAAAAGCCAAAATCTTCTTTACTGATTCTTCTGCATGAATTGATATTAACTCCAAATCTAGTAAGATCCTTAACGGAAGCCATTGGCAAGCCTGATGGATCATCCTTAGGAGAAAAGTGTGCTCCATCGGTAATTTTAATACAGACTTCACCCAACGTCATACTTTTCCATTTCCCCCAATCACTAGCAGCTTGATCATAAACAATCACGCCAACCCTGTCAATATGTTCCAACAACTCCTGATTAGAAATTTGATGAAAAACAGATAAATCAAAAATGTAAGGAAGCAACAAATCATCCAACTCATTGGCTATTTTATTCTGGATGGTAATGTTTAATTTTTCTCCCTTTAAAATCAAGTCAATATCTGAGGCGGGTTTGTAGTTTCCTTTTGCACGGGAACCAAACAGGATAGCCTGCTCCACCTCTTCATGTTGTGCTAGTATATTTTGTATTGCGGTAATTTGTTCCTCTTTTAATCCGTATTGTATCATTCTTTACCAAATAAGTCCAGTTGCGAACCGTGGAGCAATTCGTTCATTTTTGTTTCAAAAGCATTAAATAAATGAACATAGATCTCCACTATTTTTTCATGTATTTCATCAGCTGTATCCGAGTTGTATGTGTGTGAGGTTAGGTTACGACTAATTAGCATGTCCATCCAGTCGCTTGCATTTGCTATAAGATTCATTTGAAATGCAGCTCGAATAGCGTCTCTTGAACCCGTTAGGCTTGTGTTTCCCTGATACTCCGCGTAATCCTTCATCAAATTCCAGGCAAGCTCTTGCGTATACTCGAATCTTTTAATAAGCCCTTCCTTCAATATTTCTTCCAGGTCTTCATCTATATCGGATTCATCGCCATCCTCTGTCTCTTCTGTTATCCTTTCAACTGCAATATTTAATTTACGCAGCGCCTTTTTGTAGTTGGAAAATCGTTGCTGCCATCTGATGTCTTGTGCCATTTTACTGTTTCTCTATTGTCAAAAACACTCCCGTTAAGTGGTCAAAGTCACCATCTGAGGTCAAAAGTGTAGCATCTAATACCTTTGCTGTTGCAGCGATCCAAAGATCATTTTTACCAATCATGTTTGCGCTGCCTGTTTTTAGGTTTCCGTTCTTATCCACACCTTTGCCTTTACTGTATGCATCAATGTCCGCATATGCAGTCATCAAGTCATCATCGGTATTGTTTATATCTACTATCGTTACACTTTTCAGGAAATCTTCAACAAGCTGCCGTTTGTCAGCTCCCCATTTCAACTGAATTGCCAAAGATAGCAATTCAGCTTTCGTAACTACGGAAACTACCAGTGTGGGATTGTCTGGATGATTATACAGATATTCATTTGCTTGTTGACCTTTGGCTTTGCCCCGTATCACGTGCATCACAATACAAGTGTCTACGACAATATATTTCATCAATCAAGCAATTTTAGCATTTCTTCAAACTCTTCCTCCGTTTCATTACCTGGCCACTTACCAACAATATCAATAAATGGATTTCTCTTTTTGCCTTGTTTTGCCTGAAATAAGACTTGTTGAATAGCATTCATAGCTTTCGGTTTTTTAGAAAAGTATTTATCCCTTTCGTCTGGTTGTCCAAATCCCTGCATCTCTATAAAAGACAACATTCCACCCAGGCGATAATTTGCCATTCCCTGGATAGTGCAATCTTTGCCAAAAAAAGCAGTCATCTGATTCATTAATTGCGAATCTTTTACCTGCACATGAACATTGCCGTCGTCAGTAATTAACACCAATTGAGATTTAGTGTACTTCAATTCATCGACTCTACCGGTAATAATAACTTTCTGAGGATCCGGTATACTTTCATCAAGTTGTTCTATTCGTTTAAAGTCAGAATGATGTAACGTTATCTGAGGAATAGATTGACGGTTGGAAAAAAGAAACGTCTCATTTACATTAGTAAAGCTTTTTTTAAACTGTAACAGACTTTTTAAAAGCGGCTTATCCAAATTATTCTTGTCTTCACTATTCTCACTTAGTGCTGCGCTAAACGAGGTTATAACTAATGACATTGGAGTGAGCGACGACAATTCCTCCAATAACGTCGGTTTAAAGAAATCCAGTTGTAATCCATCAATGGTATTAAAAGTGCTCGCTTCCAATAGCAGGTGTGTTCCTACTTTCGCGTTACCGGATATTTTTTCCAACTTTATGCTCAGAGCATTTTTTACATTAGAAGGCACTTTTAAATCACTATACCCAAACAATTTAAGCATGAGGGCTTTCGCCGCAATATCCTTGGTAACCTTTGTAATATTAGCAAGTTTGTCGAACTCAATAGTGCCGTCATCCAGGCTATCTCCCTTTATCTTAATATCATAATTCATAGCATTTACTTTTAAATAGTAAAACCAATGCTTTCCAGGTTGAATCTAATTTGCTTTTCTAACTCGGCACCTTGCGCGAACTGCTCGGCAAGCTTCGTAGTCAAAACCTGCATTTTTTCTTCAAAAGGAATACCATCAACTTCCGCCTCTTCGGTTCCTACATAACGGCCAGGCATTAGCACATAGTTGCTATTTCTAACCTCTTCTATGGTAGCAGCTTTACAAAAACCTGCTATATCTTCATAATTGCCTTCTATATTTCTCCAATTATGATACGTTCCTGCTATTTGCTGGGTATCTGAATCAGACAGCTCTTTATTGCGACGGTTAACCATCGTACCGAGATTCCGTGCATCGATAAATAATATCTCATTACTACGATTTCTAAACTTTCCGTTACTACGGTTCTTGGCAAGGAACCAAAGACATGCAGGAATCATGGTATTGTAAAACAACTGTGCAGGCAAGCTCACCATACAGTCGATCAATCCCGCCTCTATCATGTTTTTACGAATCTCACCTTCTCCGCTCGTATTGCTGTTCATGCTACCGTTCGCAAGTACAATCCCGGCAGTTCCGCTATTACTTAGCTTACTAACAAAATGTTGCAGCCAGGCATAGTTGGCATTTCCAGTCGGTGGCACCCCATATTTCCAACGGACATCGTCACGCAGCTGTTCGCCGCTCCAATCACTAATGTTAAAAGGTGGATTCGCTAATATGAAATCAGCTTTCAGGTCTTTGTGTCTATCATTCAAAAAAGTATCACCTAACTCAATTTTGGCATCGATACCACGGATTGCCAGGTTCATTTTAGCTAATCTCAAAGTGGTCGGATTGCTTTCCTGGCCATAAATGGATAAGTTTTTGATATTTCCCTGATGCTCTTCTACAAATTTTTCACTTTGCACAAACATTCCGCCACTACCACATGCACCATCATACACACGGCCCTGATAGGGCTCCAGCATTTCAACCAAAAGTTTTACAATACTGGAAGGCGTATAAAATTGCCCTCCTTTTTTACCTTCGGCATCAGCAAACTGCCCAAGAAAATATTCATAGACCTGACCAAGTAAATCTTTTGCCGCATGTCCAGCCTGATTAAATCCAATTGTTCCAATGAGGTCAATCAACTCACCAAGTCTTGCCTTGTTCAATTCCGGATCTGCGTATAGCTTAGGTAGTACACCTTTAAGATTTGTATTTATTTTCTCAATGTCGTCCATGGCATCATCGATGAACTTTCCAATTTCAGGCTGCTTAGCCCTATCTTGTATAAACTGCCAGCGTGCAGTTGCCGGTACAAAGAATACGTTATTAGCGACATATTCATCAGGATCTTCTGCGTCTGCACCCTCATACTCGCCTTCTCCTGACAATAGCTTATTATGCAGATCATTAAATGCGTCAGAAATATACTTTAAGAAAATCAGTCCCAGAACAATGTGTTTGTATTCCGCTGCATCCATATTACTACGGAGCTTGTCCGCGGTTGCCCACAGGGTTCTTTCCAGTTCTTTGTTGTTACTCATACTTTAAACTACTTCTATATTATTTAATTTTGTCTGCAAAACGCAGTGATCCTAGGCTTACACTTGCGAACAAAACAGTAAAGAACGGTCAGGTTGAGAACTACCCTAAAAGTCATTAACTATGTAAGTCGCTGGTTATAAAACTATTCCAAATCAGCTTCCAGAAGAGACACTACCAAGAAACACAGCTTCGTGTAACCTTAGGTATCTACCTGATTTTACATAATGGCAAGTAAGCCATTTTTAGGGGAAACTGTTATGTTTTTTTAGTTATAGGTATTTTCCACAGTCAAATAGGGGGAAAATACCTAGTGAATTTTTTACAATCTTATATAAGTTTACGCAATCATTTTATACCCCTCACAACTATCTGTTTATGAAAATCTTTTACACTATTTTTTTTATGGCGATTCTTTGCAGTTACTCGTCCTATGGACAGAAAAACGCCACTGATTTACTAAAAATTACAAATAGTACTCCACCCGGAGAAATCACCATTTCAAATTTTATAAAGGACAGTTTTCAAAAAAGCTCATCGAAAAACCTTAATAATCTGGTAAGTCGTCCATCGTTTAAAAAAATATTCCAAAAAGACTTCTCTGCGTTGACAGGAACGAATAATTTACCTTTAAATCAGTTTGTTGTTTCACTAAACAAGCCGGAAATACAGTTAGGTCAAATATATCATATATATAGGAACCAATATAAATCCATTCCAATTCTAGGGTTAAATCCTTATATCAAAGGAAAACTAAATAAAGACGATGAATTCAGAATATCAAAGAATAAAGAAATAGATCCTGGAATAGATTTAGGTGGAAGATTGGTGATAAATCCAATCGGTCTGTTTAAAGGAACGGGATATTTCTTCGATGCGAATGATCCTAATACAGCTCTCTTTGTTATGAAAAATAACATATTGAAAGAAAAGTTGGAAATCGAAAACGAGACCGCTGAATTGAAGAAAACGATTTCCGAATTAGAGTTAAAAAATAAAAATGATTCAAAACAAATTGAATTCCTCACAAATTTGGCTAATTCAGACAATTCAATTTTGCTTCAAAAATTAGCTGATTTGATAGCTGAAAATTTAAAGTTTGATGAAGAACTGCGGACTTTGGGTAGAACTGTCAATAGCGACAGCTGCAACTATAACTGTGAGATAATAAGTTTTAAAATGAAAATAACAGAGAATAAAACGGTGATAGATTCTCTAAAAAAGCTTGTCCCTCCACACAACGAAGAAATTCTTAAATTGAAAGAAGCGATTTATCAAAGCTCTTCGAAAATTGCAAAAGCCAATGAACTGCTTAGTAACGCCAGCATAACAAAAAAATTAAAAGAAGATACTATTTTTGAGGCAGAGAAAGATGCGCCATGGACCAGAAGAAACTTTATCTGGATGACGGTTGAGGGCAATACCAGTAAACAATCTGTTAATTTGTTCAGAAAAAATAAAATTGAGGAAGATCAATCATTCCGAAAAAATACATTTGGAACTTCTGTCAATTATTCCTCTTTTTCAAAAACTCAAACATTTAATGTTTTCATTAAATACGAAAGAAGTTTCACTAATAGATTTTTAGCCAACGGATCCCTCACTTTGGTTAGCGACTCGCTAATTACTGGCAGCATTTACAAAATTTCTACCTCGAAGGATGTATATGATGTAAGTAAATTAACTGACTCTGAATTTTCAAAAAAAGGTGGTGATAACATTTTGACGATCGGCTCAACTTTTTTATGGGGGGAAATTAAAAAATGGGGCTTTACAGGTAGCTACAAATCAGAGCTAAGTACAAGTGTGACCAACATTAGGTTAGGAGCAGTAATCCCAGTTATTATGAATAGCGCCAAAGCAGAACAATCTAATATCATTTTAGAATTGGTAATGCCGGATATAAATACCAAGACTGCCACGAGCATTAAAAATAAAGCAGAGAATGGCCAAACTGTTTGGGGAAGATGCTATGTGAATCTTAAAGTAGGCATTCCTATTAACCTGTTGTAAAACCAAAGCTTAGGCACACACCAAACTATTTGTTAGTTGTTGTGTGTCTAGGCTTCACTGTTTCAAATATTTATTTTATACTCCTTGGTGGCATTCCCACTAGCCGCTTGGTTCAGATTCAGTACCTGCTTACCATTTTTGAAAACCTTGAAACCGAATTGTGTAATTTCAGAAGAGCCGTTGTCTTCGATGCGCAAAACGAGCTTCAATTTACCAGTAGCTCCTTCCGTTTCGAATACGTAACTCGGATTCGAAAGATCTTCATTTGAGAAAAGCACCTTTTCGTTGTAGCCTTTTAATAAAGTCCCTTTTTCAAACTCCAGCTGTTTTCGAACCGTCTTATAATTTTCTCCTTGTGTGAATTCCAATTTGTAAGTTGGAACCGGGCTTGGTTCAACTATCGAATCTGTATCTTTTTTGCAAGACGTCAGAATTAAAATCAGGAAAATAACTGAATAACTGATAAATTTTTTCATAGTTAAAAAAACTCAAAGGTGAAATAATGCTGACCAGCCTTAGGAGATCAGTATTTCAAAGATAATAATTGGGATTATAATCCCAATAAAAAGAAACTCTTTTTTCCGCACTTTGGCACGTGGAAAATCAAAAGCCAAATAAACATTATCGGGATGACCAGCGTCTACGAAAAATCGGGGAGAAAATCCGGCTTTATCGCAACGAGAAAGGGCTCACTCAGGCTGAGTTAGCACAGGAATGCGGAGATAAGGACTGGTCTCAAATTTCACGTATGGAACGAGGATTAGTGAATTTTACAATTTCCTACCTTTTTTTGCTGGCGAAAATTTTGGAAATACCGGTGGAGAGATTTTTGGAGGATTGATAAAAGAACAAATGGGAAAGAAAATAAAAATTCCACTCCCCATTTGTTCAGACCATTTTATCAGTTCTCCAAAACCCCAAACTGCCCAGCAAATTCTTTTAACCTTACTTCAATCTCAGAAACAGATCTAAGCAAATGGATAATGCCCTCAATGTCGGCCGACTCCTTTTGTAGATTCAAAGCAGCCTTTTTCAAGTCTTTGACATTTCTGACAAGGTTTGGAATCAAGCTTTTACTCAGAACCAATTCATTGACATTGTAATGTGCTTTTTGAACTGTCTTTCTCAACTCAGCTGCCATTTCCAAAAACTCTTTACTAACCAGTACATCGTATTCCGTACGTTTCGCTATTAGTAACATACTTCCTGTCATTTTAAGTAAGTTTTTCATTTCGGCCCTTACTTCAGGGTCTATCTGTTTAGATAGGGTTACAGCTTCTCTATCCAGCAACTTTTCGCGAAGGAAAACTCCAAAATCAACTACATAACCTTCGTGCTCCTTCCTGAGCTGCTCTACCTCCAACGGTGTTAGCATCAGAGTCACATTATGTCTCCGTTCTTCCTCTGGCAGCCTGGGTCTCCCACCCTTTTTCCGAAATTTCTTTTGTTCCATAATTATTTACAATGAGCCGTAGGGCGAATTGACTCCCAAAGGGCAAGCGGTTTTCCCGTGGACAGAATACGCGCAGCGGTATTTTGACCATGGGAAAACATAGCTTGCTATTTAAGAAAAAAACTAAAAATTAGAATTCTAACGAAATCGGTTGATTCCGTTAGAAAAAGTTATAAAATTATTGAGTTGACTCGAAACGGATTTAATTTCTACCTAGCGGGATCAAAATTCGCTTTGTTCTTCCGTCGAAAACATATTCTTTTCCTATCAACATATCACCTGCACCTTTGTTCGCCAAAGATAGTGTCAAGAAGTACTGCCCTTCTCGCCTGACTATCTCACCATGCTGCATAAGAATCTTATATGAACTTACATTTTCATAGGACTGGGCTATTCTTTTAGTCGTCAAATATTCATCAGTGTTAGTTTTGTAGCAGAAAATAAGTATCCCGATTAAACTACCCATCGCTGCTAACGGAGCTGAGATACCTAATCCAAATTTAAACGCTTCTTGATGGGTACGAAAATTAATCTGGTGCACCTTACCTTTAATAGTAGTTGATGCTTCTTCCAATTTTTTCGTAGCATTTTCAACCTTCTCATTGAAGACAAGAAAATTTTGAACGATCTCATTTAAAACCATCGAAGACCAGTCGTCCATCAAAATCCCATACTTAGCAGAGAAGTAGCCTTTAATTTTTGTCTGTATTTCTTTATCTATTTTATCCATTATTAAAATTTTCTTTAAGTTCTTTTTTCAAACGAATTCTGGCCCCTGGTGAATAGTCAGTTAAAGAATATCCCTTACGACAACCGTCTTCAATCAATCCTCCAAGAAGAGTCCCCGATTCGAAAGCCCCAAAGACTTTAAATGTCAAATTCATATGCTTACAATTACCCTCCAACTCAGCCAGCAAGTCAGGAAATTGATTGAAAGTCTTCAAATTAGCCCATACGATAATCTTAAACTTTCCATCTGTAACCGAAACCATTTTCTGCAGATAGTCGACCGAAGCTTTGTAAGCTCCGCCTCCACCTATAATAATATTGAATATCACCTCAAATCCAAGCTCATCACAAAACTCTCGGAAGGGAATATCTCTGTGGATTAGAGCTGGCATTTGTTCCGATTCCGGAGCACCCAAATCCATATAGAACTTTTCAAAATTACTCTCCACAAGACTTTCCATATACCCTAAAAAAGTATCCCTGACTAACACATCACGGTTATCTAATAATGAAATTGTTTCCAGGCGATCTTGGCCTAAATGCTTCAACTGCCGTGAAGATGTCTGTGTGGAACTATCAGCATCAACAAAAAGCGAATTTTCCTCAGGCACTGATAATGATTGACAATAGGTAAAAAATGACTTTCCGGATCCACCCTTTGCTTGGGCAACGATCGCTATAACACGTTTCTCTGACGTTTTTTTCATACTTATTTCTGAAATTTTGATTTTAAATTCTGATTTCGTCCCGTATCTAACTCATCCGGATCTGACCATTTAATGGATGGATTAATTTGTTGCAATTCTACTTTTTCCTCAACGCGTGTCGGCATTGGCGAACGAATTTTCGTCGGACTCTTTTTCAGTTTTCCTTGAAAATAAAATCGACAATACTTGATATCAGCTATTGAGACGAGATCAGCCGCCCCTAAGTCTTTATTGATCATATCAGCAATGAATACGGAAGAAAGGCCTGTCACAAAATAATCACTGTAGAGATCAAATAGAATCCGTCGTCTTTTACGGTCTTTTTTATGGAAAAGCTCCGTAACTAAATCCTGGTCTATGTTCATATAAGCATTATCATTCCGTCTTTCCTGGAAAGAAAAGTACGTTCTAAAATTGATTTGATTCTTTCTTTATTTATAATTTCTCAAAAATGAGGCTGCTAAAAATGTTTCCGAAAAAAAATCCGGCAGTAATGATATAAAAATCCGATGAGTTGATGAATGATTCAATTAATATATTGATAATAAGATATTTAGATCTCATCAAAACCTCATCATTCTCATCAAATAGTTATACGACATCGATAGTCATTCATCAAGTTCATCAGTAAAATTCTGGATGATGAAAATTTGATGGATACATAATATACTGATAATCAACTATTTAAATCCTATAAAGTAAACTCTCATCAATTTCATCAGAGTTTACTCTGAAGCTCTTCGTATCCAATAGCGTAATAGCGACCGGTTAATTTGATTTGTCCAATTATACCGTCTGAATTGAAAGCATAGGTTACGTAGCTTAGTGAATTACTCTTTGGTGTCAATGCCCAAGATTCTTTTAATAATCGAATTACCGCAGCCCTATCAGGTTTTAATCCGCTTTTCATCATCATATTTATGACATCATTTGGAGTAAAGTATAGTTCTTCAACACCAGCTGTTTCCATAATTTCCTTCATATAAAGTGAGACCTCCACCTCTAATCTACTCCTGTTTGCATTCATTATCCTCTCCAAGGCCGCTGTACGATACATAGATGGATCAAACCACATCCTGCCAAGCTTTTTTGGAACAGACAGTTGCCTATTCTTTATAAAATCCAGAAAGGCAGGGATTTCCTGGATAAGTTGGTCCATCAAATATTCATTTTCCGATGTAAACGGCTTAACATTTCTAACCCAGTAACGTGTCTCCTCCGGCAGGATAATAATTGGCCTTAAATCATCATTGCTACAAAGGACAAACTTCACGAAAAAGTCGACCTCATGCCTATTCTGGTTTTTTGCCTCGGACTTGTAAACGGCTGCGGTTGACAATGCCTTAATACGTTCGCTATCCTCTATACGTTGAAGCAAAACTTCATCTACACCAACGATTAAGGCGCTCGCCCAGTCGGAATTAAATTGGCTTCGAAAACTGTCATTATCATTCATTGACATGTTATGTTGAAAAATCGCTTTAAGAAAGTTAAGCCAAGTTGTTTTCCCCGTATTTCTTTGCCTGGAAACTAATAGCAAGATTGGTAGTTTTTCAGTTGGCCTGAGATATAATAAGGTTAAATAATCTAATCCTAGCTCATACTGATCTCCGAAAATATGCTTTATAAAATCCAGAGTTACCGAACAATCGCCACATTTCGGGCGATGACTTATCTCAAAATACTGGTTGTAAAATGTCCCGATGACCTGCTTATAATTGATATGATCGGGATAAACTACAAATCCATCATATTTAGGAATTTTTGAAATTGTTTGCTTCGTCTCATCCTGCTTAATTGCATCCAGACTCCATTGTATTAGTTTTCGATGCGGAGCACCCCGGATAGAAGGTACACAGACCATTTTGTAATATATCGTTCCGATCCTTAAATAAGGCATCAGATCCCAAGTTTTGGAAGTTTGCATTGCTGAAAAGAAATAATAAATAAATCATTTTAATATTTTAGACGGATTCGGTGAAGGGTAAGAAATCGCTGGGCGTTGACGCCAGAGACGGGACAACCCTATCTACTTTTTTCTTTTAGATACGTAAGCATTCGCTTCCGCTTCTATCTCAAAGTCAGGCGCCATTCTGTTCTGAAGAAGGAAGTCCTCTACATCCGTACGGAGAAAAAATATAAGCTTACCTAGCGGCTTGTAATACGCAATCTTTCGGGCTGAAGTGATCTTATACAAATAGGATTCTGAGTAACCAGAATAGCTCGAAGCTTCCTCGAAAGTTAAAACCTTCTTGGTCCAATAAGGCATTCCCATCAACGGGAATCCGGTGTTCATTTCTGTTTCCATATGTTTGCTTTTATTAGTTATTCATTAACTAGGACAAACATAAGAAGTAAAGGGGATGTTTGTTTTTGATCATACTTGATACATCAAGTATCAAGTATGAGTTTTAATTCAATCCCCTAAGGGCTTTTACTACTGGCAATAACCAAAAATATTTCTCAGAACTCCAATCTCGCAATAACTCCTCATCATCAAGGATAAGTATTTCCTTTAATTCGTTCTTAGTGGACGAAAGAGAAGATTTATCGGGAGATTCTCCCTCAAATAGTAAGACTGGATATTTGTATAATACACTTTGCCACTGCTTCTTAACCACTGCCCACCTTTCCAATCTCGCAAAGAGAAAAACTAACTCTTGCAATTCCAATGTCCAAATTACTGGTTGATAATCTGCTGTGATCTGCTGATCAGTGAATAGCGCCAAAAATGTGGATTGTGAATTTTTCCGGCCAAACTCATTATTATGATTTTTTATTAGATCATAAGCTTTCACAAGGTGGTCTTTGTCAGCATCTGTCGAAAATGTCTTTGGCAAAAGTTTTGTCTGTTTTTTCTCATCTTCAATAGAGACTAATCTCCCGAATAAATATTGATCATCAGCTACCACCCCAACGCTAAGTGTCATCATGTCAACAGTAAAGGATCCATTTACATACTGAATTTCTTTTTTCCACTCAGAATAAAACTTAATAAGACTTGTAAGAGTTTCACATGAGAACTCCTTCCTTGTTGATAGCAAGTTATTGATTAGGTCTTCGTTATTACAATCCGTAATTCCATAAAAGCCAAGGTCAAATTGATGCCTCAGAGCGAAGAAATTGGCTATTTGATGATCAAGAAACTTCACATCCTCAGCCATTTCTAAATCATTGGCAGCATCTTGATTAAAAGAAGAAAAGCTTTTGTAATCTATTAATGTAAGTCTTTTAAGCCGTTCCAGGTCAACTGAAAAATGTCTAAAAAGACGTTCCGTGATTATTGTTCTCGAAGCAGTTTTAAAATCAGCAGTACGATTGTGATATTGAAACTCCTTAATTTCATTCAGACTCAAACCATCTGTATCGAAAAAGTTATTGTTAAGCTCGTTAACATAATTACTAATCAGAAATGGCAAATTTTCTTCTGGGTTAATGAAAATTGATTTTTGTAACTGAGTAGATTCAACAATAAGCTTTTGAAGAGCCATAATCAGGATAAAGTCAATTGTCCTTTCGTAGGCCTTCACATCCGGACATTTTCGAGCTTCCAGCTCCGAAATATATTGCTCAAGAATGTTGTTGATCATTTCCATCTGAAAAGAATTTTTGATTGTTGATAATTTTAATTTCACAGTTTAGGTATCCTACTAACTGCCTCCTGTTTTTTCTTGTCCAATACCTTTGCATAAATCTGAGTTGTCTTAATTTGCCTATGTCCTAGTAATTTCGACGTAGTAAAGAGATCTGCACCAAGATCAAGCATCATAACCGCAAAGGTGTGCCGTCCGCAGTGGAATGTTATATCCTTATTTATTCCTGCACGCGTACACCACCTCTGAAGTTCCACATTATGCCATGCAGAATATTTCAATCCTTCAAAAACTCTATCTTCCGGCTTGCTACGCTCACCAAGAAATGTAAGAGCCTGTTCGTTCACATCAAGGTATTCTTGCCCTTGTGTTTTTTTCTGCCGGAAAACAATTCTCGGTACGCCATTCAAATCCTGCACTTGGCTCCAAGTCATTTTATTAATATCTGACCAACGAATTCCAGTAAGGCAACTAAACAAGAATGCTCTTTTCATTACGGGAAACTTACAATCCACAAGAGTAAGGGCTTTCACCTCGTCAAAAGATAAATAATCACGTTGTGGGTCACCAGGTTTAGGAGCTTTAACAGATTTCGTAGGATTGAGAGGCAAGATCCCTTTATCGTGAGCATACTTCAAGCAGGTCGCAAGCTTATTGTAATAGCTATGCTGTGTGTTCTGCGAAAGAAATTTTTCGCTTTTGGTTTTAGTAGCCTTTAAAAAATTCTTAAAACCTTCAACAAAACCTGAGTCTATATCATCAAAAGTGGTAGATTCATCAGTGTATTGTTTAAGATATTTCAGTGCGCTTGCCCAATTGCCATAATTCCCTTGCTCTTCTTTACGCTCTTCTGTTAATGTACGGAAATAGTTTAGGAAGTTAGTTTGCGTCTTGGTCGGACTGGTAAATCCATACTCATTATTTTGAATTTCGACGAGCCTTTTGGCCTTAATAGCCTGCGCCAGTTGAAGGGCTGCTCTGTTTTTCTCCTTATCCTTAGCTAATTTGGGAGTCGCTACTAGGTACAACTTTAAGAACTCGTACTTTCTCTTACCATTCAAATAAATATCCAGATAAAGACTTATGTCACCATTCGCCAGAACTTTTTCCCGGACATGAATTAATTCTTTTTGTTTCTTTCCCATTTTGTTACTTTTGTTACTCGACATTAACGAGTAACAAATAAGCAACAAATATTGGTAATTTAAAAATTAGTAACAGAAATCAACATCTCGATCTAAAAAATATTAACAGTATCCAAATAACTGATAAATAGACATTTAATTCCTTTTGTATTCTTTTTCTTTCCTTTGTTCGAGTAACAGAATGCCATATTTATTTGCCGATACAAAACTTACTAAAAATATTATCCAGCAAATCATCCGTCACAATTGTCCCCGTAATTTCCCCCAGGTGATGAAGTGACAACCTAATATCCTGAGCCAAAAAATCTCCCGTAATGCCGGTATCCAAGCCATTGATCACCTCATTCAGCGCATCCTGCGTTTTCAACAAATGTTCGTAATGACGAAGATTTGTTACGACTGTATCTGTGGCCGAATGTCCGTAAACATGTGTTACCAGAATATTTGTTAATGCTGAAAGACCTTCCTGCGTTTGAGCGGAAATACCAATGATCTCAGGATGTTCGAATTTTAGTTTGCTGCAGATTTCCGGTTCAATATCAATTTTATTAAACACCCAAAGCAGATCTTTGCCAATGGCTAATTCCGTAGCGACCTGCTTGTTTTCCAGGAATGTTTGCTCACTATCGAATAGGAAAATAACGATATCTGCTTTTTCCATAGCGCCGCGCGATCGTTCGATTCCTATAGATTCGACCAAATCCGTGGTTTCACGAATTCCGGCTGTGTCAATAAATCTGAACTTTAAGCCTTCCAGCACCATCGTATCTTCGATTACGTCGCGAGTTGTACCTGCAACGCTGGTGACGATGGCTTTTTCTTCATTTAAAAGTGCATTCAGCAAGGTAGATTTTCCAACATTGGGTGAACCGATAATGGCTACCGGGACACCATCTTTCAAAGCATTGCCATAATCAAAGGATTCAATTAACGGCGCAATCGTTTGACGCAGTTTATTGATCAGTTTTCTTAAATCATCTCTTTCTGCGAACTCTACATCTTCTTCACCGAAATCCAGTTCCAGTTCTACAAGAGAGGCGAAATGGATAAGTTCTGTTCTTAAAGAAGCAAGTTTTTTTGAAAAACCACCTCTCAGCTGATTTAAAGCCGTTTTATGACTTGCTTCTGAATCGGCAGCAATCAAATCGGCCACGGCTTCAGCTTGTACAAGATCAAATTGTCCGTTTAAAAAGGCACGCTGGGTAAATTCTCCTGGTTTTGCTATTCTTGCCCCTTTTTTGATAAGGAGTTTGAGAATTTGTTTGATAATATAATCAGAACCATGACAGGAAATTTCAACAGAATCTTCCTTGGTAAAAGATTTTGGCGTTTTAAAAACCGTTACTAAAACCTCGTCAATCAGTTCTATATCCGATTGGATCGTACCAAAATGTGCGGTATGGCTTTCAACCAGATTCAGGTTTTTGCCTTTAAATATATCGTTAACAATAGAAATGGATTTAAGTCCGGAAACGCGGATGACCGCAATCGCTCCGACACCCGAAGGTGTTGCCAGAGCACAGATGGCTTCCTGCTGCTGTATTTGGGTGTTAATCATAATGCAAAGATGGTATTCATTCAGCTATTTTATTTGCTGACGGTAAAATTTTCATTAGTCTGGTATGTAACAAGTGTTAAACAAAATTCATTTAAGAGGATTAAAAATAGTTTAAACCGGCCGCTCAAAATGAAAGGACTTTCCCTGATTTTAAATTATTTCCCGATTTCTTTTGTTACCATCTATCTTTGTACAGATTTTTATTAATACTTATTTACATTCTGAATTTTGTTAACTGAAACATTACCCATCGTCACCAGCCAGCTTCCGGTCATGGAAGCCTTTTATACTTTGCAGGGAGAAGGCCAGCATAGTGGAAAAGCTGCCTATTTTATCCGTCTGGGCGGATGTGAAGTGGGTTGTCACTGGTGTGATGTGAAAGAATCCTGGGATGCAAACGCGCACCCGAAACAGGACATAAACTCAATTGTTGAAGGCGCCCTGGCCTACCAGGGCCGACTGGCTGTTATTACCGGCGGTGAGCCTTTAATATACAACCTGGATGCACTTACCGGAGCCTTGCAGGAAGCCGGTTTCCAGACAAATATTGAAACTTCCGGCGTATATCCTTTCACTGGACATTGGAACTGGGTTTGTTTTTCTCCAAAGAAATTCAAAACGCCACATCCTGATATTTATGAAAACGCAAACGAATTAAAAGCGATAATCTACAATAAAAGTGACTTCGAATTTGCAGAAGAACACGCCTCAAAAGTGAATGAAAACTGCACCTTACTTTTGCAACCGGAATGGAGTAAACACGAACAGATGCTTCCTTTGATAATAGATTACATCAAAGACAATCCGAAGTGGAAAATGTCGTTACAAACGCATAAATATATGAATATTCCATAATGCGCCGCTTCCTTCTGACACTGCTTTTTTCAGGTTACGTAGTATCACTTTCATTCAGCCAGACACCGGATGTTCCTTTGTCACGCCGGGGAAAAGATATGTTTGACAAAGCCCAGAAAGCATGGCAGGCAAGGCAGTTAAACGAGGCTATGGTGTTGTTTGAAAAAGTGGAAGAAACAGATCCAAACAATGCGGAAGTTCATCTAAGGCTGGCACAGATTTACGAACTTCAAAAAAAAACGGAGCTTACCAGAAAACAATTTTCACGTTTTGTTGCCTTAAAACCTTCTGACCCACAGGCTTCATCGGCTTATCAGTGGCTGGGCAGTAATTATTTCAGGGCTGAAAAATACGATTCTGCATTGGTTTATTTTGAAAAAGCACTTGCACTTTCTCCGCCAAAATCTGGTTTGGCACGTTTGGCGAGAAAAAGTTCGGCCTCTGCCCGTTTTGCTCAAAAAGCTTTGCAGAACCCTATGAAGGTTCATAAGCGTTCCATGGGCGACACGGTCAACTTTCTAAACTCGCAGTTTTTTCCAGTAATGACGGCTGATGATGAGACGCTTATTTTTACCGGATTAACGGAAAACAGGGATGAAAATATTTACGTCACGCACCGGATTCCCGGTGGCTGGGATGTGCCGGAAGAAATTTCAAAATCCATTAACACCAGTAACAATGAAGGCACATGCAGCATTTCAGCTGACGGAAGAACCTTGGTACTGACAGCATGTAACCGTCCGGATAGCTATGGAGGATGTGATTTATACATTTCTCACAAGCAGGGAAATGACTGGAGTACACCGCAAAATGTGGGAGAAAATATCAATTCAAGAAATTGGGAATCCCAGCCTTCTCTATCGGCAGACGGCCGGATGCTTTACTTTGCATCGGACCGTCGCGGTGGACTGGGCAAGTCCGATATTTGGGTTTCAGTTTTAAAAGATAAAGGACAATGGTCGGACCCAAAAAATCTGGGATCGCTGATCAATACACCGGATGATGAAAATGCGCCTTTTATTCATGCCAACGGAAGAACACTGTTTTACGCTTCCAATGGGCTGACCGGTATGGGCGGCTTTGATATTTTTTTATCAGAAAAGGCTGATACAACCTGGACGGCTCCGAAAAACATTGGTTATCCGATTAATACACAGGCTGATCAGGTTGGATTATTTATTTCTGCCAATGGAAAAAAAGGATATTATACCGATGACAGTTCTGAAAAATCACAGGGCCGTTCTTTACTTTATACCTTTGATCTGCCTGATTCCCTGCAAAATCTGGTCACCCCTACCCGCTATGCAAAAGGAAAGGTTTTTGACAAACAAACAAACAAACCCCTGGCTTCGAGTATAGAATTATATGATCTGAAAAGTCAGGAAAAAGTAGCTGAGTTTTCTTCGGATCCGCAAAACGGAAATTTTCTGGCCGTGCTTAATAAAGGAAGTGAATATGCCTTTTACGTTTCCAAAAGTGGCTATTTATTTAAAAGTCTTACCTTTTCTGTAACTGATTCTGCTTCTTCCGTAAATCTGGATATTCCCCTGGAAGCTATTGAAAAAGACCGCATCGAAGTATTAAATAATATTTTCTTTAATACCGGTGAGTATGCACTGGACGATAAATCCAAGGTAGAATTGAATCGTATGGTTGATTTTCTAAAAAATAACCAAACGATCAATATAGAAATATCCGGGCATACGGATGACGTAGGCAGCGAAGCGACTAACCTTGAATTATCTAAAAAAAGAGCACAGTCGGTACTGGATTACCTTCAAAAATCAGGAATTGGACCTACCAGGCTTACAGCAAAAGGATTTGGTAAAACAAAGCCGGTAGCCAAAAATGATTCAGAGGAAAACCGCCGTAAAAACCGCCGGATTGAATGGAGGGTATTATAAGGAAATTTGCATAAAGGAGTGAAATTTCGCACTTTTGTAGATCAGCATATGTTATCTTTCCATGGGCGCAAAATTTGAAAGCGCTGCATAAAACACAATCTTGCAAAGCATGAATTACGGATTAATGTGCTTCTGAAAATACCTGAAATAAAGAATTGAATACTATAAGTAAGAAAATATTATGACATCTGAAAAAGTAGATTGCCTTATCATTGGTTCCGGCCCTGCCGGTTACACGGCTGCTATATATGCTTCAAGAGCTGGTTTAAATCCGGTTCTTTATCAGGGTGCACAGCCAGGCGGCCAGTTAACGATCACCACCGAAGTTGATAATTATCCTGGATATCCTGATGGGATCACAGGCCCTGAAATGATGATCAATTTTGAAAAACAAGCCAAACGCTTTGGCGCCGATATTCGTTACGGATTAGCCACGGAAGTAGATTTTACTTCTTATCCACGTAAGGTGATTATCGACGGTCAGAAAGAAATTCTTGCTGATTCTGTCATTATTTCGACTGGTGCCTCTGCCAAATGGCTTGGCATTGAAGGAGAGGAAAGATTAAATGGTCGCGGCGTTTCAGCCTGCGCAGTTTGTGATGGATTTTTCTTCCGCGGTCAGGATGTGGTTGTAGTAGGTGCCGGTGACACGGCTGCTGAGGAAGCAAGTTATCTTGCCAAGCTGTGCCGTAAAGTATATCTGGTTGTACGCCGTGACGAAATGCGTGCTTCTAAAATCATGCAAAAACGTGTGGAAACCCTTCCTAACATTGAAATTCTCTGGAATACGGAAACAATTGCCCTGAATGGTGAAGATGGCCTGGAAAGCGCTTTGGTTAGAAATAATAAAACCGGAGAAGAAACACTTCTGGACGTAACCGGCTTCTTTGTTGCGATCGGTCATAAACCGAACACCGATATTTTTAAAGGCTACATTGATATGGACGAAACAGGTTATATCAAAACAGTAAAAGGTAGCGCACATACCAATGTTTCCGGTGTATTTGCTTGTGGAGATGCACAGGATAATGTGTACCGTCAGGCGATTACAGCCGCAGGAACTGGTTGTATGGCAGCTTTGGATGCGGAACGTTTCCTGATGGAACGTGAAGTTGAAATCATTGCGGACGACATTCTTGAAACAAATTAAAAACGAAGAATAACCCAGATATTCAGACATTTAAATCGGGCTACCCATTGTGATAATCACAGTGGGTAGCCCGATACAGTAATTATATTTATGAGAGAAAAGCTTATTGTTAGTTTGCTAATGGTCGTGTGTCTGATCCCCTGGAACACGCAAGCACAAGAGCGAGGAAAGTTTAAGAAAAACCCAAAAATCAATCAGGCCGGCAACAATGCCAACGAAGGCCCAACCCGTGTTGGAACCCCTCAACCTGAAGATGAGTTTCAGGTTGAAACTTCTAATCTGAAATTTCAAAGCCAGTTTGAACCGGTAAAACCACTTAATCCTGTTGTCAGCGAAGATACTTCTACACTGGACGAAGGGGAGACTGACGTAGTTGAAGTCGTTGATTCCCTTCTTGTAGGTGATGAATGGGTAAAATCAGCTGAATACTATGTAATATGGGATTCGCGTACGATTAACCCGTATGGTCTGAGCCCGCTAGATTTTGACGAACCTGTTGATCTTACATTATACAATCCGGCTCTGAATCGCATGTGGAGTACACCCATGACGGATACGAAAACAACGTCCAACTTTGCCTTTCGCTGGGGCCGCTGGCATAACGGAACCGACCTAGACCTGGAAACAGGCGATACGGTAAGATCAACGTATGATGGTATGGTTCGGATTGTAGCTTTTGACGGAAGCGGATATGGAAAATTTATCCTGGTGCGTCATTACAATGGTCTTGAAACACTTTACGGTCACCTTTCCAAACAACTGGTAGAGTCCGGGCAGCTGGTGAAAGCCGGTGACGTGATTGGACTGGGGGGAAATACCGGCCGCAGTTCTGGTTCACACCTGCATTATGAAAACCGTTATGAAGGTAATCCCTTTGATGCGCGCCATATTTTTGACTGGGACAACAAACAAATCAAATCAGATCATTTTCTGTTGACAAGCAGTGTGTGGAATCACCTTCGTGGCGGCAGAGCTACGAAAAGTGAGTTTGAAAGTGGTGATGCACCCGTTGCCTACACACGTTCGATTTTACATAAAGTTCGTTCCGGGGATACCTTATCATCTATTGCCGGAAAATACGGTATTTCCATTTCGGCTATTGCCAAAAAGAACAGGATTTCAACACGGTCCACTTTAAGGTTAGGACAAAAAATAAGAATTAAATAAATCAATAAAAAGGAGCTGCATCTATTTTCAGCTCCTTTTTTGTTTGTAGGATAAATAAAAATTTACTTGATGAAACTTGATATTCTGGCCATTACGGCCCATCCCGATGATGTTGAACTTGGCTGTGCCGGTACTTTATTGTCCCAGATAGCATTAGGAAAAAAAGTGGGGATCGTCGATTTAACACGCGGTGAACTAGGCACGAGAGGAACCCCCGAAGGACGGATCCGGGAAGCTGCTGATGCAGCAAAGGTATTGGGTATTTCCGTGCGCGAAAATGCAGGTATTGCAGATGGTTTCTTTGCTAATGATGAAGCACACAAAAAAACGATTATACCTTTTATCAGAAAATATCAGCCCGACATTGTAATCACCAATGCCATCGATGACCGTCATCCTGATCATGCCCGGGGTGGTAAGCTTGTATCTGACAGTTGTTTTTATTCCGGGTTGAGAATGATTGAAACCTTTGATGGTGAAGGAAATAAACAGGAAGCATGGCGTCCGCGTCTGGTATTTCATATCATTCAGGACCGCTATTTAAAACCTGATTTTGTAGTCAATATTACTGATTTCCATGATCAGAAAGTTCAGGCTATCCGAGCCTTTAAAAGTCAGTTTTTCAATCCTGATTATGACGAAAAAAGCAATGAACCCCAAAGTTATATTTCATCGCCTGACTTCCTGAATTTTGTCATAGCACGTGCTCAAGAAATGGGCCATGCAATCGGTGTTAAATATGGCGAAGGATTTACTACTACCCGAATGCTGGGTGTACAGGATATCTCTTCCTTTATTTAGTTTCAGATTTTGTACTGAATTATTTTTTGCTACGAATGCATGAATGTTCACAAAATTATTTGTGGTTATCCGTGCGTTTTTGTCAAATAGAATGACGTATGTGGAACAAGTAAAAAAAGCAGAATGTTAGATCTTTAAGGATATAAATTTCGTATATCTCATATCAGGACTACAAACTAAATATTCATGAGAAATAAATTAATAATACTTTTTTTAGGAGTAATGGGCCTCCTGTCTCAAAACAGTTATGCGCAGTCATCCGAGAAACCTAATGCTGGTAAAAGCCCGGTTTACTCCCACACGGATAGCAATAAAGTAACGGTAACGGACAAAGACTGGAAAAAAATATTATCGCCGGAGGTTTATGACGTTGCCCGATTAAAGGGAACAGAACGACCTTTTACCAGTAAATTCGAGACGTCGAAAGAAATTGGTACTTATTACTGTGCTGTTTGTGGTAACCCGCTTTTTCAAAGTGATACCAAATTTGATAGCGGATGCGGCTGGCCAAGTTTCTATGAGCCGATCAGTAAAACTTCCATCGTCTACCATACCGATAAAACGTTGGGTATGGTGCGTACGGAGGTTACCTGTGGAAGATGTAAATCTCATTTAGGCCATGTTTTTGACGACGGCCCTCCGCCAACTGGTTTGCGCTATTGCATCAATGGTGTTGTCCTCGATTTTGAAAAAGCAAAAACGGCAGAAAAAAGCTATTCCAAAAAACATAAGAAAGATACTAATCGTAGTAGATAATAGTTGAAGGTTTTGTAAAACCTGCCTCTTGAAAAGCTCTTTAAGGAGATTCTGTTTACAGAAGATTCTTAAAGAGCTTTTTTTATTGATTCAGGGTAATATTTATATAGGCTAGTATCCTGCCTAACCGTCCGGAAAAGTTAAAAAGCGTTAAATACCCTTTCAAGTGTAGATTAACTGTATAAGGGCCATTACTTTTGATAAATCCATTCAGGAGCATCAATCAGTCTAACTTTTCACAACCAACTCATGCTGGAAAACTACTTCAAAATCGCCTGGCGTAATCTTATCAAACGCAAGTTCTTTTCGCTGGTCAGTATCCTTGGACTCTCTGCCGGAATGACTTTTACGTTTCTTATCAGCAGTTATGTCTGGAGCGAATTGAAAGTAAACAGTACGCTGAAAAATCCCGAAAACCAGTATATTCTGCAAAGTAAATGGAAACAACAGGACATGGGCGTTGACATTGCTACGCTTGGACCGCTTGGAAAAATATTAAAAGAAGAATATTCGGGTTTGGTCGCCAACTATTATCGGTATGACGGCATCACTGTTGCTGTATCAAATGCTAACCATCATTTCCGTGAAGAAGTGCAGTGCGGCGATTCTACCCTACTTACCATGTACGGTTTTCCTTTGGTTTATGGTAATATGGCGACTGCACTGTCACATCCCAATTCCATAGTCCTCACAGAAGACAAAGCCATTAAATATTTTGGAACAAATGATGTTTTAGGAAAAAATATCACCCTGGATAATTTTGTCGGCGGGAAACAGGAATTTAAAATAACTGCTGTATTAAAAAGTCTGCCTAATAATTCAGTCACTAACCTCTTAAAACTGCCCGCTGAAATTTTTATTCCGCTAAAAAGCTTGAATGGCAGAGAAGGATATGATAGCTGGTCATTTCCTTATATGATTACTTTTGTAGAACTAAAAAATGGAGTAACAGCAAAAGACCTGGAAAAGCCGATTTCGCGTATTTTGGCTACTAACGCATCCGCAAGTGTCAAAGCCAATGTAAAAGTATATCTGACACCTCTGAAAACATTTTACATGGAGCAAAATAACGGCCTGGTCAGAAAAATGATCTATACCCTTTTGGCCGTAGCTGTATTCATTCTGCTGATGGCCGTTGTTAATTTTGTCAATATCTCCATTGGTAATTCTTCATCCCGACTAAAAGAAATTGGTGTACGAAAAGTACTGGGAAGCTTGAAAACACAGCTGATCTTTCAGTTTCTGGCAGAATCTTTTATACTGGCCTTTATATCCATGCTGCTTTCAATTGGTTTTTACGAATTGTTAAGACCCTATTTTGAAGAGATGCTGGGGAAAAATATCAATTCGGTATTTTCCCTGCTGCCTTACGGATTAATAGTCACCATTTTGATAACTTCGGTTACAGCCATGCTGGCAGGAATTTACCCGGCATTTATTCTATCTTCCCTGCCTGCCATCGAATCGGTTAAAGGAAAATTGAAATCAGTGAAAGAAAATATTTTATTCAGACAAGTTCTGGTGATTTCGCAGTTTTCCATAGCACTGTTTGTATTCGTAGCGGCTACTTTGATTTCCAGCCAGGTCAATTATTTCTTCAGCAAAGATCTGGGCTACAATAAGGAATCTGTCATTTCCATTGCTACTCCACGTGATTGGACACCAGCCGGTCTAATCAAAATGGAAGGTATCAGGGATGAGATGTCGCATTTGAAAGAAGTAAGCCAGGTTAGTTTATCGTATGAAATTCCGAATGGAAATTTTGGCGGAATCAACGGATTGTATAAGGCTGGCCAGGATTCTACCCAAGCTATTTCTACGCACATACTTTCAACCGATGAAAAATATGCGGATACTTACCAGTTATCTCTTTTGGCCGGAAATTTTTTTTATGCAAAACAAGGCATTTATCAGCCTGACAAAATTGTGATAAATGAGGAAGCCGCTAAAAAACTAGGATTTAAAAATACTCAGGATGCAATCGGGCAGCAGATTCGGATGCACGACAATCCTGCTCTTTTAACTATTGGAGGCATTGTCAAAAATTTTCATTTTGAATCCATGCATAATGCGATCAAACCACTGGCTTTTATTCATATCCGAAGTACAAACAATTATCGTTTTCTTTCCTTTAAAATTCAAGCCGGGAATGCTTCTCAATCCCTTGCTGCCATTGAAAATAAATGGCATGTGCTCATGCCTGATACGGCCTTCGAATACAACTTCATGGACGATACACTTCAAAAACTTTACAAAACAGAAATGCAACTGAAAAAGGCAGCCAAAGTCGCTACCCTACTTTCAGTCATAATTGTCTTGCTGGGGATTTTAGGAATGGTTTCTATGAATGTAGCCAGAAGAACAAAAGAATTAGGTATTCGTAAAGTGCTTGGTGCATCGTCCGCCAGTGTTATCATGCTGTTTTTACAGGAATTTTTGCTACTCATTTTCGTGGCAATCCTATCCGCCTTTCCTTTGGCTTTCATCTGTGTTAATAAATGGCTTCAGAATTATGCTTACCGGATTGAAGTGGAATGGCAAAGCTTTGCATCTGTGGGCTTAATTTTCTCGGCAGTTGTCTGTGTTCTGGTAGGTTTGATCACGTACAGAGCGGCCGTGATGAACCCGGTGAAGGCCATCCGGATGGATTGATATTTCTGATTCGTAACTGCTCTTACCAAGACTTTAACCAATTCGCTTATTCATTGCTCTTTTTCAAAAAGTTGCTAACAGACTTTTCAGTTCTTTTAATACCGTTCTTTTCTTTCTGAAGATCTTCCGCAGCATCTATAGAATGGGAACGGTGAATATCCTGATCATCTTCCGCAATGTCTGATAGCTTTTGATAAAACTTATGCAGCACATTGAGTTCATCTTCTGTAAGGTCCTCAATATCAACCATCCGGTTACTGGCATGTCTGCTGGCGGCAATTAATTCGTTTAATTTAAGATGCACCGCTTTGGAGTCTTTATTCTGAGATTTTTGAATAATAAAAACCATTAAAAAAGTAACGATCGTAGTTGAAGTATTGATGATCAGCTGCCATGTATCTGAATAATGGAAAACAGGACCGCTTATACCCCATAGCAGTATTACAAAAAATGCAATAATGAATGCAGCCGAACTTCCCGTCCAGATGGTAATTTTAGTGGCTATCTTTTCAAAAGCTGAGCTTGCTTTGTTGGTCATGGAAATAACTATTTAGTAGATAGATGAAAATTTAATGGTATTAACGAATCATTTTTCTGGAATAAATTTCCTAAAAGATGAACAAATAACAAGCTAATCTGAGATTTCTAATACTTATTTAATCCATCTTTGTAACCAGTACTTCACGGGTAAAATATTATTTTCTTTTTGTCAAAAATGATACGTCACGTTATAATCCTGATTCAAATTGTTTGCTCCGTTTTTTGTCTTACCGGATGCAGCAGCTTAAAAGATTCTCCTAAGTTTAAATTTGATGATGGTGTGTATCTGACCAAAACTGAGGGCAAAAAACAACATGTCTTTGTAGAAAATACCAACGATACCATTTCCATTTACGCACTCAGAAAAGGATGGCACAAGCTATCGCCGGAAGCGAATTTAAAACCATTGAAATCGTATTCTATCAATAATTCGGTTAAAAGTGCTGACGCACATACCTACTGGCAAAACAGCTTTGATATTGATTTTCTGACCATTCCGATTAAATTTCGTCCTTCGACACAATCGTTTCCAAGGCAGTTCAGCAATCATATAAACGGAGTCATTTACCTCGGTTATCGGAATGATACCTATCGTCTGTCTTATAATAAAAATCCTGTGGGTAGCATCAGCCAGAAAATTACACATTATGGGATTTCAGCAGGATTTATAACCGGTATAGGTGCTACCACAATGAACCCCTGGGTCACAAATAATCAGATTTCGATCGAGTATGACGGATTGATCTGGTCAAAAGGTATAGCAATAGTCATGGGTCTTGACAAATTTACGTTTGGTCTGGTCGGTGCAGTTGATCACTTACTGGATGGCAACAGAAATTTCTGGATCTATCAAGGTAAGCCCTACATTGGATTAGCGGTAGGTTTGAACCTGAATTAAAGCCTTTGACTAGTAAAATTTCACTATTTAGCCATAAAAAAAGAATCCCGGAAGCCCGGAATTCTTATATGTGTTACCCTCCTCTACACACTTAGAAAGTGTGTTATAGTACAAATATATTATAATGGTACTAAAAAGCAATATCCAATAAACAATATAACTAAGATACCAATAGAATTTTTTGTTACAGATAGGATAAAACTAATTATCCATTTCTAAGGCAGAACGACGACTACACTTCCTTCTCTTCAAACTGCACTTCTTCGGAAAATCTGCTTTCCAGATGTTTCATCACGGTTGTTGCCGTTAGCCCATGAACGATTACAGACAGCAGTACAATGAAAGAAACCAGAGACCATAATTCATTACTATATAAAAAATCTTTTTGGGTAAGAGCAAAAGAAAGATAGTAGAAGGATCCAAGTCCGCGGATACCGTAAAAGCTGATACCCAGTCGTTCCTTCAAGTGCAACTCCGTATTAAACAAACCTATCATACCGCTAAACGGGCGTATAAGAAAAATAAACATGACCCCTACCATGGCCATTTGCCAGGTTAAAGAATCCAGTATGCCACGCACAAGGCTGCCTCCAAATACCAGTAAAACAATGGCTACCAGGATGCGCTCGATCTGATCTGAAAAATCATGAAGATCTTTGTGAAATTCATTATTGAATTCATAATTACGCAATGTCACAGCTGAAACAAAAACAGCAATAAATCCATAACCATGAATCATCTCGGTTAACCCATAAATCAGCAATGCAGATGCAACGGCAATAAATCCGTCGTTGATATTAATAAATTTTGTTTTTTTAGAAACATTAAAGATCAGGTAGCCAAGGACTTTTCCCAGTAAAATACCAGCAACGACTCCTGCAGCAATTTTGTAAATAAAATCATAAGCAAACCATTCCATAATGCTTTCCGCATTGTTCGGGCCGAGAGAAGCAACCGAGATAGCAAGCCAGGTAAATGGAAAGCCCATACCATCGTTCATACCGGCTTCGGCCGTCAGCGCAAAACGTACGTTATCTCTCCTTTTTTCAAGTGGCGGACCAACCTGTACATCTGCTGCCAACACAGGATCTGTTGTTGACAATGCAGCGCCAAGCAAAAGTGATGAGGCAAAATCAAAATGTAAAACAAGATAGGCCAGCATAGTTAGCAAAAAAATACAGGACACCATCGTCACCGTCAAAAGCCGGAAAGGAATGCCCCAGGTTTTCCATGAAAAAGGCCTGTCAATTTTCAAACCACCTCCCATGATGGAAATGATAATGACGAATTCTGTAAAATGGACTGCGTAATCTTCATACCTGACAGGATCAGGTTTGGGCAACATGTCCATAAAATAGTAGGCTACAGCACCCAGCAGAACATAAACAACAGAATCTGAGATTCCTGTTTTCTTAGTAAAGGAAGGCATCCAGGCCATACCAAGTGCTGCTATTCCTATTAATGTAATCGTGATGATGTAGCTATCCATATCCGTCATTAAGAAATAACCATGCCCTGAATTTTATCCTTTTTCTTTTCCCTTATTTATCAAAGGGTTAGTGTCCATTAAAAACAATCATTATCATTGATGATTATTTACTTTAACAACTCACTTCCATGAAGAAAATCTATCTCTTGCCTCTAATCTTTGCGATTTTTATTTCTTGTTCCAAAAAAGATGATCCGGAACCGGATGTAAAATTGGATTCGTCAACACTTGATTTGAAATATGATGGCAGCCATCAGTTTACATTGAATAAAGGCGCTACCATGATTACACCATCGACGTACACCTGGACTTCCAGCGATACGCTGGTTGGAAAAGTGTCAAAAGATGGAAAATTTACAGCCAGGAAAATCGGAGAAACCACCATTACAGCTAACGGTGACGGGAAAACGCTTCAGGCAAAAATTACCATAACGCCAACCAGCACTTTGGCAGCAGAACCCGTAACAGACTGGGGTGCTACCAACACGCAAATCAAGGCAAAGGAAAAAAGAGTTTTGTTGACTGAATCAGCCGAAAACATATTCTTTACCGGAGAAAATTCTAAAATTACAGCCTCGGGTTATATATTGACTGCAGGTAAATTGTCATCTTCTGCCTTGCTTCTTACGACCACGCAGGCTGTAGCAACCGAAGCGATAACCTTTTTTAGTGAAAGATATCCGGATTATGGAACCCTGGATTCCAGTGTAGTATTCCTCAATGATGCCCGGACATTTGGTGTTCTGGTAGGCATCGATGCTGATCTTGGACTTTATGCTATTTACAGTCCTTACGATCCTAACGCAAGAATTTCCGCCACTTCGGTAGCTGATAAATTAAAGCCGTATAAAATTGCACGAGGGCTTTGAAAATGCCATGGTCTCTTAAACAAATAAATGCCCGTTCCTAAAAACGGGCATTTATTTAATCATGATCCTTAAAAAAAGGTGGTAGGACGTAGCGGGCTCGAACCGCTGACCTTCGCGTTGTCGACGCGACGCTCTGAACCAACTGAGCTAACATCCTTTTTTGAAGCACAAATATAGATTAATTTGACTTTGTCTGCAATCCGAACCTATATACTTTTTGTGAAGGAATACGGGATAAAAGAATAAGTCCTATAACAAAAATCAGCAGCAGAGCCAAAATACTATTCCGCATACTGCCTGTAATCTGCTCCACAGTTCCATAGATGAAAGTACCCAGTACTATAGCTATTTTTTCGGTTACGTCATAAAAGCTAAAAAATGAAGCCGTGTCTATTGTATTTTCAGGAATAAGCTTGGAATAAGTAGCCCGTGAAAGTGACTGAATTCCACCCATAACCATACCTACCGCACAGGCAACCAGGTAAAACTGACCCGCAGTGGTCGTATAATAGGCTCCCGTGCAGATGCCAATCCAGATGGCTACGCCGATCATCAGCGCATAGATATTACCGATTTTTGAGGACAGCCAGGAAAACGAATAAGATCCCGCAATACCAACCAGCTGAATCAGGAGGACGGTTATAATCAGACTTTGAGATGGCAGCTTTAGTTCATTGGATCCAAAAATAGTAGCAACATACATGACCGTTCTCAACCCCATGGTATACACAAAAAAAGCCATCAGGAATTTGGCCAGATAAGGTTGTTCACGAAGCTGGCCATATACTTTTGCCAGTTCTTTGAAACCATTAAAAATCCAGTTTCCAACCGGCTTTTTACCTTTATTGCCCGATGGCAGGTATTTAAAAGGAATCTGAGCAAATAATATCCACCATATACCAACGGTAAAAAATGAAATTCTCGCAGGCATTGCTTTGTCTGTTATCCCATAAAAACCGGGAAACAGCACCATGCTTAAATTAAAAACCAACAACAAAACGCTTCCGAAATAACCCATTGAAAACCCTCTGGCACTAACCCGGTCGTAGTTATCCTCGGTAGCGATTTCGGGAAGGTAAGAGTCGTAAAAAACAATACTTCCACTCCATCCTATCAAACTTAAGGCAAAAATAAGTACCGAGACATTCAGTGTATCTTTTGTAAAGAAAAACAGCAGCATACAGCTGATTGCACCCAGGTAGCAAAAGAACTTCATAAACCGCTTTTTATGACCGGTAAAATCTGCTATAGCTGTGCACAGCGGTATTGAAATAGCTGTTAGTAAAAAAGAAAAGGATACGGTATAAGAAAAAAGAACAGTACTTTTGACCGAAAAACCAAAAAAATCAACGATACCTGTTCCGGCCGAAGCATTTAAAGCTGCTGCGCTGAAATACACCGGAAATATACTGGAAACGATTACCAAGGCATGAACGGAATTTGCCCAGTCGTACATACACCAGGCATTGATTAATTTAGGATCGTTCTTCTGCATAAAGATAAGTTTGCTCAAAAATAAGAAAAGCGGCAGATTCCACTGCCGCTTTTCTTGTAAAATTTATAAAAATACCTGCTACTTAATGACAGGGTTAAACACCATTATTGTTTCAGTATCAACTTTGTCAACAGGCATTGTGCTTTTTAATTTCAATTTACTATTGGTTAGCTCTACAACACCAAATTTACCAGAAAATCCAGTAACCGCAATATCAAGCGTAGCGTCATTATCAATCAGGTACCAAGTCCCCCCATTAATTACCTGGCTATTTTTTTGTTCCAAAGCCTTGGTTACGTTATTTGCCAAAAACTGAATATCCATGTAATCTGCAATTCCTTTTGTCTGTTCGTTAAGTAAAGAAAATGGAATAGCTTTTCCATTTAAATCCGTCACTTCACTCATACGCCATGGATAATTTACAAGAATTTTGCTCTTTTCCGTAGGCTTCGGAGTTTCGTTGTTATCTTTACTTCCGCAAGAACCCAGCGTAAATAAAATAACAAATACAGCAACAAGATTAATTAATCGATTCATTTTTGAGTTTTTAAAGTAATGATTTGGCTAAAATTCCGGTATCTAAACTTTAATTTTCAGATCAGGATATCTTAAAAAAGTTAAATTAATAGATTCCCACGCGGTTTTGCAAAATTAACGAATTTGTTTCATCAATTCTTATCGAAAGACACAGAAATATGTCATCAAAAAATCTACACCTTGGAATTATATTATTGTTAACCAGCTCAGTCCAAACTTTTGCCCAGGATTGTGCACCTTCCTATATTTTAAATCCGGTCACTACCAACAATACAATCGAATGGAACAAGTTTCCAGAATTCAGCTTACCCTTTAAGATCATATACAATGGCCCGCGCTTTGGTGATACGCAATCGCTCCCTTTAAAACACGGATTTAGTCACTTGGCACTGTTTTCCGGCAGCGAGCCAGCAACACTTCCGGCTGCAAACCGGGCCTTATTATGGAATAGTGTAGCGACCATTGCTGAAAACCAACCCTGGGGAATAGATGCGCTTCGTAGTCCGTGGGGAAACGATACAATAGCATATCGCCGGGGATGGGCGCAGTATCTTTCTTTGCTGGCCAATAGCTTTCAGGATTCTCAGGGAAGCGGAGTGCCGAAAGCAGACATCATCTGTTTGGATGTAGAGCGTATGCTGACCGAAGACCGGGATATAATTAAGCTGAAAACGAACCCGGCTACACCTGCAAAATATACCAGTCTTTCCGATGCAGATTTCATAGCTACCTATAAAAGAGATATCCGGTGGTGGTATACCGAGGCAGTAAATTATCTGAAAAGCATAGGTTTTGACACGTCTTCATTGATCACAAGTTACAGCGATGTGCCTGTAAGAGCTACCTGGCTTAATATTGAAAGTAACAGCTGGCAGGACTGGACGACCAATGCTGCTCGAACGCACTATTTGATGCAGGACAACGCCGGGAAAATTGGCGGGACTTTTTATAACGCACAAAATGGCCTTACGCCATCTCCTTATTACTATTACGGCTACAACAGCCCGATTGGTAAAGATTATCTTACGTATCTTTTATTCCAGATTGAGGTGAACCGAGCATGGAGTGACAAGCCGGTTATTCCTTTTGTATGGATGAGGATTCATGATAGTTTTGACCCGAACGTTCCCATGATTTTACCTTTTCAGGCACAGGCAACGGCTATTTTTCCATTTTTTTCGGGAGCAAAGGGATTGTGGCTCTGGGAAAACGGCGGGTTAGCAAATTCCCGCCAGGAAAATTATGCTGCTTATGAAAACTTTATTTACGGACTGTACCGGCTTTCTGAATTCAAGGATATGTTTGAAGGCGATTACGAACTGGTCATACCGGAATCTGCACGGGATCTGATGACTTCCAAAAAGCCGGTTTGGCGCGGTGTCGTAAAAAACGGAAATATTCTGATTGCTGCACAAAATCCGTATGCTGGCGATACAGATGAAACCAGTGTCACACTTTCGCGGGGAAAATGGGTAAAAACAATTAAGCTGAAAGGAAAGGAAGTTTTCCTTTGTAAATACGATCTGATTCAGGACAATTCAGAAACCGAACCCAATATTTCAGAAGCCTATTTATACCCGAATCCAATGCTGACAGATTCCAAAATAAGACTTACCGGAATTAACGGCAGCGTGGATGTGGATTTTTCACTGCTGAACAATCAGGGAACCATAGTGTATTCAAAAAAATTGCTGGCTATTGTGGGTTCAACGGATCAGGCGATTGATTTGCCGCCTCTTGGCATGGGTTTATATATAGCTCGTTTCAAAACTCCGAATAAAACAATTACACAGAAAATCATCATCACCAAATAATGAACCGTCTTAGCAAGGAAACCAGTCCCTATTTACTGCAGCACGCCAACAATCCTGTTGATTGGTTTGCCTGGGGAGAAGAAGCACTGCAGAAAGCAAAAGCTGAAAATAAGCCTATTTTAGTCAGTATTGGTTATTCGGCCTGTCACTGGTGTCATGTAATGGAACGTGAAAGCTTTGAACATCAGAATGTTGCAGATGTTATGAACGAACATTTCGTATGCATCAAAGTTGACCGCGAAGAACGGCCCGATGTAGATGCGGTATATATGGACGCATTACAGGCAATGGGTACCCGAGGCGGCTGGCCACTTAATGTTTTCCTGCTGCCTGATAGCAAGCCTTTTTATGGTGTTACATACCTTCCTCCGCAAAACTGGGTTCAGCTATTAAAAAGCGTGAACAATGCTTTTGTAAATCATTATGATGAACTGGCAAATTCTGCCGAAGGTTTCGTAGAAAATATGGTGCAGTCGGAAAGCAGCAAATACGGACTTATAGCTTCGGACGGCGGGTTTACTATCGATGCTCTGGATCAGATGTTTGAGAAGCTGAAAATGAACTTTGATACCTTCAAAGGCGGAATGGATCGTGCTCCGAAGTTTCCAATGCCTTCCATTTATAAATTTTTGCTGCGCTATTTTGATATTACCCAGAACCCGGAAGCTATGGCCCACATTGAGCTTTCCCTGAACCGGATTGCGCTGGGTGGAATTTATGATCACGTCGGCGGAGGCTGGGCTAGATATTCGGTTGACGACGAGTGGTTTATCCCACATTTCGAAAAAATGCTCTATGACAATGGTCAGTTGCTAACTATTTTTGCAGAAGGTTATTCTTTGACGCAGAACCCGCTTTATGCCGACCGGATCACTAAAACAATTTCCTGGCTCAGTACAGAAATGCAAAGTCCGGAGGGTGGCTTTTATTCTGCTCTGGACGCTGATAGTGAAGGCATTGAGGGTAAATTTTACATTTGGGAAAGACCAGAGTTACAGTCTGTTTTAGGTGAAGATTTTGACTGGTTTTCAAAACTATATAACATTCGTTTTCAGGGAAACTGGGAAGAAGGCTATAACCATTTGCATTTAACCAATTACATAACAGAAACGGCGAAAGCTGCCGGAATTTATACAGACGATTTTGAAGAGAAATACCGGAATGCACTGGGTAAATTGTACAATGCCCGTGCATCGCGTATCCGTCCGGGACTTGATGATAAAATCCTGGCTTCCTGGAATGGATTGCTGATCAAAGGATTAACATCTTCTTATCAGGCTTTGGGAGATGAATCTTTCCGGGAAATGGCAATCCGATGCGGAAAATTCATTTTGGAGAAAATGACAGAAAATGACAGGCTATGGCATAGTTACAAAAATGGGAAGGCCAGTATTACGGGTTTCCTGGAAGATTATGCCGCAGTGATCGATGCCTACGCAGGACTATATCAAATCACTTTTGACGATGTATGGCTGACTGAGGCTGAAAGTTTATGTGATTATACGCTCACCAATTTTTTTGATGCTGAAGAAGGATATTTCTTTTTTACAGATTCTGAAGGCGAGGCGTTGATTGCCAGAAAAAAAGAACTTTTTGATAATGTCATTCCGGCTTCCAACTCCATGATGGCGCAAAATCTGTATACCTTAGGAAAAATCCTGGATCGTCAGGATTACCTAGATCTGTCAGATCAGATGTTATCCAAAATGAGCAAAGTGCTGATTCAGGATGTACAGTGGGTAACCAATTGGGGTGCGCTTTATTGCCAGAAAGCTTCGCCAACGGCAGAACTTGCCATTGTAGGTGAAGATGCAGATCAGATTAGAAAAGATTTTGACCGATTTTTTGTGCCTAACAAAGTAGTTGTTGGCACCAAAACCACATCACAGCTTCCACTACTAGAAAGCCGTACATCGCTAAATGGCAAAACTGCTATTTACGTGTGTTATGATAAAACCTGCCGGTTGCCTGTAACTTCTGTCGCAGAGGCCCTGGAACAACTGGGTTAGATTTAATTATACTATAAAGAAGGCGTTTATTTACTATAATCGCCTTCTTTATGGATCAGTCAAGCAAAGGATAATACCGCTCCCGAATGATGTTCATGTGATGTACCGGGTGGCCAATGATAACATATCCTAACGCCAGAGGCGTAATTTGCGTATGGTTGGCCGTTCCAGTGTAAAGTATCATGTCTTCATTCATATTTTTGAAAAGCAGTAAACTTGTCTGACGAACCAGAGAAAATTCTTCTATCAAATCTGTAACTGAACGTTTACTTGCTACCGTGTAAGCAGCAAGTATTTCTTCATCATATCCTGGTAAATTCGTTTTATCATTCCTTGAGAAACGAAGTGCCCGGTAAGCCATAATACGTTCGTTGTCAATTACATGCTGTAAGGTATCTTTTACCGTCCATTTCCCCGGAGCATATACTTTGTCTTCTAAATCAATTAGTTTCTGAACATCCGAGTAAACATTCTCAGGCGAATATTTTTCAAAGGCTTCAAAAAGATCAAGGTCCTCAACCAGATTAATGTATCGGTCAAAGAACTGAGGCATAGGGTTTATGTTCGATTTATTCATATAAAATGGGTTGTTTAAGCTCCAATATTAATAAAGAATATGCTGAGAGGTACTTTCATTTACATCCTTTCACTGAATACTTTTTCTAAATGAAACCAATACTGCTGAAATAGTAAATTAATTATTATATTTGACAGAATAATCCCTAAAAATTGAAAAAAATAGTTGCCATAGGTCTATTGGTTTTGCTGCTCTATAATATGCTGGGGCTGACAACGGCTATTTTATTGTTCAACAATGAATTTAAATCAGCGGCAAGTTCCGCTGACCAAAGTGACTCTCACCTTTTAAAGCTTTATTTGCCGTCTCTACCCTATTCTACTGATTGGGAAAACTCCGAAGGCTTTGAAGGTCTGGCAAAAAGTAACGGAAATTTTTATAATGCTACGCACGTCCTGCATACTCATGACACTTTGTATGTGACCTTAAAGTCGAATGAAACTGCCAGAGATCGTTTTTTTGATCTGGCTAATCAAATGCAGTCGATAACTGATCCGGGAAATCATACTGCTGATAGTCAGCAGGGAAAAGCACTGAAATTACTGGATAATCTGCTTAAAAATTATGTTCAGAATATTCATCATTTTTTAATTCATGGTCAGTGTTTAAATGCTTCTGATCCCATTGCTGTTTATTCTTTCCAAAATATTGTGGTTACCGGCTTTCTGCTGAAGCTTCCGACACCTCCTCCCGAATACTGTTGATCTCACCTTTTTCACCATCGTGGAAATTTATCTTTATTGATTTAAGAATGAATTTCACTGTTATTTTACACGTGTATTCCAGTTGCATTGCAGCTCTGGTTACCTGCGTAAAAAAAGGAATCATTGAATTACTGTCTTAGTACGGCAGCAAACATCCCTATTATAAATAATAATATGTATAGAACTATACTGAAGAAAAAACATCTTTTGATGTTCGTTCTGGCAATAATCAGTTTTGCAAAATCCTACGCGCAAATGCCGAATGATGCTGTTTACATGTCGAAAAATACAGCTTGCCTCGCATTATCTTACACCCATAGTTCGTGGGATAAATACTGGGAAAATCAGTTGAAAAGAGATAATCCGAATATCGGTACGCAAACCACTCAGGTGGGAATGGCCATGCTGGCTGTAGGCGCTACTAAAAACCTGAATGTCATTGTCAGCCTTCCTTATATCTGGACTCAGGCGAGCGCCGGAAATATGAAATGGAGCAAAGGGTTTCAGGATGTATCTGGTTGGCTGAAATACAGATTTTATAACAAATCCGGTCTTTCATTACATGCCGTGGTGGGAGCATCTATTCCCAGTTCCAACTATGTCCCGGATTTTATGCCGTTATCAATCGGGCTTCAATGTAAAACAGCAACAGGCAGGTTGATAGCTAGATACCGTCATAAAACCGGAATTTACGCCACTGCTTATGGAAGCTATATTTTGCGTAGTAAAATTACGATTGACAGAGATTCCTACCTGATGTATGAAACCCTTTACAATACCAATCGTGTAAGCGTACCAAATGCATTTGATTATTCCGGACGTATTGGTTTTACCAATAAAATCATCCAGACCGAAGTTTATGCCGAACGTAATGAATGTGCTAACGGCGATTATATCCGTCGTAACGGAATGCCCTTCCCTACCAATAATATGAAATCGACAACGGTGGGCTGGTATGGCAAATTCCAACCAAAAAATATTGGTTTCAATGCCAGAGTTGCTTATGTGACCGATGGCGAAAACGTAGGCCAGGCAATGACGTATCAAGCCGGGCTTTTGTATCAGTTCAGATACATCAGATCAGGTAAAAAGTAATCTATATTAATCAGGAAATTCAAATGAACATTCTATATAAATCCGGCACTAGTTCTGCTTCTCTGGCAGCAGGTCTGTTTGTAGCACTTACCCTTTTTTCATGCAGTAAGACCGTTAATGAGCCCACTGCATCTATTAATAATCCTTCTACACTTGATGCTAATGCCGGTAGCTGGAAACCTTACATCCTGGCTTCTTCGAGTGAAATAGCGGTTGCAGAACCTAAGGAACTTACCTCTGCGGAATATCTGGCCGAGATTGTTAAATTAAAAGAAAGTATAAGCGCGGTAACGCCTCAGCAACGTGACCAGATAAACTACTGGGGAGCCGGAGCAGCTTACCGCTGGAATGAAATTGCCCGTGAACTTGCTGCCCGATATAACAGCCCGCCTGCCGCAAATGCTGAAGGGAAGTATCCTGTACCTGATGCAGCAAACCCTCTGGCAGATCCAAAATTCCCATTTGCCAATCCACCTTACACGGCTCGTATGCTTGCTTATTTGAGCGTGGCGCAGTATGACGCTCTTGTAACGGCCTGGAATTATAAATTCAAATACAACCGCAAAGCCCCTTCAAAAGCAGATGCTTCAGTAAAAGCCATTCTGCCTGTAACTGATCTGCCTTCTTATCCATCGGAAGATGCGGTGGTAGCGGCTGCTTCTTTTACAATTTTGAAAGCAATGTTTCCAGGTGAAGTACCCTTTTTGGAAGCCAAGCTTGCCGAACATAAAAATAGCCGTCTTTGGGCAGGCATGAATGTAGAAAGCGACATTGTTGCAGGTAATGCCTTGGGCAATGCCGTTGGTGCAAAGGTGATGGCACGTGCAAAAACAGATGGGATGGGTGCTGCAAATAATCAGGCTAAAACGGCAGAAATGATCAGCAATGCAGTAAAAATTGGAATTTCTGAACCCTGGAAAAGTCAGGAGTTCCCGGCTCGTCCTGCTATGTTACCTACTTATGGTTCCGTTTTAACCTGGAATTTTAACAGTGCAACGGTTGTTGCCTTACGTCCGGTAGCACCGCCAGCCATCGGCAGTCCGGAGTTTGAAAAAGACTTAAATGAACTTCTTTCTTTTGCAAAAAATCAAACGCGTGAACAGACACGGATAGCCAATTTCTGGTCAGATGGAGTTGGAAGTTATACGCCTCCGGGACATTGGTTCCGCAAAGCAGCTACGCTGGCACATGATAATCATTTTAGTGAGGTAAGAACGGCCAGGACATTTGCGCTGGTTGGAACAGCTATGCAGGATGCCGGAATCTGCTGCTGGGATGCCAAGTACTACTACTATTACCCCCGTCCAAACCAGATGAATAGTAAGGTTAAAACATCTGTTGGTTTGCCTAATTTTCCTTCCTATACATCCGGCCATTCTATGTTTTCGGGAGCTGCCGCAGAAATCCTGTCGCATATTTTCCCATCTGAAAAAGAGGAACTTGAAGCTATGGCAGTGGAAGCATCGGTATCAAGGATGTATGGATTAATTCATTACCGATTTGATTGTGAACAAGGATTGGCAACGGGTCACAAAGTAGGAAATTATGCTGTTCAGCGGGCAATGACAGATGGTGCAGAATAAAATTTAGGTCCGACGCTTATTATACTTTGAAAATAAAAGCCTTTCAGCTGCTATTACGCAGAAACTGAAAGGCTTTTATTTTAATCTCCTATCCTGTTATCCCAAATTGGAAATATCAAAAGGAAGCTTGCGCATTCTTTTTCCTGTGGCAGCAAAAATAGCATTGCCTAAGGCGGGTGCTATTGGCGGAAGTCCCGGCTCTCCTACTCCACCCGGTGTAGAACCGCTATCCACAATATGAATTTCGATTGCCGGCATTTCATTCAGACGCATGATGTTGTACTGGTGAAAGTTAGACTGATCACAAACACCATTCGTGAAGGTAATCCCGTCTTTGATAGCCGCTGTAAGTCCCATGACAATATTACCTTCTGTCTGTGCTTTTACATTATCCGGATTGACATAATAACCGCAGTCAATGACAGTAACCACTTTATCAATTTTCACACCCGTATCTTTTTTGGTGACCGTAATACAGCTGGCTGAAATACTGTCAAAAGACTTGAAAACGGCAATTCCCTTCCCCTGGCCTTCTGCAAGTTTTTCGCCCCAGGCCGCTTTTTCAGACAGTGTTTCCAGTACCTTTTGAAAACGATCATCTTTGATGAGCTCCATCCGGGCTTTCATCGGATCTGTTGCGGCCAGGTGTGCAAGCTCATCAATAAAACATTCCTGTCCCCACCCAAAATTAGAAGCATAAACAGATCTCCACCAAACAATGGGAATATCCGTTTTTACATGCGTCCAGCTGATTTTGGAAGCAGTACTGAAATTATATTTATTGTTGTGCACGCTAAGCTCTTCTCCAATCCAGGAATCTGCCTCATCCGGTTTTAAACCTTTAAATACCTGCCCCATGATCGATTCGCCAATCGCATGGTGATGAAATCCGGTAATTTTTCCCTCTTCAACAATCCCCTGCATATGACTGAGCATACCCGGACGGTAAGGCCCCTGAGAAATATCATCCTCCCGCGTCCAGACTACCTTAACAGGTTTTTTCAATTCCTTTGATAAATGACAGGCTTCCAGAAGAAAATCATGATAGGCTTTCCTTCCAAAGGCACCGCCCAGCAGCGTTACATTTATCTTCACCTTTTCCGGCTCTACTTTCATATAAGCACAAACATCCCGAAGTGCCCAGTCCGGCCCCTGCACCGGCGCCCAGATTTCGATGGAACCGTCTTCTTTTACATGTACTACTGCATTTTCGGGTTCGATAGGTGCATGTGCCAGAAACGGAGTTTCATAATGTGATTCCAGCTTTTTGGCTGCTGTATTGTATTTCGAGGAAAAATCACCTTTTTCTTCATATCTGATACCTTCTTTTTTAGCTGCTTCATACGTTTCTGCAAAGTATTTTTCGGTACTCAGCGTTTTTTCATAATCCGCATTGTCCCACTTTACCTGGAGTGCTTTTCTTCCTTTCAGCGCAGCCCAATAGTTTGTTCCGATTACCGCCACTGCTTCCGAAGTACGGTGCGGCATAGTCCTTTCCGTTTTAAGGACTTTGACTACTCCTTTCACTTTCTTTGTTTCAGCATCATTGATTGAGACCACTTTGCCATGCACCATAGGAGAATGCAAAATACTAGCGTAAACCATCCCAGGAATATCGATGTCGATGCCGTAAATAGCCTGACCTGTTACTCTTTCCGGTACATCAAGGCGTTTGTTGAATTTACCCAGAATCTGAAAGTCTTTTGGATCTTTTAATTTCGGATTTTTAGGAATTTCCAGTTTTGAAGCATCGTCTGCCAGCTCACCATAAGTCAGGCTTTTCCCAGTTGGTTTATGAACAATTGTTCCATCCTTGGCAATACATTCGGAAACGGGTACATTCCAGCGTTTGGCTGCTGTTTCGGTAAGCATTTCGCGGGCTGCCGCTCCGGCTTTACGGATAGGTTCCCATAAAGAACGTACAGAACTGCTTCCTCCTGAGGTCTGGTTTCCATATTTACCTTTACCGTCACTCTGGATTATTTTTACCTGGTCAAGTCTTACTTCCAGCTCTTCTGCCAGAAGGGAAGGTACGGCCTGTGTAGATCCCTGCCCCATATCCGGACGAGGATTTACGATGGTAATATTTCCTGCAGTATCGATAATGATAAACGGATTAATTTCCAGTTTTAGAATAGCCGGAGTGATTTTCTTTACGGTTGCATCTCTCGAAAAAGCAGTAATACCAAGAGCTAGTCCGAAAGAAGTCAAAGCCGTCGTTTTCAGGAAATCACGGCGTGATGTTTGTATATTTTCCAATGTTCTAATGTCAGGTTTGTAAAGAATTACATTTTTCCAATTCCTTTTTCTTCTACTTTGATCGTATTTGCTGCGCGGTGAATGGCTTTACGGATACGATCATACGTTCCGCAGCGGCAGAGATTTCCACTCATTGCAGAATCAATATCCTGATCACTCGGACTTGCATTCGTCTTCAGAAGCGCCACTGCAGACATGATCTGTCCTGACTGGCAATACCCGCATTGCGGTACCTGTTCTTCAATCCAGGCTTGCTGAATGGCGTGTAGTTTTGCATCTCCAATACCTTCAATCGTCGTAATTTTTGTGTTTTTACCAACACTCGATACAGGAGTCTGGCATGAGCGTGCAGGCTCTCCATCCAGGTGCACGGTGCAGGCACCACAAAGTGCCATACCACATCCGAATTTAGTACCTTTTAAGCCAACGAAATCTCTGACCACCCAAAGCAGGGGCATGTCTTCTTCTACGTCAACTTTTACTTTTTTGTTGTTTACTGTTAAGTTGTATATCGCCATCGTAATTGGAATTTTAGCAGTCCAGGTATCTATAAAATTATAAATAAAATATGGAAAAGAAAAAACTGCTTTCTAATAGTAACTGCCGGTTCGTAAACTTAATTATGGCAGTTCATGTTGAATTTCAAGTACCATTTTTCTTTTAGTCAGAAAATAAGATCATGTCCATTTCATCCGCAGCAGAGTTAGAAGGAATTCAAAAAATAAGTAATGCAGTTGCTACTACATTAAAACAAATGAGAGAATATGCCAAACCCGGCATGAGCGCCAGGGAACTGGATGAGTTTGGGGGGAAAATCCTTAATGAACTGGGAGCAAAATCAGCGCCAAAACTGACTTACGGATTTCCTGGATGGACCTGTATTTGTGTTAATCACGAAGTGGCACATGGAATCCCCTCAGCAGAAAAAATCTTTAAAAATGGTGATCTCATCAATATTGACGTTTCCGCAGAATTGAATGGTTTCTGGTCCGACAATGGTGGATCTTTTATTTTAGGAGAAGATTTTAACAACCACCAGAAATTGGTGAATGCTTCCAAAAATATTCTTCAAAAAGCTATTTACCGCATTAAAACAGGTGTACGAATTTCTGACGTTGGTAGACTAATTGAAACTGAAGCAAGAAAATCAGGTTATCGGGTTATCAAGAATCTGGCAGGGCATGGTGTAGGAAGAAGCCTGCACGAAGATCCGCACGAAATTGTAAACTGGTGTGATTCTTCCAATAAACAGAAATTCCGAAAAAATTCTGTTGTTGCCATAGAGACATTTATCGCTACCCATTCTACCATCGCTGAAAAGGAAAAAGACGGCTGGACCCTTACGGGCAATAAAGGCGGATTTGTTGCTCAGCACGAACATACCATCATGGTAACAGATGGCAGACCCGTGATTCTGACAGCAGTAAACGATATTTGGAAATAATTGGGAAACCTCGCTTTTTTATCCTCTATAATCTGTAATTACATTTATCGAACTGTATTATTCAAGAGATAAACAGATGAATTTTTAACTTCCTACATACCGGAAGTTAAAAATTCAATTAAAAAAAGTCAGCCGCAATATCCTGAGAGACCAATCCAAATATTTCAAATCCCTTCTGTGACCTTTTTCATTCTTTCTAATCCTGTCTTTGCAACAAGCAAGGCATCCTGTGCATAATAATTCTTATTGAATACCTCAAAGGAAAGAATAACTGGTTTTTCAGGATTTTTCAATGTTTTCAGCAGGGTTTTCAAAGGGGCAATGCCATCGCCCGGATAAATCCTATCCGAATCAGCAATGCTTTCCCGTGGCGGAGTTGCGGGGTAATCGTTTATATGAAATATTTCGATCAAAGGTTTTCCAACATCTTTAACACTGTCCATTCCCGAACCCCCTTTGTGCAGATGGTACACATCCATCAGTACTCTGGCAGAAGGATGCCCGGATTCAACAGCCACATAAAGCAATTCTCCTACCCTGCTCAGATTTTTAGAAAAACCCCAGAGTTCCAGATGGGGCACCACGCCCGTCTGCTCTCCCAATTCCAGTATTTTCCGGTAGCGTTCCGCCATTTTGGGAAGCTCCAGTATTTCACCTGTGGTTGCCCCCATCGGCGGAGCTGCAATTCTTGGACAGCCTATCTGCGCCAGCTGATCCATTTCCACCTTTAGCTGTTCCAGTGCTTTGGAACGGGCAGCTTGATCCTCTACAATCCAGGTGGCAAAGCCGATGGCATCTTCAACTTTCAAACCCAGATCATCCACAATCCGTTTGGCTTCGGCCAGGGTAGCGCCGGTTTTCAGAAAATCCTGCAAGGTATTAATCCATATTTCGACTGATTTAAAACCAGCCCTGGATGCTACTTCCAGCTCCTTGCGAAAACCCAGGTTATGGCCGCGCAGTGTACTCATATTCAAAGAATATATAAAGGGACCCGGTTTGTCCTTTTTGTTTTCCAAAGGTAATGCAGTGGAGGTTGATACAGCAGCAGATGCTGCCAGTACAGAAGTGAGCGCTTGTCTGCGATTCATCAGGGTGCTGTTTAAAACGAATTGATTTTATTGAAAAGATTGACTACATCGGTTTTTACCGAAGAAAGTTCAAAATTCATTGTTAAATTAGGGTTTTACTAAATTGAAAGGTTAATTTTCCATATTATTTCTATGCAGCCCGAAGATTATACAGTACCTGCCTCAACACGCATTGGACATGTTCATTTAAAAGTTTCTAATCTGGAAAAGTCTCTTGATTTTTACTGCGGTCTGCTGGGTTTTGAAATTACGATGCGTTATGGCGATCAGGCTGCCTTTATTTCTGCCGGTGGTTATCACCATCACATTGGCCTGAATACCTGGTATAGCAAGGGATCTCCTCCGGCGAGCCAACAAGGTGTGGGCTTGTTCCATACCGCTATTTTATATCCCACACGCAAAGATCTGGCGGTTATTTATCAACGTTTGGCGAATGCACATTACCCATTGAGCGGTGCCAGTGATCATGGTGTTTCCGAAGCTTTGTATCTGAATGATCCTGACAACAATGGTGTAGAATTATACTGGGACCGACCTACGGAATTATGGCCTCAAAATGAGGAAGGAACGCTTGAAATGTATACACGAACTTTAAATATTAGCAGCCTGCTTCATGAATTAAGATAGAATGAACGGCTGAAAATCATAAAATTACTTCAACATCACAATCTGTTCTATGTCAGAAGAAAGTAAACTTGACAAAATTATTGAGGCAAGAATGAAGCTAAAAGCCAGGTTTGAGGAGAAAATGCTTCAGACACCTTCAGTTGCCGACAGCAAACCCATGGGAACCGGAGAGATCAACCGGCACGGAATGCCAAAATTGCCTATCGGACAAATAAAAACCACGAAATGGCCCGTGCTCGATCTGGGTTTCAAACCCGATATTTCGCATCAGCAATGGAAACTTACTATAAATGGGGAAGTGGAAGCACCTGTGGAATTAACCTGGGAGGATTTCATGAATCTTCCTCAAACCTCAGATGTAAGTGATTTTCACTGCGTTACAACCTGGTCGCGTATGGATGTGCCTTGGGCTGGTGTCCGGTTGGCAGATCTGGCTGCATTGGTTATGCCCAAATCAACAGCTACTCACATTTTATGTTATGCTTATGATAAGTACACAACCAATATCTCCATTGAAGAAGCCTTAAAAGAAGATGTTTTATTGGTTCATACTGCTGATAATAAACCTTTGGAACGCGACCACGGCGGACCGGTACGGATGATCACTCCCCAGCTATATGCATGGAAAGGCGCAAAATGGATTAACCGGATTGAATTTCTTAATAAAAATAAGCTGGGGTTTTGGGAAGTAAGAGGATACTCTGATACTGCGTACCCATGGAGAAATGACCGTTATAGTTAATTATTTGTTAAATAACTGTGATTTTAATCATGGTATGATATTTTTATACATTGTAACCAGTAACAAATTACAGATTGGCATGTATTTCGTATCATATAATAATGGGAAACCCACTACTTCCTCATCAGCCGTAGCTGATCAGTTTGGGAAATCCCACAACGACATTTTAAGATCCATCGAACAATTGGAATGTAGCAAAGAGTTTAAAAAATCAAACTTTTTTCCTTCTCCCAATGTATGGCCATCCGGAAAGGCAGATTCTTCTATTCTTATTACGAGAGAAGGGCTAGTACTTTTGGTTATGAACTTAGATAGCGCTGCACCTGTTTCATTCCGGCAGAATATAATTGCAAAATTTGACGGCATGGTATCGTTTCTCTAATGATGCCTGCCTTCATTATTTCTGTAGAGCAATTCTGTATACTACCAGAACAAATATTTACTACCAGCAACACCTTGTACATGCTGACTTATAGTTACATTATTTACTTAAGGGTATGTACTCTTGTAACAACTTCTGACTTTGTGTTGCATAAGTTACAAAAAGCTAAAAATGGGCTCCTTACTTTTTTGAACAAAACTTTTAGTATTCTATACTAGTATAGTTCTTGTTCCTAGTTTATAACCACATTTATTCTCCCCACTTCAAATTCCTGAAAGTGTGAATAATTATTCCTTAAAGTTGTGACTCTTTTCTGAGGAGCTATTGAGTATACTTAAAAGTAAAAAATTAACCTTTATGCATGCTGGAATATTTTTTGTTTACCCTTAACAACATTACATTTGGTAAGCTCAACGGTTATTTATCTTCTTCATGCAGGCATCTTTAAAAGACAAAGCGCTTCGATGGTCATACGTTAGTATTTTCATTGGATTGATCTTAATCTTCGCTTCTCAATACTTTGCTTACAAAAATGTACAGGATTTGTCCTTACATAATCAGGGTGTTAATGTAACCATAGGAATACTTAATCAAACTGCAAACTTTGGCTTATCTACCAAGGACATTCAGTCCAACATGCATGAGTTTGTAATTACAGGAAATGAAAAACTACTGGAAGATACCTATGCCAAGAAAGTTAAACTTCTGGGGATGAGCGATACTTTATTCAGCCTGGTGAAAAATGATAAAATTCAGACACAACGCGTTAAGGAGCTACTGGATATTTCGGGTAAAATAGTCAGCCTGACACATGATGTAATGACTATTTATCGTAGTCAGGGCACACAGAAAGCCTTTGATATGATTCAGCAGGGGGAAGGTTTAAACCTGAACCAGCTTTTAATGAATAAAATTGAATCCATTGAACAGGCAGAAAACCGTCACCTTGAAAAACAGCGTTCCCTCATTCAAAAAACCCAGAAAAAAACAACGCTTTTTATTATGGGAACCAGCATTTTCGGCTTTTTCCTAACGGTTCTCTCCATCGTTTCGCTATTATGGAATCAGAGAAGACAACGACAACTTGAGTTGGAGATCAGACAAAAAGAACGTCTTCTTACCCAATATATTGAAGCAATTCCGGATGGCGTACTTGTTTTGGGTGTCAATAAAGAGATTGTTCTCTTAAATCAATCCGGAAAAGAAATACTTGGTTTAGATAAAAATAAATCATTAAAGGAACAGATCGGCAATATTATCCTTCTTGATGCGCAACGTTATAATATCCGATATACTGCCGAAACATTACCTGTTAGCGAAGCGCTGGAAGGCGTGAAGTCAACGGGGAATAAAATCGATTTAGTGAAAAATAACACCCTTTACCATCTCGAAACAAGTGCCCGGCCTATTCTAGGCCTTGATGGAGAAATCACAAATGCCATAACCGTATTCAGAGATATTACTGAGCGTGCAAATTATGAATCAGCATTGGAAAAAGCCCGTTCGATTGCTGAAAAATCAGTTCGTGTTAAAGATATTTTCCTTTCCAATGTAAGCCATGAAATCCGTACTCCGCTCAATGCCATTGTTGGTTTCACGAATTTACTGGAAGAACAGGTTAAGGATGCAAAAAGCAGTGACTATGTCAGTTATATTAAAATTGCCAGTAAAAACCTTCTTGATCTGATTAATGATATACTTGATTTTTCCAAGATTGAAGCTGGCCAGGTCATTTTGGATAAAACCAATACTTCGATTACCGAAATAATAAATTCTGTATCGGTCATACTGAATCAGCGTGCAGGTGAAAAAGGAATTATTTACGAAAAACTCCTTTCGCCGGAACTCCCTTTTATGATCATTTCAGACAAGCTACGATTAACACAGATTTTATTGAACGTTTGCGGCAATGCCATAAAATTTACTGAAAAAGGATCGGTCAGACTACATGTTGAGCCCATATCTGAATTGAAGGACGATATACAAACCATTCGTTTTTCAATCGCAGATAGCGGAATCGGGATCCCTGAAGATAAGATTAACAAGATTTTTGACCGCTTTGTACAGGCTTCTGAAAGTACCACCAGGCTCTTTGGCGGAACAGGCTTAGGGTTAAGTATTGTAAAATCACTGGTACATTTACTTGGCGGAACGATCCGTGTAGAAAGTACATTGGGACTTGGAACAACTTTTATTCTCGAATTTCCTTTTGAAGTTGTAACTGATATTACTGAAATCGAAAAGGAAGAAGAGGCCTTAACCGTAATTGCTCCGATTGGGAATATTCACGTACTTGCAGCAGAAGATAACCTGCTGAATCAAAAGTTGTTGGAAGCTATTTTTGAAAGAATGTCTATTGATCTGATGATTGTCAACAATGGTCAGGAAGCTCTGGATGAACTCCAAAAAGGTACATTTGATCTTGTACTAATGGATATACAAATGCCTGTTATGGATGGCCATACTGCGATTAAAAAAATCAGGAACTCGATATCTCAGACAATACCGATTATTACTATGACGGCACATGCGATGGTCGGCGAAAAAGAAGAATGCCTGAGTATAGGTGCAAATAGTTATATTTCCAAACCTTTCCGCGAAAATGAATTGCTGCAGGCAATTTCCACTTTGACCGGGAAACAAAATTTAAACTACAAAAAAATGAGTGCAACCGATCCAGATGGCGACAAAAGCCAGGATTCAGGAATTTTAAATCTTACTTACCTGAATGAAATTACCGGCGGTGATGCCGAATTAAGAGATGAACTTATAACCTTGTTCGAAAACGATTTGAGCACACAATCCGGATTAATTCAAAAGGCGGAAGAATCTGGCGATAATGAAAAACTGCGTCAGGTTGTTCATAAATTCAGGTCTTCTCTATTCTCAGTAGGGTTGCTTTTAACGGCTGAAAAGTATAAAAAAATTGAAGGTGACCTAAAAAATAATATCCGGTCCGTGGATTTAAAAGAGCAGCTAAAACAACTTTCCTTAGAAGCTGAGACCGGATTGACAGAACTCAAAAATATTGAATAGTTTGTTCAAAACTGTAACAAAAAAGAAGCTTTCCCTCTACATTGGGAAAGCTTCTTTAAACTACTACTATACCAAATTTAACAAACACTTCATTCTTAATGTACGGAGGATGGATCTATCTTCGTTTTTCCGGGCCTTGTCATCAAAACAAAAGGTACACAAAACAGAAACAGGCACCCCAGAAAGAGAAAAACATCCATATAGGAAAGAACTGTCGCTTGTTTATAAACACTATATTCCAATACCTGATAACCACTTTTCAACGCTACATCCGGAGACATTCCTTTTGCAAGAAAATTTCTTTGTAAACCTTCAACACGCTGCTGAACGGCAGGATTATTAATATCCAGACGACTAACCAAATCACTACGGTGCTGCATGTTCTGCCTGGCTATGTAAGTCGTGATCACCGCTACACCGAACGATCCTCCGAGCTGGCGCATCATCCCGGTAAAAGCAGCACCTTCTCCAATTTCTCTTCCTTTCAAAGTGGATAATGCCAATGTAGAAATAGGCACAAAAAGAAATCCGAGTCCGGCACCCCGTACAATCAGCATCCAGAAAAATGCATCGGAACTGGTATCCGGCGTAAGGATCGTATATCCCCAAAAACTATAAATAAAGAAAACGACCATCCCTCCTGCCACAAGGTATTGCTGCCTTACACCACGCTGAATGAGTTGCCCCACAATAGGCATACAAAAAGCAGTAACCAGTGCTGCGGGTACCATCAGCATACCGGATTGGGTCGCCGTCCAGCCTAGCGTGGCTTGCGTATAAAGCGGAATGATGAAAGTTGAACCATAAAGACCAAAACCTAATACAAAGGAAAGGATAGTCCCGATCAGCAAATTGCTGTTTTTCAATACTCTTAACGCAACGATCGGGCTTTTATAAGTTAACTCTCTCCAGATAAAAAAGAAGAAGCCAAATACGGCCGCAACAGTACAAATAATAATCGCTTCGTCATTAAACCAGTCATCTTCCTGTCCTTTTTCCAAAACATATTGTAAAGATCCAACAGCAAGTGCCAGAAGGCCGATTCCCCACCAGTCAATTTCACTGGCTGATTTTTTCTCCGAATATTTGGGGCTGCGGATAAACTGCATGGTTAATAATGCTGCAATTACACCCAGAGGAATATTGATGTAAAATATGTACGGCCAGCTGTAATTGTCGACAATATATCCACCCAGCGGAGGACCCAGGGTTGGACCAACGATTACTCCCAAACCGTAAATAGCCTGTGCCATTCCACGTTTTTCAGGGGGATAACTTTCGGTAATCAAAGTCTGGGCAGTAACCAGCAAGGCACCGCCGCCAAAACCCTGAATCAGACGAAAAAATACTAGTTCCCAGATATTGTCCGAATTACCACAACAAAAAGAAGCTACGGTAAAGATGATGATCGATGCGGCGAAATAATTCCTGCGGCCAAATTGCTGTGAGAGCCAGCTTGTCATCGGTACAATAATTACATTACCAATGGCATAGGCTGTGATCACCCAGCTCACTTCTGATAATGTTCCTCCCAAATTTCCCCGCATATCATTCAGTGCAACGTTAACGATTGTCGTATCGACAATTTCCAGAAGCGCACACATGACGGCTGTGATGGTAATGATTACCCTTCGGAAACCGTATTCTACCAGGGATGGTTGTAATTCCATATGCTTATAATTTTATTGATGAGAAATTTTCAGGTGAATCTGCCCGGCAGATTCACCTTTTTAAATCCTGCATCTTAATCAAGCTCAACATCTACAAAAACATTCATTCCCGGACGCAGTCGACGAATAAATTCATCATTTGATTCTTTGAATTCAATACGAACCGGTAGGCGCTGCACTACTTTTACAAAGTTTCCGCTCGCATTGTCAGGAGGTAAAAGTGCAAAACGTGCACCGGTTGCCGGTGAGAACGACGCTACTTTGCCTTCAAAAACATGATCGGGATAGGCATCAATATGCACTTTCACATTCTGCCCCAATTTCATTTTAGTGAGCTGAGTCTCTTTCATGTTCGCTACCACCCAAGGTTGCGTGTTTGCAATGATACTGAAAAGAGATTGGCCTGCCTGAAGATACTGACCTACCTGTGCATTCACTTTCGAAACGTGTCCGTCTGTCGGTGCTGTAATTACGGTATACGATAAATTCAGTTTTGCATTGTCAATATCGGCCTGACGTGCTTTAATGGTAGCATTAACAACACCAGTCTGGCTGGAAGTGGCTCTGGTTTGCGAAGTTGCTGCTTTAGCCTGACGCAAAGCTGCATTTTTTTGTGAGATCAAAACCTGCAACTGACGCTCCGCAGTTTGTTTTGCAGCTAGTGCCTGCTCATATTCCTGTTGTGTGATTGAATGATCTTTAATCAGATTTTCATATCTTACAAGATCCTGGGTCGTTCTCCATACACTTACTTTTGCCTGTTCAATCTGTGCTTCCGCCACTTCTACATTTGCAATATATGTACTGCCGCTAGCCTGAGAAGCATTAGTCGTAGCATTTGCCACAACCAGATTGCCTTGTGAAGCATATAAATTAGCTTCAGCCTGTTCCAGTTTAATTTTTTGATCCCGATTATCAAGTATAATCAGCGTATCGCCTTTGTGAACCATCTGGTTGTCTTTGACTCTGATCTCAGTAATATAACCTGCTACCCGTGGAATTACCGGACTTATATCAGCATCGATCTGAGCATCATCTGTTTCTTCATGATGCTGTCCGTGATTGTACTTGTTGTAACCCCAGGTTCCTCCTACAATGAGAAGAACAGCCAGAATAATAACAAAAGTGTAACTTTTCTTTTTAGGTGCAACAGGCTCATTTGCAGCACCTGTGTTTTGATTGGTCTCCATAATCTTTGGAATAATAGAATGTTAAAATGTGCAGAGAATCCTTAAAGGCCCGCTGCTGTTAAAATTTGGTTAGTTAATCACGCCGGCTGTTTGTTCAAGCTTTTTGTAAGCTACGATCGCATCAGCTTTTGCAGCAGCATAGTTTATTTTAGACTGAACCTGAGCAACATCCGCATCCAAAAGCTCGGTAGTTGTGACAAGGCTGTTATCATATTTATTTTTGGTAATCCGGTAATTTTCGTTGGCTTGCTCTACTGCTTTTTCATAGACCTCGATCTTCTTTTTGCTTAATACATAATTGTAGTAGGCTGTGTTAATTTCCAGATGCACACGGTCCAGCAATATTTCTTCATTGGTTTTAAGCTGATAAAGCCTGGTTTTCGCTTCTTCAATTTTTGACCCCGTTTTCCATAAAGAAGCAAGATTATAGCTTATCCCAATACCCGCATTGAAAGCATTAGGAACAGTAACAAAACCCGGAATACTTAAAGCCACATAACCGCCTGTCAGGGCTACATTAGGATAAAGATCCGCTTTCGCAACATGAATGTCGGAGTTAGCAGCTTTTTGACGGATTGCCAGAGCAGCCATATCTTTCCGGTGTGTAAGTGCTGTCTGCTCCCAATCCATTGCATTGCCTGCATCTTTTAAAACTTCAAAACTGGCAGAATCCGCAGCAAGCTGTGTTTCCTCAGGCAGACCCAAAATCAGGTTCATATTAATAGTCGTCAGCTTTAAATCGTTTTCAGCATCCATTAATGTCAGCTGAACGTTGGATTCCTGTAAAGTCGCTTTCAACAAATCGTTACGGGCAATAATACCGTTTTTCTCACGGTTTGTAAATTCCTGAACACGCTCATGTTCCCGCACCAGGTTCTCTGCAACCAGATCAACGGATTTTTTTGCCTTATATAAATTACTATATGCTGCAATGGCATTCTGAATGACAGCCTGACGGTCCGTTTCTGCATCAAGTCTGGATGCTTCCTGCAAATATTTTGCAGACTCAAGACTATATTTATAACGAAAACCTGAAAACAGCGGAATAGAAGCACTTGCCATTCCATACGCCACTTGGTTCACATGGACCGAACTCATTCCATTGCTGCTGGTGTCGCTGGAAGACGATTTTAAATTAATATTGGGTGTGTTCAATCTTAAATAGGAAGCTGACAAACTAAAGCTTGGCAACTGATTATCCCGGATGGAACGAATATTAAGACCGGCCAGATCGACATTGGACTGACTTAGTTTTAACTGCTTGCTGTTTTTCAGACTAAGCTCTACGGCTTCTTCCAGGGTAATATTCCGGGTTGCCTGACCGAAGGAATGGGTGACGGAGGCAAACAGGAATAAACCCGCTGCTACTAAAGCCATTCTTCTACTACTCGATGGTCTCATATGCTACTGTTGCTTTAAAGATACTTTTTAAGTGTTTGCTCAATTGATGTTTCAGGTATTTATCAAATTCCGCCTGCTCCATCTCTTCAAGATTATTGATTTTCCTATAGAAAGATTGTGTTGTAATGACATGGTTGACAGTACCGTAAAGCGTAGCAGAAAGTAATGTAGCATCAATATTATTTTTAAAATGCCCCTTCTCCTGCCCTTCCCGGAGAATACTCGACAGCCCTTCCCAATTTTTTATTTTTAGCTGAAAAATTAAATCAGAAATGACCTGTGTACGATCTTCTCCCGACAGCTGTTCACGCAGCATGATGTTATGAAAACACTGGTTGCTCAAAAGCCTGTCTATCACAGTATCAATAAGAATATTAATTTTTTGAAGTGGGCTCAGATCCTCATTTGAAACAATGTTGTCCATTCTTTCCCTTGATTCCACAATGCGAACTTCAAAAAGTGCTTCAATCAATTTCTCTTTTGAACCGAAATAATAAGAAATCATTGAAACATTAATGTCGGCTTCATGCGCAATATCACGTATAGAAGTTCCCGAAAAGCCCTTGGCCGCAAAAAGCCTCTCTGCCACCTGAATAATCTGTAATTGTTTTGCGTTGTATTCCATTTGCTTTAATCCACAGCATATTAGTGATTTGATTCAATGCCTTGCTGAACGACTTCACAAATATAATAGAAGAAAAATTACAGATCAAACGTTTGTTTGAATTATCTAAACAAACGTTTGATTTATTCAAGCAATCATCCGATTAATACCATTAAAATTATTTTAATGTGGGTGAGTACGATCAATATAGTATTAACTGAAAGGAAGCAGCGCCTCTACAGAACTTTTTGGCATATGCGTTTATAACTTTCTTTGTAGTAAGAAAGCAAAATGTAATGGCAAAAAGGATCGTCGAAAATAATATTATACTTCCTGAACCGGCCTGCGGATAACAGCATTGGCGTTCAATCCCAGTACCGGGATTTTATAATGATTTAAAAGTTTTACGAAGGCCGTAGTAATGAGGTAACAGAAGAGAAACTGACAAAAGAACATAAATAGAAGAGAAAGAAAATTGTCTGCATAATACCAGCCTTTTTTGTTAAGCCATTCTATAACAGGGCGCAGGATAAAAAGTACAGCGAAGTAATGATACAGATAGATTCCATAGGTCTCTTTTCTTGGATTAAGTATTCCGAAGTTCGGCTTCTCCGGACAAATCCTGATTAACAGGCAAAAGAACAGAACTCCATAGACCTGATTAAAAAACCGAAGATTGTTGAAGTAAAAGATGGTTTTGTTGATAAACAAAATGTATGACTGGTAACACGCAAGCGCAAAAGCGATAACGACTAAGGCCGCTAATACACCCACATTCCATTTTTTTATGCGGTCAACGATCTTGTATTCATTAATAAACATGCCGAGCCAGACATAAAAAACAAATCCCATAAAAGCTGTTGTATGGTCTTTGCTTTGACTTACTTCGGAAAAGGTATAATAAGAAGTTACAAGCAGCAATATGGCACCAAACCAGATTTTATAAACGTATTTGTGAAATACCAGAATCGTAATCAGCGTAAGAAAGTATACCGGAATAAACCAGTAGGGAGAATAAAAAACCTTGTAAAAAATGGGTTTTATGGTATCAAATCCCTTCGCATTTGAGGGAATAAAAAATTCACCTTGGATGGATAAAAAAATTATAAACAGGGAAAAAGCAATGATATATGGCTTGACTATTACGCCTACCCTGCGCATAAAAAATGACATTGGGCTGATAACCCGGAGCTGATCTGCAAGCAAGTATCCCGAAATCATAAAAAAAGAAATTACGGAAAACTTAAAGATTTGCTTGAAAGCGATGTAGGATAATAACTGTTTCGGCTCGGAAAAAATAGAAAGAAAGCCTGAAGGGCCGGGAAATATATCTGTATGCGCCCATACAATGCCTGCCATAGAGACAAAGCGGATATAATCAACAAAGGGATAAATCCTTTTTTGTGGGGTACTATACATTAAGTCCTGGGTTAAATATTATTTCTGCTGCTTTTTTTTAAGCGTTATAATAAAATCCTGCCAAACTATGTGATAAGGAGTTACAAACAGCTTTAAAAGCGAAATAAACAAAATGTTCTTTAAAATATAATAATTTCCAGAAAAAAAGGAAGTGATTTGTCAAACATTTTGTACAAAATGTCGACACACTGCCTCATTTAATACGCGTTGGATTCTCACTTACAAAGGCTCCCCAACCGCCCTTTTTGGATTTTTTCGAACTGGTCGATGTGGCAGCTGAAGCCGGTGTATTTGCATGATAATGATGACAAATGGCTATGGCTATGCCGTCAGTAGCATCCATAAATTCCTTGTTAAGTTCCATCTTCAAAATCTTTTCCAGCATAAAAGCTACTTGCTCCTTAGAGGCTGCCCCGCTTCCTGTAACCGATTGTTTGACTTTTTTAGGGGAATATTCAACAATTGGAATATCCCTTGCCAGCGCTGCTGCCATGGCGACTCCTTGCGCACGACCGAGTTTCAACATGGATTGGGGATTTTTTCCATAAAAAGGATCTTCAATAGCCATCTCATCCGGAAGATAATCGTCGATCAATTGTGAGATACGTTCAAAGATTTTCTTCAACTTCAACTCGTGGGTAGTATATTTGCTGAGATGAATCACACCATACTGAACCAAAGTAATTTGCTGTCCTTTTACCGATATTACCCCATAACCCATCACTTGTGTGCCGGGATCCACTCCAATAATGACCTTTTCGGTAGCTTCGGCCTGCTGCATTTTTATCATGGTGCAAGATAAGCAACTCTCTTCTTCAAAAGAAAAAACTACCTGGCGAAAACTGCTCTGGGCAGCAAAGCTTGTGGTTACATTATTGATTCTGAGTTATATCTATCATACTTTTGAAAATGAACAAAAAGGAATTCGGGATATCGGTCTGGTTTATCAAAAGATTTTAACTCGGGACCATTTCTTCCTTATTGCTTTTATTCTGCTGCTGGTTCCCGTCAACTGGGCACTTGAAAGCTTAAAATGGCAAAGGCTGGCCCGAAAAGCTGTCCCTGTAACATTTCGGGAAGCATTTCGAGGCACATTGACCGGACTGGCCATTGGTGTAGCAGCACCTGCGCAACTTGGAGATACTCTTGGACGTATTGCTTTGCTTCGCTCCGATGATCGTTTAAAGGCCATTGGTGCAGCCATTGTTTCCAATGGTATTCAGTTTTACGTTTCCATTCTTGGTGGTGGCTTAGGACTGGTCTTTGTTGGTGACAAGCTCGGACTTGACTCTTTCAGTACATCCGTTTTACATGTGCTTCTGATTGCTTTAATTTTTACAGGTCTGGCTGTTATCTATTTTCGCGGCCGCCTCACAAGCTGGAACCCCGAAAAGCCCTATCTTCACAAACTGCTTTCTTACATCCGGATCATCGGCCAATACACAGCGACCGATCTGCTGGTTTCCACAACCTATGGATTTCTCAGGTATGTTGTCTTTTTGTCGCAGTTCGTACTGGTGTTATCCCTCTTCAACTTTAAATTATCCCTAATTAATCTTTCTGCCTGCGCATCGCTTATTTTCCTTGCAAAAACCCTCATTCCGGCAATCAACGTTTTAGGCGATCTTGGGTTAAGGGAATTCACGGCTCTGTTTGTGTTTAAACAATATAATTTACCAGCAGAAGAAATTATTGCAGCCACGTTTCTGGTTTGGATTATCAATGTACTTGGCCCAATACTGATTGGAATATTTCTGATCTGGAAATATAAATGGAGAGGACTAAAGTAATCCCATTCATAATTCCTGAATTTTTAACATTAAACATAAAATATGATAAACCAATACATAACTCCGTGGCTGGTGCCGGCTTTGTGGATATTGATCGTGAGTTATGGAATCTTTACAATCCTGCTCTATGCACTTTGGCAGTTTTTACCTTCTGCTGCTAAAAAACAAAGCAGCACGACCAACTTTTTATCCGTCATTATCCCGGTTCGAAACGAGCAAGAAAATATTGAAGCACTTTTGAATGATCTGGAAAAGCAGAACTTTCCTTACGAACGTTTCGAAGTTCTGGTTGTAGATGACGGCTCCACAGATCAGACCGCCGGAATTGTCAGGCGGCTGAGTATGCATTCAGCTTGTAAAATTCATTTAATTTCCTTAACCGATGCCCCAACCCGTTCTCCTAAAAAAAGAGCGATCGAAACTGCTATTCAACAAGCAAAAGGAAATCTGATCGTCACAACCGATGGTGACTGCAGAGTAAAACCAAACTGGCTGCAAGCTATTTCCGATTGCCATATTTCCACAAAAGCAAAACTGATCAGCGGGCCTGTTACTTTTTTTCAAGAAACATCTTTTACAGATCACTTACAAACGGTTGAGTTTTCCAGTCTGATCGGCAGCGGTGCCAGTGCCATTTCGGCAGGTTTTCCTTCTCTTTGCAACGGAGCAAATCTGGCTTACGAAAAAAGTGCTTTTTTTTTGGTTGATGGTTATGATGGTGTCAGGCACATAGCATCAGGAGATGACGAATTTCTGATGCATAAAATTTCAGCAGCTTTTCCGGGAAAGGTTAAATTTCTTAAAAATCCGGAAGCGATTGTTTCTACTAAAGCACATAAAGACTGGTCACTATTTTTTAAACAAAGAAAACGCTGGGCCAGCAAATGGAAACATTATCAAAGCAAGACACCCCTAATTCTTGCACTTTACGTATTTGCCTGTAATCTTTCCTTTATTCTTTCAGTGATCCTGCTGCTATCAGGAAGCTTGGATACAAATTCGTTTTTAATTTTACTATTGATTAAATGTGCCCCCGAATGGTTATTTCTGGGAACAATTCTACAATTTTTAAGAAAGCCGGTATCTATATTGTTTATTCCGGTGACTCAAATTTTTTATTCAATCTATGTATGTTTTTTTGGAATAATAGCACAAAAACCAGAATATGATTGGAAAGGACGCCAACTGAGCTGATTTAAAACGAATAACATTCCTTATGATCCAAATTGGCATGATTTTCGTAAATATGATGTAAACGAAAAGTTAATGTTTAACTCAGTTCCGCTTTTTGTTAAATTAATCCAGTCAATAAAATGAAAAGTATTGTAGCCTTTTTAGTACGTTGTGTGAATGCACTTCTTTGGTCTTTAGGCTTATCTTCGGTTGTTGTGCTCTTGATGCTTGGTTTTTATGTTTGCTGGACGCAGCCTGTTTCTAAAACAGTCAATGTTGATCTTGCTGAGAAGCCTGCTTCGGTTAAGGTACCTGTGAATACCAAGACACCTGCCATGGTCATTGAAAAGCGTTCTGTCTATGCCGGCCTGTAAAACATTGAATATTCTTCTTCATTGCCAGTATGACTCTGATAAAAAATGCATCAGTCTGCTTAAAACGTCTTCTTAATAAAATAACATTTCTTTGATCTTTGATCGTTCTGTTCCTGCTTTGGACTATTTTTTGATCGAAGGCTTATACTATCCATTTGCCTCATGATTACCGGAGGCATTTACTAAAATTCTCATCTGTTTTTTTCTTTCCCTCTTTTCTAAATATTGAAATTTTGATATTTCTATGAAATTCTCTATTTAATTTGATATCTGTTTTAGTTTAATTTGATTCATATTGTAGAATAATATAGATCTAAATCCTTGACATTTGTATGATGATTGTGTAAGTTTATCTACCTAATTAACTCATTCTTAACCAAAATGTTATGAGAGGTAACCCGAACAACCCACAATCAAACTTTGACGACTTTACACCTGGTAAGTCAATTCAAAGCACTAAGACGTATGCCTGGAAACCAAAGGATGATATTCGTATCAGTGAACTTGCCCGGTGCATCACATTCGTATCTCATCCTATTTGCCACGATCTCTCTCTGATTGATCCTGATTGCTTAAGACATTTCGAAATTATTGAATCCTAAAATTTTATCTGAGCAACCCCTGCTTTAAAATTCCCAAATACTTACGTACGCATATCTTACAGCTGATTTACCTTTCAGTGTTCATTTTCCATACGTCCTGACCCATACTTACCTGCGTTTTTATAAATTAATTTTGCATTAAAATACGTATTAGCTTCTTCTGACCTTTGTTGCTTTTATTTGAATTTCATAGCTTTATGCCATGATAATAAGTGAATCAATAGAGGATTTTTACAAATCACATCCCGCTGCCAAACCAATTCCGGTTGATCCTTACCATGCATACCAACAACAAGGACATTTCAATGTTTTTTCCCGTAAGTTTTGTAATCGGTATAATGCATACAGCCGCAGAGATTATTACAAAATATCGCTGATCCTGGGAAAAGGCAAATTGCTGTATGGCGATACCGAAATTGAAATAGATCGGAATGCGCTTGTCTTTTTTAACCGAAATGTACCATATTCCTGGGAAACATTTTCCGAAAATCAATCAGGTTATTTTTGTCTTTTTAATGACGAATTTTTGAACGGGATGAACCATACCAAAATTTTTATGGATTCTCCTGTTTCTAAAATTGATACAATTCCTGTATTTTTTATAACGGAGCAGCAAGAGAAATATCTCGTGGACATATACCAGAAAATGAGTGTTGAGGTAGAATCCAGTTATATTCATAAGTACGAACTGATCAAGAACTACGTTAACCTGATCATTCATGAAGCTGTAAAAATGCAATCCTCTCAGATTCATGATACGCATATCAGTGGATCAGGCCGTATTGCTTCCTACTTTGTAGAACTGATGAACAGGCAATTCCCGATTGACTCTCCGGAACACAAATTACAACTTCGCACGGCCAAAGATTATGCACAGCGGCTTTCTGTTCATATCAACCATCTGAACCGTGCATTAAAAGAAGTAACCGGTAAAACCACAACAGAACACATCACAGAAAGATTGATACATGAATCTAAAATATTATTAAAAAATTCCAATTGGAGTATATCAGAAATCGCCTATTGTCTTGGATTTGAATATCCGGAATACTTTAACAATCTCTTTAAAAAACAAACCGGAATGACACCAAATTCATTCAGGAAGTGAATGTTTGAATTTTATAGTTTATTATTTGAAATACGCAGTAATTAGTACTTTCCTTACAGTACTTTTGTAACCTTAGAATACAAGTAAAAAATGGTTAAAATGAAATCAAAATTCCTTCCTAGCCTTAATCTGACTTTCATATTATTACGTAATTTTCGATTTTTGCCTAATCTTATAAAAGATTCTTGTTTTTTTCTTCTCATAATACTATTTTTTTTACTTTTCAGTCCAGAAATCAGAGCTCAGACATTAACCCTTTCTGATGCCATTGCCACAGCAAAGAGCAACTATGGAACACTGAAAGCAAAGGCAAACTATGTCAATGCATCACGTGCTACAGTGCGTCAGAGTGAGAAAGAATACCTGCCTAATCTGAATCTTTCTCTCCAGCAGGATTATGGTACGGTTAATGGCCAGAATGGTCCTTTGTATGGCTTAGGAGGGCTCGGCGTCGCTTCATCCGGACTACCCCTTAGAAATCAGAACTGGAATTCTGCATTTGGAGCATTATATCTTACGAATGTAAACTGGGACTTTTTTGCATTTGGCCGGGCCAGAGAAAGAATTAATGTAGCGAAATCGACTGTAGTCCGGGATGAAAGTGATCTTGACCAGGAAATATTTCAGCATGAAGTTCGGGTAGCGGGTGCTTACCTGAACCTGCTTGCCGCGCAGCGTCTTACCAGATCCTGGCAAAACAATCTGATTCGTGCAGCGGCCCTCAAAAATGTGGTTGTGACCAGGGCCAAAAACGGACTGATAGCTGGGGTTGATTCTTCACTGGCCAATGCAGAAGTTTCCAATGCAAAAATAGCCATTACACGAGCCCGGGATTTTGAACAGGAGCAAGCAAACCGGCTTGCCATTTTGATGGGCGTTGAACAGCAGACCTTTATTCTGGATACTCTTTTCATTGCCAAAATCCCGATTTCATTCAGTGATTCTATCAACGACTCTAATCCTAATCACCCGCTTTTGAAGTATTATGCCAATCGGATTGCGCTTAGCAATCAACAGGCCAAATACTTTCAGACGTTGAGTTATCCGGTATTTTCAGCATTTGGTGTTTTCCAGACAAGAGGATCAGGATTTAATTCCAATTATGCGCAGGATCAGGGAGCTTATACGCAAAGTTATTACGAAGGAGTTAAACCAGTCCGTTCCAATTATCTGATTGGCCTTGGCTTAGTCTGGAACCTGACCAGTGTTTTAAGAGTACGTCATCAGGTTCTATCTCAGAAATTTGTTTCAAATGCAATCCAAAACGAGTATGATCTGGTGAATCAGCAAATCAAGAACCAACTGCTTTTATCCAACAATAAAATAAAGAATGCGCTGGACAACTATCAGGAAGCACCCATTCAGATCAAATCAGCCTCTGATGCCTATATTCAGAAAAGTACACTCTACAAAAACGGTCTCAGCAATATTGTAGATTTTACCCAGGCACTGTATGTTTTAAACCGTGCTGAAACCGATAGAGATATTGCGTACAGCAATGTCTGGCAGGCGCTTCTTTTGAAAGCTGCCGCAGCAGGAGATTTCAGAATATTCACCAGCAGTTTTTAAAAATACGTCTTAATTACGGCTTATCAGTTTATTGAAAATCCGTATTTCATGACTCCTACCCGATAACTATGGATTTAATAAGAAATGCACTTCGCAAACCTATCTCGGTTTTAGTACTCGTCGCCGGGATGTTCTTTTTTGGTATCAACGCGGTGCGCTCGATCAAAGTGGACATTTTTCCGGCCATGGATCTGCCGGTTATTTATATTTCGCATCCATTCGGGGGGTTTACCCCAAACCAGATGGAAGCTTATTTTGGTAAACCCTATGTAAATATTTTCCTTTTCGTAAACGGGCTTAAAGCCGTAGAAACCAAAAATATTCAGAGTCTTACGCTGATGAAACTGAGTTTTTACGAGGGAACCAACATGGCACAGGCTGCTGCCGAACTTAGTGCTTTTGCTAACCGGATGCAATCTTCGTTCCCGCCCGGTTCCCAGCCTCCTTTTATTATCCGGTTTGACGCTTCTACGCTTCCGGTGGGGCAGCTGGTTTTCAGCAGTGCCACACGATCCAATAACGAATTGCTTGATTTGGCTCAGGTTTACATTCGTTCTTCCTTTACTTCCATACCCGGCCTTGTATCTCCTCCGCCTTTTGGAGGAAACCTGCGTACGATCCTGATTAAGGCTGATCCTGATCTGCTGCGCTCGCATAATTTAACACCCGACCAGCTTGTAGAGGCCATCCGTGTAAACAACCAGGCGACGCCGGCAGGTAATGTAAGGATTGGAGATAAAAATTATCTTACACCAGCTAATACGTCGATAAAAAATGTAAAGGATTTTGGGGATATTCCTCTGTTTAAAGGAACGGTACAAAACCTGTATCTGCGTGATGTAGCAACTGTTGAAGACGGAGCTGACCTTACAGCAGGTTATGCGCTAGTGAATGGAAAAAGGTCGGTTTATCTGCCCATCACCAAATCGGCAGATGCTTCTACCTGGGAAGTGGTGCAAAATTTAAAAAAAGCAATTCCCCGTTTTCAGAGTATTCTGCCGGAAGATGTAAAAATTTCCTATGAATTTGACCAGTCTGCCTATGTAATCAACGCAGTAGAAAGTTTGATTACTGAAGGCGCTATCGGTGCAGTTCTGACCGGTATCATGGTTTTGATTTTCCTGGGTGACCCGCGGGGCGCACTGATCGTGATCATGACTATACCTACCTCGATCATTGCAGGTGTTTTATTTCTGAAATTATTCGGACAGACGATCAATATCATGACACTGTCCGGTCTATCCCTTGCTATTGGTATCCTGGTGGACGAATCGACGGTAACGATCGAAAATATTCACCAGCACCTCGATCTCGGGAAGCCCAAGGCGCTTGCGATCTGGGATGCCTGTAAAGAAATTGCTTTCCCGAAACTGTTGATTCTTCTCTGTATCCTGGCCGTGTTTGCACCGGCATTTACCATGACCGGCATTCCGGGAGCACTTTTCCTTCCGCTTGCCCTCGCCATTGGTTTTTCAATGCTCGTTTCTTTTCTGTTATCACAAACATTCGTACCCGTTATGGCAAACTGGCTAATGAAAGATCACGTGCATAAAACACATGCACCAGCAGCCGATTCCAGCATAGTTGGTACCGAAACAGACATCTGGGACCAGAAAAAGGCATTGACTGAAAAACAAGATTTTAACAACGATGGAAAAGTCAGCAGGTTTGAGAAATTCAGAAATGGTTTTGTACATTTTATCGACCGTTTGTTTCCGAGTAAAAAAGTGGTTGTACTGGCCTATGTAATTCTGATTACGGGCGCTGCCGGTCTTTTGCTGGTTAATATCGGACGTGACGTTTTGCCAAAAGTAAACGGTCGCCAGTTCCAGCTTCACATCCGTGTTGCAGACGGAACGCGTATCGAGCGCACTGAGGAAAAACTGATTAAAACCATTGGCGTCCTTGAATCCATCGTAGGAAAAGAAAATATTTCCATTACCTCGGCTTTTGTCGGCATGCACCCGGCCCAGTTTTCAGTAAACCCGATCTATCTTTTTACCAGTGGGCCGCATGATGCGATTCTTCAGGTAAGTTTGAACCACGATTTTAAAGTGAATCTGGATGATCTGAAAGAAAGCCTCCGGGTTAAAATGAAAGAAAATCTGCCGGATGTCAAGCTTTCTTTTGAACCGATTGAACTGACGGACAAAATTTTAAGCCAGGGCTCTCCTACTCCGGTTGAAGTGCGTATCATGAGTAAAAATAAAAAGCAAAATGAAGAATTTGCCAATAAAATTGCTGCTAAACTTTCACAGGTAAATTTCCTTCGTGACGTCCAGATTGCCCAGCCGCTGCATTATCCGGCTGTAAGTATTGATGTAGACAGGACACGTGCCGCACAACTGGGTGTTGACATGTCGGATGTTTCTCGCTCGCTTACGGCTTCTACTTCCTCTTCACGTTATACAGAGAAAAACGTTTGGCTGGATGAAAAAATCGGGCTGAGTTATGCCGTACAGGTACAGGTTCCTGAAAACCAGATGAACAGTGTTCAGAGCATTGGCGAGATTCCAATTATGAAAAATTCTGCGCGGCCAGTATTAAGTGATGTGGCTACTATTAAGATGGACACCACTTATGGAGAAAATGATGATCTGGGAGCCATGCCGATCATGTCGGTTACAGCGAATCTGCATAAAACGGATTTAGGAACGGCATCAGAAGCCGTAAATGAAGCCATTGCTTCCTTGGGTGAGCTGCCACGTGGTCTGACAATTGAGCCCATAGGCTTAAGCACTGTGCTTACAGAAACACTGGATAGCCTGCAATCCGGTCTTGGTGTTGCTATCGTTGTGATCTTCCTGATGCTTGCTGCTAATTTTCAATCCTTCAAGGTTTCTCTTGTAGTACTCACCACCGTTCCTGCGGTATTATTAGGTGCGCTTGCTATGTTGACAATTACGGGATCTACCTTAAATTTACAGTCTTATATGGGTATTATCATGTCGGTTGGGGTTTCAATTTCCAATGCGGTACTTTTGGTAACCAATGCTGAGCAGCTCAGAAAAATAAATGGCAATGCGATGCTTTCAGCAAAAGAAGCCATTGAGCTTCGTCTCCGTCCGATTTTAATGACGAGCGTGGCCATGATCGTAGGGATGATCCCGATGGCCGCCGGATTTGGTGAAGGCGGGGACCAGGCTTCTCCCTTAGCCCGTGCGGTCATTGGAGGGCTGATTGCTTCTACCTTTGCTGCCCTGATTATTTTACCGCTGGTATTTGCCTGGGTACAGGAAAAAACCTCTACTGATTCGGTTTCTCTTGATCCGGAAGATAAGGATAGTAAATTTTATGTACCTGCCCATTAATTCATAAATAAGATCTGATGCAACCAAAAAATAAATATTTGACCCTTAACGGACTTGTCTTCAGTATCCTGATTGCTACGGTGATAGGCTGTAAATCCAGTGCTGAAGAAAAGGCAAAAGAAGCAAAAAAAGAGCATCCGACAGAAGCTGCTGCTCCTGTTACCACAGCCACTTTTGAACTGCAAAAAGAAGATCTTTCTACAGCTTTCCACACACCGGGAGAACTTATATCGTATCAGCAGGTTGATTTGTATGCACGGGAAACCAGTTTTGTCAAAAAGCTGTATGCTGATGTGGGTAGCGAAGTGAAAGCGGGTCAGTTACTGATTTCCATGGAAGCGCCTGAACTTAATTCCCGTTTGGCCGGAGCTGAATCAAGAGCAAAAGCTCAGGAAGCGGCCTACATAGCCAGCAAAGCAAATTACACCCGTTTGGTAGAAACCAGCAAAACGCCGGGAACAATATCTCAAAATGACCTGGATCAGGCACTGGCCAGGATGGATGCCGATTATGCGCAGCTGCAATCGGCAAAAGCGAGTCAGAAGGAAGTAAGCGTTGCTAAAAACTACCTTGAAATCAGGGCACCGTTTTCGGGTATTATCACAGCAAAAAATGTAAGTCCCGGTGCCTATGTAGGCCCATCCGGAAAAGGATCCGAATTTCCTCTTTTCACGCTGCAAGAGCAAAAAAGAATGCGTCTGGTTGTTTCCATTCCTGAGGCCTATGTAGGCTATGTGACCCATCAGACTGAAATTGAGTTTTCCGTTAAAGCGTATCCTAATCAAAAGTTTAAAGCAAAGGTAAAACGTTTGGCAGGTGCTCTGGACAGCAGGCTCCGTTCCGAACGTATTGAAATGGATGTGACCAACAATGACAAAAAGTTATTTCCGGGTATGATAGCCGAAGTAGAAATTCCCCTGTCCTCTCAGGTACCTTCTTTTGTTATTCCAAAAACAGCGCTGGTAAATTCCATGGAAAGAATTTTTGTTGTGAAGGTAGTTGACAATAAAGCTGTCTGGGTGGATGTTCAGAAAGGAAGACAAGCAGATAGCACGATTGAGATTTTCAGCGATAAACTATTGTTAAAAGATCAGCTTGTAAAAAATGCCAGCGAAGAAGTAAGAAACGGATCGACTTTGCATACGAAGCTTGCAACGTTGTAACCAATCCAATTAAACTGTTATCATTTAAGTGCCTTGCCGGATTATACCGGCAAGGCATTTTTTTATAGAAATAATCAATATACCTCTACTATCTTCTTCAAAGGGAAATACCCCAGATGCAGCGTATCCTCCTGGCATTCCCTTTTAGTGATCTGAATGTGGTATTTTTCTTTTAAATCTTTCGCTAGAATATCCTGAACAGTAAATATATCGTCTACATCGATGCCATATTTATCATCAATGTGTGAGGGTGCACCTTTAAACCCTGTATGTTTGAAAAATGCTGTTTGCTTTGAAGACCGGATTGCTTCACTCTGGCTTTTTGCGACGGCCAGCATTTTATAATGAAATTCTTCAAACTCATTTTCTTTATAACCGCCCAGATTGATAAAAAACAGTTTTTCTTCTTCCTGATTTATAACAGGTAGAATTTTTTCTATAACTTCAATGCGGTATCCGTCTACACTGGTTACTTCCCTGAATGCATCCAGATGAATTTTTCCTTTGGCCTCGGGCCAGCTTTTAATGATGTCAGGTATTATGTTTTTAAGCGATGTTCCGATTCCAAAAAAAATGTCGTGTTGTTCGGTAAAACGGCCCGGCGGCCGGCAACCTAATAAGACCATATATAACTTCAACGAATCCATTCCTCAATTTTTTTATTGTCTATGAATATAAAATTTTACTTCAACGTTCTTCTGAAAAAAGCTTTCACTGTTACTAATGCTTTATTCTTTCTTTGCTTATATATAGTTGAACCGGCAAATGCACAGCGTTTTTATTCTGTCGTGTTCAACCAATTACCTCAGGATTATCAGCTTTATCCAAGAGATTCCCAAAGCCAGTCAAAGGTGCCTGTATCAGGTTATATTGAATTACCAGGTTACAGCTACATGTCAGTCCAGGTTTTCAGGAACGACAAATTAATACATTATTTGAAAGCACCAGTAACTTATAAAAACGGAACCGGATCTTTTTCTACCGAAAGTACAATCACAGCAGAGCTCGCTGAATATGATTTTAAAGTTTTTGCCTGCAAAACAGCTGATTCGGCGCTCATTGTAACCCGTGAAAATATAGTGAGCGGCGATGTATATATTCTGACAGGTCAATCGAATTCAACCGGTTTTTTTACAGAATCAGATACCCATCCCTATTGCCGTACTTTTGGAAAAATCACCGGGACTTTAAATACAGAAACGTACAATCCCGCTGATACGTTATGGTCATTATCTAATCAGCAGCCTAGTGTTACAGGTGTTGGTACGATGGGTTTTGAAATACAAAAGCAGCTGGCAGAAACGTCTGGTATTCCAAATTGTCTGATCAATGGTGGATTCCACTGGTCGTCTGCATCGGCACATGCACAGCGTACCGGCAGTAATCCGGCAGATCTTACCAATGGTTACGGACGCATGTTGTACAGGATTCAAAAGGCTGGTCTGGTTAATGCTGCTAAAACTTTTATTTTCCGCCAGGGTGAAACGGAAGCTTATCATGAAGGCTCTGACTGGCCGGGGAATTTTGATAAATTGTACCACAATCTTAAACTTGATCTTCCGCATCTTGAGAAATTATACGTTTTCCAGATCGACATCATTTATTATCAATCTACAACAGGCGCGGAGATAAGAGATTATCAACGCCGGCTTCCTCAGATTTACCCGGATGTCGAAGTATTAGCGACCGTTGGAACGCAGCAATTTGACGGACTTCACTATGGACGCGAAGGAAACAGACAGAATGGCCTTGAATTATCAAGACTGATTGCACAAGATTTTTATGCATTGAAAGACACCTTGAATATCAAGTCTCCCGCCATTAAAAAAGTATTCTACAAATCAGATGAGAAAAAGCAGCTTGTCCTGACTTTTGATGAAGGACAGCAATTAATTTATCCTGAACCTTATAAACCAAATGATCAGGTTACATTAAATCTAAAGGACTTCTTATATCTGGATCATAATCCCGGAAATATAAAATCCGGAACTGCTGATAACAATAGAATTATCCTGGAACTGAATGGTACACAAACCGCTGCTACACTGGATTACCTACCACCCTTTGCTGCCGAAGGAGGGATTTTTTATCCCTACACCGGACCTTATATTAAGAATAGCAAAGGAATGCGCGCACTGACTTTTTATCATGCAGACATTACAAATGCGCTGAAAATTCCGGTACTAACTGCTTCAATCGATCCATTGGCTAATACAAGGCTTTCCTGGAATAGGATAACCGATGCAACCGGATATATTCTGGAAAGGAAACGAACAGAGGAAACAGCCTACAAAACAATTGCCGTTCTTGAAAACTCTTCTCAAACTTATCAGGATAATGTAAGTTCCGGATCAGGGAAAGTCTCGTACCGTTTAAAGGCCATCAACAAAGTGACAGAATCCGGTGATTACGGTTATGCAGAAGTAGAAGCACCTGTGGTGCTTGGGATTCAGGCCGAAAAAGAAGAATTATTCTCAGTATATCCTAATCCGGTTTCAAGAAATGACAAAGTATTGATAAGCTTTAAAAAGCCGTTTTCAGGTTCTTTAATTTTAGTTAATACAACTGGGCAAATTGTTTTTAAACAAAATATTCGGCATAAAAATGAGGTAAGTTTCAAGACTTCAGATTTGCCTCCGGCTATGTATTATATTCAGCTTAAAACGGATGATACCCTATTGAGCAGGAAATTGCTGGTTCTTTAACGTGCCGTACATTTTATTCAGCTAATTGATTTTTAATAGCATAAAAGGTTACATTGGATTTTTTTATATTTGCAGCATGAAGGAAATGGTGTCTTCCTATTTGAACCGCTTTAAAAAGCTGATGGCGCCTGGTTGTTTTTTATTGTAAACCAGGATATTATGCCTTTTGTAAATCAGAATTTTTTTAACCGTAATACGAATACTTATCGCTACCTTTCAAAGGCCAGCCATCACTATCCTTCTGCCGGATATGTGATCAAGTGGTTTTTTATTTGTGCGCTGCTCGGTATTTGTATAGGATCTGCATCTGCTCTTTTTCTGGTTTTGCTGCAATGGGCTACCTTGTTCCGCGAATCTCACACCTGGATTATTGCCCTGCTTCCGGTTGCAGGTTTTGCCATCGGGTTGTTATATCATTATTATGGAAAAGAAGTAGAACGAGGAAATAACCTGTTGATTGATACCATACACAATCCCAGGGATTTTATTCCTTTAAAAATGGCGCCGTTTGTATTAATCGGAACAGTCACTACGCATATTTTCGGAGGATCAGCCGGGCGGGAAGGAACAGCTTTGCAAATGGCCGGTTCCATAGGAGAGCAGTTCAGCAGGATTTTTAAACTAAATCCGGAAGATCGTAGCGTACTTTTAATAGCTGCCATCAGTGCAGGTTTTGGTTCTGTTTTTGGTACGCCGCTGGCAGGTGCAGTATTTGGGCTGGAAGTTTTTTTGATTGGGAAAATAAAGTACAATGCTATTTTTCCAGCTTTTCTGGCTGCTATTCTGGCCAGTCTGGTTACGGATGCGTGGCAAGTTTCTCATACACATTACCACATTCCCTTTGTTCCAAAAATTTCGTTTTTTACTGTTTTGTACAGTATTCTGGCAGGAGCAGTTTTTGGTCTGACAGCAGCATTTTTCAGCAAAGCAATCCATAAATGCGTTCAACTATTTAAAACAGGCATTACGTATCCCCCTTTGCGGCCTTTTGTGGGCGGAATACTTGTAGCGATTGCAGTATGGGTTCTCGGTACGACAAAATACATCGGACTTGGCATTCCTGTTATTGTTGCGTCTTTTGAACAAAATCTGCCTCCCTATGATTTCTTGCTGAAAATCATTTTTACCCTGGTTACTTTGAGTGCAGGCTTTAAAGGCGGAGAAGTTACGCCTTTTTTCTTTATTGGTGCTACGCTGGGCAATGCGCTTTCTTACTTTATTCCGCTGCCCATCGGGCTGCTTGCAGGTATGGGCTTTGTGGCCGTTTTTGCAGGAGCAACGAACACACCTTTAGCCTGTATCCTGATGGCCATAGAATTATTCGGAGCTGAATGTGGTGTTTATGTTGCACTGGCCTGTGTAGTTGCCTATCTATTTTCAGGTAAAAGCAGCATTTATCATGCGCAGGTTATTGGTGAACCAAAACATACATTTTTTAAAAATACAAAGGGAAAGAAAATAAGTGAGCTCTAAGGCTCACTTAATAATTGGCTACAAGTCTTTTCCATTCCGGATGCCTTTCCAGGAAATCAATTACATAAGAACAGCGCGGAACAATCTTCCGGTTTTCGCTTTCAATATATTCCAGTGTTTTTGTAACCATTGCAGAAGCTACTCCCCTGCCTTCAAGTTCCGGCGCCACTTCTGTATGTATCAGATACACATGTTCATGTTTGATTACATAATCAATGAAAGACCGGTAATTATCTACTATAAATTCAAAACTATGCGCTGCTTTATTATCCGTTAAAACAATGTCATCGTATTTTCCTGCCATGTTGAAAAGTTGGGATTAAATTTTTCAACAATTTAGCGGATCGGATGTTACTATGCAAAATGCTTGATATACTTAAGAAGATCATCATCTTAAAAGTAAGGCTATCCTGTCGTAACAAGCAAATTGACGCCAACAGTGATTTTTTCTATTGGACTTAGTGCTAATGCTAATCTTTGAGTGTTTTTTTCTACAATTTCAAAAAAAATAAAATATTCCAAACAGGAATAAAATATAAATACGGGGAATAATTACGCTTTATACCTCTTAAACACTGCTGGCACTCATTTTTAAATAAGTTCTGTGAATTCATTTAATCATAAACTAACTTACTACCACCATGGGAAATCTTCTTTATACAATAGCAGTGATTTTGATCATTTTATGGCTAATTGGTTACTTTGGCTTTGCTAGCTTTGGAATGGGAAACATTATTCACGTTCTTTTAGTGATTGCTGTAATTGCTGTTATTTTGAGATTGATACGTGGAGACAGGGTTGTCTAAATTGATTCTTCATCAACAATATTGGCTCAGAATTTCTTTATGAAATTCTGAGTTTTTTTTGTTCTTAACAGTCAAAAAGTTCATTTTAAATCCAGACTTTGGCATAATTCTTATGTCAAAAAAGTATATACGGATGCCTTAACGCGTTTTTGAGGTAATAGAAAAACATATGGAAAATTCAGATTACAATCCCGTTCCGGAAACGGTACATGCCATTTTCAAAACGAAAGAGCGTGCAGAAAAAGCGTATGATGAGTTACTAACCCGAGAATATAACGCCAACGAAATCACAGTGTTGATCTCGGATGAAACCAAACTCCTTCACTTTCCAAAGGGAAGTCCAGAATTAGATTCTGGTAGCAAGACTTTGGAAAAAGCAGGACTGGGCTCAGCCATTGGCAGAACAGTTGGTGGACTGATAAGTGAAATCGTTGGTACTTTAACAGGTTCCGGTATTTCTGAGCAGCATGCAGATCATTATGAAAAAAGTTTAAAAGAAGGTGGGATTATTATTGGTTTCAAACCTAAAACTGTTGAAGATCGTATCGAAATAATAACGGCCTGGAATGAATCTGGCGGCAGGCAGGTTCATGAAGACTGATGCGAGTTACAGCATCAGAATGATTTGCGGATAATATGGAAAAATACATAAAATGCCGGCACGAAAAAGGCTACTTCATTTTTGATACAATTGAAAGATACCCGGAAGATGTTGCCAACGACATACTGGACGAATTTATCAAACAGAACCTGGAAGCTATTTCCTACAAAATAGCAGATCACCACTGGTTTCAGGTTACCGGAAGAATCAGTGAACGGCATCTGAATTTAACATCCGGCTTAGATGATAGCGATTCCACTTTGGTCAAAACCAGTATGCTTAAAAACATACTGGAACTTAAAATGGAGGAATTGGTTCTTAGTAATCCGGAATAAATCAGTTATTTATCAAACAGTATTAAAATGACGCACGAGAAGATCTTTAAACGTAAGGATGGTAGTCGGGTAAAAGTATCAGTTTGGTTGTATGTACATCTTAATCAATCCAACTGGGGCTATTCGATTTTTGTCAGAGAAGCGGATTCAGATCGATGGATAGATCCTTTTAGTGACAGCGAATACATTAACCGCATTGTGAAGCCCAAGTTTAAAAACAGCCTTAAACATGATACTTTTGACGAATACATTTCTAAAAAAGAAATCATGGAAGCAAAGCTTGAGCTTTGGGAAATTATTAAACCTACCTGATGTTTTGAAACCTTATAAAATAGGCTCCAAATATTTCCAGACTGTTTCTGCAATCATTTTATGCCCCTCCACAGTGGGATGAATTCCATCCTGCTGATTAAATTTTGCTTCTCCCCCAACGCCCTGTAACAGGAAAGGAATCAGGGTTAGATCATTAGTTTTGGCCAGGTCGGTATAGACATTTTTGAAATCTGTAGTGTATTGCTTTCCCATACTTGGCGGCATCTGCATTCCGGCGAGTACGAGCTTGGCATCAGGGTATTTCGCTTTTACTTTATTCAGAATAGCCTGCAGATTCTTTTTCGTTTCTTTTACCGGAATCCCCCTTAATCCATCATTACCGCCTAGTTCTAAAACGAAGACGTCCACGTGTTGTTTCAGTATCCAGTCTACCCGGCTATTCCCACCTGAAGAAGTCTCTCCGCTGACACCACCATTGATTACTTTATAGTCCATTTTTAGCGAATCAATCCTCTTCTGGATAAGTCCTGCAAATCCTTTTGCAGGATCGTCAAGTCCGTAAGCTGCTGTAAGACTATTACCAAAAAAGAGAATTGTTTTTGCCTTCATTGCTGTTACACCCTTTTCCTTGGTTGCAGGTGTCGCTTCAGTTGGTTCAGTTTTTTTATTGTTGTTGTTGTTGCAAGCAGTTAATAACATAACAACGATGAATATCCGGGCAATTGAAAAAATACTGTTCATAAGTTAAAACTCGAAATGGTTTAAGCAGTTTGGCTATTAGGTATCAGTACAATTTTATACGCTTTCTTTTTGCAGCAGACTGCAATCAACATGTAAAAATATACTTTTAATACTTTATATTTCCTATCGGGTAATCCGATGGAAGTATTTGTTTACAAAGATCGCACCGCCCTCAAAAGGTGCTGAAAAATAATTAACGAAAAAACAGGAATGAACACGATACTGAATCTGGATCAGGTAAGTAAAATATATCAAAGTGGCAGCGGATCATTAACCGTACTTGACAACGTTAGTTTTTCTGTTGAAGCAGGTTCTATCCTGTCCATCGTGGGACCTTCGGGAAGTGGAAAAACAACATTATTGGGTCTGTGTGCAGGCTTAGACCGCTCTTCATCGGGTAAGGTAGCGTTGCATGGAACAAGACTGGATGGATTGAGTGAAGATCAGCTTGCAGCGGTCAGGAATAAATATGTAGGTTTTATCTTTCAGAACTTTCAGCTGATGGCGACTTTGACTGCACTTGAAAACGTAATGGTTCCGCTGGAACTTCGGGGAGAAAAAAATATAAAACCAAGGGCGATGGAACTGCTTGATAAAGTAGGACTTGCCAACCGCAGCCACCACTACCCTACTCAGCTTAGCGGAGGTGAGCAGCAGCGGGTATCCTTAGCCAGAGCATTTTCAAATAAACCTCAGATATTATTTGCTGATGAGCCTACCGGAAATCTGGATGCAGAGACTAGCGAGAAAGTAGTAAAACTACTTTTTGAACTGAATAAAGAAGCAGGTACCACCCTGGTTGTGGTGACACACGATCTGGAACTGGCAGCTAAAACACAAAGAATCATCAGAATAAAAGGAGGAAAAATAATTTCTGATACGCCCGGTTTATCAGTTTAATATAAGCAGGCGGCTACTTTCCTTTTATCTTGAATTTAACACAAAATGATCCCAACAGAAACTTCACCTGAGCAAAATAAAGACGGTATTAATTTTCCCTGGCTTTTAAAAATGGCCTGGCGTGATAGCAGACGCAACCGCTCCCGTTTGCTGTTGTTTGTGTCTTCCATAATACTCGGTATTGCAGCATTGGTTGCTATTTATTCCCTTGGTGATAACCTTAAACAGAATATTGACAGCCAGGCTGCAACGCTTCTTGGTGCTGATTTAGAACTTTTCAGTAGTCGTCCGGTTACCGGGAAACCAAAAAAGATGATTGATTCATTGGGCATAAAACGTTCGGAGGAAAGAAGTTTTGCTTCCATGATCCTATTTCCAAAAAATGGCGGAAACCGTTTGGCACAGGTAAAAGCCCTGCAGGGTGATTTTCCTTATTATGGTGAACTTGAAACGGAACCGGTTGCTGCCGGACGAAATTTCAGGAACGGCAAAAATGCCCTGGTAGATCAGACGCTCATGCTGCAGTATGCAGCCAAGATCGGTGATTCAATAAAAGTGGGAGAAGTAACATTTACCATTGCCGGCACCTTACTAAAAGCACCGGGACAAACAGGTCTGACAAGCTCCGTGGCACCATCGGTCTATATTCCGATGAAGTATCTGGATCAGACCGGTTTGATGCAAAAAGGTAGCCGTATTGCATATCGCCATTACATCAAATTTGCACCAAAAACTGATGTTCAGGAACTACTGAAAACACTTGAACCTAGGCTGAATGCTGCCGATTTGGATCACAAAACGGTTCAGAGTCAGAAAGAAGATACAGGCAGATCCTTTAAAGACTTAACACAGTTTTTGGCTTTGGTAGGGTTTATTGCATTGCTCCTGGGTTGTATTGGTGTTGCCAGTGCGGTCCATATTTACATCCGCGAAAAGCTGGGCTCCATTGCTATTCTGCGTTGCCTGGGTGTCAAAGGGTATCAGGCATTTTTAATATATCTTATTCAAATAGCAGGAATTGGTCTCTTTGGATCCATTACAGGCGCTATTTTAGGAAGTATTATCCAGCAGTTTCTGCCCGCTGTGATCAAAGATTTCTTACCTTTTGAACTGACTACGGCAATTTCCTGGTCAGCAATCGGACAGGGAATTGGTATTGGTCTTGTCATTTCAATTCTTTTTGCATTGCCGCCTTTGGTTTCCATCCGGAAAATTTCTCCGCTAAATGTCCTGCGTAATACTTCAGAAACAGATAAACCGCAAAGAGATCCGGTAACCTGGCTTGTTTATGTACTGATTATCGGGTTTATTTTCGGATTTTCTTATCTGCAAACTCAAAACTGGATGCAGGCGCTTTCCTTTACAGGCGGAATTTTAGGGTCCTTTGTTGTGCTGACAGGAGTGGCTTTTTTGTTGATGTGGCTTGTGCGCAGGTTCTTCCCTACCTCATGGAGTTACTTGTGGAGACAAGGACTAGCCAATTTATTTCGTCCTAACAATCAGACTATCATTTTAATTGTCTCCATTGGATTAGGCACTTTGTTTATCTGCACTTTATTCTTCACGCAAATTATTTTGCTGAACCGGGTACAATTATCATCCAGCGGCAATAAACCTAATATTGTCTTGTTTGATATTCAATCTAGCCAGAAAGACGCTGTAATTGCTCTGGCAAAGCAGCAGGGACTGCCTGTTAATGAAACGGTACCGATTGTCAATATGCGGTTGGATCAGGTAAATTCCAGAAATGCTGCAACGATGCAAAATGATTCTTCAGCAGAGCAGTCAAGACGTATCTTTTCAAGAGAATACCGTGTTACCTTCCGGGATTCTCTGACCTTATCAGAAAAATTAACTAAAGGTAAATGGATAGGCAAATATGATAATACCACATCGCTTGTACCCGTTTCTTTGGAAGAAGGTTTTGCAGAAAGGAATAAAATTTCTTTGGGAGATACATTGATTTTCAATGTCCAGGGAACGATCATGCAAACTTTTGTGGCTAGTCTCAGAGAAGTAAACTGGGCCGAAGTACAAACCAACTTTTTGGTTGTTTTTCCTACTGGTGTACTGGAAGAAGCTCCTCAGTTCCATGTGCTTCTGACGCATGTTCCGTCGGCTCAGGTTTCTGCACGGTTTCAGCAGGCATTAGTACAACGGTTTCCAAATATTTCCATTATCGACCTTGCGTTAGTCTTAAAAGTGATCGATGATCTGTTCAGTAAAATCGGTTTTGTGATCCGGTTTATGGCTGGGTTCAGTATTCTGACCGGAATTGTTGTTTTAATATCTTCAGTGCTGATCAGTAAATACCAGCGTTTACAGGAGAGCGTTTTACTAAGAACATTGGGAGCGAGCAGAAAACAAATCTTTGCCATAACGGCACTTGAGTATTTCTTTCTTGGTGCAATGGCTTCACTGACAGGTATCAGTCTGGCTTTAATCAGCAGCTGGGCTCTGGCTAAATTTACTTTTGAAACAGAATTTAAACCTGATCTTTTACCTGTACTGATATTATTCTTGCTTGTTTCAGCACTAACCGTATTTATAGGATTGATCAACAGCAGAGGAATTTTATCCAAATCACCTCTGGAAGTACTCCGGCAGAATGTTTAGCTGATTACACTATGGCCTTTATGAATACTGACAAGTGTTTCCAAACTCATTCCCAGATAGGAAGCGATGTGTTCAAGTGGGATTCTCTTGATAATTTGAGGCTGAATTTTCTGCATGTAATCATATCGGAGCGAAGCTGAATTTAATTTAAAAAGCTCAGCTTGTTCTTCTTGTTGGGCCAGAATCCCTTCCATCAGTTTACGGCCCATGGCATCGACTTCAACAGACTTGTCAAACAAGGTATAAAGTTTGTCCCTATCAAAGATAATAACCACCATATCCTCCTCTGCCTGAATAGCATACTCAGATCCTATACCTTGTTTTAAGCTTCGGATATTTGTAGCAAATTCACTTTCAAAATAGAAATTGGTATTAATAGGCTGCCCACCATAATCATAGTGAGCTCTGCAATAACCTTCCTGTATGTAAAAGATAGAATTGCACAGTTCGCCTTTACTCAGAAGGTAATCTCCTTTTTGATATTTTTTTTTCGTAAGAACCGATTTGACAGCATTCCATCCCTTTTCAGATAGACCTGTAACGTGTTTTATATAAGCGTAAAGATTTTCCAATGGAGCAGGATTTAAGTAAAAATCGAACTTATATTCTGATAAAACATCAAAACTTTACTAAAAATATGCATCATTAAACATCTTAATTCTAATATACCATTTATTCTTCTTTTATTAATTATTTTTTATTTCGAAGTGTATTTACACACGATCAATATTGATTTCTAATTTGATTTTAATGTGAATATAAGTTCGTTTTAATGAGTATCTGATCAGTATTTTATTGGAATGATTATTGTACCCTGAACAAAGCATATGCACGTTAACCTACTTAATACACTTCTTCAACCTTAAAATAATCGATTATTGCTATGACATTCATACAATCAACTTCCGGATCATCTGATAAACCCGTAAATCTTTTTGTACAGGATATTGGCAAGGGAAAGCCTGTGGTACTTATTGGCGGCTGGCCATTAAGCAGTGAAATGTGGGAATACCAATTGAATGTACTTCCAAAACATTTTTTAAGATGCATTGCTTACGACCGCCGTGGTTTCGGAAAATCAGACAAGCCCTGGGATGGATATGATTACGACACTCTTGCCGGAGATCTAAATTCCATTTTAGAAGAACTTGATCTTTACGATGTCACACTTGTTGGTTTTTCTATGGGTGGTGGAGAAGTAGCCCGCTACATGTCTAAATATGGCGATAAAAGAATTTCAAAGGTGGTATTTATTGGTGCTGTTGTTCCTTTTTTACTTAAAACAGATACCAACCCTGATGGACTTCCGAAAGAAATGTTTGATGAATTTGTTGCTAATTCAGAAGACGACCGGCCTAAATTCCTGGCAGAATTTGCTAAAAACTTTTATGGCAACTCCTTTTTGAATGCCAAGGTTAGCGATGAACTTATGGTTTGGCATAACATGCTTGCTTTACAGGCTTCCGGAAGGGCAACAAGTAAATGTATACGTGCATTCAGCGAAACAGATTTTAGAATGGATCTTGCAGTCATCAATGTGCCTACATTGGTTATCCATGGTAACGCAGACAAAGTAGTTCCTATTGAAGTAAGTGGTAAAAAAACGACTGAGCTACTTCCTGCTGCGGAGTATATTGTTTATGAAGGTGCTCCACATGGTCTGTTTATTACTGAAAAAGATCGTCTGAATGAAGACCTGATTCGTTTTATTGGCGGACAACCTTTACACAAAGAACAGGAAAGTGAAAAGACCAATGCTGCTCAAAACGGAGCAAATATTATTATTTAAGGAAATAGTAAATTATATTTTATAAAAATGCTCTTGGATTATTAAATCCGGGAGCATTTTTAGTATACTGTTGAGCAGAAATTTTGTAGTACTCACCTATGGAGATTTAATATGTTAACAGAAAAACTTGATCTAACAGGAAAAACAGCAGTAATCACAGGCTCCAGTCAGGGTATTGGGGAAGCAATCGCAGCCCTTTTTGCCGAACACGGAGCTTCAGTGGTTTTGCATTATCATGAAGGGACAGAGCAAGCCGAAAAAGTAAAGAATAATATTAATAAACATAAAGGACAGGTCTACATGGTCCAGTCCGATTTCACAAAGCCCGGAAGCATTGATCAATTTTACGACCAGGTTTATAAACATGTAAAACAGGTAGATATTCTGGTTTTGAATGCATCGATCCAGATCGCAAAAAATTGGAATGAGCTTACCAATGAAGACTTCGACAAACAGATTCAGGCTAATTTTAAAACCAGCTTATTTCTGATGCAGAAGTTTGCTCCTGCCATGGCAGAAAGAAACTGGGGACGAATTCTGACGATAGGCAGTGTTCAGCAGATTAAGCCGCATCCGGCTATGATTGCCTATGCTGCTACAAAATCGGCAGTATTGAATATTGTTAAAAATGTAGCTATGCAGCTGGCAGATCAGGGTGTAACAGTCAATAATATGGCTCCCGGTGTAATTGGAACGCCACGAATTTCAGAACCCGTACCTGAGGTTGAAGAAAGGATCATGCAACGATTGAGAACTCCCTCTGGCCAGATTGGTGATCCGGAGGATTGTGCCGGCCTGGCACTTTTTCTTTGTTCGGAAGCCGGACGTTTTATTACAGGACAAAATATATTTATCGACGGTGGTATGAGTTTGTAGATACTATTGCCTCATCCAAGGCAGGTGAAGCAGGTTCAAAGCCCTGAAAAGAAAGATTAAAACTACCGAAAAATAAACCTGGTATCCATTGATAAAAGACCTGCACAGATTTTAAAGCTGGCAGGTCTCTTGTTGTCAGACACTAAGTAAGAAAGTACTTTCGCTGAATATGAACGGTATTTTTCGCATGTTCACTTGTGAACAAATTTTGTCCGATATCGGACGTTTTATTATCTTCTTTAAAACATAAATAACTTATAATCAATACTATATATTAATGGCATAAGTTTGTTACCGGCGTCTTTGAGCCGCTTTGTCAAATGCTGTACGGCATTTTGGCATGTTCCTGTAAGCCAACCCTAATTTAGCCATGATCAAAAATTACATTAAAATTGCCTGGAGGAATATCATTCGCAATAAGACCTTTTCAGCAATCAACATTGTTGGTCTTTCACTGGGCATTGCGGCCTGCATTCTCATTTTGCAGTATGTCGCTTTTGAATTAAGTTTTGATGATTTTCATAAGGATAAGAATCAGATTTATCGTGTTCGTCAGGACCGATACAATGAAGGAAAATTAAGTACACAGTGGGCTGCAGGAACTTTTGCAGTTGGTAATTCTTTTAAAGACGCTTTCTCTGAAGTACAGGATTATGTAAAATTGATTCGTTATCGGCCTACCATGATGGAGTATGGCGACCGTAGCTTGAAGGTTGAAAAGGTCTACATGGCGGGCTCCTCTTTTTTTAATATATTCTCTTATCCTTTGCTTTCCGGAGATGCAAGAACGGCCTTGACAGAACCTAATACTGTCGTACTTTCCGAATCCGTAGCGAAGAAGTTTTTTGGCAGTGAAAACCCGGTAGGCAAAACCATTCTGAAAAATAAAAAAAGTGCGTATAAAGTTACCGGTGTTTTCAAAGACATGCCTGCTAATACACACCTGAAAGCTGACGTACTTATCTCCTACGCTACTTTTCTGAGCGAATCAGGGGATAGCCAGCCTGAAACTGCCTGGCAATGGGATGGCTGCCTTACCTATCTGAAACTTCGCCCCGACACTGACATTGCCAAACTGGAAGGTAAATTTCCCGCGTTGGTAGACAAGCTTGCCGGAGCAGATCATAAAACCTATAAAACCAGTGCAGTTTATCTTTTGCAGCCATTAACGGAGATTCATTTGTACTCTCACTATATGATGGAAGCAGAAACAAACGGTGATGGAAGTACCGTTTATCTGTTGCTGGGCATTGCCTTTTTCATTGTCGTAATTGCCTGGGTAAATTATATTAATCTGGCCACTGCACGTGCCATTAACCGCGCCCGTGAAGTAGGAGTCAGAAAAGCCGTAGGTTCGCAAAGAAGCCAGCTAATAGGCCAGTTTATGACCGAATCTGTATTATTGAATGGATTTGCTGTAATTCTTGCGCTGATACTCGTAGCTGTTTCCCTGCCCAAATTCAATGAAATATCCGGGCAGGCATTATCCTTTCAATTGTTGGCCAGCAGGATGTTCTGGCTGCCGCTTATTACTTTATTTGTGATAGGAGCTTTCTTCTCCGGCTTGTATCCGGCTTTTGTATTATCCGGCTTCAAACCTGTGGTTGTATTGAAAGGAAAGGTAAGCACTTCTGCCAGAGGAATTTTACTTCGTAAGTCGCTGGTTGTTTTTCAATTTGCAGCTTCACTCTTCCTTCTTGTTGGCACGCTAACCGTTTTCCAGCAAATTCGCTTTATGCGCCAGCAAAGCCTGGGAATCAACATTGACCAGACTTTGGTCATCAATCCTCCTATTATTGCCGATGATTCTACGTACATGCGCCAGATGTCTGCATTTAAAGATGAATTGCTTCGTCAGTCCGGCATCAAAAGTATCACCGCTTCAACCGTCGTTCCGGGAGAAGCATCGGATTGGAACGCTGGAGGAATCCGTCTGAAAGGAACCGATGAAAGTCAGGGAAAACAATACCGGATTATTGGCGTGGACTACGATTTCCTAAAAACCTATGACCTGAAACTGATTGCCGGACGAAACTTTTCCAAGGAATTCGGCAGTGATCCAAAAGCTGTGGTATTTAATAAAATGGCTGTGAAGCAGCTGGGATTCAGTAATCCGCAGGAAGCTGTTGGAAAGGAAATTGATTTTTGGGGTGAAACTTTCACCATCGTTGGTGTAACAGATAACTTCCATCAGCAATCATTAAAAGATGCCTATGAACCATTAATTATCCGTTTAATTCCTGATATCCGCGGCTATTTCTCTGTCAAGTTAACCAGTGGTTCAGCAACTGCTTCGGTTGCTACGATCCAATCGGAATGGAATCGGTTTTTCCCTGGGAACCCTTTTGAATATACATTTCTTGATGAACGCTTCAATGATCAATATAAAGCCGATCAGCGTTTTGGTCAGGTATTTGGGGTCTTCACCGGACTAGCCATACTGGTTGCCTGCTTGGGATTATTTGGTTTGGCTTCTTTTACCACGGCACAGCGGACCAAAGAAATTGGGATCAGAAAAGTACTGGGTTCATCGGTTTATTCCATCGTAGAAATGCTGTACAGGGAATTTGCCATATTGATACTGATTTCGTTTGTCATCGCAGCACCTCTTGCCTGGTTTGCAACAAGTCAATGGCTCAACGGATACGCCTTTCGCACAGGCATTCAATGGTGGCTGTTCGCTGCTCCTTTTTTATTGGTATTGGTCATTGCACTATTAACAGTAAGTTTTCAAAGTATTAAAGCCGCTTTAATGAATCCTATTCAAAGTCTGAAAAGTGAATAAAATACAATCAACTTTGTTTCACTCCAACCTATTAATGATTCGTTATGATTCAAAATTATTTCAAAATCACTTTACGAAGTCTTTGGAAGTATAAAACCAACTCATTAATCAGCATTACAGGATTGTCCATTGGAATCGGCTGTTTTCTGCTGCTGGCCACTTACATTCTCCATGAAATACAATATGATCGTTTTCAGGTCAATGGTGATCATATCGTGCGAGTTAACTTATTTTATCAATCCGGAGACAGCGAACCCGTTTATGTAGCCGTTACACCAACTGCTGTTGCTCCTGTTTTTTCCAGAGAATTTGAGGAAGTAAAGGACGCTGTACGATTATATCCAATCAGTGGTTCAGGCGCTGTTTCGGTACAATATCAAGATAAGTTGCTGAATGAAAAGAAAGTTATTTTTGCCGATTCTTCCTTTTTCCGGATTTTCCCACAGACGTTTTTAGAAGGTGATGCTTCTACTGCTTTATCTCAGCCTAATTCCGTGGTCATTGATGAAAGTACTGCTAAAAAATATTTTGGAGATGAAAGTGCATTAGGCAAATCTGTGAAAATAGCTGAAAAGTATACCTTGCAGGTAACCGGTGTAACGGCTGATCTCCCTTCCTATTCGCACATAAAATTCAATTGGCTGGGCAGTTACAGTACTTTGCCACGCTCTAAAAATGAGACTTTTGATGCAGCGGATGAATACACCTATTTGCTTCTTCAACCCAATGCGAACATTGGAAACTTACAAGTAAAAGTAGATGGTTTTGTTAATAAAAACCTGAACAACCCACAGGACCCTTCTTCAAAAGTACGCCTGGAACTGGAAGCATTTAACCGGATCCATTTGTATTCAAAAGCAGCAGGTTCCATGGAAGCGCCGGGAAATTATAAATACATCTATATCCTTTCGGGTGTATCTTTCCTGATTCTGCTTATTGCATGTATTAATTTTATCAATCTGGTAACAGCCCGTTCTGCGGTACGTGCAAGGGAAGTTGGCGTTAGAAAAGTAATGGGTGCAGACCGGCTTCAGTTATTCCGGCAATATTTATTTGAATGCGGTATCATTACCCTAACCTCTATTTTTGTGGGCCTGGTTATCGCCTTTCTGGGATTTCCGACGTTAAGTAACCTGACTGGCAGTTTGCTTAATTTCAGTGTCTGGCCCTCCTATTCAATTGGAATCATCCTCTTCGCCTTAGCTGTTTTAGTTACGCTTTTATCCGGTGTTTACCCTGCGGCTGTACTTTCAGGATTTGAACCCATCAAAGTATTACAAGGCAGAGTTTTATCTAAATCTGGCGGAAGCGGATTGCGTAGTTTTCTTGTTGTTTCGCAATTTACGGTTTCCTTGCTTTTTATCATTGGCACCATTATCGCTAACCAGCAGCTTTCCTACATTCAAAATAAAAACCTGGGCATAAACCCTTCCCAGATTATTGTTCTGGATATGAGCACCGGAATTTCCTCAGGGAAACTTGCAGCTATTAAAAATGAACTGCTTAACAATTCGATAGTTAAATCCGTAACAGCTTCCTATGACTCTCCTGTTAATGTTCAGGGCGGTTATACGATCAAGGCGAAGGACAAACCGGACGGATTTAAGATGAATATTACAGCCATTCCGGTTGAAAAAGATTTCATTCCAATGCTTGGTATGCAGCTGGTTTCTGGTGAAAATTTCAATCAAACCGATATTTTACAGGCAACACAAGATTCCTCTGATCTGAGAAAATTTGCCTTTATCCTGAACGAATCAGCAGTAAAAGCTTTGGGTTGGACGCCGGCAAATGCTATTGGAAAAGAAGTTGATATGAATGGCAGACAAGGTCAAGTGAAAGGGGTTGCCAAAGACTTTCATTTCAGGTCGTTACATGAAAAGATCGGCCCGATCGCCATCATTCCTGAATATAATTATTTTGGTAAATTGATGGTAAAAGTCTCAGCAGATCAGACACCTAAAGCACTTAAAATTTTAGAAGATAGCTGGAAAGCAAATTTTCCTCTCCGCCCTTTTGAATACCATTTTCTGAATCAGGAATTCGATGAAATGTATAAAGCAGAAAGCAGGGTTTCTACTATTCTGGGTTTATTCTCAATCATCACGGTTCTAATCTCCTGCCTTGGACTATTTGCATTGGTAACATTCATTGCGCAGCAGCGTACCAAAGAAATTGGTATACGAAAAGTGCTTGGTGCCACAGCTCCGGGCATCGTTATCCTTCTTTCCAAAGACTTTGTCAAATTAATGTTAGTCGCATTGCTGATTGCCTCTCCAATTGCCTGGTATGCGATGCATCAATGGTTACAGGGTTTTGCTTACAGGATAGAAATTAAGTACGACGTATTTGTTTATGCCGGGTTCACGGCAGTTACAATCGCCCTTTTAACCGTAAGTTTTCAAAGTGTCAGAGCGGCCATGATGAATCCGGTAAAAAGTTTAAAAAGTGAGTAGGGGCCGGGCTTGTCCCTGCCCGTTTTCCCTTTCAACAATTTATTGTTGAAAGGGAAACCCAGTTAATACAAAATTAAACATAGTACCAGCTAACAGCCCCCCGAATAGTCATGATAAAAAACTATCTTAAAATCGCTTTACGGAACCTTGCAAAGAACAAGGTTTATTCCTTTATCAATATTGCCGGACTGGCAACAGGAATGGCTGTGGCTATGCTGATTGGCTTGTGGATCCATGACGAATTATCGTTTGACCGCCATCATGCCAACTACGATCAGATCGCTCAGATCATGCAGCATCAGACGTTCAACGGAGAAAAGGGAACACAGGTTTCTGTTCCTGCTGTCATGGGTGAAGAAATACATAATCTTTATGGTAATGATTTTAAGCATATTACGATGTCTTCCTGGACATCGTCGCATATTTTAGCTTTTAGAGAAAAAAAAATCAGTAAGACAGGAAATTATTTTGAACCGTCTGCACCGGAAATGCTGTCTCTGGAAATGCTGAGTGGAACGCGTGCCGGACTGAAAGACGTATATTCCATTCTGCTTTCTGAATCTGTAGCAAACGCCTTTTTCGGAACGGGTAATGCCCTTGATAAAGTCATTAAAATTGACAACAAATTTGACGTAAAGGTAACCGGTGTTTACAAGGACTTACCTGATAACTCCACGTTCAAAATGGTGAGCTATATACTTCCCTGGGAACTCTATCTTGCTGCCAATCCATGGATCAAAAAAATGGATGATCCCTGGGGAAGCAACTTTACCCAAATGTATGTCCAGCTTGCAGATCATGCCGACCTTGAAAAGGTTTCAGAAAAGATCAGAAACGCTAAACAGAATAAGGTCAGTGCAGGAGAAAAAAGTTTAAAATCAGAAATTTTTCTGCATCCTATGCGTAAATGGCATTTATACTCTGACTGGAAAAATGGCATTAATACAGGAGGAAAAATCGAATTTGTCTGGCTGTTTAGCATCATAGGGATTTTTGTCTTACTTCTTGCCTGTATCAATTTCATGAATCTGAGTACAGCAAGGTCAGAGAAGAGGGCAAAAGAAGTGGGTATCCGGAAGGCAGTGGGTTCTATGCGTATACAACTGATCCTTCAGTTCTTCAGTGAATCGCTGTTGGTTGTACTGTTTGCATTTATTATTTCCCTTATTTTAGTCCTGCTTGCCTTACCCATGTTCAATGAAGTGGCCGATAAAAAAATGTCCATTTTATGGCAAAATCCTATATTCTGGTTACTGGGTTTAGGATTTAGTCTGCTGACAGGAGTCATCGCCGGCAGTTATCCTGCGATGTATTTATCCTCTTTCCAGCCTGTAAAAGTTTTGAAAGGAACATTCCGGGTAGGCCGTTTCGCTTCTGTTCCAAGACAGGTGCTTGTCGTTCTTCAATTTACAGTTTCAGTAACCCTGATCATTGGCACCATCATTGTTTTTCGTCAAATCCAGTTTGCGAAAAGTCGCCCGATCGGCTATGACCGCAATGGCCTGATTTCAATGCATATGACCACTCCCGATATTCATGATCATTTTGAGGCTGTCCGGGATGAATTAAAAAAATCGGGAGCCATCATGGAAATGACCGAATCAAACAGTCCTACAACGGATATTTATAATACAAACGGCGGATTTGGCTGGGAAGGTAAAGATCCGAATCAGACTATTGACTTTCCCAATACCCGCATTACCTATGAATATGGAAAAACCGTTGGCTGGCAATTTAAGCAGGGACGCGATTTTTCAAGAGATTTTTCAACCGATTCACTCGGTTTTGTAATCAATGAATCTGCTGCAAAGTTTATAGGATTAAAAAATAAGGAAACCGGAGAAATTGTCGGATCTGTACTGAAATGGAACGGCAGGTCATTCAGGATTATTGGTGTAATAAAAGATATGGTAATGCAATCTCCTTATCAGCCTGTCAGGCCTTCGGTATTTCATATTTCCGAAGACCCGGAAGGCATTATGATCATGAAGTTAAATCCTGCATCAAGTCCCAGAGATGCACTGGCAAAAGTGGAAGCAGTTTTCAGGAAATATAATCCATCTGCACCTTTTGAATATAAATTTGTTGACGATGAATATGCGGAAAAGTTCGGGAATGAAGAACGCGTAGGAAAACTGGCTACTTTTTTTGCGGTGCTGGCTGTATTCATCAGCTGTCTCGGTCTTTTTGGATTAGCTTCTTTTGTAGCCGAACAAAAAACCAAAGAAATAGGAATCAGAAAAGTTTTGGGAGCTTCAATTTACAACTTATGGCGGATGCTTTCCCGCGACTTTGTCATTCTGGTGATCTTATCCTGTATCATTTCCGGGCCGATTGCCTACTATTTACTGGACGACTGGTTAATGAGATATGAATACCGCACCCCAATTTCCCTGTGGATTTTCGCATTTTCCGGATTTGGTGCGCTGGCTATTACCTTAATGACGGTCAGTTATCAATCTATTAAAGCGGCATTGATGGACCCGGTAAAATCATTGAGAAGCGAATAATCTAAACGTGCATGACTGGTAAAGACTATATTTCCGGTCGTGCACATTTATTTTGCTCTTTAAAAAATTATTTCTACCCTTTGATCGGTATCATCCGGCCATTCATCTACTAAAACGGGCTATTGGTAGATTACCCATTTCTACGCATTAAACCTCCTGATCTGATTCCCCTCTAAAAGACATAACAAACAAATTAAACTTTTAGAAACCATGAAAAAGATCATTTTGTCAATCGCCCTTTTAGCTGCCCTTACTGTTGGAAACGCTCATGCTCAGTACGGCCGTGCATACCAGAATAAACCCAGACCTGTACCTAATGCACAAATGGACAACCGGTTTGAAGAAATCCAGATTAATAACCTGGATAAAATTGTAGGGTTGTCGCGCAAACAGGAAAATAAAATTAAAAAAATTGAAGACCAGTATGACCGTCTTATGTCCGGCAGAAGAGTATCAAACATGAAAGAACTGCAATGGAAAAAACAGCAGGATATCATAGAAGTATTAACTCCGGTACAACGTCAACGTTTGATGGCTTTTCAAAATGGTAACCGGTTTGACCGTTACAATCGTCGCGGTTAATAAATACAGGGTTAAAAATCTAAACAGTACGGATGCATTCCAGCATTCGTACTGTTTTTTTACTGTCCTTTTTTCAATGTTCCTGCCTTCATTTGTTTCAATGTGGTTTCAAAGGAAAGACTGGGTTGTCCCATTGCATTTTGAGCTGCTACTGCTTTTGTCTGCCATTCAACGGCTTCCTCTTTTCTGCCCAGCTTATACAAAAGATGTGCATACGTATCCAGATAGGCCGGAATACCAAGTTGGTACAAATTACCTCTTTCTTTATTCAGCGCATCTGCAAATAACATAGATTGCCTTGACCATTTTAATCCATTTTCAAGATCTCTGGGTTTATCAGACATTTCATACAGGTGCCAGGCATGTTCATTTAACTCAGCCTGAAAGTATTGTGACGGTGGAGCAAAGCTGATGGCGCTGACAGTAACCGATGCCAGTTGCCCCTGCATACCAGCAAAAGGCCGGTTCAATCCCTTATTTATTGACTTATTACCCTGCATTTTCTTTAACTCGCTTGCATCCAGCCTTTTCAATGAATCAACAGTCAAACGCATGTGGTTAAAATCCAGAAAGTGCTCCATGGTTCGAATGTATTCCATTGTATCCCTGGCTGCATAGTAATACCGCAACAGCGATCTTGTATTAGCCAGCTGAGCCTGAGCCGGATCATGTGAATAGGTGCCTTGAGTAAATGCCGCCAGTTCATAAGCAAGCCTCCTGTCTCTATTCTGAACCGCTTTCTTGAATGTAGACCCGATAATGGCCTTATTCATAGCCACTGCTTCATCTATGGATACGGACTTATACAAACTGTCAATGGCTTGTTGAGAAACAACTGCCTTAATCACTTTATATACTTTACTGTCCAGTGATGGCCCCTGCAGATAAATAAATTTAAGAATCTCCTGATCGTTCAGAGAATCAACAGGTAGCCGACCGACATATTCATCCAGAAGATCGTCAGCCGGGAGCATTACTTCTTTCCGTCTGACCATGTATTCTTTAAGAAAATCGGAAGATCTTACACCGGCTTTATACTCCTTCTCATAGTCGTTCAGATGCTTTTCATCTTTCCGGCTCAGGGCTATATCGGCCTGCTCTTCATAAGTAGCCGACCTGCTTGTAGATCCGTTATAACGGTTAAGAATATTGCCTTCTGCATCTATAAACAACGAGATCAGCGCTCCCCGTATCTGAAATTTTTCTGCCAGTTTCCGTCCTCTTTCCGTTTCAACATTTGCCCGGAGCGAAACAAAATTTTTCTCGAATTTTTCTTTTAAATCAGGTGAATTAAAGCCCTGCGTGGCGACGTCATTGCATTGCTGGCATTTGCTGTCTTCCAGATGCAGGAAAATCAGCTTTTTCTCAGCTTTTGCTTTTTGCGCGGCCTGCTCCCAGGTTATGTTATCTACAAATAAAATCTGACTGAAAGCGGTTGTAAACGTCAGGAAAAATAGGGACAGAAGAAGTAGTAATTTCATAGTGTGGATGGCTTGATGGCTAATTCTCAAATGTACCCGATAAAATCTAAATCACCGGATAATTTATATTAAATAATTATCACTTCTTATACAGGAATCTTTTAAATATAAAAAGTGGCCTTAATGACCTTATGCTTACATAAAGTATCATTAAAACCACCTTTCTATTTTTCTTTAAATTACTTGTTTTCGCTTTCGGAGTAACTTTGAGAGCAACCCATAAAATCCATCAAGCCCATGATTGGAGCGCCTGGAGGCATATCCTGTACAGGTGCCGGTTCAAACTTGTTAGGATTTTTACGAAATTCTTCGATTTGAGAAAGTCCAAAAAGAAGGTTTGCCTTTTGCTTGGGTGGTGCGGAAGTCATTTTGTCTTTCATCCACTGTCCTAATTCCTCAACCTTTAAAAGTGATTCTCCTCTTACGTTTTCCGGTGCTTTGGTATCTGCCGCCAGGGTGAGTAAGTATTTTAGAGACAAGTTATTCACTAACGTCTGAAGCTCTCCTTTGTATCCCGTCACAGTTGGTGCCTTCCATGTTTTTTCCAGAATTTTATCCAGCACCGGCATCAGACCCGGCTGTTTTTCATCCCTTGCATTGTATTCGATCAAACGTGCCGCACGTTCAGAACTGAAAAGATAGGAAAGTGTAGTTCCGGCTGCCGTTTCAGCGGCGGCAATTGGATCAAAGGTCGGACCGGTATGTCCTGTAAACGTTTCAAGACCAGACGGGTAACCTGTCGGGCGCGGAGGAATTTTTTTGATCAATGCTTCAGGTAATGCTAAAGCTTCCGGGGAAATGGTATTCAGCAAAGATTCCAAAGCCCTCCACTGTTCATTAGGTTCAACCATTCGGGTTATTACCTGACCGTCATTTTTAACAGCATGCGTAAAATACAAACCTCCAACCGATTTTGCCACGGCTTCGATTTGGTAACGATGCAGCAAATATATGGGTACAAGCACTTCTTCAAGTGTAGCCATTGGCTCTCCTTTCTGTATCGCTTTTTCTGAAAAATTATCCAGTACTTTTCTCCGTACCCCCATGATGTTGGTCATCTGATCAATAGGATTTGAACCATCATCCCACTGATGAGAAGTCGGGTGCGCATTTCCGCCAATATCCGGAATGTAAATAAATCCTTGTTTCAACGTTTCCTGCATGATTTTTTCCAGGGCCGCATCTTCATCGGTCCCTTTTGGAAATTCTGTATATCCCCACATCACGGCACGTTTGTCCCAGCTTCCAATTCCTTTCGCATACGAGTCAGAGATATCAACCGTTCCATCCTTCTTTAAAGAAAATCTGGGGAAGGGATAGTCCATCACCGACGCCCGATCTTTCGGACTTGCAGCAAAGTTGTGGTTAAAACCCAGTGTATGGCCAATTTCATGTGCAGAAAGCTGGCGGATACGCGCCAGTGCCAGCTCTTTCATAGCCGTAGGTACCGGCTTTCCATCTTCGTAAGGCTGCAGCAAACCTTCTGCAATCAGATAATCCTGACGGTGACGATCAGAGCCGAGCGTTACCACACCCTTAATAATTTCCCCGGTACGCGGGTCGATAAACGACATTCCATAAGAAAATCCGCGCGGACTTCCGTTACGATTTACCCAATTCACTACATTGTAGCGAATATCCATAGGATCAGCACCTTCCGGAAGTTCTTTTACCTGAAATGCATTTTGAAAACCTGCTGCTTCAAAAGCTTCATTCCAGAAAGCACCACCTTCAATTAAAGCAGCTTTCACCGGTGCCGATGCGCCCCTGTCGATGTAATACACGATGGGTTTGATGGCCTCACTCGGCGCAGAGCCTGGATTTTTCTTTTCCAGCCGGTGTCTTCTGATGAATCTTTTTACGATTGGTTCTGTCATCGGAGCAGAAAAATCCATGTAGCTGAACTGACCAAAAGAAGAACGCGTATCAAACTTCCGTGATTTGTATTTATCATCCGGCAACTCCACAAAAGACTGATGCATATTCACCGTTATCGCACTTGGATCAGGTGCCAGACCACCGCCGCCACCAAAAAAACTGGTATTCGGATTTCCTCCTGTGAAAGTAATAAGCGCTTCAAACTCCGTATTTTTTGGAAAATTTTTTGTGTTATCCAGATACAAAACAGAACGGGTTTCGTCCATTCTGTATGAGCCTCCGCCACCAGCCGGCTGAGAAACCGATACGGGTCCTGCCGCTCTTCGCACACCCAAACGCGAAGCTATGTTCTGACTGTCTCGCACAATGAAGGAAGTAATATCGATCAGCACTTTATTCCCTTCTGCTGCTACCGGAACAAAACCCCAGATTACTGATTTTGCAAAATTATTCTCAACAGCTTTTATCTCATCAGGATTTTTTGTGATGGCCCTGTAATTGTAAACAGGCTCAACCAGCAATATTTTTGGACCCACTTTGACAAACTTAGCAATGGCAGAAGACGCTTGTCCACGCTCTGGTCCGCCACTGCCTACACCATCCGTTAGAGATGAAAAATACAGGAATTCTTTGTCCAGCTTATCTACTTCCAGAAATACTTTTCCTGTTTTTTCATCATAATAAAAATTAAAAAAACCATCGAATTTTTTCAATCCCTGAATTACCGAGGCAAAGGTTGCAGAAGTTGCGGCAGGTTTGGCAGATGCCGTGGTGCTTGCCGGAGTCTGGGCATAAGATAAAGTCCCGGCAGTCATTAAAACTGCCAACGTATTAAAAGTTAATTTCATAGGATCTCAATAGGAGTTATATATTTCAATTTACTTATATCCTTATGATTATATCAAATTTCAGCATACTATTTACTATAATTCTGAAAATTTTGATATATACACAATTAAATATCAGTTTATTTATATCTTGTAAAATAACCTTTGGAATCAACTTCACCCTTTCAGCTAATAATTTTTGGTTTTGTAATACAAAAAAATCCCTGAATACGACCGGTTGGACCGATCACATTCAGGGATTAAATATTTGCAGAGTACGTTATAAGTCGCCGGTAGCAACGGGTTTATCATTGCGCGACCATTCGCTCCATGATCCAACGTAAAGCTGTGCTCCTTCAAAACCAGCTTCCTCTAAGGCTAAAAGCGTATGACAGGCTGTTACTCCGGACCCGCAATGCACAATAATATTTTCCGGATCGTAATTACCCAAAATAGCTGTATACTTTTCTCTTAATGCTTCTGCGGATAGGAAATTACCTTCTACATCCATATTATCCACATAAGGAATATTAATCGCACCCGAAATATGACCGGCTACCAGATCAATTGGTTCACTTTCTCCACGAAAACGAAAATTTTCCCGGACATCAATCACAGCATAATCCTTATTGGCAGCAGCTTCCGCAACTTTCTCCATGTTAGCAACTGGTGAAATCCAGTTCTCAACCGGATAAACCGGATATTCTGTAAGTAATGTTTCTGTTTCGTCCGTGATGTTCAAGCCTGCTTTCTGAATGGCTTCCAATCCTCCGCTTACGACATACACTTCTTCGTGTCCGATTGCCTTCATCATCCACCAGAAACGGGCTGCTGCCATTGCTCCTCTTTTATCATCATACACAATGACCCGGGTAGAAGGCGTAATGCCTAACGTACCCAGCAACGCTCCAAACTGAACAGCCTCAGGCAAGGGATGGCGGCCACCCACTGCGGCATTTTCCGGCTTCACGGAAAGATCCGTTTCAAGGTTAACAAAAAGTGCGCCTTCAAGATGTGCTGTTTCAAAACGGTCTTCCGCATCTGCGCCTCCTCTTGCATCAATAATTACCGTATCACCGGATATTGACAGTGGTTTTATTTCACTTGCTTTTATAATATTCATAGAGATGATTTTCTGATTAGATGCCTAAAGTACCAAATTACAGGAAGATCAGCTTTACTACCTTGCATTTCCGGATATTTTAAATCGCCATAACTATGCTGAATTAGTCGATTTCAATAGCGATTTTTCCGATAAAGCCTCCTTTTTCCATCATTTTATGAGCATCTGCCAGCTGTTCAAGCGAAAAAACCTGAGCAATGTGGGTCTTGATTTTATCTTCTTCAATCATTTTTCTCAGCGTATCAAGATCTTCCCGATTGGCTTTAAGCACAACCAGTTTCATTCGTTTTTGAAAAGCTAGATCTGTAATTCCGTCGAGTGTACTTTTAAAATCTTCCATTCCACCTTTGGTGGAAACAAACATGGCATCCTCGGTCAGATTTTGTTTTAAATCACTGATTGTAAAATGACCGCTGGCATCAAAAATAAGATCAAATAGTTCGTCCTCCGGGATCTTGTCATTATCATAATTAATAATCTTATCGACGCCAAGTGACTTTGCAAATTCTGTATTTTTTTCGCTGCATGTGCCCGTAACATTAGCATCAAAGGTTTTGGCAATTTGCACGGCTATCATTCCAACTCCGCCTGTGCAGCCTGTGATTAATACGCGATCACCTTTTTTAATCTTACCTTCGTTAACCAGGCCCTGCCAGGCTGTAAGTCCAACTAAGGGCAATGATGCAGCTTCAGTAAAGGACAAATTTGCCGGTTTAAATGTCAGTGTATTTTCTTGTGCGACAATTTCCTGTGCATACGAACCACCCTTAATTGCCACATTCAACCCGAAAACTTCATCCCCTTTCTTAAAATGAACACTTTTGGAATCCATTACTATCCCGCTGAAATCGCTGCCGATCAATTGATCGCCAAGTATTCCGGTAACCAGCTTTGTCGTACCTGATCTTACAATGGTATCCACCGGATTGACAGAAGAAGCCCGGTTCCTTATTAGTATTTCCCCATCCTTTATTTCAGGTGTGGGAAGTTCTTTGATCTTAAATTCGTCAGGTGAACCGTAATGTTCCAGTACTGCGGCTTTCATATGAGTGAAGTTTTTAAGTTAATAATTTTTTGGCTTAACAAGATTATTTTTTCCTGTAAAAAAGCAGACCCTGCACAGGAAAGAAGAAATTTATTTAAAATTGATAGTCGATGATATTCAGTATATATATGATTTCAGCAGGAGTAAAATATCTTGTACGATGCATTACCATTGACCAAGTAATAATAACAAAAAGCCTGACTACATAAATCCAAAATGGATTCGTAATCAGGCTTTTATATTAAATCATTAATTAACTAAATAACCTATGATTATGGTCTTGCAGTACCTGTACCAGTACCCGCTCCTGTTGTTGTGCTGCTTCCCGGCGTAGTACTACCAGTAGAATTTGACGGACGGGTTGATGTACCTGTACGAGGTGTTGTTGTTGATGACGGTGTTGTTGATCCATTAGGATAAGTCGTCGTTGGCTGACCTACACTTCCCGGAGTTGTCGATGTTCCCGGAGATGTTGATGGATATCCACTGCTACCCGGCGTGGTTGACGGTAAGCTCGAACCTGCAGGTGATGTGGAGCTACCTGGGACTGTTGATGGCTGCGTGGTAGTACCTGTTCCGGTACCCATAGTTCCCGATCCTGTTGTTCCGGTTCCTGTTCCCATCGTTCCAGTACCTGTACCCATAGTTCCGTTTGTATTAGAATTAGTACCAGTTCCGGTTGAAGTTCCAGTGCCCATTGTTCCCGTTCCGGTTGTTCCAGTACCCATGGTTCCTGTTCCGGTTGTTCCTGACGGTCTGGTTGTTCCTGTTGAAGGTGTAGTAGTACTGCCCGAAGTTGATGGAGATGTTGTTGTCTGAGCAAATGCAGCTGTCGAGCCCAAAACCATTAATGCTATGATGTTCAATTTAATACGTTTCATAATACTATTTATTTGTTGATGATTGTTATTTGATATTGATGTGAATTGATAAATAATCATACCACTCCCCAATTGCACATAATAAAATTCCCCAATTCATGAAATTATGTTATTTGTATATACAATAGGATTCGTTTGTTAGAGATTTCACCTTTAAATCATTTCCCTTTCTTTCTCAGCCAATTAATCTGTATACCGGTTTTCTTCTGGCATAGATATAGGATGGTAAGGTAACGATCAACGGATTAAATGATGAAATCAAAAAAATACTGTTTGCTCCTGATACTGGTCATTTTGCTGAATTATCAGTACACTTTGGGTCAATCAGTAGAATATAACGGGTGGCTGTTCTGGTCACATCAACAAAAATTATCAGAAAGATGGCAATTCAGTGCTGACGTACAGGTTCGGTCGGCTGACAAAATGGATTATATCAATACATTGCTGATCAGACCTGGAATAGGTTACAAGCTTACTGATAATCAAACACTAACGTTTGGTTATACTTATTTCGGCACTTGGGAAACAGAGCATGACAGGAAGATTTATGAACCTGAAAACCGGATTTTTGAACAATATCAGGTTGAAAATCAAATTCAGCGCACTGAACTTACAAATCGTTTCCGGTATGAACAGCGGTTCATCAGCCAGCAAAACGGGAATGTATTTGCTCAGCGGTTCCGGTACTATATCAATGCACAGATCCCTTTGTTTGTAAATCCTTTATTTACAAAAGGGCTTTACCTTGCGGTACAAAATGAATTGTTTTTGAATGTACAGGGAAAAGATAAAATCAACAATCATTTTTTTGACCAGAACAGAATATATGCCGGCCCTGGGTATCGCTTAAATGAGAAGACAGATCTGGAAGCGGGTTATATGTTTCGTTACCAGATCGATAAAGAAACGAACCTGCAAAACAATATTTTACAGATTTCTTTAAAAACCTCATTTTAGTTAGCAGAAATCACCACAACTCATTGTAAAAGGATTATGCAGTTATAAGCATGAACAATTATTTACTAGTTGCTATTCTACTAAGTACCTCGAAATAATTTTACATTCGTTAAGATATATTATCAATTAATTATAAATTTACGTCTACAGATCATCCCTCTTCCTTTACATTCTATTTAAAGATAAAAACCGATTGTTTAATACTCATTATCTAAAAGTATGCTATGAAATTCTCCATGAAAAATATTTGGCTCATTGCTTTACTGACTGTAAGCTTTTCTTGTTCCAGCAGCGATCTTGTGAAGCCAAATGAAGAAAATATCATTATTAAAAAAGATGATGTACTTCCCTTAATCGAAAATAAAACGTGGGGATTGACGAAGATCGAGACCAAAGTCGGTAATGGCAGCCGGGCGGAAATTACATCTTCGCCTGAATATACGGCTTACAAAACACAGTGTTCTTTTGTCTATATGAGCGGATATGTGGGTTTTTACAGCGGAAAAGAATCAACCAGCGATTCCATTATTCAAAATCATCAGTTTCCCGGCAGTTCTAAAACGTTTTCAATTTTTACAAGAATAATGCTTCCGGTTGGTCTGGACTATCACTGGGATGATACCGCTGGAACTTTGGTAACACATTGTTATGATGGTACAAAAGTTCTGCAAATTCCGGTTGACCAGGTTGCTTATCTTGAAAAATCAAGTATTGTTCTTTATAAAACAATGGAAGAAGCAAAAGCTTCAAAAATACCTGAAAATATCACTTTGGTAGCAACACAAACAGACCCCAAGTTGGGCGAAGTAACTTATTACTATTCTTTCAGGCCTTTGTATCAGTACAAGCTTCACACGACACAATGGGAAAATGACGAATACGTCATGTTTTAAATAAACCTTTAAAGACTTTACGTAAACTTCCCCTTTATATAAATTAACGGAAACGTTAGGCAAAAAACAGATCATTCAACGATGATCTGTTTTTTTGTTGTCGCAAATAGTCGCATATCCCCCCTGATAATGTCGTTTACCAGCCCTCTGAACCTGTATAAGTTTCTCTACTTTTATATAGGATCAATCCGGATTAAAGTTGATTTTATTTTAATGATCTATAAAAAACTAAACAACAGCATTATGCAGAAAATAACACCCTTTTTGTGGTACGACGGACAGGCAGAAGAAGCAATAAATTTTTATGTTTCCATTTTTAAAAATTCTAAAATCATCCACATGAGCCGTTATCCGGAAGGGGACCACCCTTCTGCAGGTAAGGTAATATCAGGAGTATTTGAGATTGAAGGACAAACTTATTACGCCCTGAATGGAGGACCGCAATTTAAATTTACAGAAGCCATTTCATTTTTTGTGGATTGTAAAACGCAGGAAGAAGTTGACGACTTATGGGAAAGGCTATCAGAAGGCGGTTCGAGAAGTCAGTGCGGATGGCTGAAAGATAAGTTTGGGCTTTCCTGGCAAATTGTACCTTCCCTTTTAAGTAAATTGATGGGTGATAAAAATCCTGCTAAAGCACAAAGTGTGATGCAGGCCATGATGAAAATGACTAAACTTGATATGGCCTTGTTACAGGAAGCATACGACAATGCCTAAGCAAAAAATCCCTGTGGAGTTGGCCAGAATTTTACCTTTATAATTTTCAATTCATCGTTATAGCAGTGTAAAACGTACATTTTGTACCGTCCTATCAGCAAGGATCAAATACCTGCTAATTTATGTTGTATAGCTAAGACATTCACCGGCCTATGAAAATTATAAAAGAAAAACATTCTCTCGCCATGCGCTGGACACACTGGATTAATTTTCCTGTTCTGGCGATTATGATATGGAGCGGAATGCTCATTTATTGGGCCAATGATGCTTACTCTCTTACCCTGTTTGGCTATACTGTTTATCATTTTTTCCCCGATTCTGTTTTTACCTTTTTCCATATTCCCTACCGCCTGGCGGAAGGTATGGCTTTCCACTTTCTGTTCATGTGGTTTTTCACTTTGAATGGGATTTTTTATGTCCTATACACGATCTTTTCCGGAGAATGGCGTAACCTGGTTCCGCAAAAAAATTCCTTCCGGGATGCCTGGCTCGTTTTATTGCATGACCTTCATATCCGTAAAACCATTCCGCCTCAGAACAAATACAATGCAGCACAACGTATTGCCTATACAGCCATTATCATCATGGGCATAGGTTCTGTTTTAACCGGATTAGCGGTTTATAAGCCCGTTCAGTTCTACTGGTTATGCTGGATTTTCGGAGGTTATAATTTTGCCAGGTTTCTGCATTTTACGCTGACAATCGGTTACCTTTTCTTTTTTGTCATTCATGTTATACAGGTTTTCATAGCCGGATGGAATAATTGCCGTTCAGTGATTTCAGGGTTTGAAGTAATCGATGAACCAATCCATGCACCTAACAATTCAGACAAAAATAATTCAGAAAATCAGATGCTGTAAACGAACCACGGTTGTTAACCAGAAATCAAGCAATGAAAACGACAAGGCATGATAAGCAAGAAAAATTTACCGTTGATCAAAAGATCAGAAGAAGAACCTTTATATCGTTCGCTGTTTTTTTTGCCGCAAGCACGGCAGCTTACAAAAGCTGGGACTGGCTTTATCATGCTCCTTCGGAAACAAGTGGCATAACGGCCCGGGCACGCCAGCCATTACGCGCAGCGATGAATAAGACAGAAATATTTTTCAGGAAATTTTTCAGTACTGATCATCTTGTCAAAACCTATCCAAAATCAATGGCTGCGAAAAAGGTCAGAGTAAACAGCAATATCGGAAATGAGGATAAAAATTTCAATCCTGATACCTGGCAGCTTTCGGTTTTAAAGCATACGGGCGAAACGCTGAAAGTAAATCTGGCTGATCTCAAAGCATTACCAAAAACAGAAATCATTTTTGATTTTAAATGTGTAGAAGGCTGGGATCAGATCCAGCACTGGGGTGGTGTCCGTTTTATTGATTTTATCAAACAGTATAAACTTGACGATCAGACTGATCTGGCCTATGTAGGAATGGAAACACCCGACGGGAAATATCAGGTTGGGCTGGATATGGAAAGTGCCCTGCATCCGCAAACCATACTGGCCTACGAAATGAACGAAGAACCCTTGCAAAGCATTCATGGCGCACCGCTAAGACTGATTATCCCTGTTAAATACGGTATTAAAAATTTAAAATGTATTGGAAAAATAGCATTCAGTAATCAACGCCCGCCTGATTACTGGGCAAAGAGAGGCTATGATTATTACTCCGGTTTGTAGTAAAAGATAATTTATATTACCTGAATTTTAATTACTTGAAAGTTGTTTTTTAAGATGACTTCATCTAAAAATATGAAAAAGTTAAATCTGATAATTGCCCTGATTTTGTTTGTTGCCATCAGTGGATGCGGACAAAACCGTACAAGTAAAGTGAAAGAAGAATTCGTTGATACGGTAGCTTATCCGGCTGCAAAAAAAGAAGCCGACTGGAAGAAAATTTTATCTCCCGAAGCCTACAGGATTATGGTAGAAAGAAGGACTGAAATTCCTTACCGGAATCCATACTGGGATAACCATCAGAAAGGTATTTATGTGAGTGCAGCTACCGGCAAACCTTTGTTCAGTTCCGATACAAAGTTTGAATCCGGTACAGGCTGGCCAAGTTTCTTTGAACCGATTGATCCCAATGCAGTAAAAGTCGTTTCGGATAATTCTCTGGGTATGTCACGGGATGAAGTAGTAGAAAGCAGCACGGGATTGCACCTGGGGCATGTTTTTGATGATGGCCCTGCTCCTACGGGCAAACGCTTTTGTATGAACTCCTGGGCTTTGAAATTTATCCCTGCCAAGTAGTACCGTTAAGAATCATACTGATGCCTTAATAGAAAAAAACACTCAGTCCTTTGAACAGACTGAGTGTTTTTTTATAGAATGCCTTCTCATCACTTGTTTGTTACTTGTAACATTATTTATTTTTTAGAAAATTCCGGATTGCGCCAAGGTATTGTTCAGGATTATCCCTGATTTTATTATGACCGGAATTTGGAATAATCTCAACCTTTGAACCGGAAATTTCTTTTTGAAATTCGTACATTGTTTCAGGCCTGGCCTCATCATATTGGCCGGTAACAAATAATACAGGTTCTTTTATTTTATGCAGATCCGGCGTTCTGTCAAAATTTTTGAGTGTGCCGGTTGCATTGAATTCTGTTGGGCCCCACATGTACCGGTAAATCTGTCCGTTGCCTTTTCCTGAACTTTCACAGTCTGGTGCCGAAACTCTTATGCCTTGTTTCCTGCTGAGATAATTGACGTTAAAAGAATCCGTAGCAGCAAGGTAAGATTTATGATCATATATACATAAAGACTCGTACTTATTAATGGTATCCTGAACAGGCTTTGGAAGCTGGGCTATCAGGAGTTTGGCATCCCGCATCCATTTGGACGTACTGATAAGCGGACCGGCAAAAATCACCGACTTCACTCCTTTCGGTTTTTTTGTGACCATGTATTCCACAGCGACTGTTCCTCCCCATGAACTGCCCAAAATATTAACTTCTTTCAGATCCAGTGCTTTACGCAATGCCTCAACTTCATCGACAAATCTGGGAAGCTGCCACAGCGTAGTATCGGTTGGCCTGTCCGAATGACCTGATCCCAGCTGATCATAAAATATCACAGGCCGGTCATTTCCTAATGTGGAATAACCCGGAATGCCCTCACAGCTTCTACTGCCCGGCCCACCATGAATCAGCAACAAAGGTGTACCCTTTCCGGCACCTACTACTTTGTACCAGATGCGTCCGCCCTTTACTTCTACAAATCCTTCACCCGGATTAATACTTCTGCGAATACTTCCTGAAAGGAAAAGGGAAAGAAATAATATTACAGCGGAATACTTCATTGAAAAATGCCTTATTGGTTTAAATTATCTTCCCAAAAACTTTATTTTTAAAGATAATAAAAATTGGAATTAAACACGGCCGGCATCTTCCCTTTGACATGTCAGCCACAAACATAGGTTGACATCATCAAAACACAATCGGATAAGGCCAGAATTGTATGCGACATGTTCGGGTGAAAAACGGCAACCTGGCCCTGTATATTTTGAATCACTTTACCATCGGTTTCAATCTGGATTTCACCCTGCATAACCTGTAAAGTAAAAAATTCTTCCATGTGCGGATGATCCAGCACGGCTCCGGATTTCAATGCTGTAATAAAAATAGTCAATCCGCTGGATTTAAAAACAGTGATTCCGTTTCTGTCATTTTTATCCCATGACTTTTCACTTCTCAGCTGTTCTACATAGTTAGGAATGTCAATAAATATGTAAGGAGCGTCAATAATCCGGTCTCCTTCAGGACGATTCTGAGTGGCTTGATTGGCTTTAATTTCCATACTAGTGCTTTTTATATCATTTTATTGGCTTTGATCAAATTCCATGCCATTACATGAGCATTTAACCCTACACATTCACCTAAGTTTACAATTGGCATAAAAATTTACCTGACAGCAAAAAGAGCGTAAAATAACTGTTAACCAAACAGAAAACTATGAACAAAATCAAATTTACCTTCTCGCTTATTAAAGACAGCTTTAATGAGTTCATGAATGATAATGGCTTAAAACTAAGTGCAGCATTATCCTATTATACAGTATTTTCACTGGCTCCTATGCTGCTTGTCATCATATCGATTGTTAGTTTCTTTTACGGCAAAGAAGCTTTTACAGGAGAATTATTTGGTCAGATCAGCGGTCTGGTAGGAAAAGATGCAGCAGCACAGTTGCAGGAAATCATAAAAAATGCGGAGGTCTCCAACAAGTCAACGCTGGCGGCAACAGTCGGTATTGTAACCCTGTTGATTGGTGCTACCGGGGTTTTTGCCGAAATACAGGATTCTATCAATTATATATGGTCTATAAAATCCAAGCCTAAAAAAAGCTGGCTGGCTTACCTCAAAAACCGGCTTCTTTCTTTTTCCGTGATCCTTACACTGGGATTTTTGCTAATTGTATCCCTGGGTGTTAATACAGCTGTGGACCTATTAAGCAGTAGGCTTGAACGTTACTTTTCAGAAGGATCTGTTATCATTTTCAGTGTCGTTAACATTGCTCTGGTACTGGTTATTCTGACTGCTTTATTCACGGCTATCTTTAAGGTTTTACCCGACGGACATGTTCGGTGGAAAGAATGTCTTGTAGGTGCCAGCTTTACTGCTGTTATGTTCGCAATAGGGAAATCAGGTATCAGCCTGTACCTCGGTTCGCAGGATTTAGGCGCTGCCTACGGTGCTTCGGCTTCCATTGTTATTTTGCTGACATGGGTTTATTACTCCTCGATCATCTTGTATTTTGGTGCTGAATTTACAAAGGTATATGCCAAATCGGATGGCGAAGATATTTCACCCAATGAGCATGCAGTACTGGTTTCAAGAAGAGAAGTGGAAGACAAAACCGGTAAAATAGTATCTGATAATTCAGGATCTTCCTTAAAAACGAGCCCGGATTCAAAATCCCCTGCTATTCCGGAAGAAGGCAAAAAGATAGTACAAACCATTATTAACCTGATCGACAGACGATTCGATCTGCTTAAAGAGGAAGTAATGCAGGTTGTTGGAAAAGTTGCAGCATCGGGTGCATTTTACGTAATTCTGGGCATTACAGGTTTTGTTATCCTGGTAACGAGTCTGATTCTTCTAGGGACATTTTTAAATAAAGCACTAGATAGCGACTTTTTGGGCTACTTAATATTACTTGGTGTATTTCTTATTTTAATCATAATGAGCATAGTATTCCGAAAAAATCTTGAAAACCTGATAAGAAATATCCTGATGAAGGTTAGCAAAACAGAAACTACTGTATAATAATTTTTTAGAAAATTATTATACATGATCTTGGGCTGTCATTTACACAAATGACAGCCCAAGCCTTTTTCACTCCTTAATATTATACTTTATTTCATAACAATCAGGACTGTTGTTTTTCAAGTGCAACAAAATCTTCCCGCACAGGCGTAAAACAATCCAGTACTTTACACTCCGTCAGGGCTCTGGCAGAATGCGGTGCCATAGATGGTATAAAGGCAGCCATGCCCTTGGTCAATACTTGTATTTCTCCATTGATATTGAATTCAAGTTCGCCTTCCAGCACATGGCAGCACTGTTCATGAATATGGCTATGCTCCGGTAAGTCTGTTCCGTTTTCGATCGTTAAATATCCAAAGGTTGAATTTTCCGTATGTGCCAGTGTTCCGGAAATCCCATCCCAGATCTGCAAAACTCTCCCTGAATTAAAATTGATAAATGGCATGATGAATCGTTTTTAATATTTTGGTAAACTGCTTTCTCCCAGGTTTAGGTAAAATCTCTTAACCTAAATTGAATTAGTTTGTAGTATAAAATTCACAATTAACTGTTAATTCATAGTAAATTTTAGGTTAGCGTATCTTATTTATTTATTCAACAATATTAGTAAAGAATGAAACGATTAGTTTATGTATTTGCTTTGTTTACCTTTTTGACTTCTTGCTCAAAAGATGAAGTTAACCCCGAAGATTACACCAGCTCTTTTGTGGGGACCTGGAAAACAAGTGACACCCATGATGATTATAAAACAAGTTATATCTGGAATTTCAATAAACTATCCAACAGTACCGTTAAGCTGACCATTACGTCTATTCAGCAATATAAAACTGAAAAACCAGTCACGACACTCCGGGTAATTGAACCTGTACGGGTCCCGGACTATCGTACGCTGGATTTTACAGAAACCAACGACGGAACAAAATTGATGGGAACCGGAGTTCTTACCAACGATTTGCTTTCAGTATCCTTCACCGCTGTAGGTGGTGATGCAGGTTACTGGGAGTTAAAAAAACAGTAAAATAAGAAAACGTGACAGGTACAACCTGTGCAGGAAAAAAGAATTCATAGATTTCAGAGTGTCCGTTTTTGTCAAAACAAATAGTGCGTAGTCAGAAGACTACGCACTATTTGTAAATATCTGTTTTCACAACAAACAAGATTCCTCATTTCCATCACTCAGTATCAGAAGCGCCGGCAGCAAGTCGTAATGCAGCAGCAAGTCCTTCAATCAGTGATGGCATCTCACCTTCCGAACCTGTTTCCGGAGCAAGAAGTGAAAGTTCTCCGGCAATTTTTTCTAACTGCCCGGTCACCGCTGTACTATCTACATTTTCCGCCTGAAGTAACGATTTAAGCTGCTTTAATTCTTCTGCAATTGGTCTGGTATTTTCCGCATTTTCCAGAGAAGCAATCCATTGATCGATCAGTGCAATACCTTCGCCAGGCGTTAAGGTCTGTGATTCTGCTGAAAGTTTTTGGGTAGTTTCATCCAATAAATTCGTGGCATCTGCAAGATTTATCATAGCTAAGTAGCTGGTTAAGTGATACTGTCTTATTGATTACAGCCTTTGTAACAAATATTCCGGCTTATTTATATAATTCATTTTGAGGATCAGCATAAAAAAACATACCAGAATTCCTGAATTGTAATTCCAAATCCATTAAGAGTTTATAAGTGCCTATATTATTTTACTCAACCGGATTTAGTCGGGAATTGGGGAGTTATAGGCCAGTAGCGAGATGAATAAAATCAGTAGTCATCAATCGGAAAGACAATGTAATTCGTACTAAAACTTAGTAGTCGGAATATACATATGTCGGAATATCCCTTAAATTTGAATTTTTAGTTCATTTTTGAATTAGTCCTTTCAGCTGTTGATAAATGCACCGGATTGTATTTAATGAAACGGGTTAGTGCCTGACGCTAAACACTTTCAGCACCTACTTTACAGCTAACGCTATAAATAATCATCGAGTATTACATGCTATTATATAACTGGGTTAAAGTAAATCTGTTTAAAATTGCGGCGGCTATCAGCATTTTGAGCTGTATCATTTTACTTTTTATAAAAATTTATTTCTCTCTGAGTTTTTTACCGGATCTGTCAGGAAGTGAAATAAGCACCATATTTCCCATTCAATTTCTTGCAGACAATCAACCTCCGTACACAAATCCCGAAGAGGCCCCGTTCCGGCTAACCCAGTACACTCCTATTTATCCGCTCATCGCATCTTCCCTGTTTAAACTGGCAGGATGGCTTCCTACTGAGGTTCACAAGGTTTTTCTGACAAGCCGGTTCCTGTCCATGGGTTTTACTCTTTCAGCAGTTCTGGTTGTCGCATGGATTATAAGTATTCTGGGCAAACGGGAAAAAGTGACGGGAATACTGGCAGCAGGTATGATCTTTCAGGTATTAGGAACCTGGATTTTAACCAGCTCACGGCCTGATAGTTTAGTTGTATTGCTTACTTCTTTATACGTTTTCAGTGTTTTTAAGGCAACTTCTTCCCTAGCAAAAAGAGATCTCTGGTACATTCTTGCTATTTTCATTTCCGTAACAGCATTTTTTGTCAAACAGAGTGGTACCATTCATGCCATCGCACTGGCGGCTTTTTGCATATATCAATTGCAGTGGAAATTACTTGCCAAATTAATTCTGGCAGGAATTGTTTTTTTTGGAATTTACCTGTTCCTATTACCTATTAATTCCATACCCAACTTTATTTCCAACGTGGTTGGAGGTGTCCAGAATTCGGCGAGTTGGGGCTGGTTTTATACCTGGACCCTGGAAAAATTCCTGCTTCAATTCGCTCCGCTGATTGTTTGCAATTTTGTTATCAGTGTTTATTCACTCACCCGCAAAAGGTCAGAGTTGTATACTTTTTTGGCTGTCAGCAGTACCTTGTTTTTCATTTTTGCTACATCAACAGCCTTTAAAATCGGTGCAGGAGTTGGTTATTATCAGGACTATCTGGTACTGTCCGTTATTCAGATTGCTCTGTTTTTTACAGATCCGATTAGCAAAAACTGGTTTGAACCTAAGATTTTTAAAGCACTTCTGGCTTTTTATCTGGTCATCGTCTCCGTACATACAACACTTTTTGTTTATATGACTTACAGTGAGCAGCCATTGGGAATGTATACCAACCAATATATCCAGGAACGGAATGTGGCAGAATATCTGATCAAGGAAAGAAAGCTGGCGGATAAAGACTGGGTGTATGTCTGTGATATTAGTAACATGCAGGGACTTTATCTCAAACATTTCCTTTTTAAAAATATTTTGGTACCTTTTCCGGATATCGTATACCTGGCAGAAAAAAATCATACTTTTAATTTTGAAAAATTTAAAAGTATGATTAGAAATAATGAGATCCGGTTTGTCATTTCTCAAAAAGGAAAAGCACCCGTAAATATCCTTGACTATAAGTTCGGCAATCTGAAAAAGATAAAGACCATTGACGACTACGATATTTATGAGTATTGAGGGCATTATGAAAATTCGCAAAATGCCATACTACGGAACGAATTAAATAACTATATTTCTGGTCTTTGAAGGAAATGTAATTACCGGCTGAAGTGCCGGATTTCAATACATCTTTGAGAAATTCATTCTGTTATGGCAAAGAAAAAAAATCTTTTACTTGCTATGAAAGCCAGTCGTGATTTCACACTGACGCTCGAACCTGTTAGTGGCGGCCTCACTCTATTTTTTGCTTTTGTGAATGGAATCAAAGTGATTCAGTCCGATGGCACAGAAAAAAGAACATGGGCGGGTAAAATTTCAGAGGCTCAGGTAAGAGTAAAAATCCGGGTAGTTGGTATTAATGATGCCTGTTTCAAACTTGGAATTGATTTGCCTGGCACAGCTGATGATCAAAGTCTGACACTAAAATTAAACGGTGGCTATTATGAAACGGATATTACTTTATAGTCTGCTCATTCTTTCATCGATCCGCTGCTTTGCTCAGGATGCACCCATCCGGATAGCGCCGTATATTAATGCAACAACTTCGATCCGAGATGGACAGATTGAAGCTGGCCCGGAGTTCAACAAGGAAAATGTAAGCAAAGGGCAGACTTTTACGTTACGGCCTTTTATCCGGGTACCTTTGACCAACGCTTCTGCTAATGTATTGCAGATTGACCGCTTTTCTTCAACCTGGCGGGGCGTTGTGGCCTTACAATATACCAAAGATAACACCAAGGAAACAGGCAATATTTCGAGGCATTCCATGAATGCTCAGCTGGAATATGGCGCAACCCGTTATGCCTATTATCCAGCCGGAAATACATCTGACGAACAAAAATCAGGAGAGACCTCCTATGCGTTGGAAATTAAATACATCGGTTTTTTCTCCAAAGGGTTTTCAGAAGCGAATCAATTCTCACCGCAGTTCCGGCTTCGGTATTCTTATGACTGGAAAGCTTCGGATGCCGTGTTCGTGGTTAATCCTCCCAATAGCAATGGTTTAGTTACAACCACGGATCTGATTATTGATGCTCCTTATGTCAGGCCCACTTTTTCTCCGGCATTTTCTTTACAGATTTATCCGGGCAGAGGCAGTTTCAGCTACTCACCCACCCTTTATTATGACTTTACGGGGGCTACAAACACCAAAAATCCTTTTAATAACCGGAATAGAGTAAGGCTGGAAACCTGGATTTTCTTTTATCCTTTGATCAGGGATAATCCCAATGTGAAAATAGGATTATCTCCTTTCGTCAACATCAGAACGGCAGGAACTGACAGCTTTAACAAGGTGGAATACGGCGGTTTGGTCACCATCAAATTTGGAACCACATTTTTACAGTTTTTTTGATCCAAACAATATATGCTCACTTTAACACGAACTACTTCCGATAACAAGGACTTCACTTTACTTGTCAAAAAACTTGATGCAGACCTGGCAGAAAGAGATGGTGCTGACCACACTTTTTACGCACAGTTTAACAAAATTGATAAAATAAAACATGTTATTGTTGCCTTTGAAAATGGTAATCCGGTAGGTTGCGGTGCAATAAAAGAGTTTTCAGCAGAAGCTATGGAAATAAAACGAATGTACACGGCACCGGAAGGACGCGGGAAGGGAATTGCAACCGCTGTTCTAACAGAACTTGAAAAGTGGGCAGCTGAATTGTCTTACAAAACGTGCGTGCTGGAAACCGGCAGGCGACAGCCGGAAGCTATTAAACTTTACAAAAAAAATGGTTACAATCTTATTCCAAATTACGGCCAGTACGCCGGAGTTGAAAATAGTGTCTGTTTTCAGAAAATTGTATAATGAAAGGATACGTGTTCCATTACAATTGAGAAGTCATAAATCTACGCCAGCTTATATCAGAATACCGAAGATTTGGCAAGCTGGATGTTTTAAAGCGCTTTTCTGCAAATATGTATTTACAAAAAAGCGCTGTTTAAAGTTTATTCAAAGTTATTCGGGGCAGCACACCGTTTCCAGTATTCCATAATAGCGGAAATCGTTTTTTCCAATTCCTTCATTGTAGTTTGTTTGATAAAAAAACCTTGAACAGACAAACTATATGCGTCAATTACCATCTTTTGGCTGACAGCAGTAGAAAAAAACAAATAAGGAATACACTTTATTGCAAGCTGGGAATCCGTAAAAATCTTATTTCTTAATTCAAACCCATCCAGTTTTGGCATGTTAATATCTGACAAAATCAAAAAAGGAATACTTTCTGCATTGTTTAAATAATCAAGCGCCAATTCTCCGTTGGCAAAATAGATTACCTCATTGGGGTAATCTAATATTCTAAAAACCTCTTCAAGCAGAAACTGGTCATCAGGATCATCTTCTATAATGATCACCGGTCCGTTTTTATTCATAATGTCAATTTTAAAGTCAGACATCCTACACAAAAGTGATGTCAGCTTCAAATTAGCCATTCCCGCTACAAATTCCTAACAAAGAGAAAAAGGAGACGAAGAAGCGGATAAAAGAAACTGATTTTATTTACAGGAAACACGGGATAATACTACGCCGTCAAAATGAACAGAAGCATGATTCTGAAAAGATATTTTCCCTTTTTCATTTTTTCGGTCTCCTAGTCCTTCAACCAGTAAAGTATCCTTTTTAAGAAAAATAACTTCCTGAATAGATTCTGCGCCTTTAACCATAAAGGTGCATGTGGCTTTTAAAGTATCGCCATACATTTTTCCCAAAAGTGATCCGTTGCTATGATCTTTTTCATAAAGTTTGTAACCAAGGCTTCCCTTCACACTATCTCCATACATCAGGGCATTGAGCAGGATTGTATCTTTTTTCAGGACGGAAGAAAAGCATACGTTAAACGTGCTGTCCTTCTCCGAAGTCTTCCTGTTGATTGCCGAATTTTGCGTGGGATTTGAATTGCAGCCAAACTGCAGCATTAGTAGCGCAAACAAGTATAGTACTGAATTTTTCACAGAATGATTTTGGTTTGAAGTTTGTAACAAGACAAGGATTTCGTCGGATTATGTACTTGTAAATCCGGCTTACAAAAGTCCTTGAATTCTTTCTTCAAACTGCTGACCTTAACCTGTTAGATATATGATCATCGTCATCAAAAACGGTTTTCCTATTCCTGTTAGTCCGTAGTTCTGAGGCAGGAAACCACATCGGGCATCTGATAAGTTTGTCAAGTACATTTTGGAAAGTTTAGTTACTCCCCAAAATGGCACTTTAACTTACTTATCGATGCCCGATTTTTTTAACTCTTATTTTTTAAAGAAGTACTTAATTTTTGATAATTTTAAAAGCTTCGTTATTGACCCGGATCACGTATAAACCGGATGGAAAGCTGCGCATGTCCAGCTCGAATAAAGATGTTTTTACTTTATTGAACTGTAACGATACGCCTGATGCGTTAATCACTTCAACTGAATTTATTTCTATTTCCGACTGAATACTGAGCTGCTCTGTTACAGGATTAGGAAAAACCTTTACAACGGCCTGGCTATTGATTCTCAGACTGATAATCCGGCTGTATTCGTAAGAACCATCCATATCCACCTGCTTAAGACGGTAGTAGTAAAGTCCAGCGGGCAACGAATAATCCTGATAGGCATAGTATTTATCAGCCTTTGAATTGCCTGCTGCAGCTTGTGTCGCCATGGTTTGGAAGTGAACTGCATCCGTGCTGCGCTCTATATCAAAAGAAGACGAGTTGATCTCGGCAGTGGTTTCCCATTCCAGCATCGCACTGTTTTCAGTAGCATTTCCTCTGAAATATTTCATGGTAACCGGCAAGGGAGAAGTACCCGACGCCGTGCTTACAAAAAATCCCCCGGATGCTGTGATATCCAGACTTACTTCCCAGCTGTTAAGGGTTGTATTCCAGCTAACGGATTTGGGCGTTATTTCCTGACGGCTTCCGCTGTAGCTTCCCAGCATGCCACTGTTATTGACCGAAGTGCCGGTATACTGAACGATCCGCAGGTTGCTTTTGCCGGTCTGATCGGATGGATTTTGCGGAATGTCGGTACTGCTGATGGTATTGAAAGCATCGAATTCAGTTTGTGAAAAATACAGGGTAAGCTGTGCTGCCAGGGCTGTATTGGCCGGATCTGCTCTAAAATCAAAATGCCGCTGCACATACGGAACCTTATCGTAGGATTGTACTGAGCCATCAATGTATGCCTTTGCTGTCAGGGTTTTATTGATAATCTCAGCATTGGCCGAAGGTGTTACCTGGGCAAGAATCCTGCAGTCGTTGATCAGCAGGTTATTGACATTGCTGGTAATAACCTGCTGACTGCTTTCTGCATTGCCGGCAATCCGGACAGGTGTACTTTTTTCAGGTACGCGCAGCCTTGGAGAGTAAACAACATTATTAAAGCTATCGATTGTTTTAAGCCGGTACTCCCCACTGGCAGCAGACCATTGCTGATTGCCCGAAAGTGTATTACTGCAATTATCTGTTGAAAGCCAGTTGTAGTTTTTCCAGCCCGCAGGTCCGTTGAAAGTTACGTTGTCCGTTTCTGTTCTGGATACTGAAACATTGGGCGGGGGAGTTGCCAGGTAAGGTGTAGAGTTTCTGAAAAAATCGGTGTTTAGTTTTTCAGCCCACCAGCCTGCTAAAAGCAACAGTCCCGTTCCTTTAAAATGAACCTCATCATTGTCGCGATAATAAGGACCGAAATAGCCGTCTGTTTCCGGTCCGGCAAATACGTCGTCCATTTTGTAATTTAAATTGGCACCATTGCTGCCAATACCGATCACATCATTTTGTGCATCTATGACAGGTTGCCAGTTTCGCACACCTCCGTCTGAAGGGTTTCGGGATGCTCTGGCTACAACCCAGGCAAGTTTATTTTTTCCCGATAAATCACGTGTAGCTTTGATCACATCACGGATATCAGAAAGGTAAGCTTCACGCGTACGGCTCGCTTTGTTATCCGTTTCTCCCTGATGCCATAGTACTGCCCTGACACCCAGTTGTGCGATATAATTGTTTAAGGCAAGTCGTAAATGTCCAAAGGGTAACCCCGCAGGAAATTGGAAGCCATAATCACTTTGAGTGACGTTGTTTACGTCAATCGTCTCTTTCCAGTTCCTGACACTTGTACTTGACCAGCCTGCATTAAAGATCATAACCGGAACCTGCAATTTTTTGACCAGGCTATCACCAAAAGCACCCCAACACCAGGCATAATTTCCGAAAGGTGCTGTCTTTGTGGCATCATCCAGATGAACAAATTCCGGACAAGGCAGCTGGATGGCTGAATAAGGAGCTATGGATGGAGAGGCATTAGGATTGTAATTCTGAAAATTAATACTGCTTACACGGTCATCTGTTGCACTGGGACCATTTTCTTTTCCGTCTCCGCCTGTTGCATTGGATTGTCCTGCCACAACAAAGACTTCACCTACACCAACGCGTTCAACCGAAGTCCGTGCAGCTTCAGCGTTATCCAGAATAGCCCGTACTTCCAGCGTATACCAGCCACCAGTCACGGTCATAGACCCATAATAATTTCCTGAACGGGGATTATTTTGAATAGTCGCCCATCCTCCATTTGCCGGAGAAGCGGTACCCTGGCCTGTAGCTCTCGGTACAAATCGTGCCTCAACACGGTCAATACAGCCAGAAAAATAACCCGCAATAGTTACCGAAGCCTGATTCGAATTATTACGCTGAAAGACAACGCGGCTTGAGGGATAAGTAATGGTAATCTGGCCAAAACAAATTTTTGAAAATAGTAATAAGATAATAATACTAAGTAGAGATTTTGTTCGCATAAAGGCGTTTTAATGGAAGGGGGAAGAAAAAGAATGTGATTGTCTTGTCAATAAGGAAGTGCTATTTTTGCACAAAGCTAAGATGCTTTTTGTTAATTAAAATATTTATCAATCAAATTACTTGAGAGTTTGACAAAAATTTATGTAGAAAATGTTCTATGAAATGGAATTTGACTCTTGGACGGGCTTTACTTATTAATTGCACTAAAAGCAAGTCAAATTGTTCAGTACTTCCAGGAAGGAAAGTTAGAATACCTCTCCCAAAGTAAGTTTCAGACCGGAATAGTCTTTACTAAACCCATAATTCAGCGCAATGTTAGTGCCTGAACGCTTGTTCATTTTGATGCGGATCCCTGCGCCGCCTCCCGGATTCCAGCTAAGAAAAAACGTGCTTTTGGGTCCGCTCACGGTATTAGCATTCGCAAAAACTACGAACCCCAAAAAACCATTGCTTGTAATATCGCGCCGGTACTCCCCTTCAACATACAATAAATTTCTGCCGCGGTAACGGTTCTGGTCGAACCCTCTGCCGGAGCGGTTATAATCTTCCCAGCCGATACTGGGCAAGTCAAGATAAGGCACTTTTTTGTCAAACACTTTCCACAAATAAGTCCAGACAGCAAGCATATTTTGTTTTTCCCTGCTTTTATCAAATCGAATGTACCTTCTGAAATCAATGTAAACAGATCGCCAGGAATTATCATTTCCTAAAAAAGAAGGGTTAACACGGTATTGAAAACTGGTATAATAACCATCCCACGGATTAATGGAATTATTCCTGGTATCAAAAAGTACATTCAGACTCAGACCGGAAGAATAACTGTTTATAGATTGTGCTGTACCATAAGCATATCCGGTATAATCTGCCAGAAGCGGCTGATCCTCGTCCGTATGCACGTGCGCCCGGTAATCAATATGATAGCCTACACCGGCAAAAAAACCCTTGGAAATATGCTTTAACAAAGTCTGATACACGCGCAGGTAGGAATAATTGACAAGCAATTCATCTCCCTCACTATGTTGTTTACCAAGCCCCCAGGTATACTGCGGGTAAACCATCAGCCTTGTATCGCCACTGATGACCCAACGATTTTTATCGAGCCAGATGTAAGAACGGATAGGCAGCCCAAACCGTTTTTTGAAATTGGTATAAGGTGTAAAAGTAACTCTGGACATGTACGTATCTTTCCGGTCGCCCAGATAAAAACCAGCCGTAGTAGAAGTTACCAATGCAGTTCCTCCACCCGGCACCTGAGTAGAAAAAGGGAGCACAGAGAAGTAAATCGTTTTTCCCGGAGTAGCCTGAGGCCTTTTGGATCTAATATGAAGTAAGCCTTTTCCAACATCAATCAGATCATACAATTTACTTGTATCAGCCCGCACAGTTGAATCTCTTTCCAGCACATTTCCAGGACTTTGCGCTAACAGCAGGCACGGCCAAAAACACACCAACAGGATACAAGCAGCAGCACAATGACTACGGGAATAAAACATTTTGAATAAATAGCAAATGGTGTGGAAAGGATACTTTCAGAATAACAAAAATAGATACTCTGACAATCAAACGCTATTTCACTGAAATAAGATCAAAGAGAAACGTTCAGGTGAAAAAAGGAATTTTCATTTGTGAATTATTTCAATAAAAAGCATTAAATCTATAAGTTTTCTGTTTATATAGGAACGGTAATTATAAGCTATCGCCATAAATAGTAAAAAATGTAACCAACCTGATATGACTAACATAGAAAATCACAAAAACTACGGATTTTCAAAATCCAAAGAAGAAACATTTGAAGGTGAAATATTGGTTGATGCGCTACCTCGTGCGGTTATTCGTCCTAATGAATATTTGTTACTGGATGGTGAATGGAAGTTTTCTCATGACACTCAGGATAAAGGATTATTAGAAAGCTGGTATTTAAAACATGACTACCAACAGACAGCCCATTGGCCGGGCAGCGTAGAAGCACACATAGCCAGTGCCTTGCAAACTGAAAAGCCCTGGCAGGACAAAGTTGTGGTTTGGTATGAAAGAGAATTTAACCTGCCTGAAAGAGATCCCGGAAAAGGAAACCCCCGCTCTTTGATGCAGCTTTCATTTGGTGCCAGTGGCTATGAAACTCAGGTATGGCTTAATGGCTTTGCGCTCGTCACGATTGAAGGCGAATCCAAACATCTGGGTGAGTACACGTCTTTTTCCTACGAGCTGGACGAAAAAGTTCTCCGGCCAGTCAACCGGATTACGGTTCGTATCGAAAGTTCAATGGACGCTGATATTCCCCGTGGCAAACAGGAATCTCATGTCTATAAACGCGGAGGGATCTGGTACCAAACCTACACCGGTGCCGTCAGAAGTGTGTGGCTGGAAACGGTGGAAAGAAACCGGCTCCGGTCAAGAGTTGGCGTGGTAAGTAATGTGGAAGACAATCTTGTACGTTTTAATCTGACGACCAGGATTTCAGATCCGGGAGCTTATCGTATCCGGCTGAAAGTTTATGATGATAAAAGCAGCTCTTTACAGCCCGTTGCAGAAGATGAGTATGCTCTGAACCTGGAAGCAGGGCAAAAATCACAGCGCGTTGTGATCCGCGTTCCAGATGCAAAACTGTGGTCACCCGAAGATCCGCATCAATACCGGCTGATTGCACAGTTGGTTGACTCCAATGATTATGCCTCTGAAATCGAAACACGGTTCGGGTTAAGGAAAATTGAAGCCCGGGGATGCTGTTTGTATCTGAACAACAAGCCCGTTTATATGGATGGTATTTTGTACCAACCTGGTGCCTCTTCCTACGAGCAGATCAAAAAACATATGTATGCCATGAAAGAACTTGGCTGCAACCTTGTCCGGATTCACATTGCCGGGGTAGATCCGAGGATTTATAAACTGGCTGACAAAATCGGTGTACTGCTTTGGGTTGAAGTACCCAGTCCACATCAGTCTAACCTTAAAAGCCGCGGAAATCACCACCAGGAGCTAATGAGAATGCTCGCACTGATTGGTACACATCCTTCTGTAATTATATGGAGCTTGTACAATGAAGACTGGGGCGCTCAGGACATCGCTACCAACCCGGAAACCCGGCAATATATTATGGACACGTATCATTACATGCAGATTGCTCATCCGCAGTTTCTTGTTGTGGACAACGATGGCTGGCAGCATATTTCCTACGAAGGAAAACTTAAATCTGATTTATTGACTGCCCATTTGTACACAGCCGACCATCAAAGATGGACTCAGGTGCTGGATGAGCTTTCTGCCGGAGAACTGGACAGAGTAGCTGCATTTCCGTTAGTGGTCGGCGATCCGTTTTTTTACCGTAATCAGGTACCGCTGATCGTTAGTGAATGGGGTGGGTTTGGATTTGACAATTACGGAGGTCCAAAGAACGATATGGATCGCGCAGAATTGATCAAACAGTTTAAACAGGAACTAAGAAAGCGCCCCTTCGCCGGTGATATTTACACCCAGGCCACCAATATCGAAGATGAACAAAATGGATTGCTGGATGCAGAAACGGGTGAACTGAATGTACCAGCCGGACTCCTAAGTACGCAACAGCTTGCAATAAAGCAACCAGGTAAACAGTAGTATAAAAATTCAGAAAGTAACTAAGGATTAATCCTTGTCTTAACGACAACGATTAATCCTTAGTTTTTTATCAAACTATGCCTTTATGATTTTATTTTATCAGTCTTCAATACTTCTGAAACAGCCATATCCAAAATTATCAGCTCGTTTACAAATATTTATGGGTTACCAGTGTTTTAAATTTTAGTTAAAAATGATTAAAAATTCATTTCCTGTACTCCTATTGAATGCCGGTATGTTACTTTTAGGCTAACACAGCACTGGTACATAGCTAAACATCAGTACTCTATTTTGTACAATATCTAACTGGAACATCATGACCAAAAGCGAGTACTATCTAGGAATATTTTTTATTGGTCTAAGTGCTATCTGCAATCTTTTACAAAGCCTTATTTTTTTGAAACTTGGATTCCAGGTCTACTCTGTTCCCTCCTTCCCGTCCTGGTTTATTCTTACCATAGCAGTTGATCTTATAGGATCAATCCTTCTTTTAAAATATTACTATTATAAAAAATACTGGATACCATTTTCATTGGCACTCATCATGCAGGTTGCTATTCTCTTCCTGGACTTTGTAATTTATAATGTCATTGTACTAAGGAATTTGCAGGATATGTATATTTCTACTATCCTCATAGTACTATCGATATCCATTTTTCATGGTAGCAGCATTATATTAACTGATTCCCGAAAACGTTTCTGGTTGAGAGCCGCAGGAGCTGCTCAGTTCATCTTCGGACTTATTCTGATTTCAACAATCCTATGGAGTTTACATTCATTTGATTCTGAATTAAACCTCTTGTTAGAAAAAATAAATTTGTGGGTTACGAGAGCCGTTGTCCTGGTTCCATGTTTGCTGATATTAAATTTTTTAAGCGAGCTTAGAAACGTAAAAACAAACGTTAAATCAGCAACTCCGCTAAACACCATATTCTATTTAGCTGCAATAGCTATCTGTATTCCAATATTTGTAATCGGCAGAGAAGTAGTAAATGAAAGTATTGCAACGGGTCGCGCACGCAGCGTAATTGGTGAGAGTGCCACAGGGGCAGCTAAGCCATTTGAGGCGAGGATTTATACAGATCGAGGCGATACACTGCGGTACCGTATCTTGAAACCTCTCGGTTATAATCCTGCTAAGAAATACCCAATCGTTGTGCTGTTACACCACGGTGGCGCGCATGGGAACGACAATGTAAAACAGGTAGAAGGATCAGAAGCTCCTTTTTTATCAAATTATGAAAATATAAGAAAGTATCCGGCATTTCTATTCGTACCTCAATGTCAGCAAAATATGAATTGGATGAGTCCTGCCATTAATATATCGGTTTTAAAAACTTTACAGGTACTAGAAAAGGAATTTTCAATCGATGTAAAAAGACGCTATGTGATGGGCGTATCGGGCGGTGGTTATGGATCATGGCATTTTATAGGTGCTCATCCGGGAATGTTCGCTGCTGCTATACCTATATGTGGAGGAGGTAATCCCAGACAAGCCAAAAACATGCTGGATGTAGCCATATGGGCCTTTCATGGTAAGAATGACGGCCTTGCACCTGTAAGCGGTACACGAGAAATGATTGCCGCAATTAAACGTGAAGGCGGCGCACCCCGGTATACCGAATTTCCTAATGAAGGGCATGATATCGGCAGGAAGGTCAAAATTACCCCAGGCCTGCTCGATTGGCTTTTTTCACAAAGACGTAATGAGAAGGCACCTGAATAAGTTAAAGATTACCTCCGTAAGTAAGTATAAATAATGCTTAAGATTTCAGCAAAGATTCCAGCCTTTGTGCAATAGCCTGCAATAATCCAGGACTCAGATGCTTATTACCTGTTTGTTCCAAACTGACGATAGCACGATAATTCCTTTCTTCATCCGGTTCAAAAAATACTGATGTATCGCCAATAAAAATTTCTATTTTATGTTCGTAGCCCGACATGATAAGCTGACCTTCAAATTCAATAGTCTCACCTTTATACTCCACATCAATTTCAAAAATATCTTCCATAACGTAACTTTAATAATAAGTATACATGCATTCAAAAATAAAGTATAGTTCAGGTAAAAACCTGTTTATCAGACCTGCCGGGTTCTATATGTAAAGTCCCTTATTCCACAGATTACGTTTATAGCAAAGCGTAACCCTGAATAAGGGACTTATATTATTTTAAAAAATCGTGACAGACCTAATTTCTTTTGCTTTTTGCATGATCAATCACAAGCCCTGTACCTGCTCCTGCCCCACCTCCTATCAAACCGCCAATGATTGCGCCTTTTCCGCGCTTTTTACTTACAATCGCACCTGTAACCGCACCGGCTCCTGCGCCAATAACGGCACCTTTGGCTGTATTATTCCACTTTTTCTTTCTTTTAGCAGCGGCATACCTTGGACTGGTAGTGACATTAGGAGCAGTGATCGGGCTGGTACTACTTGTAACAGCCACGGCACCCGTTGTAGCAGCTAAAGCGTTGTGATTAGCCACAGACTGCCTGTTCTTTTCCTCATTTATAGCCATAACTGAATTCATGGAATCAATGACAGCTTTTTTGGCAAGAACAACTTTCATAGAGTCTACTGTCGCCTGTTTCGCTCTTAATAACGCTGCCTGTTTGTTAGACTCACTATTACAAGCCGTTAACAGGCAAACGGCGCAGAACATTGAAATTAATAACTTCATAATCTAGATTTTAGGTTTTTCATACATGAATTTATTTCCAAAATCGTGCCATTACTGTTCACCTGTCATAAAAGAAAGACTTTACATTAAAAACATAAAACTAATTCTAGAAATTTTAGAATTGTAAGAAGTAGCGTATTTAGAAAGATGCAATGAATATTCATCTTTAATCCGCTGCCAGATTATCTGCGAATTGTCAAATTTATATTTTCTGTATTTTGAACAAAAATATTTTGTAATCGGTTAGCTATATACACTTTGTCAGATTCTTTTTTACTGCAAATAGCGTCAAAAGCATAAAGATAACCGTGCATTTCGATCATGAATGTACAGGAAAGTAATGATGCAAATTCGGTTAGAAACTGAAAACCAAGGAAATAAAAACAAAACAATTAAAATAGATTGTCTGAATTATAAACTCAGAAGAAGATAAAAGCAATATTGTACATTTATAAAATGTTAGATTACATATCTAAGAAATCGCCTAATTAAATTTGCATGAAAAAAAAATCTGTTTTTATAGTACTTATTTGTAACACATTTTAAAAAAAATGACTAAATTAAAGTCCTGATTTATTTTATAACCTTTTAATGTCTTTAATCACATTGCCAACTGAACATTTTGTTGCATCTCCTGTATGGCAGGAATTTATTACCTATCAAAAAGACGAAATCCTTAAACCCGTTTTCAGAGATACCGGAGAAAAACCGGATCGTATGAGGCGTCAGATTTTTCATTCTTCCTTCAATCAGACCTATTATATTCACCAGAAAGACAATCGTCTGGATGAAAAATATTTTGATACATTTAATCAGGCGAAGAAAGAGTATTACTGTTATCTTCATGCGGCTACGCTGGGTCTGAATTTACCGGCAAAGGTAGCATTGGGGTTTCATCAGGACGACCAGTCTGACATTGTTCATATGGTATTATCAAATCAGGAAGTAAGCGGTACCCGTTTAAAGGAAGTACTGGAAGACAAGACCGTAGATGATCAGTTGAGAAAAGATCTGGGAGCTATGGCTGCTTACGATGCAACCAAAATAACGCTTTGTTATGCAGACAATGATCGTAAGCCTAAAAATATGATCGTTTCAGATCCTTTTACCGAAAATTGCAGGTTTTACCATGTGGATTTTGAATATACCATGCAGGAGGATTATGTACCGCTGGTGGATACCTGGTTCAGTGAAGATGTAACCCGCGAGTTTGGTGAAGATATTGTTTTAAACCGGATGATTATTTTTGATACATCGATTGCGTTACTGGTTAAGGCAGAAAACCTGCCTGATGATGATTTCAAGAGGCAGGTTATCCGTAATCTGAATCAATCCCTGACTGTGATTAAGTCGCATCCCGCTTTGCAGGGACCAGTTATATAATATTTATACGCTCTTAGAAGGCTGGCAGGTCATGGAAAGTTCTGTAAAAACCTCTCCTATTTCATCCAGCTGATCTATTTGCAGCACCGTGGATTTACAATCAAAGTTAAGATTCAGCGTACCCACTTTCAGGACAAGCCCGACTTCTTTTAAGAAGACATCCATAGGCGTGTCACCGGCCCCAATAAAATGATCGATCTTACGACCCAGTTGAGCGATCATTTTTTTGGCACCGTATAATTTATCTACATTCGTATGCGAATAAAAATCCTTGAATCCTGTAAAACGTGCTGAATTGTCCTGATCCTCCCCAGGCAGCAGAAATATCATGCTAATATCTTCGGCACTAAGATCTTCGTGAAGTTTTTCGGTATTTCCGCCATACACATGAGAAGCACTTTTGTAACGTTCTTTCATCTCTTTGACCAGGCCTTTATCCGGTGTCCAGATTATTTCTCCTTTTGTCCAATCACGCGGATAGTAAAAAACAACAGGGTTTCCGCCATCTTTCAAAACATTGTCCAGATCAGAAATAAATACTTTCAAATCCTTTTCTTTTAAGGGAAAAGCAGCCGTTTCTTCAAAGGTAAAACCTGTTTTTTTTTCCTTATGAATAAAACCAGTCTGACTCCCATTCAAACTTACCAGTGGGACAGACGCTTTGGATATCGTGTACCAGTCTTCAGCAAACGTTTTAATTACGGATAAAGGGAAACGCATGGAGTTAATAACAACCGGACATTGGGTATTGTACATATCAGCCAATCCGAGCTTTACCGGTTCAGGCATGAAATACCGGCCATCTTTTTGCTGAATAACCGTTCCGTCCAGGTCAGTCATTAAACCGCCTCTTTGCGTAAAATCCAGTGTATCTGAAAAATCAGAAATTTGTTGTTTCTGCTGTTTTGTTAATGGCATGACAGGTTTGAAAAAGTTCTTATATGCTATACAGGTTATTATTTTGAAAAGATCATTCTTTGTTAACCTATCGTATAAAAATTGCGCCAGATCTTTGATAAAGGTAACGTATATAGTATATGTTTTATAATACTGGTATTTCAAACAAAATCTGAGCTTTGATGGTCTTACATAATTTAGCTTATCTAACAGCTTCCGGTTAACTAAATAATTTGATTACATTTAAATTTAATATTCCGGTATTTTCTTACTCACTTCTATGAAACGATCAAAACTTCTGTGTCAAATGACTTCTCTGCTTTCCCGCCGCAGTTTTATTTCAGCAACAACAGCCAGCTCAGCCATGACTGCCTTATCCCTTATGCCATTTTCCGGTCTGGGTCATGTAGTTACACCTAATAAATCGCCTGATACAGAAGCGCTTCCACCTAATTTGCCCGATGAGAAAAAACTGTTACTGGGCATGGTTGTGTTTGAAGGCTTTCAATTGCTGGATACGTTCGGACCTTTGGAAATGTTCGGAGCATTAAAGGACAAAGTAACGATTTTGATGATTGGTGAAAATCCCGGACCCATTAAAAGTACTGCCGGGCCCGCTGTGCTGGTTGATCATACCTTTGCGGATGTTCCTGAGCTGGATATTATGATGATCCCTGGTGGAGCCGGAACGCGGCGTGAAGTCAACAATGCTCCTTTTGTTGCGAAATTGAAAAAACTTTCGGAAGCAACACCTAACGTAGCCTCCATTTGCACGGGTTCAGCGGTGCTTGCACGAACCGGATTATTAGACGGGCTTAAAGCAACGACCAACAAACGTTCTTATAAATGGGCGACAAGCCAAAGTGAAAAAGTCGTTTGGGTCCCGCAGGCGCGCTGGGTTGAGGATGGGAAATACTTCACATCTTCAGGTATTTCTGCAGGGACTGATATGGCCCTGGCGCTTATTGAAAAATTATTTGGCAAAGAAACGGCAATAAAAATTGCAAACGGTGCGGAATATGAATGGAACCGTGACCCGCATCACGATCCTTTTGCCAAGCTGAATGGCTTGGTTGACTGACAGAATACTGAATGGAAAATTATTTTTGCTCAGCTAGATCAGATTGAAAGTAAAACATGTATTCAATACTGAATAAGACATTTACTGCTAAACTTAACACACGTTAAAAATGATTAATTATTTTTATTTCGAATAATTGTGTCAGGAATTGACAAGAAATCAAATTTGAGACTATATTTGCACCCCGTTACAGGCATAAAGCCACAAGCGCACCCATAGTTCAATGGATAGAATTTCGGTTTCCGGTACCGACGATATGAGTTCGAATCTCGTTGGGTGCACTAAAAGACATACCAAAAATAACTAAAACCCTGCAAATCAAATGTTTGCAGGGTTTTGTTTTTTTTCCAAGGTATCAAATTATGCATATTTTCGCATATTGTGGGTGAGTAAATCGAGAGTCATTAACCAAGTCTCAAACGACTCACCAGATTCGACGTAACTAGCTAGCAATAAGCATGTTTACTGTATTAACATCTTGATTTTTCTACGCTGCTAACCTACTTTTATTCACTCTAAACAGGTAAGTTATGCTTAGTAAAACATTCACATTACTATTCTATTTGAAGAAGCCCAAGAATTACCAATCTGGTAAAATGCCAATTTACATCCGGTTCACAATAAATAAGCAACGAGTCGAGATCGCGACTAAAAGGGAATGCGAACCAGAAAAATGGAATCAGTCATCAGGCAGAAAGAACGGAATAAAGGAAGATGTGCGAAGCCTTAATGCCTACCTTGATACTCTACAGACGAAAGTCTATGATGCTCATAGGCGACTTATAGATTCAGGTAAGCAGATTACCGCTAACGGTATCAAAGATATTTTAACGGGAACAACCGACAGACCAAGGATGATTATTGAAATTTTCAAAGATCACAATCATGAGATGCACGCGCTGATAGGCAAAGACTTTGCGAGAGGAACTTACAATCGTTATGAAGCTGCACTTCGAAACGTTCAAGAGTTTATTTTATACAAGTATAAGGTAAAAGATTTAAGCCTGGACAAGCTGGACTATAATCTAATTTCATCCTATGCCTTTTACCTTAAAACTAAAAGGAACATTTCACACAATACAACAATGAAATATCTGGTATATTTTAAAAAAATTGTGCTCATATGTGTGAAAAACGGATGGCTGGTTCGTGATCCATTCTTTGCATTCAGCATGGCTAAACAGGAGATTGATAGGCGCCCCCTGGACGAAAGTGAATTGAGAGCAGTGGAGGAGAAGAAGTTTGGAAATCAAAGACTGCAGAAAGTTCGAGATATATTCCTTTTTTGCTGCTATACCGGACTATCTTATGTCGATGTTCAAAAATTGAAGAGATCTGAAATAATTGACGGTTTCGATGGGCGCAAATGGCTATCAATTAAAAGGCAGAAAACAGATACACCCTCCAAAATTCCTCTTCTATCTGTGCCATTAGATATTTTAAATCGGTATTCAGATCACATTCAATGCGTTTCGCAGGACAGATTGTTACCAGTCATGACCAACCAGAGAATGAATTCCTATCTTAAAGAAATTGCAGATATTTGCGGCATTGAAAGAAATATCACTTTTCATTTAGCCCGGCATACATTTGCCACTACTGTTACACTTTCAAATAATGTCCCTATTGAGAGCGTATCGAAAATGTTAGGTCACAAAGATCTAAGAACCACACAGCATTATGCAAAAATTGTCGATAAGAAAGTTAGTAACGACATGGAGGATTTAAGACTTAGGCTGGAATTGAAGAATGCAGAACAAACCTGATCATTCCCTTTTCTAGTCACAAGGGTTCTGGTCTCGCCAAATAAAATTTGTGTTGGTAACAGAACCCTAAAACTCTAAATTGCACGTGCCAGATGTTACTGATTATTGAAGAAGAAATCTAATTACGTGTTAAAGGCCGTCATTTAGATACTGGTCTTCTACAATGAAAACTGTCAATAATACCTTATGGCGCTTAAAATTATACAACGATGGAGCAGTAGAGACGGAGGGATTCGAACCACACATATAAGTAGTTGATTTTAAACAACTTACAAAGTTCATTTCTTCGAACTCTATGATTTACGCGTTAAATAATTTTCTTGTTTGAAAATTATTCCCGTGGAGATGGAGGGATTCGAACTAAAATCATAACATACTTATAATAAGCAAATTAAGAACTAGTGAATTCTAAACTCCACGATTTACGCAATTATACGTATAAAAAAATCCTGTTTAAAACATGCTTGATTTTTTCATTCACAATTCTTTATTACGACAAAATTAAGAAATCTCTGAATCAATCCATAGTCAATTAATTAATGCCTGTCGGTGTGCCTCGGAATCATCAACGTCTTAAATGATTACGAATTACAATTTGGTAGAGAGACTGGCATTTAACTTTAAGAAGATCTTTAAATTTTAGTCAAGGAATATTATATTTTCCTCGGATGTAGTTTGAATTTGCATCCATCGTTTTTTGAGACAATTTTGAATATTCCGCCAATACATCTCCCCTGTACTAACCATAAAATTATTCAACCATAAGAATTTTGTTAATACAAGGTTCTATTCTTAAATTTTAAATCTACTCTCTAAATTATTCAAGGTAATGAAATTATATCCTAAATCTAAAATAACAAGTTTGCCATTTTTTTGAGGAAACTTATAACAGAGGGTATTAATGCTTTCGTGGTTTTATAGCTGTTCAGCGTACCGCGACCCGATGCTTTAAATTTCTTAGGTAAACCTAAGTATATAAAATTACATTTTTTGTTGTCGGTAATACTATATGTAAGATCTGCTCGTAGAGTTGAGCAGCACTCCGATAATTCATAAAGTAAAAATCAGGAAGCGCAAAATTTGAAAGGAAATCAAATAACACCACTCCTATCCCATTCTGTTATAACCAGTCGCCTATAAATGTAATATTGAAAAGATAAAGCTTGGTATAGATTTTTATAGGCTGGAACGCTGTTACTAACTTTATTTACATGGAATTTCTAGATACATCTAAACATATTATCATACTTGTAGTAGACGATAATCATGATCAGGCAACGATCACCAAAATGTTCTTAGAGCGGTATGGTTTCAAAGTAATTACGCGAAGCAATGGAAAAGAATGTATTAAAGCAGCACAAGAGTTAAAACCAGATGTTATTATAACAGATATAGATATGCCGGTAATGGACGGGGTTACAGCTTGTAGATTCATCCGACAACAGCAATGGGGCAAGCATATACCGATCATAGCATTATCAGCTACTCTCAAAAAAATAACGGATAATCTGGTTGAAATGTCCTGTTTCGATGCACAGTTTTTTAAGCCTGCCCAATACGACTACCTTGCAAACACGATTTTAAAAATGGTCAATGAAAAAAAGTGATAAAAGCTCAAGAAATTTGATTTTTGCATTCTGAACTTGTAATTAACTTACATTAGAACTACTTTCTTAAGAGGACTTACTAAGTCGCCATCCTTGTTTTAGATATCCAAAGGTGCATTGTGTCGCCAAGTGCTATACAATTTCTTAAATTGCTAATCATTATTCAGCACCTGTTTTTCTTATTCTTTTTAATCATAGTCTGTGCTGCGCAACACAGAGCATCTTGCCCACCGAGCCGTATAGATAAACGGGGTAATTTAAGACTCAGATAGGTATTAAATATATAGCTTCATTTAAATAAAAGGGACCGGTTAAACAATAGGAAAAATGTTTAACCGGTCTTTTTATTAGTCAGGCAGTTCTTCAATACGAGTGGGTTCTATTCTGGGCTGCGCATTCATCTGGTGACGGTAGCGGCTTGATGTTTCGTAGGCCAGTTTTCGCGCGCGCATGATGCTGCCCAGTGGCCTGTGCTCTGGCAAACAGTGAAAGGGGTTAAAGGTAAGCACATCATCAGCATAGACCCTTCGCTGCGGGCTATATGCCTGCTGGGAGGCGATGACCAGCTTGCCTACGGGTACATAGGGGCTTTCATTCTGAGGCCACTCCACAGAACCACCTTCTACGGGCATGATCCTAAGATCTGTACAAAGTTGAACCCTGAGCTCGTATTCGGCAACATTATTAGCAAAAAAGTCTACAACAAGTTCCTTTAAAGCTGAGTCATTTTCAGAGTCGATGATCTGTCCTGCCAGCATACTCACATTTTCAGACAAGGGTGCTGCACTAATCTTTGCAATATAATCGCCGTAGCGGAGTGCAGCCATAGTGAAGAAAGTCTCTCCCAGAATATGAGTATTTTGTTTTCCTATTCCCAGATCATTGGGCTGCGGATGTATACCTACTGCATGAAGCGCCTGATGCGCAGCAGTGGTTATCTTGGCCTGCATCTCTTGCAGCTGCTCGGGTACTCCGGCTATTTTTTCCAGTTTAAGTTGCTGTTCCAGATATGTTTGAACTGTACCCGTTGGAATGACAGGATGATTGACTAGTAAGAAATCCTGGGTAAGAGCATCAGCCTGATCAGCAAGAAACTTTGTGCCTTCCACACCAATGATTTTGATAGCCATTCCGCGAAAAGTGGGCTAACCATCGGGCATAATTGCTCCCGGAGCCGTAGACAAGCGGATGATGACAGGATATGTTTTTGGGGTTTGAAACATACCCTGGGCATAGGGCGTAGCAAGATCCGGATAAACCACGAGTTCTCCACGAAGGATTCCATGGCTTTTTGCATGTGCATCCCGGATACCATGCCGGTATTTCTCAAACATAAGCTTGTTTACCAGGGACATAGAATCTACAACTTGCTGGATCTTCTGATCCTCATCAGGCTGCTTTACTTCAATCTGATCCGAGTAACGCACAAAGCTGGCTGGTATTTCTGACATAGCTGATTTCTTTTTAAAATGAAGTTTTACAATAATTCCTGCACATTGATTTTGTATTTCTGTCTTACATTCTCAAATATCCATGGCTTTATTTTTGACCAGAGTATCATAAAACCAATGCCAGCTTTAAGGCATTTGTTCATAAAACCAATGCTTATCTACCAGGTGCTAAGGAAAACGACCCGCTTACAACGATAAGGTTTAAACTTCTCTAATTTGCGCTTACCCGGTCAATTATCCAGTTCGACATGCCAACTTACTAAAACAGGCATATTCGTCCTAAGTACAAGCCAGCCTTAACAGACAAAAACCTTTGACGATCCGCATCTAAAAGGTAAAATAGACGTTCCTAACCCGCTTGAAATCAAAAACAGTCAATAAGATACGGCCTCTTGCCTTAAAAATATACGTGTGTCAGCACATCCTTCCAGTGAGTTTAACTTTTAAGATTTTTCGCTACTATTGGTACCTTTTTACCAGGTTTTCCTTTTAAGAAAGTATGTCTTTTTAATCTGAAAGAAGATTAATGACGTAAGTATTTTGAACTTCAAACCACAAATTGAAAACAAAATACGTATGAAACAGATCAAATTAAAAATTCAGACAGCCTTTGGTTTACGGCTTTTTACAGGCACATTGCTACTATCAGGCCTTCTTGCTTCCTGCGGTGGCAGTGGCAGTAAACCATCGGATGCTGATTCGCTCGCAACAAATAAAGATACCTTAGAAGCTGTAAAGACCATTAAACCTGATAGTGCAGCCCCAGCGTGGGCACCTGGTATCAAAGATGAAATGCTGGCAGTGATTCAGAAGCTGGCAAGCTACAAAGATACGCCTATACCAAGACTATCAGCTCAGCAGGCCCGAAAAAACCACACGCCTACTGATGCTGTGATGGATCTGGTGAAGGAAAATAACATCCCTGTGCCTGTGGCAATGGTTGATACAGCGGGTAAGAATATTCCTGTAAAAGGCGGCAATATCCACCTGCGAATCTACACACCCAAAATGGGCGCTGCCCCTTTCCCGGTGATTGTATATTACCACGGAGGAGGGTTTGTAATTGCTGATCTTGATGTCTATGATGCATCGGCCAAAGGGCTTGCAGAACAGACAGGCGCTATTGTCGTCTCGGTAGCCTACCGTCTGGCTCCGGAACATAAGTTTCCTGCCGCCCATGAGGATGCCTTTGCTACTTACCAGTGGACTGTACAAAATGCGTCATCCATGAAAGGTGATCCAAAAATGATCGCTGTTGCCGGTGAAAGCGCAGGCGGAAACCTGGCAGCTAACGTGAGTATCATGGCCAGGGACAAAGGTTTACAGCTGCCTGTACACCAGCTGCTTGTTTATCCGGTGGCAGGTTCGGATATGAATACAGAATCTTATCAGAAAAATGCAGCGGCCAAACCGCTGGATAAACCCATGATGGCCTGGTTTGTAAAGAACTATCTGAACAATGCCACAGAAAGCAAAGATCCACGGATCAACCTGATCGCTGCCAATCTGAAAGCATTGCCTTCCACTACAATCATTACTGCCGAAATAGACCCTTTGATGAGTGAAGGCGAGCTGCTTGCCCAGAAACTGAAAGAGGCCGGTGTTAAGGTAGATTCTAAAAACTACGACGGTGTCACGCACGAGTTTTTTGGTATGTCTATTATTGTTCCACAGGCCAAAGATGCCCAGGCTTATGCCGCTACGGCACTAAAATCAGCCTTTAAGAAATAACGTAAAGCATAGATACCTTATTAACAAAATCATAGGCTACAATCTTCCAAGGTTGCAGCCTATGCTTTTGTTAGGCATCCTGTATTGTCCCAGGATGTTATTGCAAAAGATTAAAACAGTATGTTACGCCGCGACATTTATTGACAAAGGTAATGTGCTGAAATCTTATTCAGGTGTTGCTGAATCTCCTCTCTTGTCCATCCATAAAGGAATAAAAAAAAGGTTGGCTCAATCAATACTGTTTGACTATCAACTGAGGCATGTTTTGTAAGCTTATTTCCAGCAGATAAAAACAAACATCATTATGATGTACATATTTATAAAAAACTAAAGAAGGAACAGAAGCTAATTAGAACTAACTTTAAAAGTATTCGTTGCCCCCGATTTATTAAGCAGCAACTGCAATACTTTTAAGACTGCCAATTTTACAAAAAAGTACGTTTTATACTTCGCCTGGTTGCCTTATTAGGACATACCACATCCACAGCGGACCGCACGACCGGATGTTGTTTTCTATATTATTTCCTTAATGTCAATTTCAGGTTCTGATTTTTCTCAGCCACTTGCTGAAGTAGTTAATTATTTATTTACCCGGCGCGAATCCCTATTAAATAGCTGGCGTACAATATGTGAAAATGAGTCCGGCACAGGAAAAGTATCCCAGTTGAGCCGCGAGGAGTTCAATAATCAGATACCAACTATTTTGGATATCCTAGAACTACGCCTGTTAAGTAAACCACAACAAGTAATTTTGGACGTTGCCGCACAGGCACATGGATTGCACCGGTGGCAAAAGACCTATTCACTGATTGAAACCATGGGAGAGTTAAACGTTCTTACCCAAACGTTATTTAACGGATTAAAGTTATACACAGAACTATATCCTGATACGGATAAGGCCTTACTGGTATTTGTATATGATCAGATTAACCTTGTCATGCAGCAGACCATTCACGGAAGTGTACAGAAATATGATGAGCTTCAGAGGCTGCAGGCCAGCAGCAGGGCTGCCACTTTACAGCAGGCCGTTGACCAGATGCAGGAGCTGTCTTTGGAGCGCAGTGAAATGCTGCGGACATCTTCTCATGATTTAAGGGGTAGTTTTGGTATTATAAGCTCAGCAGCTATGATGCTTAAAATGGAAGATTTTACCCTGGATGAACGAAGGCAGTTTTTAGACATGATGGTCCAGAGCTTAAAAAATGTACATGGCATGATGACGGGTCTGATGGACCTTTCAAGGTTAGAAGCAGGCCAGGAAAGCCTTTTGATTGAATCTTTGGATGCTGCCGAGCTTTTAAAAGATATCGTATCTAGTGCCCAGTCCATGGCCGCTGAGAAGAATATTATTTTACGCGCAGACGGAGCAAACACATTACTCGTTGAGACAGACCGTATCAAACTATACCGGATTATCCAGAATATTCTGATTAACGCACTAAAATATACCCCTTCCAATGCGCTGCATCCGGCTATTGTTTCGGTGTCCTGGTCTTCAGAGGGTGACTACCGCTGGGCTTTCAGCATCCAGGATTCAGGCCCCGGTATACCCGACACGCTATCAGGCATCTTTACGAACCAGTTAAGGCCTACGGTAGAGGCCACTGCTGTTATGGAACCTGACCAGGCTGAACCCGTAGTTGTTTTACCAAATGGTATGCCCCAGATACCCAGCAGTGACCAGCTTGCTGAGTTAACAAATCACGCCACTAAGAGTGAAGGAGTAGGTCTGCAGATTGTCAAACGGCTTTGTAAGCTGCTGGACGCGAATCTGGATATTGAAAGTGTAAAGGGGCGAGGCACACTTGTACGGGTACGTTTGCCTATTCATCATTCTGGTATATAAGCACTTGTATAATCGTTATGGTGCGATCATTTTATATAAGCTGTACCAACATTTGTAAAAGAAACCACTTTGGCATATTGATCGGATAACAAGGATTAACCCCATTTTTAGATTCGTTCCTAACAAGATAATATTAAAGCAGGATTCAGATTCAGTCAAGATGTTTTATTAAAAGATCAAATACCTCATTTTACAATTGGGATGATGATCGTTAATGAAGGTTTAAGTATTTCGAACACCTGATATCCATACTATTCAGGTCGGTAAGTGTGACGCTTTTGGCTTTCAGCAGTAAGTAAAAAAAGAATTCAATCAGAATTATATAGAAAGAGTTAAGCAAATAGAACCTACTTTGGTTGGTTTAATTACATACTCCAGTTCATATAATTTTAATGCGGACCGGTCCCTTAAAATCTTTAACATCAACAGGTATTCCCTTTTGAGTTATTACTATGCTACCTTTGTTATGCAAATCAATTGCTACATCGAGTACATCTTTCATATGCTCACGCCAGTCTTTAGGAAATAGCAAACGTGCAATTTCAGAAGGACAGGTACTTTTCTCAGCCCCACGATCAATGGCAGTAGAAAGGATGCTTGTTGTTATTTTTTCATAATGCTGCATTCGTATGTTAAAATAGGTTGTCGGAAATACTACATCAAAGATTCAGATTTGCTGCTAAACTAAATGCCGGAGTCTTACTACCTTTCTACTTCTTCCCAGCTAGTTCAAGTTTATCTTCAAATAAATTGGTTTTCATTCAACATATTGCCTGTTATTATATAACAAGTCTTACCAAAGTGCTACATTTCACTCACCCATAACCACTACAAACCGTTATACTTTTCCTCTTTCTTTAACGGTCATGGCCAACTCAGAAACGGACGATTCTAAGTTGGCAATGTCCGAAATCGTACAGAGATAATTACATCGGAGGCCTTTATAAGCCGTAGAGGCCTTTTTGACTGTATGGTATGATAATTAAGCTACTCAGAAAAACGTCTCTTATTGACACTCTGGTATGTTAGTGAACTATGTCTCCAGTCAACTCCTAAAAGTGAATAGAGCATAGCTACTCAATAATTAGTCTACAAAAAATCAAGATAAAATAAATGAGCAAGGTATTTCTTTTTTTGTTTACCCTTTTAAGTACGACAACTTTCGCGCAACAAAAAGTAGGTTTAGATAAAAGCATCTATACTATATTAAATAATAACGCCGAACTTTTGTTAAAAAAATCAAAAGCATATTCGGTTTCAATCGGTATTGTAAAAGACGGAAAAGTTTATACCAAACATTATGGAGAACTTGACAAAGGAAAAGGCAATAAAGCCAACAACAACACTTATTTTGAAATTGCTTCTGTTACAAAAGTGATGACAGGGTATTTAATGGCAAAAGCAGTTTTAGAAAAGAAAATAAATTTGGAAGATGACATCAGAAAACATCTCAATGGTTCATATCCAAATTTAGAATATCAAACTATTCCAGTAAGAATTAAAGATTTGGTTTCTTTTAAATCAGCTCTTGACAGAGAACTGCCAGACAACAGTGAAATAAAAAAATTCCAAGACGATAGCACTTGCTTTCGCTTGAAAAGAATGGAAGAAAGTTACGGTAAGAAGCAATTCTTTGAAGACTTGAAAACTGTAAAACTAGACACTATTCCAGGGATAAAGTTCAAATACAGCAATTTGAGTCTTGAACTGTCGGCTATTATTTTAGAAAATGTGTATCACAAAAGTTATGAAACACTTCTGAATGAAAATATTTTTGTTCCAGCAAAAATGACATCAACCAAAATGAATTTGGGAGAAGGAGAAGTTTTGGCAAACGGATATAACGGGAATTATATTTTGATGCCACATATTGCCAATAATCTTTGGGGTTCGGAAGGATATTTAAAATCTACAATGGCAGATTTGACAAAACTCTTATCCTTTGAATTAGATTTAAAAAACAAAATTGTTCAAGAATCTCAGAGAAATATTTCAAACAGCGACCAACATTGGTACGGTTACTTTTGGGACGGAATTTTGGCGACTGAAAACGGAAAATTTTGCCATAAACACGGTGGCGCATTCGGTACAAATACCTATTTTACAGTTTATCCAGAGTTAAATTTGGGAATTTCCATTGTAGTAAATATTGCAGATGAAGAAACAGGATGGCAAATACTTAATACAGTTTGGGGAATAGCAGAAGATTTGCGGGATAAACCAACTGAAAAAGCAGTTTATGGTTATCGAATGACAAAAGACAAAGTAATTTTCAATTACACCCACAACAAAAAACTAGATGCAAAATTAATTAAAAGTGTTTCTGTTGTTGGTTCTTTTAATGGTTGGAATCCCGATAGTAAAGGCTATCAAATGGTTTCAAAAGGAAATAATATTTATGAACTTGAATTGCCAAAATCGAAATTTGAAAAGGAGAAAATAAATGAATTCAAATTTGTAATCAACAAAGTTGGTTGGATAACGACACCCAAAAACGCGTTAAATACAGGCAATACAGAAAACAGTAATTTGACATTTAAAATTGATTAGAGATAACTGCAAATCAAATCAGTTTTAGCAATACGAAGATTGAAGTATCTTATAAGACATTTATGCAAGGTTTACTTTTGAATTTTTACTGAATCACTAAAAATATAATACATTTAGAACCGTTGGTTGTAGATGTAAAAGGGTTTTCAAGTGTGTTGGTACAAACGACGAATTATCCCAATTAGGATCCAATAGAGGCCTGAACCATTTAGTGTTGTTTGAATCAGGGTTTATTGAATTGATTCCGGAACCCTTTATCGTCATAGGCGAATAATAAGCGAGCATATTTTGAGTTGTTGCGCTTTATAGTCCTGAATTTGGTTGTAGTAGGGTTAGGTTAAAAGATTGTATGGCAGCGGCCGCTGCATAAAGACCGCCAGCCTTTTGAAACCTATATATGTAGCAAATATCAGCATCCATATAGTTGAAAACAAATCGCCTATGCTTTAAGGCAGCCGGTTCCGGAGAGCATCTTTGATGAAAAGGTAAATTTTAAACTCTTCAATATTCAAAGATGGCGGTGAGATTTACACGTAGCAAACGTCTCACTACAAAAAACAGCTTTACCGAACCCGCGGTACTTTTTGTTCAATATTTTAATTTAACCCGAGAGGACCCGTTCGGGTCTGGAATCTGCCCGGGCTCGTGGCAGATAAGGGGACGGACAAGAGGCGTTTTCAAGGAAGCAGAAAAAAACAGCCATACTTGCCCAAACGTTATATAATGAACGTAAGCCGGGATTAAACGAAATTGCTGCAGATTTAAAAATCTCTAAAATGACCTTGTACAACTACCTCCGGCACCGGGGTGTTAAGATCAATAGCAAACTCTGAAACCAAGTAAAAAAGTAATCCTATCATGGTTCATAAAACAACCGGCCTCACTTATAGGGTTCTCAGGGTTTGCTCCCGCAATCTCTATCAGTAGGGAAATAAGAACCAGTGCTGGCCCCATTGACAACCTGTTCATTTCACCGGAAGGCTATATTACGATCGTTGAAACAAAACTCTGGCGTAACCCATGGGCAAGAAGGGAAGTTGTCGGGCAAATCCTTGATTATGCCAAGGAACTCAGCAAATGGAGTTTTGAGGATCTTAATCAAAGGGTCAGGCAGTTTAATACGGATTCACAAGGTCTGGTTTCTATTATCCGGCATCAGACCGGCTTTACTGATATGGAAGAACATACATTGATCGACAAAATCAGCAGGAACCTGAGCCCTGGACGCTTTCTGCTGCTGATCATCGGGGATGGTATCCGTGAAAGCGTTGAAGAGCTGGTCAGTTACCTTTCGCAGTCTCCGCAGTTACACTTCACCCTGGCACTTGTGGAATTGCAGGTCTACAGGTTAGGCGAGGCAGATGATTCTTTGCTGATCATTCCACAGCTTGTTACCAGGACAAGGGAAATTCAAGGGCTGTTGTGCGCATAGAAGATGATTATGCCACAGGCTTAAAAGTAAATATAGAAACAGATCTGGGAGCATAGCCACAGAAAGTACAAAAACTATCATCTGGGAAGAATACACTTACTGCACAGGATTACTTTGAACAACTCGGTCAGAATACAGATGCAGGCACCGTAGCTTTCGTTAAAAAAATAGTTGCTGATTGTGAACAGACCGGTCTGTCTGTTAGCTGCAATATAGGAAGCTTTGAACTGCATTATGCTGCCCCTCTGGGAAGCGGCATCAAACTAAGCATTGTTACCTTTGACAAAAGAGGGCAGATCAAACTGGGTTATGCTGAAAGACAGCTTATAGATCTAAACATACCTTTGGAAGTAAACTACAAATTCTGTGCTGATACGGCAGGGATGCTTCACGGATTGAAGCCCAGTATAAAAAACAATGGAAGCTGGAATAGGAATGCAACCATTTCCGAGCTGGAGCCCGTATATGACCGATTTATGGAAAGGATAGAAATTTATCTTAAAGAACTTACTGTAATTCAGCAGCAAACATCCGACTCAAAAAACATTTAAATTTGAATCACGATATATTAAGCTTTTTGATTTCTGCATGGTACAGATATTGATTGATCTAGGGAAAATTTAGTATGTTAGGAAGACTATATGCACAAATTCTTTCATTCCGACTATTTAGGATCCGGGCTTTTAGCTAAGATTTCCTGGTTGTTGAGTTTACAGCAACCAGGAAATAATTAACTTAACATATTTAGATCAAACAACTGGTTTCCAGCCATTTTCATATTCTCTTGACCACAATTTCTGCGCGTCTTTGTCACCAATAATATGACCGTTTTGCGGATCAATTTTAAGGTCTCTTCCCACGCGCCAGGCAATGTTGCCAAGCTGCATGGCCACCACGCTTTTAAAGCCAAGTTCAACATCACAATTTGGCCGCCGGTTGGTTTTAATTGCATCTAAAAAATCTATCACATGAAGATTGTCCATTCCTAGACTGGGACTGGCAGTGTTACGTCCCTGAAGATTAGATTCTTCTTTTGCACTTACCTCTTTAAGCAGTTTCCCATCCAGGTCATAAACCTTATAGCTATCACCGCCCGTATCCAGACTTCCGTTTTCGCCATAAAAAATGATACCCCTGTCCTGCCCTTCAATTTTTCTTCCATTGGAACTTCTCGATTCCCAGATCAGCGAAATACGTCCCGGATAATCCATGGCTATAATCTGTGTATCAGGTGTTTCCCAATCATCTTTAAACTCATATCTCCCGCCGATGGAACTGACACGGGTTGGAAAATCAACGCCAAGACCCCAACGTGCAACATCTACTTCGTGTGTGCCATTATTTAAGGCTTCGCCTGTCCCCCAGTGCCAAAACCAGTGCCAGTCGTAGTGGATAAGCCCTTCCTTGTAATGCATGCGAGGCGCCGGACCCTGCCATAGCTCATAATCCAGCCAGCTTGGCACAGTGCCTGGTTTTAAAACCGTAGCTTTACGTTTGTTGGTATACCAGGTTTTAGCAAGATAAACCCGGCCAATAATTCCTCCATGCAATGCTTCAATCCCTTGTGTTAAAATCGGCGCAGAGCGGCGCTGTGCCCCCATTTGAACAACGCGTTTATATTTCCGTGCTGCTTCAACGGCCAGTTCTCCTTCCCGCGGGTTATGGCTCAGTGGCTTCTCAACATAGACATGTTTTCCCGCCTGGCAGCCCATAATGGTTAAAGGCGCATGCCAGTGGTCGGGCGTGGCAATGTAAATTGCATCGATGGATTTATCTTCCAGAACCTTCCGGCAGTCCTTTTCGGATTTTGGCGTTTGGACCTGTTTTGCATTCATGATGGTTTTAATCGCTTTGGGAATCGCTCTTTCATCCACATCACAAACTACGCCGACTTCCGCATTTTTTTGTGCTGCAAATGTGCCGCCCATGCTGTTTCCACGGCTGTTTACACCAATGGTTGCTACACGGATCAGCTCGTTAGCGCCGATGATACGGTTATAGCTTTTTGCACTGAACCCAAAGGCCGATCCGCCGATACTGATACCGACGGAGGCGGCGGTTAATTTCTTCAAAAAATCTCGTCTGTCTTCCATAACTAATTATAATTCCCTGATTTTAATATTTTTAAATGAAACCTGTGCACCGTGCTCCTGCAAAAGAATATGACCTTTTTCAACCGTTCCGAATGCAGGTTGGGTAGTATTGAATTTACTGGAAACAACCGCCTGGGCCACTTCTTGACTTCCCCTGATATATTCCAGAATTTTAACGCCGTTGATCCAGTGCTCCACTTTTTTGTCTTTTGAAACAATGCGCAGCGTATTCCACTGGCCCGGCGGGTTTACTTTTTTCAACGATTCATCAGGTGGAAGAACATCATAAAATGAGCCGGTCAAATGGTTTTTTTTCTTGTTGTCCTCAGCCAGCTTATCATCCAGAATCTGATATTCGATACCGAGGTTGCCGCCCTTTTCATACTGGGTATAAAAATATTTCACGCCACTGTTCCCCTCTGCTTCCAGGTTGAAATCCATTATCAAATCAAAATTCGAGTACTCATTCTGACTAATGATATCTCCGCCTTTGGCTCCTTTCAGCGCCGTCAGTGTACCATCTTTAACTTCCCATCCGGATGTGACCGGCTTTGCAGCCGGTGTTTCCCATCCTTTGGTAGTGGTTCCGTCAAAAAGTAGTGTCCAACCTTGTTTTTTTTCATCCTGAGTCAGCACGTTTGCTTTCTGAGCACAGACCATTTCCGGCAGCATAGTCAAGGCCAGTGCACCACTTAAAATAAATCTTGTCGTTTGTTTTTTCATGCGCATTAATATCCTGGATTTTGTTTAATTTTTTCTGGATTTGACTGTATTACTTGCAAGGGAATCGGAAATAGAAGCATATTGTCGCTCCAGGTGGATGTGTTAAACCCGTTCTGATCTTTTTGCTCCTGGCTCATCACTGCTTTAGCACGTTCGGTGCGGACAAGATCAAACCAGCGATGATTTTCGAAAGCCAGCTCTACGCGGCGCTCTTTTTCGATGGCTAAAAGAAAATCATTATCTGAAGCAAAAGAGGTATAGTCTGCCAGTGTACCTGCTGTTGCGCCTGCCGAATTACGTGCTCTCTGACGTGTTTTGTTAAGGTACGAAAGCGCAGTTTGCTGCTGTTTTCCTTGTCTAACGAGTGCTTCACTATAAAGTAAGTAAATATCAGCCAGTCGAAGTTCAATCCAGTTATTATCATTATCAGGAACGGTAGCAAAGGAAACATCGTAGTATTTTCTGACATATTTCTCATTGATTCTGTTTCCGCCAGGCTCGGTTACATAACCATCACTCATAGAAATAGATTTTCTGGGATCTCCTGTTTCATAAGCAGCAGACATCGAAGGCGTAGGCGCATTGAAACCGGATTTATCCCCAATCAGTACCACTTCTTTATTGGAAAGCCTTGGCGCAAAATCATTATTCCACGGACTTCCCGTGTTGGTACCTCCTTTTTTGTATTGCACTTCAAACAAAGACTCCGTACTGTTTTTATTTTTAACATCAAAAAGCATTTTATAATCTGCCACCAGCGCATACATTGGATTATTGATCACTTCGAGTGCCTTGGCTTCGGCCAGCGCATAATAAGAAGCTCCCTTTTTTAACGGATAGCCGGCCATGGTCATATATACTTTTGAAAGGAGCCCTTTGGCCCCGCCCATCGTTACGCGGCCTTTATCGTTGGCTAGATAAGTTGCCGGAAGATTGGCTTCAGCAAATTGCAGGTCTTCTACGATGAAATCATAAATTTCCTGGGTTGGTACGCGGCCAATAGTATACGCTTCCTGAACAGAAAGCTGCTTGTCAACCTTGGGCACGTCTCCATAGGTTCTTACCAGCCAGAAATAAATTAATGCTCTTAAAAACCGGGCTTCAGCTTTATACTGCTCTTTTATTTTAGGATCACGGAATGTTACCGCATCAATTTTATCAAGTACAATATTGCAGCGCAGAATCGTGTGATAAGCATTATTCCAAAGATTTAAAACATAGGAATTATCTGAAAGAAGCACATCGCCAAAGTTATCAATTGAAGTCATGTCCTTCGAATTTCCGGGCACCCATGAAAAAGTTGTATTATCCGAGCGAATTTCTCCTGTATATATAAAAAGCTGATTATATAGTTCTCTTAAAGAAGCATAGGGAGACATAACCGCCTGGTTCATATCCTGTTCGGTCTTATAAAACGTCTCGGCATTCATATCCGAAATCGGCTGGAGTTCAATAAACTTCTCCTTGCAGCTCAAAGATGCGAACACAAGCAGGAAAACTATTAAATATGGTTTCATTTTAAAAGAAATTAGGTTGATGGTTAGAAAGTTACGTTTAGCCCTGCAATGACAGTTCTTGCAGAAGGATAGCCCAGATAATCACCACCTCGTGACAATCCGTCTCCCTGGCTGCTTGTCTCAGGATCGTAACCCGGGTATTTTGTGAAAGTATACAGGTTCTGTCCGGTTACGTACACACGCAAGGCTTTGAGTTTCAAGCGTTGTAAAAGCATCGAATTAAATGTATATCCAACCGACACATTACGAAAACGAAGGAAGGATCCATTTTCAACCCAGTAACTGGATGGTTCTTTTTGGAGACCTTTCGGATCGCGGTTCGCTCTTAGAATATCGCCTGATCCCGGATCTTCTTCTGAGCGCCATCGGTCATTCAGCTTCGTACGTCCATTTCGGTCACCATGATAAATTCCGATCATCCGGTTGAAAAAGCTAAATAATTTTGCTCCATGAGAGCCAGTCAACTGTACATTCAGATCAAAATGTTTGTATGAAAAATCATTTCCAAATCCGTAAATGAACTTTGGCTGGTTACTGCCCAGATAAGTTTTATCGGCTGCTGTGATCCGACCATCCTTGTTTACATCTTCATACCTTGGATCACCAGGGCGGTCATTTGCCAGATGTGGCCACGTATCCAGTTCAGCCTGGTTTTTAAAAACTCCATTATACTGATAACCATAGAATGTTGCGATCGGCTGACCTATAGTTGTAATAAAAGTATTATTAGCATTTGGTGCCGAACCGAATATCGGCCGCTGATCCGGGCCAAGAGCCAAAACTTTATTACGGTTAAAAGAGATATTAAAATCAGTAGACCATTTGAATTCACCAATTGTGTTCCTGGTTTTTACAAGATATTCCATGCCTTTATTTTGAACCTTACCGATATTTTGAAGCTGAGAATTGTAACCACTGAGCGTTGGTACAGGAACATTAAGCAAAAGGTCCACTGATTTACTATCATAAAAATCAGCTTCCAGACGAAAACGGTCATTTAAAAGACCAAGTTCAAGGCCCAGATTCCATTGCCTGGTTTTTTCCCAGCCAAGATCCGGATTGGGATAGTTTGTCGGGTTTACCGAATTAACCAGCGCTCCGTTCAAGGTATAATAGGTAGAAGTCGTCCGGGCAATTGCATCATAATTGCCGATTTTGTTGTTCCCTACCAATCCCCAGCTTGCACGCACTTTCAGATCACTGATCTGACTGATGTTTTTAAGGAAAGGTTCGCTGCTGATCCTCCAACCTGCAGAAAGGGAAGGAAAAGTCCCCCACTTATTATTCGATCCAAATTTTGAGGATCCATCCTTTCTGATACTGGCAGAAAAAAGATATTTGTCGTCAAAGGAATAGGTAAAACGGCTCAGATACGAGATCAGCGAATTCTGAAATTCGGTTGATGTTCCGCCTACGATCTGGCCAGCACTCAATGTGCGTACGGCATCATTAGGAAAATTCTGTGCATTCACGCGTGCATATTCTCCAAACGCTTTCTGCGTCGTATACCCTGCCAGTAAATTAATGGCATGTTTACTAAAAAGCACCTTGCTGTAGTTCAATGTATTTTCAACAAGCCAGTTGCCGGTCAGCCATGTTTCATTTCTTGCCGTTGCATTCCGCGGCGCGCGTGATCCGTCCGTATCCACAAAAGACGGCTGATAGAATTTCAGACGTTTGTTTTCAAAATTTCCATTAATACTTACTCTGAACTTCAAGTCTTTTATGATCTCATACTGTGCATATGCTGAGGCTATTACCGCATTTTTACTGGTATAATTGGTAATATTTTCAGCAATACTGACAGGGTTTGCCACATCACCTGCCCAGATTTCAGGGTTTCGCACCTGTGAACCATAAGTACCATCCGCATTTCTTAATGGGTAAATCGGCGGCAGGTATAGCGAATATGCAAGCGGGCTGTCTTTTCCGTTGGCCACATCATTATTTTGAGAATAAAATGCGCTGACAGAAATGCCTGTTTCCAGCTTTTTGGTAATGTTGGAAGTAATGTTAGTACGCAGATTATATCGTTTAAAATCGGTGTTGATCTGTATGCCTTGTTGGTTGGTATAACTTCCAGAAATCGCATACCGGACTTTTTCTGTTCCTCCGCTGATAGAAAGCTCGTGTTTTTGTGTGGATGCAGTTCTGAAAATTTCATCCTGCCAGTTTATATCGGCAAAATTACCAGGGTTATTAAAGCTTTCGGGAATGGTATAAAAACTAGCGTTCGTGTATTTAGACCGCATTTCATTACTGTCATTGATGGTATGAACAGGATCACCGGTCATTGGAGCTCTGTCGAGCCAAGCCTGGTTGTGGCCATCCTTGAAAAATTCCAAATACTGTCTGGTGTTCATCACATCGATTTTTCTTGCTACCTGCTGCACCCCGTAAAAGGTATTAAAGGAAATTGTCGGTGCGCCGATCGTTCCCTTTTTAGTTGTAATGATCACAACGCCGTTTGCTCCACGAGATCCGTAAATGGCCGTTGAAGATGCATCTTTAAGCACCTGAATACTTTCGATATCAGTGGTATTTACCAGTGAAGATGCACTGCTGTCAATAGGGAATCCATCAATCACATACAGTGGTGAGCTTATAGCGGAAATTGACCCGGTTCCACGGACACGGATGCTGAGCCCCTCTCCGCCAGGAGCACCATTGGTTTGCTGTACCTGTACACCAGCCATTTGCCCAACCAATGCTTCGCCATACGAGACAGCCGCTTTGCTTTTAAGTTTGTCTGCCGAAATGGTTGCGATTGCGCCGGTCAGATCCGCTTTTTTCTGAACACCATAGCCTACTACAACCACTTCGTTGAGCGATTTGTTGTCTATTTTCAGTGATAAATCAATCAGGCTCTGGTTACCAACGGCTATTTCCTGAGAAGAGTAACCGACAAAGGAAAAAACCAGTACAGATGCGTTACCATTGACTGTAAGCGTAAATTTTCCGTCTGTATCTGTTACCGTTCCGTGCTGCGTACCCTTTTCTACCACGCTTACCCCTGGAAGCCCCATTCCTGTTTCATCCGTTATTTTACCGGAGACAGATTGTTCGGCTTTCTTTATGTTATTAGATTGCTGAAAATTATCAGCATTAAGCATGATTTGTCCGCCAATCACTTTAAAGGAAATGTTCAGCGGCTTAAAAATCATACTTAGAACTTCAGATAACTTTTTGTTCGAAGCAGAAATGTTTATTAGTCTGTTTGCCTGGATTGTATTGGAACTGTAAACAAATTTTACACCCGCAATGCTTTCAATTTTGCTAAGTACTTTCTTGATTTCTAGATTCTCTGCCCTAACGGTAATCGGACGGTCTAGCAGATCCTGCGGATGCACTTCATCTGCGTATCCGGCAGAAATGCAAAAGCCAAGAAGCAGCGAATGAAGTAGCGTAAACCTCATAATAAGCCGGAAAAGAGGATGAAGGAGTATTGATTTTTTCATTACTTTTGAATGTTTTTGTTACGTTTTTGAAAAAAATTGACAAAAACCCTCTCTCACATCTTTTTTAGATGAGAACCTGCAAGTTTTCGAAAGGGGGTAATAATGAAGAGTCGAAAGTGGTCTCAACACGTTCGGCTCTTTTTTGCTAATAGCTTTTAGTACATAGATTAAAGGTTTAGATGTAGATTTTTCTTATTGACATCCCTTTCCACTGACAAAAATTTTCGCTCCACGAATTTCGTAGCGCGCATTTACCGACGAGCAGATCAGATCCAGCTTCGTTCGTAAAGGCTGCTTGCCAATGTCTGCGGTAAAAAGACATCCTTTTAACTTTTGATTTTCAAGAACGATTTGAATGCCGTACGCTTTTTGGATCACATCAAAAACAACATCAAGCCCGGTATCCTCAAAGACAAATGCTTTTTCATAAGAAGCCAACATGACCGGCAGTGAAACCAGACCGATCTGAAATGCTTTGGTTTGCAGAGCATAGTTAACTTTTTGATTTGGCGTCAACACGACGCCTTTTTTCGCTTCGTCCGACTCGTGTTCATCTCTGGAAAATACGGCTACCTTTCCTGTCAGCACTGCAACCTCAACATGTCCCCCATCCACTTGTTGATCAACCCAGAAACTTGTACCCAAAACTTTGGTAGCAAGCTCTCCAGTGTATACAAAAAAAGGTTTTGCCGGATCTTTTGTAACCTTGAAAAATGCTTTTCCGGTAAGAAAAACTTCCCTTTTACCTACTTCAAATTTGGATGGGAATTGCACTGTGCTTCCCGGTGACAGTGTTATCTGGCTGCCATCTTCCAGCTGAATGCTCAGTGGTTTGATAGAACTGTTTGTTTTACCAAGAAGCCCTGCTGGAATATGATAAGCTATGTCAGATTTTGCTGCGCTAAGTTTTACCTGATAGAATGCCCACACCGTGCCTAGCAGCAGCATGGCCGCTGCCATCCAGCGCCAGTTGAAAAGCGATCTTGCTTCTAGGCTGGAATAATCAGGTACAGGATTTTGTCTGACTTGTATGGCCTTCCATATCTTTTGCTGCAACTGCTGATTTTCGCTCAGCGGAACAGCAGTTTCCTCAGCATCCAATAACGAAAACCACTGTTCAACCAGCTGTTTTTCCTGCTGAGTACAATCGCCGCTTTGGTATCGGCTTAATAAGGCATGAAAGTGTTGTTTATTCATAGACGGATGATACGCTTTAATAGTAAGACTAAAAAAGCATTAGTGACCGCAAATGTTAAAACTATTTATTTGAATTATTATATAATTATCCCTGATCTGGTAAAAAGTTCTTTGTTTAGGACAAATAAATAATTGCTATAAAGGAAAGGATATATTCTTTTAACATGATTCTAAGCGCACGAAGTGCTTGTGTGATGTGGTATTCAACCGTGCGTTCGGGAATATGCAGCTGCAATGAGATTTGTCCGGCCGTTTTATATTCAAACCGGTTTAAAAGAAAGATTTCTCTTGTCTTTTCAGGAAGTTTAGAAACGGCAACCTGCATAGCGGCTTCCAGCTCATCCAAAAAAATAGGATATTCCGGCGCGCTAATGGATTCTAGGTTTTCAAGTTCAAAGAAGACCTTTTCTTTATAATAATCAATTACCCTGTTTCTGACCGCCGTAAACAGATAGCTTTGTAAGTTAATAACCAGCAGCGATTCACGTTTTTCCCATAGGGTTACGAACAGATCCTGAATGATCTCTTCTGCCACATTGCTGTCACGCGTTTTAGCTCTTGCAAAATCGTAAAGACTCTTCCAGTATTTACTGTAAAGTAATTCAAATGCCCCACTATCGTGACACTTTAATTGCTCTAAAAGCTTACTGTCATCAAGAAGTAACTGCTGCATGTAGATTATGGAAACCGTTCACAAAGTGAAGTCAATAACCTGAATAATATACTAATAAATCATAGCTTTTGTATATACATCAAAGTTTAGCTTTTTGAATAATGGCGTTCAGTTTTTTTCTACAACTATGAATATAGGATCATTAAAACCCACATCTCATAACATGTTAATTCTAAAAAATAAAACATAAAATGTTACTTAAGAGTGGATAATTCTTTATCCCAGCCCACGTACTATATTCAAATTGCTGCAAGTTCAATTGTTAACCTATTGAATACTGATTGAAATATTCAACATCTCAAAATGTTGATCTACTTATTTCTGCATACAGGCTCATTCTTCAGGTTTATAGAATAGTATTAAAATATAGCAGCTGTCTTTTTATTCTACTAAACGTCTAAAAACCTGGCGGGTCCAAATCAGCATATCATCCATTTCATAAACCGTGCTACATTAATCCCCAAAGTTATGTTTCGTGCCTGTTGTGTATTTCTCACTTTTGTCACCTTATTTTTAGCGAGCGGGCTACCTGCCATGGCTCAATCCGGGTTGACAACTTCTAAGATTGAAAACCGCAAAAAGGTAATTTTTGATTGCGATCTTGGTGATGATATTGATGATGCCTATGCGCTGGCTTTACTTTGCGCCAGTCCTGGTCTGGAAGTTCTGGGCATAACGACTTGTTACGGGCGTACCGATGACCGCGCACAGCTGGCATGCCAGATGCTTTATGACTGGGGTCTGGACAGTATCCCGGTGGCGGCCGGCCGTGATACACGACAGACGGACAAGCGCGCCAACTGGTACGCGGATCAATTTCGGTATGCCCAGGGTTTCAAAAGCAAAAAGCCAGTTGGCCAAAGTGCCGTTGACTTCATCCTTGAGCAATTGCATAAGTATCCGGGTGAGGTGACTATTATTTCGGTAGGACCTGTAACCAACGTGGCAGATTTGATTAAAAAAGATGCCAAAGCATTGAAACTTGCCAGTCAGGTAGTAGCCATGTTTGGTTCCTTTTTCATTGGTTACAATGGCTCGCCAAGTATTGATTCTGAGTGGAACGTGCAAGCTGATGTGGAAGCGGCCAAACTGTTCACATCAAGCGGGGTTGCTATTCAATACGCCGGATTGGATGTGACAACGTTTGTAAAGGCAGATGCCCTGTTCCGGCAGAAATTATTGATGCGTCAAAGCCCGCTTACCAATACTTTGTGCGGTCTGCAGACCTTATGGGCCTATGATCGTGATCCGGTACTTTATGACGCAGTGGCCGTTGGCATGGTGCTGTGGCCGGATCTGTTCAAGACCCAACCAGCACATGTTACTGTGGATGACAAGGGCTATACCCGGCTTGATCCACGGCAGGCCGTCAATGCACAGATAGCAGTTTATGTGAATACATCCCAATTTTTACAGCAGCTGATGCAAGTATATTTGCACCAGAATCTAAGAAGATTTTAATGGGCTCATTGTCTTGCTGCGCCTGACTTCTTAACACATTGACGGCTAAACCCGGTTGAATTATCATTTTCAGCGTCATTCCAGGTAGTCCTATGATCATTCATTTAATTGACAAATTACATTAACTTTGTATATGGCAAAAAACAAGACTCTTTATTTAGCCGATGATGATCCGGATGACCGCATGATGTTAATAGATGCGATCAGAAGTATTGATTCTGATATCGTGATCATCGAGGCAGAAAATGGGAATGAGCTTCTTGAAATTCTTCAATCAGAGAAGCATGCAGACCCGGGCCTGATCATACTGGATGTTAATATGCCAAAAATGAATGGCCTTGAAACACTTGCTAAACTGCGCTGCTTACCACAAATAATGCGAGTGCCAACGGTCATGCTCTCTACTTCCAATAACCCGCAGACCAGACAAGAAGCAAAAAACCTGGGTGCACTACATTACTTTTTTAAGCCTGCCAGGATACAGGATCTAATGAATCTGGCCCGTCAACTCGTTTTGGGAGTATACCCCGGAGCTATTTAAAAATACAAAGGGTCAGATCCAAATAAACATTTAAAAGATGAATAGTGTACTTACTGCAGCTTTGTTCTTTTTATGTACTACGGCCTATGCCCAACCCGAAAAATCTGCGGCTCCAGAAAAGTCCGGTGTAAACCGGTTTACCCTAAAAAAGGACCAGAAGGTCTGGATGCTGACTTACTTTCGCCAGCGCTATCCTACACGGATAGAGATCGATGCAAAAGGAAATACCGTAGAAGTGCCCCTGCCCGATCCTATGCTGATCGCTAAACTACACATTGCCCTATCCACGGACGGACGTCACTGGACTCCATTGAATGGGAATAAACCCATCATCGAGCAGCAAATGCGTGATCCTTATGTACGGCAAGGGCCTGATGGGCTTTGGCGCATACTGGCTACCAGCACAGAAAAAATGCCTGACCGTGAAAAGGTAGGACCAAGCTGTCTTTATATGACTTCCAAGGATTTAATCACATGGCAGTTTGAAAGTCCTTTGCCTTTAATGAAACATGTACGCAGCGACTCAGGAACCCTGGCGCGCAATATCTGGGCACCTGAATGGTTCTATGATACAAAGACCAGTGAATATGTATTGGTGTGGTCTTCCTCTTTTCAGAATGCGGGCTGGAAACATAGCCAGCTATGGTATAGCAAAACACGCGACTGGAAGACCTTTACTGCTGCCAAAGTACTTTTTGCCCCTGGCTATTCGGTCATTGACGGAACACTACTGGAAGACAAAGGCACCTATTATCTGTTTCACAAAGAGGAGGAATTTGGCATGCAAACAGGAGAAAGACGTTCTATCCGGGTTGCTGTCTCAAAAAAGCTGGAAGGGCCTTATACCCCTGTTGAAGGTCCTTTGAATAATGGTCAGATTGTACCGGTAATCACAGAAGGACCCACCGTTATGAAAGACCCGCTTAAACCAGGATGGTTACTGCTGTATGATTACTGTATGACAAACCGCTTTGGTGCCTCCTATTCACCGGATTTAGTACACTGGAATGTCCAAGAAGACGTAAGTTTCCCCTCTGAGGCCCGCCATGGCTGTGTTTCGCTGTTAACAGCTGACCAGGTCAGAACCTTACTTACACACTACTCCGACAATCCGTAGGAACAAGACATAATCTATAAGAATCATTAAAGCCTTCAAGCTTCGGATTTACACTGTACTGGTTTTGCCATGGCCATGTATTATAAATATTCATGATTAATGAAAAGGCAGCTAGTTTATCAATAGTATGGCAAACATTAGACGGGTCTGCATCCAGCTATCGTGTGTTTTCTACTACTTGTGGTAATTTTATATTTAAATGATGTTTTACCACACTGATCACTAACCTAGTGGGAGAAAAGGTTATTTGTTAGACTTAACCAATTATATCAGTGCAAAATTCAAGGATTATGCTAGTGGTCATTTACCAAGGGAAACAGCTTTCTAAATTTTTGTATTCTGGACTTACCCCATCGTACTACAAACTTACCTGTAATATTCCCGACAACCTGAAATCTTTTATTGAAGTATTCCGTTGAATTGCTGACAGTAAAAATCTAGGAATAATATATAGGTTCAGGCCCAAGTTGAAGGTTTACTAATCATTGACATTGGTAAATATAGAAGCACTCAAGAAACGACCGTTAAAAAGATAGGCTCTTAACATAATGTAACTTTTATAACAAAAGGAATTAGCGAAAATAGCAATAAAAATTCGGTCTCAATGGCATACTCTTAATTCTTCGTTTTTTGAGACTAAATATTAAACTAAATCAGACCGTAGTGGTTGTTCATCATAGGAGTACAAAGAACATTTTTTCTCGAATATTCATAAGATCTTTTACATCAGAGAAACCTGATATATGGGCAGCCTGCTGTACGACCGGAACCATTCCTGGTTAATTTTAAAGCAGCTGTCAGAAAACTGAATGTTAATCATGGTCTCCTGCTGCCGGTCGAAAGGTTTATTTGATAGCTTCAGTAGTTCTTAGTTTTATTGTGAATGTGTAGCTTCATTTTTTACAATAATCTTACATGTAGTATTCCTGAAAACCTAAACTCATCATGGTATAATGATGTTGAACCGCTGCTGCATATTAATTCAGAAATTTAGAGGGATCACACCAGATTGAAAGGTTGCTCACCTTTGTGATCCGGATTATGCAAAGGTTTTTCAAAAGAATCGGCGATTAATGAGACTTTTTATGATTGCCCATTTTCAGCGAGATATGTATTGTAAACGTAATGTTTGCCACAATGGCTTCATGGATCAAAACCGGAAAAGTGAAAAAGACATGGCGGATCGAAGGGAAGGTCTTGCTATTGACAAAAATGTAATGGTAGATTAATCCTAAAGGCGCATTACTATGCTGGATAAAAGGGTGTCTTATACATCTGGAAAAGAGGTACGACATGGCCTCAGGAATTAATGCCCATTGCCGGTCTGTCGGCGTCCGATCCGTCATCCAGGTAAAACGGTGCTTATTGCCGAAATTCTCGAAGGGTAAATGATTACACGGTTACAGGCGTCATATTTTGACTTTACGTAACCTGAAAACTAAAAATTGATCAAGCGACATTTTAAGAGTCGCTTAGCTGACTTCTTCGTATCATTTTACAGAATGTATTTACAAAAACAGGTATCACAGCAAAATTTATTGAATCAGGCACGAAATGTTTCAAGATGATCAGATTAATAAAATCGGGCGATTAGAAAACTGCCCTTATATTTTATTGTATAAAAACACAAGTGGGATCGCTTAGAATTAAGAAGTTAGGAAAGAGCAAACAAAACGCTTTGTTGTACAACAGTGTGGTATATCAAATAGTTAATGTACTTCACACCAAGGTATACATAGATTCAACCAACTTCACCGATCAACTGAAGTAAAAAAAAAGACGTGCCTTAATGCCCTGTTTAGCTATGACATTCGTGTATGTTGCAGGAACACTATTGGCAAATGTTCACATAATCCAGCTAAACCGGCAAATTATATAAGTAAAACTGCTATCCACTATGTACATTTGCAGCTATTTAGAATAAGTCTATTTACCAATAAGAAAAGACTAATACTTTATTGAAATAATCCTGTGTAGTAAATCTTAGTTTACGCTGCATCAGGGTAGATGTTTTAAACCCATAAACAAATCTTAAATGATCTAAACGGTTTCCGTACTTCGTTAAGAATATTCCAATTATAAAGCTAAAAAAGTTGGGTGGTTCGTACCCACCCAACTTGAGCGCCGAAGCGCTATGCTTTTAAACACTGAACATTTTAAAGCAATGCAAATTAGTAAAATTCTGCATACAGGACTCCTTTGTATGCTATCAATCATCGCGTTTGCCCAGCAACCAGGCCTTACGCGGCCGGTAGTCTCACTGTCGGGGCAGGTTCGGACGGAGAATGGTGAAGTGCTTCCCGGGGCATCCGTAACCCTAATGGGCACATCTTACGGTGCTGTCGCCAATGACGATGGGAAGTATACGCTCGAAAACGTGACCGCTGGCGCGTATCAGTTACTGGTCACTTTTATGGGTTACCATACGCTCTCCAAAGAAATCACCGTAAAAGCCGGTGAACATACCAAGCAAAATTTCAAACTGGTGTCCCAGACCCGAGAACTTGAATCGCTATCTGTCATCGGCAGATCGGAAATCAAAGAAGTCAATCGCCAGGCATATAATGTGACGGCAATAGACGCAAAAAAACTACAAAATTCGACGCTCGATTTGTCACATGCCCTTGACCGGGTATCTGGTGTTCGTGTGCGGGAAAGCGGGGGGGTGGGTTCCAATATGAATTTTTCACTCAATGGTTTTACAGGCCGGCAGGTGAAATTTTTCCTCGACGGCGTGCCTATGGACAATTTTGGTTCTTCATTCCAGCTCAACAATATTCCTATTAACCTGGCCGAGCGCGTGGAAGTGTATAAGGGTGTGGTGCCGATCTGGCTCGGGTCCGATGCATTGGGCGGCGCCGTGAATATCGTAACCAACACGCGCCAGAACAGCTATCTCGATGCGTCCTATTCTTACGGCTCATTCAATACCCACCGCACGGCGATCAATGCAGGTTATACGAGCAAAAACGGCTTCACGGCTCAGTTGAATGCATTTCAGAATTATTCAGACAACAATTACTGGATCAATGTAGATGTCGCTGATGTAAACACCGGCGAGTATTTTCGCGATCAGCGGCTGCGTCGTTTCCACGATACATATCACAATGAAACGGTGATCGCGAGTGTGGGTGTGGTCAATAAAAAGTTCGCCGACCGCCTGCTGCTGGGTATCACATTGGGTAAAAACAAAGCAGAGATCCAGACGGGTGCACGGATGGTGAGCGTGTTCGGGGCTTGGCACCGAAAAGGCAATATTGTGATGCCGAGTTTGAAATATTCGAAAAAGGATTTGTTTATCAAGGGACTGAGTGTCAACATTTCAGCTAACTATAATCTTGGTCAGGAGCAGAATGTAGACACCGTGTATCGCCGGTACAACTGGTTTCAGCAGTTCAAACAATATGAAGGCCTTGGTAGCGAGCGTGAAAGATCGCTTTACCGTTTCCGCAACAACAATGGCCTGGCTACGGCCAATGTGACTTACCAGATCGATCCGCGTCATTCATTGACGATCAACAACGTTTATAATACCTTCAACCGTGAAGGGGAAGACGAGCTTTTCCCCAATGCGGAGAAATACGAACAGCCGAAGATCAATAAGAAAAATGTACTCGGGATCGGTTATAAATTCGATTACAGCGAGCGGTGGAACACTTCTGTATTTGTGAAACATTTTTCTCAAAACAACAAATACTCGGTCTCTTACAACCCAAGCGGAAACTGGGGCGATAATGCATTCCTGGAACAGAAAAACAGTTTTACCAAACTTGGATACGGCATTGCTTCCACGTATTTTCTTTTGAAAGATTTACAAATAAAAGGTTCATTTGAAAAGAGTTATCGCTTACCTGAAACCGATGAACTCTTTGGTGATCTGATCAATCTCGAAGGTAACATTAACTTGAATCCTGAGACGAGTTACAATTATAATCTGGGTTTCAGTTATCAGGGAAATATCAGTCGTATGCACCGTTTCAGTGTGGATGCAAATGTGCTTTACCGCGATGCGCAGGGTTTTATCCGTCCCCGGTTAAATGCCAATCAGACCAAACAAATCATGGACAACCTGGCCGACGTGACCAATTTCGGGGTTGATGGAGAAGTACGGTATTCATTCAAACAACTGCTCACAGCTGGTGTGAACTTAACCTATCAGGATTTGCGCAACAACACGCGTTTTGAAGAAGGCTACACTACCGAAAGCCCACTTTATCGCGACCGCATTCCCAATATGCCATTTATGTTCGGTAATGCTGATGCCGCATTGTTCCTGAAAGATTTTGGACGAAAAGGCAACACGCTCACATTCGGATATAACCTGCTTTTTGTACATGCTTACTACCTCTACTGGCCGAGCCTGGGCAGCGACAAGCTCGACATTCCGCGGCAATTGAGCCACGATGTCAATGTCGTTTATGCGATGGCCGATGGGAAATACAACGTCTCGCTGGAATGCAAAAACCTGCTCGACGCAAGGCTTTACGACAATTTTAGCTTACAGAAACCAAGTCGTGGTTTCTATGTCAAATTGCGCTATTTCATCAGCAAATAATTACTCACAGTTCATATATTAATTCAAAACAAAAAAATGAAAAAGTCATATTTGAAATGGTTTTTCGTAGTAGGAATGGGCCAGTTTATGGGCGCTTGCAGTGATGATAATAACTCCCAGCCGACACCCGATCCGGAGCCAGGTTCCACCTCACGCTATGTAATAGCCTCCACCCCGGTCGGTTCACAACAAGGTGTGGCCGACTATCTTTTGACCGCCAGCGATCTTACGCAGGGCACCATCAGCACAGTAGGGCAAGGCATTGAGCAGGATGGTTCGTATCGTTATTATGTGACGCACAAAGGGAAGTTTTTCAGCTTATTGTATGGCCAAGGCAATCCGGGGGCGGTGACAACCTACACAGTAGATGATAAAGGTGCACTGCAAAAAACCTCCGATTTTCAGGCTGAAACCGTGCAGGTCTTTACGACTGCCAAAGACGATATCCTGACCATTAAAGTGCCGCGCAGCGGGAACGAAAGTGCTTCCTGGTTCCGCATCAATGCCGATCAATCAAAAATTGTTGGCGAAGGACAGGTGAACATTGTGAAACTCGCAGGCAACGGCGAGCGTGCACATTTTACCTGGGCAACACAGGTAGGCGATAAAATATATGCGCCTTATATGAGCATCAAAGGCGTCGCACCGGACGCATTCGGAACCGCCTACCCCGACAGCAGCTGGATCGCTGTGTTCTCTTATCCTAGCATGGCCTATGAAAAAACGATCAAAGATAACCGCACCGGTTTCCTCGGTTCTTATTTCAATAATGGTCTTGCCGTTGACGAAACCGGTGACGTGTATGCTTTCTCTCCTGCTTCGGCATCGAATTCCGGTACACCAACGTCAACCAAGCCTTCGGCATTCTTGCGTATCAAAGCTGGAACGACTGAGTTTGATAAAAGCTACTTTTTCAATGTACAGGAAAAATCGGGCGGCTACAAAATTGCTAACCAGACTTACCTGGGCAGTGGTAAAATCCTGCTTTATATGTACGGAACGGTCAATACAGCCACCGGTAACAAAAAGCTCGCTATTGCAGACCTTAGCAACCAGACATTCACCTGGGTAACCGGCGCTCCCAATGTAATCGCCTCGTCATCTGCTTCTTACAATAACAACACGGTGAGCGAAGACAAGAAAAGCGTTTATGTTGGTATCAACACTGAGGCGGGCAGCTGGGTGTATACCATCGATATTGCATCAGCAGTGGCTAAGCAAGGTTTGAAAGTGGAAGGCGGGGCCATTACCGCTATCGTAAAAGTAAAATAGGTTGGTTCAATAAGGCACAATCCCGCCATCGCGAAAGGGATGAGCGGGGTGTGTCCTCAAAATGATGTTACGCCTCTTACACTATGGGAGTAAGGTTTTGTCATCAATCTTACGTTCAGATGGTATCATAATAATGTGAATAATTGCGCAGAAGAGCAAGGCAAGTATGGGACAAAGAAATATTAGGCCTAAGCAGACCCACGATAAGGATGGGGATGCCCAATCTCAGGAATATCCACTCCATGACTTGGACGGCGATTTTTTTGCAATGACAACCATTGAGGATGCAGATGAATATTTCTTCAAGGGCCAGCACCGTCACGATTTCTATGAACTGCTTTGGTTTACCGATGTGGAACCTGGTCAGGCCCATTACATCGACTTAAAAAGGTTTCCAATCTCCAGTAACCAGGTATTCCTGATACTGCCGGGCCAGGTGCACAGCATAGATCAACGCGACAAGCGTGGTTTTTTAATAGCCATTTCTAAGGATTTTTTTGAGGGTCGGATCGGCTATGATATTTTGGGGGTCTGCGTCTATTCCAACAATTTCAATGTAGTGATCCCTGATTGCTGGCTGCAAGTTTTAGATATATTGTTGAATTTGACCAGGAGTGAATATGATGGTGCCCGCCGCCCGGCAATACTCGAATCCTACCTTCGAAGCTGGCTCCTGCATTGTATTGAACTACAAAAGCAGGTTAATGTCATACCCCATAGTGATCCGCGTCTGCATGTACTCATTGATTTTATCGAAACGAACTACCGTAAACAACGCCATGCTAGTTTTTATGCAACACAGCTTTCCATCAGTGCCAAACGTCTAAATGAACTTACGCGCCAGTCACTAGGCAAAACGATCAGTCAAATGATTAACGACCGCCTAATTCTGGAAGCCAAACGCGAGATCAGCTACATTGAAAAGCCAATTAAGGAGATCAGCTACCGGCTGGGGTTTTCAGAACCGTCCTATTTCACTAGGTTTTTCGGGAAACAAACCGGATATACTCCTCAGGATTTCAGAAGACGTATTGCTTCGCTGAATAATTAAAATCGGAATCCATCATAATAATTGTTTTTGAATCGGTTAAAAAACGCTTTCCAAATGAATCATGATAGAGCGCTCATTAATTTTATATTAAACCTACATTGAATAATGTTCAGTACCATATGTTTACTCTTCCTCTCTGGCTTTATCTGCTGGATGAACACTTCCAAACGCATTGCCTGGCCTAATAAAAATCCGGTTATGGTCAAAATGTCATCCGATCCTTCTTATGGCCGGTACGCAGCCGGAGCAATGTTCTTTGCGGCGACAGTTCTCTGCGTAGTCTCGCTGGGCTGGGGCAGCGGGCTTTTCGCCGCGATTGTCGTTTTGATGACCGCCGGCTCTGTCTCGGTATTATTCTTCCCCTTCAATTACTTCGGTACCCAGGGCATTGCCCTATTATACATCTGTGCGCTCGCAATTGAACTCATTACCAGCTGATCTATGCCTGCCAATAAAAAATACCTTACAAAATCCCCCTGGCTGCGGTTGAGCAAGATCCTCGCCGGAATGGTCGGCGGCTATGCCGTTACGATGAGCCTGCACCTGTTCCTTACGGCCTTTTTCCCGAAAGAGAATGTGATCATCACTGCCTATTTCACAGCATATATCCTTTGGGCGTTCCTGCTGCTGTACGCATTCATTGCAACAAATGTGTGGCGTGTCTGGGCGACCTACATCGTGCTTACTATTGTATTCTCATTGCCTTACCTGCTGAAAATCAACCTCAATCATGGATCTTAGGAAGTATAACATCTATTTTCATACCCATACGATAAGTGGTATTTTCATTGCCGCTATCCTATATGTGATTTTCTTTGCGGGATCTTTTGCATTCTTCAAGGATGACATTTCGGCCTGGCAAAAGGGAAGATCGATCGTTGCCCAGAAATATGTCCAAAAGTTCAATCCGGTGATCGACTCGCTTGCCGGTAAGCATAATCTGCAAGGCCGGAATTTGGATTTCTTCATGCAACGTCAGGGCCAGGGTGCCTACGTAAGCATGAGTGCCTCAGCGGATACTACCATTACCAAGCCCAAGCCGAAACCCAAAAAAGTGGAAAAAAGAAGAGGGCGTGGCCGGCGAGGGGGCGATGAGGATTCGGCATATTTTCTATACAGCTTCACAGACAATAAAGCCGCAGGCGAGTATGCAGATGCCTACGATATGGGCGAGTTCCTATACCGTCTACATTTTCTCGCACAGCTAAACCAGGTGTTTCCATTTAATATAGGTACACCAATAGGTTACCTGATTGCAGGTATCGTTTCATTTCTTTTTCTGTTTGCATTGATCACCGGCTTGTTGCTGCATTGGGACAAAATCAAATCCAACTTCTTTGTTTTCAGGCCGCTAAGCAAATGGAAGACGGTATGGACCGATATGCACACTGCATTAGGTGTGATCGGGTTTCCTTTCCAATTGATATTTGCGGTGACCGGGGTGGTACTGATTGTAAACTACGTGATCCTGAGCCCTTTCACCAGCCTACTTTACGAAGGTAATTCTGACAAACTCTACGAAAGCCTTCAATATAACAGTAACATGACGGCAGAGTACACCTACAAGCCTATGAAAGCCGGCTTCGATCTGGACGCATTCGTCTTGAAATGGCAAAAAGAATGGAAAGGTAGCCAGATTACCCGTGTTAGCGTCCGAAACTATATGGATCAAAGCATGCAGATAACCATGGAATCCAAACCAAACCCGCAATTAGCCTTCACAGGATCGGGGCTAGTTCAGATGCAAGTTGTTTCGGGTATAATTCTGGCAAAAAAATCACCAACTACCGATGGCACCTACATCGACGGCGTGAAAAGTCTGGTATACCACCTGCATTTTGGCGATTTCGGTGGAAAACCGCTACGTATTGTATTTTTTATTCTTGGACTAATGGGCTGCATGGTAATTATATCCGGCATCTTAATCTGGTTCGTAGCGCGTGACAAGGTAAGCACGGACGCATACAAACGCAGGTTCAACTTCTGGGCAAGCAACGTTTTTCTGGCAACCTGCCTGAGCATGCTTCCTGTGACTGCATTCACATTTATTATGCTTAAAACCTTGCCAGAAGTGAATCAGACGGCCATTTACCACACCTACTTTTACAGCTGGCTGATCTTGTCTGTGTACTTCATCGTCCGTCGGGACTTCTCATTGATAAACCGTCAGACATTGCTTCTTTCCATTGTGCTATGTCTGGGCGTACCCATCGCAAATGGTATTTCTACAGGCCTGTGGATGTGGAACACCTGGCAGCAGGGCGCGTTCGATATCTTCTTCATTGATGCATTGTTCCTGATGCTGTCGGTATGCTCCGCGTTTGCTTACAGGCGGGTTCGTTTGGAAGCCAAGCCATTCAAAGTATTGAAGAATGAGAAGAAAGAGCAAACAATATTGAAAACACAATCACTTAAGTAAATGTCAATTTCAAATCATATGATAGCTAAAAAATTAATCCTTTCACTAGTGGCCCTGGTTGCCGCCATTTCAAATTTGCATGCGCACGCATTATGGATACAAACTTCCCCGACCGGCGCGGCTGGCAAGGAGCAGAAGGTGAAAATTATTTATGCGGAACCGGACCAAAAACCGGAGAAACTCTCGGAATGGTATTCCGACGTAAAAGAATTTGAACTTTGGCTCACCGCACCGGATGGCAAAAAAGAGAAACTTCCAACGGTTGCCGGCGATGATTTTTTTACCTCCAAATTTACACCTGCCCAGGAAGGCATTTACACCATATCGATAGGTCACACAGCCAAGGAACCAGGCGGGACTACGGTATACCAGTTCAATGCAAGTGCATTGGTAAAAGTTGGCAAAACTGCTACTGGAAATGATGCCACATTCAATAAAAACGACCTGAGCGTATTTGCAAATGCTTCACAGGACTATAAAGTCAACAAGCCGCTAATCCTAAATATCTTATATAAAAGTGCACCTGGCGAGAAAATAGCTGTAACCGTCTCATCACCCAGCGGCTGGTCAAAACAAATTGAGACCAACGCCAAAGGCTTAGCTGAATTTACCCCAATCTGGCCAGGTACCTATTATATTGAAGCTTCAAAAAGCTGGAAGGAAAGCGGCATACAAAATGGAAAGGAATATAAAACGGTCTGGAGAGCAGCTACTTTGCTGGTAGATGTTGCAAAATAGCATGACACCCACACGTTAAGGATTAAAAGAATTATCAAATATTTGTTTATCGGTCTGCTATCACTGCTCACAACCGGAACGGTTTGTGAGCAGATTATCCAAATTTACCTGAATACGAAAAAGCCCGGCGAGGCGCAGTTCGTCTAGGTGAATGGAAACCAAGTCCATTTTGTTAAGAAGGGGACCGGGGCACAGACAGTCATTTTCCAATCCGGCCTTGGCAGCGACCATAAGATATGGGAGGATTTCCAGGACTCCCTTTACAGGTACACGACCACCATTTTGTACGACCGCAGCGGGCTTCTTTGGAGTGAAGGCTCCAAAAGTAAAAAACGATGGAAAGCATTTCATCAGAACTAGCGGTTTTACTAAAAAAACCACATTGCCCTAAACCCGACATCGTGGTCGTTCATTCGCAGGCGGGTATCACCTTAAGACCATTCATTCACGATCACCGGTCAGCCATTGTAGGCAGCGTACTAGTGAATGTCTCTCACCCGGATCAGCGGTGCACTAAGGTAGCACTTAGCTAGATCTGTCTTTCAAAACAGAAAACCTATCGGCTTTTAGAGGTATATGCTCTTTCGGATTTATCCCTGCGGATTTGCTATTGAATTAATCAGGACAATCTAATCCTTTAAATTAAAAGCACTGAGAATACTTACTAATATATTTTATGTCCGTAATAGTACGCGGCATGTCCGCTAATGAAAGTTCTGCTGCACTTTCCTGAATCCAGTTAATGGAATTTAAAGCTAAACATTTCAGAACATAACAAGTTTAATATAAAGAAACGTCCTCAAAGTTTACAGCTGGTTTGGATACCAGGAACCGAGCTCTAAATTTCTTAGATAAACCTTATGTATTTAAAATTGCATGTTTTTGGTTGTCGGGAATACTACATGTAAGATCTGCTGCTAAAGTTTGGCAGCACTCCGCTGATCCAGGCAGAACAACTTAGGAAGTATAAAAATATAAATTATAATCTATAAAATTTTGCGCCGACAACACTTGAAGGGATACCAATATGAACACTCCTCTCCCATTCTGTTATTTATCCGTGAGAGGACCCGCTCTGGTCTGGATGCTGCCCATGGCAGAAAAGGTGGACGGACAAGAGGCCTTTCTAAGAAAGCAGAAAAACAGCCATTCTTGCCCAAACGTTATACAATGAACGTAAGCTGGGAGTAAACAAAATTGCTGCTGATTTGAAGATCTCCAAAATGAGCGTGGACAAATACCTCAGACGCCGGGGGTGTTCAGATTAATAGTAAAACCCAAACTCAGTAAAACTGGAAAGCATGCAAAATGTCTGGGTTGTTTTTCCAATGCAGTGCACATGATTGTACCAGGTCCTTGTCAGCATCATTCGCGAGTGGATAAAAGTTGGGCCAGAGTCAGCCCGTGCAAGAGGGATATCTGGAGGAAGACTTGCCGGGTTAAGCTAGCGTTGCAAAGGAATTGCCTCCAAGGTTAAATAAGTCTATGAAAAAAATACTCGGAGTACCGATAAGATCCGGGAAAGGTTCAAGTTTAAAAGCCAACCGACACTTTATAAATTCTTAAAACATGCGGGTGGTGATACGAAAGGAGTTTTCAAGAAAAGACAATAGTATCTTTTATCCTCAGGCTGTTTGCAACATTTTAGACTAACCCACGTATGGTATTTAATAAGGGGTGTTTTCTTTTTTTAATTGATCATTTCAGGGCTATGTCCTTACGTTTAATAATAATCGTATTTATCTTCGGCAACAGTTTTCCTGTTCATTCGCAGATCACATTGAAAGGAAATATTCGTGATGCCAAAAGCAACAGCCCGCTTGCATACGTTAACATAGGTATCAGTAAAAAGAACATTGGTACTACCTCTCAGGAGAATGGCTGGTTTTCAATAAAAATCCCTGCTGAAAACCTTCTGGACACGCTCCGTTTTTCGCTTGTTGGCTATGAGCAGCTAGAAGTAGCTATTAACACGCTTTCTGCTGATAAGACAGTAGAAATAAAACTTAATGAAAGATCGGCCTGGCTAAAGGAGCTTAAAATCCTTGGAGGCAAACCGGTAGAGAAAAGTTATGGTATAAAAAAACGGGGCGGTCCTATTCATTTTACAGATGGAATGTTTTCGCAGGATGACATCTTTGAGATCGGGCAGTTAATTAAACTGGAAGGCAGCCCTGCTCAGATCACTTCAGCAAACCTGTATGTTGACAGTGACACAGAAGACAGCGCAAGTTTCAGGATCAATTTTTACCGGTATGATAAGGATAAACCATCCGGCCGGATCGTTGAAAAAAGTATACTACAGAAGCATCCGGTAAAAAAAGGCTGGCTCCGATTTGATTTAACCCAGGCGAAAATTGTTTTGGATGGAAATTTCATCGTGGCCATAGAATGCCTTCCAAATCCTGGAAAAATGGGTAAACCTCTTACGTATGAAGTAAAGCTAGGAGGTTCAAGCAAGAGCTTTTACAGAAGAAACAGCCAGGGACAATGGAACACACCTCCACATCATTATTGTCTTTTTATTACGGCACTGGTCGATAAGGACACACCGGAACAGACCGAAGATCAGCAAACCGAACCAACCTTTAAGCTATACTCGGCCGCTGTAAAGGATACTTTTAATGTTTTTGTCCGGCTTCCTGAAAAGTACGAACGCAGCTCCTCTCATAAATACCCGGTGGTCTATCATCTGGATGGCAATGCTTACTTTGAACATGTGAGCGCTTCTACCAGAAAACTAAACAGAAAAAAATCTTTCAGGAAGCCCATTATTATAGGCATCGGTTACCGGGATGCCTACCTGATGGATTCATTAAGAAACAGGGATTATACATATCCACTGGCACTTGCAGCAGATAGTTTTGCTATCAGCGGAGGTGGTAAGAACTTTTACAGATTTCTACAGCACGAGCTGATTCCACACGTAGAACACACATACAGGGCTGACAGCACAAACCGTACCCTTATGGGGCATTCCCTTGGAGGATATTTTACACTATATGCCCTCCTTGAAGGTCTGGGCAAGGGTTCTGTTTTTAACCAGTATGTTTCTGCAAGTCCATCAATTCATTATTACAATGACTATATCATTAAGGAGTTAAAAGCTGCTCTAACGGAAAAGCACCCGGATATAAAACTCTTTCTGACCATGGGAGAAATGGAGATTTCAGGCAACCGATTTTATCAGTTCAATGATCTTCTTAAAACGGCACGCTTTATTGATCTTCAAACCAAGGTGTATCCAAATTTGGAACATATGGGTACTGCCGTACCATCCTTTGAGGATGGATTAGAATTTATATTTGCGAGATAACAGTAACAAATTAAATACTCTGTCAAACCATTTATTACTATGTAATCGTAATCAGTGCTTTAATTGACCCAAATAGATTAAACATTCCTAGCAAGAAAAGAGCTTTTTGTCAGATTTACTGAAAAATCTACGTCTAGAACTAGTATTTCCATTAACGGGCAACTACCCCGGGCAGATCCAGGTAACCAGATTTTCACGGCACCGGCCGCCCTGGAATAAAGTCTCTGGTGTAAACATCAGTAGACTAAGTTTTGAAAAGTTTTAGAAATGGAGATCAAACAGGAGTATTTAGGGTTATTCAATAAGTGTTCCGCTGTCGGCTTTCATCAGTATGAAGAAATGGAATTCAAATCAGAATTAAATAAAAAGAGTTAAGCAAATAGAACCTTTTTGGTCGGTTTAACCATATACCCCATTTCATCTAATTTTAATGCGGACCGGTCCCTTGAAATCTTTAACATCAATAGGTATTCCCCTTTGAGTTATTACTCCGCTACCTTTGTTATGCAAATCAATTGCTACATCGATTACATCTTTAATATGCTCACGCCAGTCATTAGGAAAAAGCAAGCGTGCAATTTCAGAGGGGCAGGTACTTTTCTCGTTGCCACGATGAATGGCAGTAGAAAGGATGGTTGTTGTTATTTTCTCGTACTGCTGCATCCGTATAATATAACAGGTTGTCGGAAATACTACATCAAAGATCCAGATTTGCTGCTAAACTAAATGCCGGAGTTTTACTACTTTTCTATTTTTTCCCACCTAGTTCAAGTTTATCTTCAAGTAAATGTATTTTACTTAACATATCGTAATGTTATACAACAAAATATTATTTGGTTGTTAATTCTTGATAATTCAAGTCAACAGTTCTATGTGTTAGATTCTTAGAACATGAAAGGTATGTGGTAGTATGCTGCTTGAAGCCTCAATTTGATCTCCAACAATACCAAAAAGCAGGTACATCAGGATTTATGATACGCCAAAACCCTTATTTCGTACCTAATTTTGGCGTATTATAAAGTTTTATACTACGCCAAATCACGAATTTCATTAGCTTTGTAATCAAAATAAAGCAAATGGAACAAGTTATTGGACGAATTGAAGAAAAGTCTCTGTTGCAAAAGATCGAAAGATCTGGAGAAGCAGAACTGGTTGCTATATTCGGTAGACGAAGGGTTGGAAAGACATTTCTAATCAGAAATGGTTTCAGCAAAAGAATATCTTTCGAATTTTCAGGCATTCACCATGCAACCCTAGGCCAGCAACTAGAAAACTTCAGCTTAGCACTAACCAATGCAGCAGGTGGATTACCAATAGCTAAACCAGAAAGCTGGTTAAAAGCCTTTGAGATGCTTAAACAACTGTTTGAGCCGCTAGTAACGAAGGAAAGAGCAATTGTGTTCTTTGATGAATTTCCATGGATCGATACCCCTCGTTCAGGCTTCTTGCCGGCATTTGAGAATTTTTGGAATAGCTGGGCCTCACAGAAAAAGAACCTTATTGTTATCATCTGTGGGTCAGCCGCTTCCTGGATGATCAAGAAGGTTATTAACAACCGAGGCGGATTGCATAACCGTGTAACCAAACGAATACGGCTACTTCCATTTACTATCGGAGAAACAGCGGAATATCTTCGGCAACGCAAAGTGAAATTGGACAAATACCAATTGTTACAGATATATATGGCGATGGGCGGTATACCTCAATATCTTAAGGAGATTGAACTTGGCGACAGTGCTGCCCAAACAATAGACAGGCTATGCTTTACCAAAGACGGCCTGTTAGTTGATGAATTCAGCAATCTATATCATTCCCTTTTTGATAGTGCCCAAAGCCACATAGACATTGTACGCGCTTTGGCTAAAAAAGGCAAAGGGATGACACGTACAGAACTAATTGAAGCATGCAACTTAACATCTGGAGGCTTTGCTACCCAACTGCTGAGCGAACTCACTGAATCCGGTTTTATTAGTACTTACATCCCATTTGGCAAAACGAGCAAAGATGCTCTTTTCAAGCTCACAGATGAATATTCCCTATTCTATCTGAAATTTATAGAAGGAAGTAAAGCTACAGGACCTGGAACCTGGTTAAGGATTACTCCTGGCAGTTCATGGAAAAGTTGGAGCGGAAATGCTTTTGAAGGTATATGCATGAAGCATATTTCTCAGATTAAGAAGGCAATTGGAATCGCGGACGTATATACGGAAGTTTCAGTATGGCGCTACCAGCCAAAGATCAAGACGGAAAAAGGAACTCAAATAGATTTACTGATTGATAGAAATGATTCCTGCATCAATATATGTGAAATGAAGTTCTCGGCATATCCTTTTGAGATCAGTAAGGTCTACGCATCAGAGCTAGAGAGCAAACTCAGCGTATTTCAACAAATTACAAAATCCAGAAAAACGCTTTTCCTAACATTGTTAACTACATATGGAGTAAAAAATAATACGAATTATCCAGGGCTAGTTCAAAAAGAATTAACCATGGATGCCCTGTTTGACTAAACAAAATAGTATTAACCACATATTATTTTTGAAGCGGTACTTCAAGTTGTTCAGCATAGGTTGACTGACTTCAAAGAGGAACAATAATATTGTATGCCTTTCTTCTACCTTTTACGTTGTATTAAATTAAGACACTTATCTATATGGCACTTAAGAACGTCTGTTTATAAAATACAATAACAATTTGATGGTACCTTGGGTACTGATATCATAAAGTTGGTATCAATAATACACAGGTAAAAAAAATAGACCTACTTATTGGTCTATTTTTTTGTACACCAAACTCAAAACGCCGGAATTTTGAAGGTAGTCCAAAAAGGTATGACTATTTGGACTATCAGATGCTACTGAAATAGGTGGAAAATTTTATTTCGTCTACTCTAACTTGAGTGCGGAAATACAATTTAGCATCAAGCTATACTAAAACAATTTTACACCAATCCGAACCATGGCTCTTTGAAATCTTGCATCAACTTTATTATTTCCAGGTAAAGAGACATTTGAATTTTTATCAAAAACGGTCTGAATACTCGTATTTCCCATTGCTTCAAGAAAAAGATATGTCTTGGCAACTTTAAATTCAATACCCAATGCTCCCATAACAGACGGGAGAAACCTTTTTAACTGATCACTGCTACCTACTGCTCCCAAAGAACTGTATTTGTCATATTGCTGAGACAATGGTACAATTCCTTCAAAACCTAATTTGACGTAAGGTCGCACCTTCAATTTCTTAAATGGGTTCAATTTTATTGCAACCAATCCACTAAGTCCATTCACAGTAAATTTTTCAATTGCATAGCCGTCATTATCAATAGAATAATAACTGGTACTTAGGTACTCGATACCAAAAACAAGATCTGCCGGACTGGAAGGGTTTACATATGCAAATTGAAAACCACCCCCAAATGAAATTCCATAGTCCATAGAACGGTTAACGGAATTAATCTTGTAAGTTGGTTTATTCGCGCCGACTCCACCTACTACTGAGATTTCCACACCGTGCCTGCCTTCGAGTGAACTCAATTCAATCAGTCCGAATTTTACCTCAGCGTCTCTCTTTGAAATGTCACATACAGCCATTTCAGACAGCTGCTTATATTTCACTTTTGCGTCCTTATACCTTCCCTCTTTTACATTGATTTTTGCTGAATTGAGCAAATTATTATAGCGACGATCTATCATGATCATTTCAGTTATTTCTTTTGACAGGTCAGCATTAGCTTTTAAAAGCAGTTTCTTTTCTTCACAATCGGCAGCAACTTGCAGTTCATTCCAAAGTTTCTGCGCCGCCTTTGCATCACATTTAGTTAGTATATCCTTTAACTTGGCCAAGCTCGTATTAAATACTTCTATCCCCATACATTGTACAAGCATTGTCTCGTCGACATTGCCTTCTCTAGCAAGTGCTATATTATAGGAAACGGCTGCAACTCTATCGCCTTCTGCCAGAGCCTGCTCCTTGAATGCTTTTAAAGCGGACAACTTCTTGTCGTTAATACATCGCTTTAATCCCGGCTGTAATTCGGCAGGGAACACTTCAACAAGGTCTGAAAGGCTTCTGTAAGTGGAAAATTCGGTGAAACTGACCACCCCAATTCGGTTTAAACTGACCACCAGTTCCGGGCGAAATTGACCACCCCATTTCGGATCAAATTGACCACTTGATTCCGGAGTAAACTGACCATCTGGGAG